>Ga0070735_10005880_pt1 | contig 10091 bp, 5 predicted proteins | sample Coa_R1_FD_66443 | JGI IMG/M metagenome (GOLD analysis project Ga0070735, IMG submission 66443) | Surface soil microbial communities from Centralia Pennsylvania, which are recovering from an underground coalmine fire - Coalmine... | ecosystem: Environmental > Terrestrial > Soil > Unclassified ... | reverse complement strand
GGCTACCGCATCATCATCAGCGGCGAACAAGCCAAGCAGCAGCAGGGCTTCGTCAACCTCGCTATCGTCATGGCCATCTCCATCGCCATGATTTTTCTCGCGCTCGCGTTCCAGTTCAAACACGCGGTCAAACCGATCCTCGTCCTCGCTGCCGCGCCCTACGGCGTAGTCGGCGCCCTGATCGCGCTCTATGTTATGGGTTCCGCCTTCGGCTTCATGGCCTTCCTCGGCATCGCCAGCCTCGTCGGTGTCATCGTCAGCCACGTCATCGTCCTGTTCGACTTCATCGAAGAAATGCATGAAAAAGGTGAGCCGCTCGAAGAAGCGCTTCTCGACGCAGGCATCGTTCGTCTTCGTCCCGTGATGATCACCGTCGGCGCCACAGTGTTGGCGCTCTTCCCGCTCGCAATGCATGGCGGCCCGCTCTGGCAACCGCTCTGCTACGCGCAAATCGGCGGCCTCGGCGTGGCCACCTTCATCACGCTGCTTCTCGTACCCGTCCTCTATTCAATCTTTGTGATGGACCTAAAACTTGTGACGTGGGGTAAAGTCGAGCCTCACACCGACCCGCATTTGGGAAAGGCTGAGTAATGTTCGAACGAATCTCAATCTCCATCTTCGCAGCTTTGCTGCTGATCCTCGCTCCTGCGAAAGCCCAAGCTCCAAACGCACCAAGCAGCAACACCATCACCACGGACAAAACCACCGACCTCATGCGCCAGATGAGCTCCTCATTCGAGAATCTCGTCAACCGCGTCTCGCCCGCCGTCGTCGAAGTTCAGGTCACCGGTTTCGGCTCCGACGACGATGATGACGACGACAACGGCAGCAACGCCAAATCCAGCTCCATCGGGCGCCAGCGCAGCCTCGGCTCCGGCGTCGTGGTCGATCCAGACGGCTACATCATCACGAACTATCACGTCGTCAAAGGCGCTGAACGCGTCCGTGTCGTTCTCACCCCGCAGACCAACACTTCACATCCCTCTTCGTTTCTCAAATCGCGCGGCAAAATCCTCCCCGCGAAAATCGTTGGTTTCAGCAAGAAAATCGACCTCGCCGTCCTCAAAGTCGAAGCGACGAATCTCCCCACGCTCCAGATCGGCCGCTACGAAAAAATTCAAAAGGGCCAGCTGGTACTCGCCTTCGGCAGCCCGGAAGGCCTCGAAAACTCCGTCAGCATGGGCCTCGTGAGCTCCGTCCTCCGCCAGACCGATCCCGACGACACCATGGTCTACATCCAGACTGACGCCGCCATCAATCCCGGCAATAGCGGCGGTCCGCTCGTGGACGCCGATGGCAACGTCGTCGGCATCGACACCTTCATCTACACAAAGTCCGGCGGCAACGAAGGCATCGGCTTCGCCATTCCCAGCGGCATCGTGCGCTACGCCTACGAGCAAATTCGCAAATATGGACGCGTCCGCCGCCGCTCCATCGGCGCTGATGTCCAATCGCTCACACCCGATCTCGCCCAAGCTCTCGGCATCACGCCCGACATCGGCGTCATCGTCTCCGACGTTTTCCCTGATGGCCCAGCGGCCAACGCCGGCCTCAAGCCCGAAGATGTCGTCGTCGCCCTCGACGGATTTCCCGTGGACAACCTTCCGCTTTTCACCCTCGGCCTCTACCTGATGAATCATGGCGACTCCGCAAAAGTCACCGTCGTCCGCGCCGGCAAAAAAATCGACCTCGTTCTCCCCATCTACGAACCGCGTAACGATGCCGCGCGTCTCTCCGATCTCGGCGATCCCACAAAAGACGTCATTCCGCGCCTCGGCATCGTCGGCACCACTGTCACAGCCGAGGTCGTTGAAATTCTCGGCGAACTTCGCATCCCCTCTGGCGTGCTCGTCACATCGATCGTTGCAGATCGCCTCGCCGTTGACTCCGGTCTCAGCGCCGGCGACATCATCCACTCTCTCAATCGCAAACCCGTCAAAACCGTGGACGAACTCCGCGCCGCCTTCAACGCCCTAAAACCCGGCGAACCCGCCGCCATGCAAGTCGAACGCAACAACAAACTGACCTACGTCACCTTCGAAATGGAATAGCATCTATTCTCGCCGATTGTAGGGGCGGGACTTGCTCCGCCCGCCCGACGAGTGTTGACGCCAACTCTCGATGATTTTGGCATTTGGTGCGGGTTTAGACTCAACCGAGCCCAGCGCGTTCGCTTGCCACTGATCTCAAAAATTTAGTCAACCCCACCGACCAAACCCAACCCAAACTCCGACAATCCCAACGGCCACCGCCGCAAACACCAATCCCGTCGCACAAACCAGCACCGACGCCCGCCAAACATCCGTCTCGTCCTCACCCGCCGCCGGATCACCCGCATCCCCCACCCAAACGTCCGTCACCAGCGCCCCGCCGTTCCAAATCGGCCCGATCAGCTTCCGCTGTATCCCACCTGCCGCAGCCGCCTCGCTCCAACCCGAATTCGGTCCCGCAAAGATCGCATGTTGCTGCCAGCCAACGCGCAACGCCTTCGCCCCAGAACATCGCGGCACGAACACGGCCACCGCCGAAATCAAAATCCAGGTCAGCCGCGCCGGCACAAAATTCATCACGTCATCCGCCCGCGCCCCACACCACCCAAACTTCAGATATCGCGCCGTCTTATTGCCCACCATCGAATCCATCGTGCTCACAACCTTAAACAGCACCAGCCCGGGCAATCCCGCTACGACATACCAAAAAATCGGACTCGTAAATCCATCCGTTAGATTTTCGCTGAGGCTCTCAATCGCTGCTCGTCGGCAAGCTGCAATATCCATCCGATCGGTATCGCGACCCACAAGCTGTGCAATCGCTACGCGGGCGCCGCCTAAATCCCCAGCCCGCGCCGCCCTCTCCACAGCCCACGAATGTTTCAACAAATCCCGTAACGCCAAACACGAATACGCCAAGAAAATCTCCACCGCCAACAACAACTTCCAGCTCACCAGCAACGCCGCAACCAGCAGCGCCGCGGTCCCGCCCACCCAAACAATCGCCAAAAGAAAAAACAGCGCGATCCCCCCGCCGAATCCATCCGCACCAACCCGTCGCAGCACACGCTCAAACATCCTCAGCGTATGCCCCATCAATCGAATCGGATGCAATGGATAAACCGGATCACCCAACAGCAAATCCAGAATCACTGCCGCAGCCAAAACAACCGCGTGCGGCCGAAACATCTCAGCCACCGTGGCCCAATTTGCGGAAACGTCTAGCGCCACTTCTGCGACCACCCCAACGCAATCGCCGCATATACCCCATGCGCTGCCTGCTTCGGATCCACATCCGCCAGCCGCGCATAAAACTCCACCCACGCATCCGGCTTAGCTGCCAGACTCGTCGCCAGCGTGGCCACCTGCTGCCGAAAAATATCCCGCGCCGCACTCGCAGGTACAGTCCCCACCCGAATCCGATCCAACACAGCCGCGATTGCATAAGCCGCAGCAGCAACCTTTGGCTCATACACCACCGACTGAAAATTCTTCTTCAACAATTCCAACTCGCGCTCGCTCAACAGCGGTGCCAACTCCGTTAAACAATCCGCCTCGCGCACTCCGTATCGCCCTAGCGCATGAAACAGTAGGCGCGTCGAGCTCACCTCCAGCCCGTTCTGCCACCGCAACGCCTCCAGCGTCGCATCCCGCACCGCCACTCCAATCAACTCCCCCAGTTTCGAATGTGGACTCGTACTCACGAATTCCTTCGCGCCATCATCCACCCGCAACACCGCGGCCACGCAATACTGATCCGTCCCCGTTCCCGTCGCGAAATCCGCAGAATACAAACTCCGCACCGCCAATCGCTGCAGCGCCGCTGACTTCGCCTCCGTCATCGTAATCACCGCCCGCGCCAGCGCACCCTCCGTCAGCGCATGATTGATCAGCAACATCGTATTGATCGTCCCGACAACCGGCGTAGGCACTGCAGGCGCCGTCACTTTCTCCCAGCCTGCCTCCGTCTCCCGATACGACGCCGGATCGCCCGCGCAAGCCGCATTCCCATGCACTCCTGCCGTCACCACCGCCGTCACCGTCACATTCAAATCGCTCGCCGCCACCACCGCCGCATAATTCATATTCGCCGCAGTCTGCATCGACGCGCTCGCCGACGGATCGATCCCAACCTCCTCACACGACGAATCGTGATACGCCTCACCCCCTGTAATCGCCGCATGCCTCTCGCGATGGTCTGTCCCTTCGCAACTTTGATGATTCACCAAATACCGCAGCCCCTCCCGCTGCCCGCCATTCTTCGGAGAAGTACTGATCACCCGATGCGCCACCAGCAACTCCGCCACGACAAATCGCCCGCTGCGCACCAGCCGGAACTCCGGCGCAACTCGCAACACTTCGCCATTCATCGCCACAGTCATAGAGACACCCGAATCCATTCAACGCACTCGCAGCCCGCAGTCTATCTCACGCTATCATGCCAACAAATTGTCATCTCTCTGACAAACAACCTCGCCTTCCTTGACGCACCCACTCCCCTCATCGTATAAATTTCACACTTGATGTCGTAAGGGAAGCCGGTGCAAATCCGGCGCGGCCCCCGCCACTGTAAGCGTGGAGGACCGAAGCAGCAATACGCCACTGGCATTCAACCGCTGGGAAGGCCGCTTCGCTCCGTCGAAACGCAAGCCAGGAGACCGATCAAGTTCACATCGATGCGAGTCGGCCTCGGTAGGGAGGTCGATGACGATTCTCGGAATCCATCGAAGTAAGTCGCCCCGCAATTCGTAGTTCGAGACACGCAACTCGTGACTCACGAGAACGCACTCGATCCATTTCGGCGTCGCACGCCGTCAATGGTCTTCGTCTCGCCGCAGGGTGGAATAAACAGGGGAGGAAAGCTGTTCTAAGTTTGCACCAATAGTTGTTACTCGCAGTTCCGCTGGCGCGATGTTCGGGAAGCGCGGTGTAAATCCGCCACTGCCCCGCAACTGTAAGCGACGCATAGGCGATTGCATATGCCACTGCCCTCAAAAGGTGGGAAGGCGCAATCGCTCTGGACCTCTGTAGGGGCGCAGCCCGCTGCGCCCCATGTCCGCAACACGTCGCGAGTCAGGAGACCGGTCACGCCAAGCTCCGAGCGAAAGCTCTCTGTCCGCTCTTTCCAGGGCAAAGGAGGACGTTAGATGTTCCGCAAAGGGTTCCACCGCTTAAGATTCTCGTTCCGCAGTGCGTTGCAGTTTTTCCTTTTGGTCGCGCTAGCCGCCGCGTCGGCTTCAATCGTGCAAGGTCAATCCGCCAACATCCGCGGAAAAATCCTTGATCCGCTTGGCAATCCTGTCGCGCAAGCGAAGGTCACGCTCATTCAGGAAGGCCGCGAAGAAAAGGCTCTCGCCGACTCCACTTCCGCCGCCGACGGAACCTATCAACTCCAGTCACCCACCAGCGGCCGCTATGCCGTCCGCGTCGAGGCCGCGGGCTTCGACTCCCAAACCTCCGAATTCGTTTACATCGGCTCCACCAAGTCCGCTGACATCGACGTCAACCTTCGCGTTGGCACTCTTAGTCAACAAATCGTCGTCTCCTCAACCGGAACTCCCACTCTCGACACCCAAGTCGGCGCCTCCGTCAGCGTCATCGGTCGTTCCGATCTCGAAAATCAGCATCAACTCAACATCGCCGACGCCCTCCGCTTGCAGCCTGGCCTTCAAATCGCGACAACCGGCCAGCGCGGCGGCACCACCTCTCTCTATGTCCGCGGTGGCCAATCCGACTTCAACAAACTCCTCATCGACGGCATTCCCGCGAACGATATCGGCGGCGCATTCGATTTCGCCGATCTATCCAGCACCGCTATCGATCAAGTCGAAATCCTTCGCGGCCCCAACAGTGTCCTCTACGGTCCCGACGCCATCGCCAGCGTGATCAACGTCACCACGCCCCACGGCACAACCGTCGAGCCCGAGTTCAACTACTCCATCGAGGGCGGAAACTTCGACTCCTACCGCAACGACGTTTCCGTCTCCGGCGCATTCCACCAATTCGACTATTTCTCCGAATTCTCCCGCATCGACACCCACAACAGTCTTCCCAACAGCGCCTTCCACGATGCCACCTATGCGGGAAATTTCGGTTGGACCCCCACCGCAACCACCGACGTCCGCTTCACCGTCCGTCACACCGCCAACGGACTCGGCAGTCCCAACGCCCTCGACTTCTTCGGCATCCCCGACGACTCCTTTCAACACAATCGCTACACCTACTGGGGCGCGACTCTCCAAAACCAAACCACAAAGAAGTGGCACAACATTTTAAAATTCGCCTCGGGCCAACAGAGCGAAGCCTTCGACAATCCCTCGCCGACCGGCGAACCCTTCGATCCTTTCGGCTTCGGCCCGAACTACCTCGGCGACAACGTCACCATCAAAGGCGCGAACGGGTTTGCTGTCACCGGCCAGGCCATTCTCGATTTCGGCGGTGTTTATCCCAGCCTCTTCAATACCGAGACCACGCGCCGCTCTTTCTACGCACAATCCGACTATCAACTCCTGTCCGATCTCACCGTCACCGGCGGCTTCCGCTACGAAAACGAAAGCGGATTCACCGATTCCAACGGCTCCCGGTCTCCCGCCGACCGCAACAACTACAGCACCTTCCTCCAGGCCAACGGCAACCTTGGCCATCGCCTCTTCGCATCCGCAGGCGTCGGCTTCGAAAACAATGCTGTCTACGGTTTCGCCGCCACGCCTCGCGTCTCCGCCGCTTTTTATCTCCGCCGCCCAGCCAATCAGGAATTTTTCGGCGACACGAAACTGAAATTCAATTTTGGAAAGGGAATTACCGAGCCAAGCATCTTCAATCAAGGCGCTTCGCTGTTCGCCTTGCTCTCGGGTGTCGATGGCGGCCAGACCATCATCAACAACGACCACATCTCACCCATCGGTCCCGAGCGCAGCCGCAGCTTCGACTTCGGCGTCGAGCAAAATCTCCTGCACAATCGCGCTCGCCTCGGCCTCACCCTCTTCCACAACAACTATTACGATCTGATCGAGTTCGTCAGCTCCACGGCCTTGCCGTTGCTCGGCGTTCCGCCCGACGCCGTCGCCGCTGCCGAAGCTGTTGGCGGCGCAACGATCAACTCCGATTCCTACCGCGCACTCGGTGCCGAAATCACTCTCGATACCAACCTCGGCCACGGCTTCCGCGCCACCGGCACCTACACGTATCTCGACGCAACCGTCTCCAAATCTTTCACCGGCGACGCGCTCGCGCCTTCCATCAATCCCGCATTCCCAGACATCCCCATCGGCGCATTTGCCCCGCTCGTCGGCGCTCGTCCCTTCAACCGTGCGCCACACACCGGCAGCATTCTCGTCTCCTACGACCGCCGCCGCTTCAACGCCAACATCACCGGCGCCTTCATCGGCCGCCGCGACGGCAGCACCTTCCTCAGCGACGGCTTCTTCGGCACCACCATGCTCCTCCCTAACCGTAACCTTCAGGACGCCTACCAACTCATCGCCCTGAACGCCCGCTACGCCTTCAACACCCACATCACCGGCTACGTCGCCGTAAACAACCTCATAAGCCAGCACTACTCCGAGGTCACCGGTTTCCCAGCCCTGCCCCTAACCTTCCGCCTAGGCCTAAAATTCACCTTCGGCGGCGACCACGGCTGGAAATAACCGTCTCAACCTTAACCATCACCACGGTCATGTACGGGCGCAGGACCCCTGCGCCCCACGCCCGCTTAGCTGTAAGCCCTGTCGCCAGACCTCCGCGTATCTCTGCGCTCCTCTGCGTCTCAGCGTTATCCTTTATCTTCTATCTTCGTCTTTTCTTGTTCTTCTCTCTTCTCCTCTAACTCTATAGCCTTACACCACTTACCCAATCCTCCTGTCCCCGCTGTAAACTCCCGCCGCCCCCAACCCCCTTAGAATCACGTCCTTGCACTCACCGCACCCGCAACTCCCATAGAATGACATTCTTACAAAAAAGAGGGGGAGGGGTCCCCCCCGACTGGCATAACTCGCCGTTTCCTGATGTAATCTTGCCCGCTGCCGATTTCCGATCTCCGCAGCCAATCCGCTCCTGAGGGATTTTCTCTTCCATGCCCGATCGCGTACTCGTCACCGGAGGCGCCGGCTACATCGGTAGCGTCGTCACCACCCAACTTCTCGCGCGCGGCTACGACGTCGTCGTCTACGACAATCTCGACAATGGTCACAAAGCCGCCGTTCCCAAGCGCGCAAGATTCGTCGAAGGCGACACCGGCGATCGCGCAGCACTCGATCGCCTTTTCAAGAAATATAAATTCCACGGCGTCATCCACATGGCTGCTTCCATCGAAGCCGGCGAATCGATGAAATTTCCAGAAGCGTACTTTCGCAACAACACCGCGAACGCTCTCACGCTGCTCGAAGCCGTTCTCGCCCACAAAGTTTCTCGTTTCGTTTTCAGTTCCACCGCCGCGCTCTTCGGAACGCCCGATCGCACTCCCATCGAAGAAAACGATCCCGTTCACCCGACAAATACCTACGGCGAATCGAAACTCCTCGTCGAGCAAATGCTCGCGTGGTTCCACAAGATTCACGGATTGCGTTATGCATGCCTGCGCTATTTCAACGCCGCAGGCGCAACTGCAGATCAAGGCGAAGCGCACCATCCCGAATCGCATTTGATTCCATTGATTCTGCAAGTGGCGCAAGGCAAGCGCGAATTCATCTCAATCTTCGGCACAGACTACGAAACGCCCGACGGAACCTGCATTCGCGATTACATCCACGTTGCGGATCTTGCCAGCGCGCATGTGCTCACGCTCGATGCGCTCCGCAAGCAAGACAAACTCGTCTATAACCTGGGCAATGGCCGCGGCTTCAGCGTCCGCGAAGTCATCGAGGCCGCACGCAAAGTCACTGGGCATCCGATTCCAGCGAAAGAAATGCCTCGCCGCCCCGGCGACCCGTCGATTCTTGTCGCCAGCTCCGAAAAAATTAAGCGCGAACTAAAATGGCAGCCACAGTACGCGACTCTCGAAGACATCGTCCGCAGCGCATGGGATTGGTTCCAGGCGCATCCGAACGGATACGGCGCACCGAAATCGTCGCGCGCCTCGTCCAATGCAAAGAAGTCAAAAGCGAAACCTGAGAAGTCGGTAAGTGCAAAACGCAAGCGCGGAAAGTAGAACGCCTGCTAGCACAGCGGAACTATTAAGCGTAAAAGAGCAACGGAGGAATCGTTCATGAAATCGATTTGGGCGAGACGTGAATTTCTTAGCGGAATTGCTGCGATCGCTGCTGGAGCGAGTGTGCCTGGAAAATTGTTGAGCGCATCGCCAAACGCATCACGCGACATCCTGTATCCGCCGATGGATTTGTCGTACTTCGATTCGCCGATTCCTCCGTCGCCGAGCGAAATCCATTTCGGCTACGCATCGATCACTTGGGGCGGAAACGATCGTCAGGCGATCACCGATGTTTCGTCGCTCGGCTTTCCTGGAATTCAGATTCGATCGAATGCAGTGGATGAATTCAAGAGCCCACAAGAAGTTGCGGATTTGCTGGCGAAGAACAAACTCACGTTCGTCGCGCTCTCGAGCGGAGGCGTGAATATCGACGCCCCCGAATCGGAGCAGGTCGCGAAGCATCTCGCGCACGCAAAGTTCGTGCACGATGCCGGCGGAAAATACCTGCAAGTCACTGACGATCGCCCGAAGAGTCGCGCGATCACCGCGGAAGATTACAAAAGGCTCGGTCAATATCTGACCGCGCTCGGCAAGCAAACCGCCGAACTCGGAATCCCTCTTGGCTATCACAACCACATGGGTTCGCTCGGCCAAGCTCCCGACGAAGTCGATCAGATTCTCGCTGCCACCGATCCGCGTTACGCCAAGCTCGAACTCGACATCGCGCACTATTTCCAGGGCGGCGGCGATCCCGTCAAAGCCATCCACAAATATTCCGATCGCTTGTTGTTCTTACACATCAAGGATGTGGAAAAAATCAGTGGCGATCCGAAGAAGAACTATCAATTCGTCGAGCTTGGGCGCGGACAAGTCGATCTTCCCGGAGTCTTCAAAGCGCTGCACGAAGTGAAGTTCAGCGGCTGGGCGATCGTCGAACTCGACGATGTGCCCGACAA
>Ga0070735_10005879_pt1 | contig 10093 bp, 6 predicted proteins | sample Coa_R1_FD_66443 | JGI IMG/M metagenome (GOLD analysis project Ga0070735, IMG submission 66443) | Surface soil microbial communities from Centralia Pennsylvania, which are recovering from an underground coalmine fire - Coalmine... | ecosystem: Environmental > Terrestrial > Soil > Unclassified ... | reverse complement strand
CGTGAACTTGAACGGAATCAGGGAACGGTGCCGGAAGCTGAAGATGACGAGGAAGGTCGGCACCGCCGTGTGCAGCGATGGGAAGATGTCCTTCTGTGCGCCGCCCGCGTCGACCGTCTCGCGCACCAGTTGCCAGAACGTCCCGCCGTGGAGCTCGTGCTGGAAGGTGCCCTTCAGGTACCAGTACGGTCCCCACCCCGGGACGATCATGTAAAGAAGGTGCGCCGGCAGGAACACGAGGAGAATGCCGACGGCAAATCGCGACAGCACGTCGTCGTCGCGCTCCCAGAAGAGCATCGGCAGGACGTGCACCGTGAGCACGAGGAAGTAGAAGAAGTAAAAGAAGGCGAACCACTCCGTCGTCGACGGCGAGACGAAGCGATCCAGCCAAACGCTCGGCTCGAAGCCGAAGACGTGCAGGTCGAAGGCGTAGATGCGCGCGTCGTCGGCCCACGGGCTCACTGCGGGCAGGATTTCGCGGAGCTGGAAGAAGGAGGCCAGGAGCGTCGCGGTGATCGCGCTCCGGTAGAGGAGCGCGCTCAGCGTGCTTCCCCAGCGCAGCACCTGGGCGCGCACGAGCGCCACGACGAAGAGGTACACGCCGAGGTCCGCTGTCACGCGGATCATGCACGCGCTTCGGTCGTGTCCCTTGCCGAGCGCGAGGGCGGCCAAGAGGACCGTCAGGTACCCGATGAGGAGCCAGTCCTGCGATGCCAGGCTGTGCACGAACCATGTGCGCTCGCCCTGGGCCGCCGTGGACTGCTCGTGGGCCATCGGGCGCACGGCGATAGCATGTGACAACCCCGCGTTGCGAGCGCGCCGAGAACGTGAGCCTGCGTGGGGTCCTCCTGGCTCGGTCCTGGACATGGAAGAAATCGCCTCGCGCGAGTCGCGCCGCATCGTGGCGGGCACACGCTCTCGCCCGAAGCTAATCATGGCGAGGCCATGGCGACAACGCCGCCTGGGCTGCGAACTCCGGGTGGCGCCGAGGAGCACCTTACGCAGTCACGACTCAGGTCCTGGCGGCTCATCGTCGGGCCCTCCGTCTGTGACCGTTGCGTGTCAGCCCGAGGACGACCAGCGGCTCGTCCGAGCGCTGCATCGTGATGACGTCGCCGATCGTCACGTCGTAGGCGATGTGGTCGCCATCCAGAAAGAGCCGCGCCTGGCGCATCTTGCTCTTGAGCGTCAGGCGCTGGTCTTCGAGCACGTAGCCGACGGTCATGCGCAGCCGCTCGCCGTGCGGGCGGTACGCTTCGCGAACCACGTATTGAAGGCGCCTCGACTCGAGCGGCTGGACCCGCCCTCCGGCGCTCCGGCGCGCTGCCGTCGACCCGGCCGCCGGACCGACCCAGAGGCCGCTCGACTTCTGTTCCTCCTCGCGAATGACCCCGCGACCCTCGCTGCCCAAGATCCTCAGGAAGTAGCGGGAGGTCGCCGCGGGCGAAGCGTGGCAGAAGAGAGCCTCGTTGAGGACGCGGTCGAGCAGGCGGCGTCCGTTGAGATCGACTCGCATACGCGACAGCTCCGTTCGCCGGAGCGTGCCGTCGAGGGCGGCCCTGACCGCGGCGCGGACGCTGCCCTTCTTGGCGGCGCAAAAGAAGCCCACCGAGTGGTTGGGGGCGCTGTTGACCCCGAGCAGCGGAACGCTCGGCTGAATCCCGTGCGATGCGGCGAGCAGCGTCCCGTCCCCGCCGACGGTGATGACCAGATCGCACCGACCGCGAACGCTAAATTCGTGGGGTCGGTCGTACCACGTCGACGTCACGCCCATCTCGTCGAGCGCCTCTCGTACCTCTTGGACGGTCTCCGTGTGGTCGACGTGGCCGGGCCGCATGCGGAGGACCGTCTCGTCGCGGGAGGCGATCAGCGCCGCGATCCTCGGGTCCCCCTCCTCTTCGACCCACTTGCGCCACGAAGAGCGCTTGAGGACGACGGCGACGCGACGGCGCGCAGCGCTCACGGGACCTCGACGAGGCGCCGCAGCGCCAGCTCGGTCTTGGCGTCGCGGATGGCGCCCGCGCGGCAGTGCTCGAGCGCCTCGGCCACCGGCACGGGCAGGATCGACGCGTGACGCTCGAGCGCCGAGCCGTCCTCCGTGGGCGTCGACCGGTCTCCCGGCGCGACCTCCACGTGGAAGAACACGTGGCGCTCCCCGATGATGCCCGGGGCCGGGAACGTCGGGGGCCCGAGCTCGCGCAGGGCGCTCGCGGGCGCCTCGAAGCCGAGCTCCTCGAGCAGCTCGCGCGCGGCCGTCTGCGTGGGGTCCTCGCCCGCCTCGACGAGCCCCGCCGGGAGCTCCCAGAGCGAGCCGTCGTGCGCGGGTGGGATGGGTCGGAGCGCCAGGGGCGGGCGCACGGCCGATCGCAAGTACACCTGACGGACCCCGTCCTGCCTGAAATGGGCCGCGATGACTACGGCGTCGAGCGCGCGCCGGACGGCCATGTCGTAGGCGAAGGGGTCGCTCGCCTGGCCGTCGGGGTAGCGCACCACCAGATCGACTCGGCGCAGGTCGAGGAAGCCCCCGGTCGCGCCGGCTCCGTCGGTACGATCCTGTACGACGAGGACCCGGATCGCGGGGGGCGAGGGCAAAGGTCGAGGTGGCACGAGGCGGATTTGAAGCGTGAAGCCTCGCGCGGCGCCAGTCTTTTTGGGCTGCGGCTTGGCGCCCGCCGGATTTCCTCGGAACATTGGTAGAGGTGCATGTTTCCGAGCAATCGACCGCCGGCGGCCCTGGATGCGTTCGAGATCCTCGAGCGCCTGGGCGCGGGAGGCGTCGGGGAGGTGTTCCTCGCCCGAAGCCGCGCCGGCAAGCTCGTCGCGATCAAGACGATCGGGGACGCGCACCGAGACTCGGAGCAGAGCTCGGGCGACGCGTTCGCGCGCGAGGCGTCGGTCTGCGCCCGGCTCCGTCACCCGTGCATCGTCCAGGTGCGCGCCCTCCTCGAGGAGCCTGGCTTTGCCGCGCTGGTCTTCGAGTACGTGCCCGGCGTGGCGCTCGCCCGCGTCATGCGCCTCGGCCAGGCCCGCGGGGTGCGGTTGCCGGACCGAGCCGGGTGGCACGTCGTCGAGCGGGTGCTCACCGCCCTCGCGTACGCGCACGGCTTCCACGACGAGCGCGGACAGCCGACGCCGATCGTCCATCGCGATCTCTCTCCGTCCAACGTCCTGCTCGACTGGACCGGGGGGGTCAAGATCGCCGACTTCGGCCTGGCCAAGGTTCTCGGGGTGTCGCCGTCGACGCGCCTCGGCCTCGTGAAAGGCACGCTCGGTTGCATGGCGCCCGAGCAAGCGCGGGGCGATCCGGTGGACGAGCGGGCCGACGTGTACGCGGCGGCCCTCCTCGCGTGGCGTCTCGCGACTGGGCGCGCCCCGTTCGGCAAGCACCAGGGCGACGAGATCGAGCTGCTCCGAGCGATGCGAAACCCGCGCATCAAGCCGCTCGTCTCCATCCGCCCGGACTTGCCCGAGGCGCTGCTCGACGCGGTCACGCTGGCGCTCGAGCCGGAGCGCGAGCGGCGGACCATCACCGCGGCCGATCTCGCCGACGTCGTCCGGGCGCAGGTCGACGTCGGGGCCGGATGGCTCGAGCTCTCGGCCCTGCTCGAGCAATGTCGGGGGGACCTGCACCGGGCGGTCAAGCGCGTCGGGGGGGACTCCACCGTCTCGTCGGGCCGCGTCGCCCACACGATGCGCTACGAGGAGGCCGCCCTTGCGCTCGACGACGACGCCAGCCCGGACGGCCCCACGTTCGAGGCGCACGCCCTTCCGAGCGATCCCGCCATGCGCGTCGCGGTCGCCATGTCGGCGAGCGAGTCGGCCTTCGTCGCGTCGACGGCCGCCGCCCGGCCACGGAACGCCGGGGGCGATCGGGCCTCGTTTCCGCTGCCGCCACCCTTCGAGGTGCGTGTTCCGGTGCGAGCGCCGGAGCGCGGCCGGAGCCCCCTCGCTGCGCCGAGGCGGCCGGGGGGCCTGTGGGGGCCGGTCGGCGCGTTGGTTGCCTTTGCCCTCGCCGCCGTGGTCGCGGCCGTGCTCGCCACGTGGGCGCGGTGAGCCTTTCCGCGAATGCACCGAATGCGTCCCGCGTTCTCCTCTGCGGGCGGGCGCTTCCGACCGTCCGTTTGCTAGACTTTCGGTAGGAAAGAACTCTCAGGGAACTTTGCCGCCCGTCGAACGTCCCACGCAGCAAGCACGCGGATGACCGCCAACCCCCAGGGAATCGAAGAGATCCGACGGCTCGCAAGGCGGGCGGAGCGCCGGATCCGCTGTAGCCGCGCGCTCGGGGTGGGGGCCCAGGCGCTCTGCGCCGCGCTCTTGGCGGCCGTGGTCGTTCTATCCCTGCGAAAGCTGGGCCTGCTGGGCGAGCCGGCCGCCCGCGCCGGGCTGGTCGTGGCCGCCGTGTCGGTCGTGGGCAGCTTCGCCGTCGGTTGGATGCTGCGCCTGCCCGATCGCGCCGGTGCCCGCGCGCTCGATCGATTCCATCGACTGAGCGACCGGCTCTCGAGCGCGCTCGCCTTCTCCGAGCTCCCCGGCCCGACCCCCTTCATGCGGGCGGCCATCGACGACGCCGTGGCTTTGGCGCCGACGATTCGTCCCGCGCTCGCGGTGCCCATCGTCGTGCCGCGCGCGCTCGCCGCGGCGGGGGCGCTGAGCGGCGCCGTGGCGGCCGTCGCGCTCTTCGAGGTCCGCGTCCACGTGCCGGTGGTCCACGCGCGGACGATCGAGCCCGTGGACATGGCGCCCGACGACCTCGACGACGTGAAGGACTTCCTGCACCAGATCGACCTGCGCGACCAAAGCGACGACACGCGGGCTGCGGTCGCCGAGTTCAACAAGCTCGTCGAGGACATCGCCAACAAGCGGCTGGATCGCACGGAAGCCTTCCGCCGGATGGAGGCCCTCGAGGAGAGGCTGCTCTCGGGGAGCGAGGCGGACCACAAGGCGCTCGAGCAGCAGCTCGAGCGGGTGGGCGAAGAGCTCAAGCGGTCGGAGCTCACGCGTCCCGCCGGCGACGCGCTTGCCGAGCAAAAGCTGAGCAAGGCCGGCGACGCCCTCCACGAGATCGCCAAGAAGGTGCGCGACCCCGGCGCGGCGCCCGACAAGGCCAAGCTCGATCAGATGCGCGAGGCTCTCCAGAAGGCGGCTCGCCAGGCGGAGGAGCACCAGCAGGAGCTCGAGAAACGCCGCCAAGAGCTGGCCGACGACATCCTCAAGATGAAGCAGAAGATGGGCGACGGTGGCTCGGACGAGGAGCGCAGCCTGCTCGACAAGAAGCAGCGCGAGCTCGATCGGCTCGACCGCGACGTCGACCGGCAGGGGGCGGCCGGCCGGCAGCTCGATCGCCTCGATCGCGAGCTCGAACAGGCCGCGCAGGACCTCATGAAGGACATGGGGCTAAGCGCCCAGGACCTCGACCAGGGCGCCGAGGACCTCAACCGGATGCAGCAGGACCAGATGACGCAGCAGCAGAAGGAGGAGCTGCGGCAAAAGCTGCAAGAGCTCCGCGAGCTCGTGCGCCAGCAGGGTCAATCAGGCAAGGGGCAGACCGTTCGCCTGCGGAAGTTCGGGAGGATCGCGCGGGGCCAGACGGCCGGACCAGGACAGTCCGGCCAGGGCGGCGAAGCGCAGGGTGCCGAGGGCCAAGGCGGCGAGGGGCAGGGCTCGGAGGGGCGGCAGGGCGAGGGCCAGGGCGGGGCGGGGCAGCAGGGCCGGTCGTCGGCCCAGGGCGGCTCGCAGGGCGGAGGGGGCGGCGAGACGTGGATTCTCGGACCCAACGGCGAGAAGCTGCTGATGCTGTCGGCCGGTCGCGGCGGCTCGGAGCCCGGCGGCGGCGGCGGGCAAGGTCAGGGCGGCGGGCAGCGATGGGGCGAGGGGCACGACCCGAAGCTCCAGGGCGGCGCGACCAACCCCAAGATGGGAACCCAGGACACGCAGGTGCAGGGCGCCGACACCGGCCAGGGCGGCTCGCGCAGCCAGGTCATTCTCGGCGCCGCCGAGCGCGGGTTCGCCTCGCACGGGTACAAGAAGGTCTACACGGAGTACCACCAGGTCGCCGAGGAGTCGCTCGCGAAGGACGAGATCCCCGGCGGCTATCGGTTCTACGTGAAGCGGTATTTCGAGCTCATTCGGCCTCGCGAAGGCCAATAGCCGCCGGGATTGGAGCCAAGGTCGATGCAGACGGAAGCCGACGCAGTTCGCGATGAGGTGCAGAGGTTCCGGGCGCAGATCGACGAGCTTCGCGGGGAGATCGCGAAGTCGATCGTCGGCAACCGCCCGGTCGTCGATGGCGTGATCACGTGCATGCTCGCCGGCGGCCACGCGCTGCTCGAAGGGGTCCCGGGCCTCGGCAAGACGATGCTCGTCCGGACGCTCGCCGAGACCTTGTCCCTCTCGTTCTCGCGAATTCAGTTCACGCCGGACCTCATGCCGGCCGACATCGTGGGCACAACGGTCATCGACGAGACGCAGGCGGGGGCGAAGGCGTTCGAGTTTCGCAAGGGCCCCGTCTTCGCCAACGTGGTGCTCGCCGACGAGATCAACCGGGCGACCCCCAAGACGCAGAGCGCGCTGCTCGAGGCGATGCAGGAGCACCGCGTGAGCGTCGGCAAGCGGACGTACACCCTGGACGAGCCATTCATGGTCCTCGCGACGCAGAACCCGCTCGAGATGGAAGGCACCTACCCTTTGCCGGAGGCGCAGCTCGACCGTTTCCTCTTCAAGCTCCACGTGCCCTTCCCCAGCCGGGACGAGCTCCACCAGATCCTCGATCTGACGACCGGGAGCGAGATGACGCCGCGCCGCGCGGTGCTCGACCGCGACGCGATCCTGAGCATGCAGCAGCTCGTGCGGCGGGTTCCGGTGGCTCGACACGTCCAGGACTACGCGGTCCGCGCGCTCCAGGCGACCCACCCGGACGGGCCGGACGCGCCGGACGTCGTGAAGCGCTTCGTTCGATACGGCAGCTCCCCGCGCGGGGCCCAGGCGGTGCTTCTGGCGGCCAAGATCCGCGCGCTCTTCGACGGGAGGTTCGCCGCGAGCGTCGACGACGTGCGGGGCGTGGCGCACGCGGCGCTCCGGCACCGGATCCTGCTCAACTTCGAGGGAGAGGCCGAGGGCGTGAAGTCGGACGAAGTCGTCGACGCGGTCCTCAAGGCGATCCCCGAGGGCAAGGTCGGCAAGCCGCAGGCGGAGGCCAATTGACCCGGTCGCGCCCCGCGGCTCGGCGGGAACCGGCGCCGTGAGTCCGCCCTCGTCGGCGTCCGGGCCCTCGGGGGTTCTGGCCTCGTGGCGGTCGCTCTTTCGCCGCCGCCGCTCCGACGCGCCGTCCGCGGACGACGAGCTCTTCGACGACGACTTCCAGCGCAAGCTCGACTACCTCGCGCTCGTCAGCCGCCGCGTCTTCTCCGGACGCATGCGGGCCGAGCGTCGAACGAAAAAGAGCGGCAGCGGGGTGGAGTTCGCCGACCACCGCGAGTACCAGCCGGGCGACGACTTCCGGTATCTCGACTGGAACGTATATCGCCGCTTCGGGCGGCTCCTCGTGCGCCTGTACGAGGAGGAGGAGGACCTCGCCATCTACTTCGTGCTCGACACGAGCGCGTCGATGGCTTTCGGCGACGGGGTCAAGCTCCGGTACGCCAAGAGGGTGGTGGCGGCGCTCTCGTACGTCGGCCTCGCGAACCTGGATCGCGTGAGCATCGTCACGACGAGCGACCGGGTGATGGACCGGATGGCGGAGACGCGGGGCAAGGCGCGCATCTTCCGCGCCCTCCGCTTCCTGCGCGAGGTACGCGCGGAGGGCACGACCGACCTCGGGGACGCCATGAAGACGTTCGTGGCCCAGCACAAGCGGCGTGGCCTCGCCGTGCTCGTGAGCGACCTGTACGACCCCGCCGGCTTCCAGCGAGGGATCAACGCCCTTCGCTACAACAAGTTCGACGTCTTCGTGGTCCACGTGGTCGACCCGGCCGAGGGCCGGCCGAAGCTCCACGGCGACGTGCTCGTCTACGACTGCGAGACGGGCGACGAGCGCGAGGTGACCGTCACCGCGAAGGTCCTCGAACGCTTCGCGCACGCGCACGCGGAGTACCTGGCCGACATCGAGCGTTTCTGCGCTGCGCACCAGGTGCCCTACGTGGCGGCCCGCGTCGACGTCCCGTTCGACGAGCTCATTTTGCGCGTCTTTCGGCGCGGGGGATTCCTCCGGTGATCTTCGCCGGTCTCCAGCTCGCTCAGCTCGCGGCCATCTTCGGCGCAGTCGGCTTCGGGGTCGTCGTCCTCTACATCTTGAAGCTGCGGCGGCGCGTCGTCGCGGTGCCGTTCTCGCCGCTGTGGGAGCGCATCCTCCGGGACAAGGAGGCCACGACCCTCTTCTCGAAGCTCAAGCGGCTCGCGTCGCTGCTGCTGCAGCTCGCCCTGCTCGCCCTCCTGGTCTTGGCGCTCGGCGATCCACGCGCCGCCGAGAGCCTCGTCAAAGGCCGGACGGTCGTCGTGCTGGTCGATGCGAGCGCCTCGATGCAGGCCACCGACGTGACGCCGAGCCGCCTGGCGGCGGCCAAGGACGAGGTACGCACGATGATCCGCGGGTTGGGGGGCGCGGATCGGATGCTCGTCGCGCAGATGGACGCCATGGTCACGCCGCTCGGACCGATGACGGGCGACACCTCGGCGCTCGAGCGGGAGCTCGACGCGATCGCTGCGACCGACACCCGGGCAGACTTCCCGCGCGCGCTCCGGTTCGCGACGGACGCCTTGCGGGGGGTCGAGCGCGCCGAGATCGTGGTCGTCTCCGACGGCGCCCTCGGCGACCCCGCCGACGCCGCGGGCCCGGTGCACCTGGGGGGCGCGAAGCTCGCCTTCGTCAAGGTCGGGCGGGGCGGCCGCAACGTCGGGATCACCGAGTTCTCGGTCCGGCGCTACCCGCTCGACAAGAGCCGCTACGAGGTGATGCTCGAGCTGACCAACACGGGCCCCGAGGCCGAGGACGTTGAGCTCCAGCTCCTCGGGGACGGCGTGCTCGTCGACCTCACCAAGCTGCGCCTAAAAGCCGGCGAGCGCCTTCCCCGGTTCTACCCACAGCTCTCGGGGGCGAGCCGGACGCTGGAGGCCAAGGTCTCGCGCGTCGACGGGACGAGCGACGATCTGCCCGCCGACGATCGCGGGTACGCGCTCTTGCCGGAGCGCCGCCGCGCGAAGGTGCTCGTCGTCAGCTCCGGCAACACGTACCTCGACGCGGCCCTGCTGCTCGACGAGTACCTCGACGTGACGGACGTGTCTCCGGCCGGCTACGCGGCGGCCATCGCTGCCGGAGGCTGGGACACGGTCGTCTTCGATCGCGTGACTCCGGCCGAGGAGCCGCGGGCGAACGCGCTCTACCTCGATCCGCGCGGTCCCGGGGCGCCGGTGGCGGTCGAGGGCAACCTCGCGAATCCGGCGTTCGACAAGATTGAACGAAAGCACCCCGTCGTGCGCTTTCTCGCGCTCGACGACGTCAACATCGCGGCGGGGCACAAGCTCGTGCCGCAGCCCGGGGACAAGGTCGTCGGCGCCTCGGACGCCGGTGCATCGCCGATCCTCGTGGCCGGCCTGCGCGGCGGGTTCAAGTTCGTCGCCGCCGGGTTCGACGTACGCGACAGCGACCTTCCGCTGCGCGTCGCGTGGCCCCTCTTCGTCACGAACTGCGTCAACTGGTTCGTGGACGAAGACGCGCAGTATCTCTCCTCTTACCGCACGGGGGACGTGTGGCGGATCCCGGTCGGCGCCGGCGTGTCGCGCGCGAGCGTGAAATTGCCGGACGGCACGGTGCAATCGGTGGCGGTGCACGACGGCCGCGCCATCCTTTTCGGCAAGCGCGCCGGCTTCTACGAAGTCTTGTCGGGCGAGGGCGCGGAGCGACAGAGCGTCTCGTTCGCCGCGAACCTGCTCGACGCCGAGGAGAGCGCGATTGTCCCCTCGGACCGGATCGTCGTCGACGGGCAACAGGCCGGTCGCGTCGCGGGCTTCAGCGTCGGCGTGCGGCGCGAGATGTGGATCTACCTGCTCCTCGCGGCGGCGCTCCTCACGGCGCTCGAGTGGGCCACCTACCACCGCAGGG
>Ga0070735_10005878_pt1 | contig 10093 bp, 6 predicted proteins | sample Coa_R1_FD_66443 | JGI IMG/M metagenome (GOLD analysis project Ga0070735, IMG submission 66443) | Surface soil microbial communities from Centralia Pennsylvania, which are recovering from an underground coalmine fire - Coalmine... | ecosystem: Environmental > Terrestrial > Soil > Unclassified ... | reverse complement strand
TTTTTTGGTGGGCCCGGGCGTGCCTGCGGGGCGGTCGCTTGGCGTGATTGATATGCGCGATGTGGCGCCGACCCTGGCGCATGACGTAGGGCTTTCGTTTCCGAGCGCCGACGGGAAAATACTTTTGCCTTAGGGATGCGGTACGCTGCGGCGCGGCGCGGCGCGGATGATGGTTCCGCAGTCTAGCGGAGTCCGACTAGTCCTTTTACGGAATCGATCAATTTGGCGGAATCGTAGCCGACGCCGTCTTTGAAGACGAGTTCGACCTTCTCGATATCTTTGATGTTGGCAGATGGATCGCCTTGCAATACAACGACGTCGGCTGCTTTGCCCACCGCAAGCGTGCCGATTTTGTCGAGCTCGCCGAGAAATTCGGCGCCATTAGACGTGGCGATGTGAATGGCTTCGAGCGTTGTGAAGCCTGCTTCGACCAGCAACTCCACTTCGCGCTGATCTCCGAAGCCGGCAATTACGCCGCCGTAGCCTGTCGGATCAAGACCTGCGAGCAGGAGTCCACCCTGCTTTGAGAATTCGTGCTCGAATTCCAGTTCCTTTTTGAAGATGGCGGGGGCATCGGAGCTTGCGGCGTTATCGGAAATGCGTGCGCGCCGCGATAGATAAGCAATGCGCGCTTCGGGAGTCATCGCATCGAGCACGCGGGGGTCGAGAGGTGCGCGCCCCGGCACGGAGGTTTCAAACACAGGAAGCGTGGAAGTGACCGCAACGTGGTGCGCGATCAGATCGTGAATCATATCTTGCATCGGCTTGCTCGCGACGTCGACGGAGAGCAGCGCTTTTGCGGCGGCTTGCGGGTTAGGGCATACGCCAGGCTTTTTGTCGGGAAAAAATTCGGTGTCGACTTCGATGCCGTGTTCGAGGTCGTCGATACCGAGGGCGGCTGCTTCGCGAAAGCCGATCGAACAGAGGTGGCCAGTGACTTTGATGCCGTGCGCGTGCGCGGCCTTTACCGCCGCGGCCAGTTCCTCCGGCGTGATGTTCATGTACGCCTTGAAAGACGTGGCGCCGCGCGCGATCCAGAATTCGACCATCTGGCGCGCGTCTTCGGCGTCCTTGAGCTGATGCATTTGCAACGCGAACGCGCCTTCTCCTTCGAGATAGGGACCGGTGACGTGAATTTTTGGACCAGCGAGTTTCCCCGCATCGATGGATTGTTTCAGTTCGAGATCGGCGTACGGTTCAAGACTGCCCGTCGTTCGAATCGAAGTTACGCCGCCTGCGAGATAGAGCCGCGGAAAACTCGACAGGTGCTCGGGATACATCGGCGGCGGGCCGCCGGGAGCAGGATAGTACATGTGATCGTGCATGCCGACTAATCCGGGGATCACGGTGCGGCCGGCGAGATCGAGAACTTTTGCTTCGTCGGGAATTTTCGTCGTAGCGGAGTCGCCAAGCGCGACGATTTTTCCGTCTGCGATGACCAGCGTCTGATCCGCACGAGCGGCGGTGCCGGTACCATCCACCACGCGCACGTGCGCCAGTGCGACTACTAGCGCGTCTTCCTTGACGAAGGCGCTTACCGCCGGCGATAGCTTGGGCTTCGCCTGGCAGTAGGAGAGCGACGGCAAAAGCAGGAGACTCAGGCCAGACACAAAAATTCTTCGCATCGAACTACCTCGCACAACTGAAGTTTGTAGCGCGTTGCAGTCTATTCACAGCACCGCATCAACACAAGAGCTTCGTGACAAAAGCGCGCGCGGAAAGCTCCGCTCGTTGATTCATGATAGATTTCCAGTCCGCAGAGGTGGGAGATGATCAAGTTCTTCAAACAGTTTCTTGGCGCGACGGTTGCCGCCATGCTTGCCGTGGTTACGCCTTGCTTCGCTCAACAGCCGCCCAGCGCCGCAGCCACAGAAGGCGACTTTGTCATTCACAATTTTCAGTTTCATTCCGGCGAATCGCTGCCAGAATTGCGGCTGCATTATACGACGCTCGGCAAACCCGCGCGTGATGCGCAGGGGCGCACCACGAACGCCGTGCTGATTCTCCACGGAACAGGCGGAACCGGGCAGCAGTTCTTCCAACCGCAATTTGCCAGCGTTCTTTTTGGTGCCGGTCAGCTTCTCGATGCGTCGCGCTACTACATTATTCTTCCTGATGGCATCGGGCACGGAAAGTCGTCCAAGCCCAGTGACGGCCTGCACGCACACTTTCCGCAGTATGACTATGACGATATGGTTGCCGGGCACTACCGGCTCGTCAGCGAGGGCCTCGGTGTCAATCACCTCAGGCTGGTGATGGGCACTTCGATGGGATGCATGCATTCGTTCGTGTGGGGCGAGACCTATCCCGACTTTATGGACGCACTGATGCCGCTGGCGTGCGTGCCGGTGCAGATCGCCGGGCGCAATCGCATTTGGCGCAAGATGGTGATGGACGCGATTCGCGAGGATCCCGAGTGGAAGCGCGGGGACTACAAGGAAGAGCCGAAGCAGGCGTTGCGGACGGCGCTGGATTTTCTGTTGATTGCAGGAGCTGCTCCGATTCCCATGCAGAAAGCTCTCCCGACGCGCGATGCCGCGGACAAGTACCTCGACGACTATTTCCGTACGCGCTTCGCGGCATTGGACGCCAACGATCTTTTGTACCAGGTGAATGCCTCCCGCAACTACGATCCCTCGCAGCAACTGGGCAAAATCAAAGCGCCGATGATGTACATCAATTCGGGTGACGACTTCATCAATCCGCCCGAGCTAGGCATCGCCGAACGTGAGATCAAGAAGGTGCCGAGCGCGAGGTTTGTTCTGATTACCGCCAGCGAAAATACGCACGGCCACGGAACGCACACTTGGGCTGAACTTTGGAAGCAGTACCTGGCGGAATTGCTGGAGAAGTCCGCGCACTACCAGTTGCGCTAAAGACCCTTCAACGGGTGGCTTCGTGGCTCGCGCGAATTTCCTGCCACCTTCGCGGACGCTTATTGGCTTGCAAGACCTTTTTTCGCAGACGAATCGATTTCGGCGTGATTTCAACGTATTCATCATCGGCGATGAATTCAATCGCCTGTTCGAGGCTGAGCTCGCGATGAGGAATCAGCCGGATAGCCTCATCCGCGCTGGAGGAGCGCATGTTCGTCTGTTTCTTTTCCTTCGTGACATTCACTTCCATGTCTTGTTCTCGGGAATTTTCCCCGATGACCATGCCTTCGTAGACTTCGATGGCAGGACCAATAAACAATTCGCCGCGTTCTTGAAGGTTCCACAACGCGAAAGCGGTCGATGGTCCAGGACGGTCGGCGACCAGCGCGCCGGTCGGGCGCAGCGCCATCTCTCCCGCATAATCGGTCCAGCCGTCGAAAATGGAATGAATCAACGCAGTGCCGCGCGTGTCCGTCAGCAACTGGCTGCGCAAGCCAATCAGCCCGCGCGAAGGAATTTTGAAGTCCATGCGCACGCGGCCGGAATTGTGATTGCTCATTTTGAGCATTTCGCCGCGCCGGCTGCCCAACGTTTCCAAGATGATGCCGATGAAGCTTTCGGGCACATCGATAACCAAACGCTCGAGAGGCTCAAGTTTCTTGCCATTTTCGGTGCGCACGACAATTTCCGGTTTTCCGACCATCAGTTCAAAACCCTCGCGACGCATGGTCTCGATCAAAATGGCGAGCTGAAGTTCGCCGCGCCCCAAAACGCGAAATGATTCCGGCGTGTCCGTATCTTCCACGCGAATCGAAACGTTGGTCAGCAGCTCCTTCGCCAGGCGGTCGCGCAAGTCGCGCGACGTCACATAGCTGCCTTCTTTTCCGGAAAGTGGGCTGCTGTTCACCGTGAAAATCATCGCCAATGTCGGCTCGTCAATCAGCAGCGGTTCGAGAGGTTGCGGCGATGCCAAATCCGTGATGCTCTCGCCGATCTGAATGCCTTCCACTCCGGCGATGGCCACAAGATCACCTGCGCCAACCGCTTCGGCTTCATCGCGCTCGAGTCCGCGAAACGTATAGAGCTTGGTAATTCGGGTGGAGAGAAGCTTTCCGTCCAGCTTGCTGATGCCTACATCTTCGCCGCGCTTCAGCGTGCCATTAAACACTCGTCCAATCGCTATGCGACCGAGAAAATCGCTGTAGTCCAAATTCATGACCTGAATTTGCAACACGCCATTCGGGTCGCCGGGCGGGGCGGGGATGCTCTTCACGATGGTCTCAAACAGTGGAAGTAAATCCTTCGAGCTGTCCCCGATTTGCCGGTGCGCAATACCTTCGCGCGCGTTCGTGTAGACCACGGGAAAATCGAGCTGGTCCTCCGTGGCGTCCAAGTCGATAAAGAGGTCGTAGATTTCGTCGAGCACTTCTTTCGCGCGCGCATCCGTTCGGTCGATTTTGTTCAGCACGATCACCGGCGGCAGCTTCGCCGCCAGCGCTTTTTGAAGGACGTAGCGCGTTTGCGGCAGCGGCCCTTCGCTGGCGTCGACCAGCAATAAGACTCCGTCCACCATGCGCAAGGCGCGCTCGACTTCGCCGCCAAAATCACTGTGGCCGGGTGTGTCGACAATATTTATCTTCGTGTCGTGGAAGAAAAGCGCGGTATTTTTCGCGAGAATGGTGATCCCGCGTTCGCGCTCGAGGTCGTTCGAATCCATCACGCGCTCGACGAGCGCTTCATTGTCCCGGAAAATCCCGCTCTGGCGCAGCATGGCGTCGACCAGGGTCGTTTTCCCGTGGTCTACGTGCGCGATAATGGCGATGTTGCGAATATTTTGGCTCATGATTTCTACGTCATGTCTGCGGACTACTCCGGGCAGTCACTGCGAAGACAAAAATAGCTGCTGAAACAACCAGCAGCCCGGACGAATCTCCTTTGTTCTCAGGTGCGGTCGAGCAACCTATAGTTTAGCAGAGGGCCTGCCGGTGGGACAGCCATTCTTGTCCCTCTCTTGCTTCTGACAACCAAGGGTTAGGCAGACAGGAATGTCTGTCACACCGGTTTCGTGTACTATCCTCACTCAGGACGGACCGGCTGAATCCTGCGGTGGAGTTGTTGGAGGAATGGCGATGCGATTCGCGCGCTTGCTATGGAAAAGCAGAATTTATTTGTGGGCCCTGGTTATTCTGCTTCTCTTTTTGCTCACCGGCCGTGCCCAAGCCCCAAATCCCCCGGACTATTCACTGCTCTTTGACAAAACGGACGTCATGATTGCAGCGCGCGACGGCGTCAAGCTGCACACGGAAATTTACACTCCGAAACATTCCTCTGAGGCGCTCCCCATCGTCATTGAGCGGACGCCTTACGGCCTGCACGACGATGATAAAGGCTATAGCGGCATCCTCAGGCGCTATGCCGAGATGATTCCCGATGACTATATCTTTGTCTTTCAGGATATTCGCGGCCGCTACGGCTCCGAAGGAGCGTTTGTCATGCAACGCCCGGTTCGCGATCCGAAGGATGCGAAAGCCATCGACGAAGGCACGGACACCTACGACACCATCGACTGGCTGGTGAAAAACGTCCCGCACAATAACGGCCGCGCCGGGCTTGTCGGCATTTCGTACGGCGGTTGGCTTACCGTGATGGGCATGCTCGAACCGCATCCCGCGCTCAAAGCCGTTTCGGAACAGGCTTCTCCCGCGGACATGTTTTTGGGTGACGATTTTCATCACAACGGCGCGTTCAGGCTGAGCTATGGCTTCGAATACTCCACGATGATGGAGACAGGCAAAACGAATTTTGTTTTTAAGTTCGATCAGTTCGATACCTACGAATGGTATCTGCGCCTCGGCCCACTATCGAACGCCGACAAAAATTATATCCACGGCACGCTGCCTACCTGGAAGGATTTCGTCACGCACCCGAATTACGACGCGTTCTGGAAACAAGAAGCCATGCCTTACATTTTGACGAAACCAAAAGTGCCGAACCTAAACGTCGCCGGCTGGTGGGACCAGGAAGATTTCTACGGGCCGATGAAGATCTATGAACTCCTCGAAAAAAATGATCCCGATCATCTGAACTATCTCGTAGCGGGCCCGTGGAATCACGGCGGCTGGGGGCGCGGCGCGGGCAAATCGCTCGGCGCGATTCCGTTTGGCAGCGACACCTCGCTCTATTTCCGCCAAAAAATCGAAGCGCCGTGGTTCGCTTACTGGCTCAAGAACAAAGGTAGCCTGCCGCTCAAAGAAGCTCTTCTTTTTCAAACGGGCAGCGACCAGTGGGTGCAATTCGATTCCTGGCCTCCAAAAAACGCACCGGGGCGCGAGCTTTACTTCCATGAAGACGGCAAGCTTTCTTTTGATGCTCCGCTAGCGGCCACTCCGCAGTCATTCGATAGCTATGTCAGCGATCCCGCGCATCCCGTCCCTTATCGCCATCGCCCGATTGACATGACCTACCCAGACGATCATCCCGGCGGCTGGCCCACTTGGCTCGTCGAGGACCAGCGCTTTGTCGACAATCGTCCGGACGTGCTGACGTGGCAGACCGACGAACTCAAGGAAGACATGACCGTCGCCGGACAAGTCACCGCGAAACTCTTTGCGTCCACGACAGGGAGCGACTCCGACTGGATCGTAAAGCTGATCGACGTCTACCCGGAAAAGTATCCAGAGGACTGGAAGCTTTCTGGCTACGAATTAATGATTGCCGACGAAGTTTTCCGGGGACGCTTCCGCAAATCGTTTGAGAAGCCGGAGCCCATCACGCCCGACGCCATCACCCCCTTCACCATCGACCTGCACACGGCCAACCACGTTTTTAAGAAGGGGCATCGCATCATGGTGCAAGTGCAGAGCACGTGGTTTCCCATCATTGACCGTAACCCCCAGAAATTTGTCCCCAACATTTTTGAGGCGAAGGAGTCCGACTACCAGAAGGCTACTCAGCGCATCTATCGTTCCAGGGAGTTTCCGTCGGGCGTGGTGGTATCGCTCTTGCCGGCAACGGCGGGCAACTGAACCAATATTTGCCGCGGAGGTTCTCTTCGAGAAGCGATGTTGCCCCAAAACGGCGCGCTCATTTTCTTGTGATATTCTCAGCCTCGTTAAAAAATGCCGATTATCAACCTTACTACAGAGGGAGTGTCCATGCGTTCCACACGCAGAACAGCCGGTGGCGCCATTTTCGTTGTTTTGATTGCGCTTGTGTTTGTGCCGCGCTTTGGCGCCGCTCCGCAGCGTCAACGTCCCGATTTTTCCGCGCTTTTTGATAAAACGGAAGTGATGATTTCCATGCGGGATGGAGTCAAACTGCACACCGAGTTCTACACGCCCAAAAACTCCACAACTCCGCTGCCGATTCTTATGAATCGCACTCCCTACGGAATCTCCAGTCCGGACAAAGGCATCAGCAACATGATTTTTCGCTACGCCGACATGATTCCCGAGGGCTACATTTTTGCGTTTCAGGATATTCGTGGCCGCTATGGCTCCGAGGGGGAGTTCGTCATGCTCCGCCCGCTGCATGACCCGAACGACTCAAAAGGTGTGGACGAAAGCACCGACACCTACGACACGATCGACTGGCTCGTGAAAAATGTTCCCCACAATAGTGGCCGCGTGGGCCTCGACGGGATTTCTTACGACGGTTTTCTCGTCACCATGGGAATGATCAATCCTCATCCAGCTCTCAAAGCCGCCTCCGAGCAGGCTTGCATGGGGGACACGTGGCTCGGCGACGACTTCTTCCACAACGGCGCCTTTCGACTGAGCTACGCGTTCGAATACACCGCGCTGCTCGAATCCTCGAACGAAAACTTCAGTTTCGCTTTCGACCGCTTCGACGTTTACGATTTTTATCTGCGCCTCGGCGCGCTTTCGAACGCCAACGCAAAATATTTCCACGGGAAATTGCCGACCTGGAACGAATTCGTTGCCCACGCGAGTTACGATGATTTTTGGAAGCATCACGCCGTCGCTTACGGCTTGAAGGAGCCCACCGTCCCGAATCTCAACGTCGCCGGCTGGTGGGACCAGGAAGACTTTTACGGCCCGATGGCCACCTACGCCCGCCTCGAGAAATCCGATTCGAAACATCTCAACTATCTTGTCGCGGGCCCCTGGAATCATGGCGGCTGGGGTGGCGGGCCGGGTAAGTCGCTCGGCGAAATCCCGTTTGGCAGTGACACTTCTCTTTATTTCCGTCAGAACATCGAAGCGCCTTGGTTTGCTTATTGGCTTAAAGACAAAGGCGTTTTGCCGCTAAAGGAGGCAATGCTTTTCCAGACCGGAAGCAACAACTGGGTGCAAGTTGATTCCTGGCCTCCGCAGGATGCGAAGACTCGCAACCTTTATTTCCGCGAAAATGGAAAGCTCTCTTTCGATGCCCCGCAAACGGATTCCGCCGATGCCTCAGACAGCTATGTCAGCGATCCCGCGCATCCTGTGCCGTACCGCCATCGCCCCATCGACATGACCTATCCGGAAGATCATCCCGGCAGCTGGTACACCTGGCTTGTGCAGGATCAGCGCTTTGTCGATGAGCGCCCCGACGTGTTGACCTGGCAAACGGAAGACTTGGCGGAGGATGTCACGCTTGCGGGTCAAGTCACTGCGAAATTATTTGCCTCCACAACTGGCTCCGACAGCGACTGGATCGTTAAGCTGATTGATGTCTACCCGCAAAAATATCCGGACGATTGGAAGCTCTCGGGCTATGAACTGATGATCTCAGACGAGATTTTCCGTGGCCGTTACCACAATTCTTTCGAGAAACCGGAGGCTCTCAAGCCCGGCGAAGTGACGCCCTTCACGATTGATCTGCACACGGCGGATCACGTCTTTAAGAAGGGCCACCGCATCATGGTACAAGTGCAGAGCACCTGGTTTCCCGTGTACGATCGCAATCCGCAGAAGTTCGTACCCAACATTTTCGAGGCAAAAGAGTCCGACTACCAGAAGGCTACGCAGCACATTTATCGCTCTAAGCGATTCCCATCGAGCGTCGAAATCATGACATTGCCGCGGAACGGGGCCAGCGCCGCTAATTAGTTCTTCTATTACGCGCGTAGAGACGCGTAGAGATTAGACCAATTTGGTATTCCCGAAGCGCCGAAGCCGGCCTGCATCGAATCGACTTTCGAGGCGACCTCACTCTCGGTCCGGCCTTGTGAATCGAGGCGTTCTCGCCAGCTAAACTAGCGTCCCATTTGCGGACACTTGTTCATATTCGGTCAAGGATTCTTGATGTTTTCCCAATATTCCAAAATTTAAATTTTATGTGCTCAAGGGGAAGTGCCCGTAAGCACTTGTCCAGCACGGCCTTTTCATATTGTTGAACGCAAAAAAGAAACATAACCATAGAAATTTCGTATCCATGCTAAACACCTTGGCGCTTTGTGCGTCTAATGCCTATATAGGATGGGGTGTATGACTCCGAACGTTATCCCGGCGATGGATACCGGAATGGAAGAACGATCAAGTTTCGCGCCTCCCTCAGGCCCGCGATTTATGCGTTTTGGCCCGTTCCAGGTAGATCAGCAGCGTGAGGAAGTAACCAAGAATGGGTCGCGTCTGAAGCTCCAGGGCAAGGTCTATCAAGTCCTGCTAGCCCTCCTTGAGAAGCCCGGCGAGGTGGTAACCCGCGAGGAGCTGCGGCAGCGCCTGTGGCCCGCCGACACCCACGTAAACTACGATGCGAATGTCAACACTACAGTAAACAAGCTTCGCCAAGCGCTGGGTGATTCCACGGACAAGCCGCTGTACATCGAGACGATTCCGCGGAAGGGCTACTGTCTTGTGGTGCAAACGGAAATCTCCGACGCCCCGGGCGCGCCGCTTGCAGCGAACCCGGCATCGGCGATCATCTCTTCAAACCCCGTTCCAGCCCTTGCCAGCGAACCTGCCACAAGGCGGTCCGGGTTCTGGATACCCATTGGCGTGGTCGGTTTGATTCTCGCTGGGATGCTTCTCGGCGCAGGTATTACGATCACGACGCTCTACATTTCTCATTTCGCGCAAGCCATTCGTTGGCCCTAGCAAGTAGCGCAGGGACCATCTCTGGATGACGTCGCCGTGTGCTAAGTCGGCGGGCAAGCGGTTTCGGACCCCAATTTAGTTGAACCTTCAGTTCTCTTACCTGTTTCCGCCGCTGCGGCGAGTGAAAACCATCCCCAGCGTCCGTCCCGCATCCAACTTGAATCCACTAACCGT
>Ga0070735_10005877_pt1 | contig 10093 bp, 8 predicted proteins | sample Coa_R1_FD_66443 | JGI IMG/M metagenome (GOLD analysis project Ga0070735, IMG submission 66443) | Surface soil microbial communities from Centralia Pennsylvania, which are recovering from an underground coalmine fire - Coalmine... | ecosystem: Environmental > Terrestrial > Soil > Unclassified ... | reverse complement strand
AGACCCGTGCTGGCGGGGCGCTCTGGATCACGATCAATCGGGCGCATAAGCACAATGCGCTCGCCCGGCAGGTTCTCGCATCGCTGGCGCAGTTCGTCAATGAAGCGGCCGCGCGCCAAGAGCTGCGCTGCATAATTCTGACCGGCGCTGGGGATCGATACTTCGCCGCCGGTGGCGATCTGCACGATCTCGCCGGCGTGCGTGACAGCGCGGCAACCCTGGACATGAGTGATCAGGCGCGTACTGCTCTCGATGCGATACGCCGCTGCCCTTTGCCCGTGATTGCCTACCTCAATGGCGATGCAATCGGTGGCGGTGCCGAGCTGGCGCTGGCCTGTGATATGCGTATGCAGGCTGCGCATGCACGCATCGGCTTTGTCCAGGCCAAACTCGCCATCACGTCTGCGTGGGGTGGTGGTCCTGACCTGTGCCGCGCTGTGGGTGGGGCGCGCGCAATGCGCATGATGAGCCGCTGCGAACTGATTGACGCCCAGCAGGCGTTGGCTTGGGGACTGGCCGACGCGGTGATTGACGACGGACCCCTGGGCAATGATGTGCAGAGCTTTCTCGCACCGATGTTGACCCACTCCGTGCAGGTATTGCGCGGTATCAAAGCTCAGGTGATCGCGTGGCGCGAGGGAACCGCGTATGACATGGCGCGGGGCATCGAACAACAGCAGTTGCTGAGGACGTGGCTTCACGACGACCACTGGATGGCCATGGACCACTTCCTGTCCAGGGCGGCCAAATGAACAGCGGCGCGAACACCGTGGGTTCGGGCATGGCGGGCCTCACAGCGCCGCGGCTTCGGGCCATCAGCCCGAGTGGCATCCCCGTTCCAGCCAGTGTGACGGCGGCAGACACAGCGGGGAAGGGCGCCGCCGGCAACGGCGCAATCGGTGATCCGGGCGAGTACCCATTCACGCGGGGCATCTTTCCAGACGGTTACCAGGGCCGCCTGTGGACCATCCGCCAATATTCCGGGTTCGGCACCGCCGAGGAGTCCAACGAACGGTACAAATTTCTGCTGGCCCAGGGGCAGACCGGATTGTCGGTGGCGCTCGATCTGCCTACACAGTGCGGCTTCGATCCGACGCACCCGATGGCCCGGCCGGAAATCGGCAAGGTGGGTGTATCACTGTCGAACCTGAGCGAGGCTGAGATCCTGTTCCAGGGACTGGATCTGTCCAGGATCTCGACATCGTTCACCATCAACGGCACGGCGGCGATCCTCTATGCGATGTACCTCGCGGTTGCCGACAAGCAGAACGTGCCGCGCGCCAAGCTCACCGGAACGATCCAGAATGACATTCTCAAGGAATACGTGGCACGCGGCACCTGGATCTTTCCGGTCCGCCCCTCGATGCGTCTGATCGCCGACACGATTCTTTACTCGAACGAGGTCTCACCCCGTTTCAATCCGATCAGCATCGCCGGCGCCCACGTGCGCGATGCGGGCGCCACCGCTGCGGAGGAGATGGCCTACACCCTGGCGAACGGCCTGGCCTATGTCGATGAGTTGCGCGCGCGAGGTGGGGACGTGGAGAAGTTTGCCAAGCGCCTGTCGTTCTTTTTCTACGTGCACATGGACTTCTTCGACGAGGTCGCGAAGTTCCGCGCGGGACGGCGTCTGTGGGCCAGGTTCATGAAGGAGCGGTACGGTGCGCAGGATCCGAAGGCGCAGCACTTCCGCTTCGGTGTGGTATGCGGCGGCTCTTCCCTGGTGGCGCCCCAACCGTACAACAACGTGGTGCGTGTCGCAGTCGAAACCATGGCAGCGGTTTTTGGTGGCGCCCAATCCATCTTTACGTGCGCCTTCGATGAGGCGTTCCAGATTCCCACGGAGTTCTCGGCCGAGCTGGCGTTGCGTACACAGCAGATCATCGCCTACGAGAGTGGTATCGGCCGCACTGTGGATCCGCTCGGTGGCAGCTATTTCCTGGAGCAGCATACCGACAGGATGGAACAAAGCATCCTGCAGGTCATGCAGGAGATCGATGCGTATGGCGGGGTCGTGCGCGCCATCGAGGACGGCTGGATCCAGTCGCGGTTGGCTGAGCGCGCACTGCAGCGCAAGACCGATACTGATAGCGGTCTGAATGTGGTCGTTGGCCAGAATCATTTCAAGAAACTCATCGAGGAATCCAAGGTGGGCGAGGTGTTCAAGCTCGACCCAACCCTCGCCCAGCGCGTTCTCGAGAAGTTTCAGCGTGTACTCGACACGCGCCAACAGTCGGCCGTCGACAGATCACTCGCGCGGCTCTTCGAGGCTACCGCCAAGGACGATGAAAATCTCATGCCCTATCTGGTGGAGTGCTGCCATGCGTATGCCACTGTCGGAGAAATCGTGACATGCCTGAAGAAGCGCTGGAGCGAGTTCCGCGAGCCAGTGAATCTATGAGCACCCAGCACAGCCCGGCCGCGCTTCTCGGCAAGCGGATATTGATAGGCAAACCCGGCCTCGACGGCCATGACATCGGCGCCAAGATAGTCGCCCTTACGCTGCGCAATGCGGGTGCTGAAGTCATCTACACCGGCCTGCGGCGCAGCCCCGCGCAGATCGCTCAGGTTGCGGTGGACGAAGGCGTGGATGCAGTGGGACTGAGCATCCTGTCCGGCAGTCACAAAGAACTGGTTACGGAAGTTATGGCGCAGTTGCGCGAAATGGGCGCGTCTGAGGTGAAGGTGTTCGTTGGTGGGACGATTCCGGCCGAGGATCATGCCTTTCTGCACGAGCTCGGCGTGGCCGCGGTATTTACCGCCGATATGCCACTGGAGCAGATGATCGACAGCCTCCGCAAGGGCTTCGCGTGAGCGCGCCGCTCGCGGGGATTCGTGTCGTCGAGGTCGGGCATATGCTCGCGGGCCCCTACTGTGCGCTGATGCTCGCGGACATGGGTGCCGAAGTCATAAAGATCGAGGCGCCGGAGGGCGATATCGGTCGTACGGTCAGCCCACACTTTGTCGGTCCTCACAACGCCTATTTCGCGAGCCTCAATCGCAGCAAGAAGAGCGTAGTGCTCGATCTGGCCAGCGAGATCGGGCGTGCCGAGCTCGGGCAGATCCTGAGCACAGCCAATGCCCTCGTGACCAATCTGCGTCCAGCCGCGATCCGCAAGCTCGGTCTCACTTACGATGCGCTGCGCAGATGGAACGATCGCCTGGTGTGTGTGGCGCTCACCGGTTACGGGCTGGACGGCCCGCATTCTGACAATCCGGCCTACGACTACGTCATCCAGGCCATAACCGGAGTGATGTCTTTGACTGGCGATCCCGCAGCGCCGCCGACCAAAGCGGGTTACTCCGCGGTGGACAACTCGGCCGGCCTGGTGGCCGCCATCGGCCTGCTGGCCAAGCTCGTGCAGGGGCAGGGCGGTCAGGTTGACGTGGCGATGTATGACGTCATGCTCTCGCAGCTCAACTATCTCGCCAGCGCGGTTCTGAACGCCGGTGAGGCTATCGAACGCCTGGCGAGCTCGTCCCATCCATACTTTGTGCCCGCGCAGATCTTTCCCACCGCAGATGGGTGGCTGACGCTGTTCATCACGCATGACCGATTCTGGCGGACATTTTGTGACGAGGTGGGTCAGTCCGACTGGATCACGAATCCGAAGTTCGCCACGATGGAAGGTAGGCGCAAGCACCGCCTCGAGCTCATCGCTCTATTGACCGGATTGCTGCGCACGGCGCCCGCTGTGCAATGGGTCGAGCGTCTCGGGCCTCTTGGGCTGGTCGTATCACAGGTGGGGACGTTGAGCGATGCCTTGTGTGGCGACGTCACGGCGGCACGATCGCTGGTTGTAACGCTGGGTGACGGCAGCCTCCCGCTGCGCGCCGTGGCATGCCCCATTCGCTTCGCGGGTTACTCGCCCGTGTATGGGATGCCTCCGCTGCTCAATCAGCATCGGGACGAGGTTCTGGGCAAGGTCATCGCATGACGTCACGCCCTCTTGACCGTCGCGCCCTTGCGCTTGCGCTGTCCCGCATCGCGAACGCCGATACACGCATGCTGGCATCCCGGGTGTTGCCTGAGGCGAGGCCAAGCCCGGCTCGGCGAATTGGCATCACCGGGGCTCCCGGTACGGGTAAGAGTACGCTGTTGGGGCACTTGGCTCGCGAACGAAAGGCGAACGGCCGTATCGGGGTACTCGCGATCGATCCGAGCAGTCCCCACAGCGGTGGCGCGATTCTTGGCGACCGGGTGCGGATGGACGAGCTGACCGACAGTGCAGATCTTTATATCCGTTCTGTTGGCTCACGCGGAGCAACCGACGGCCTGGCGGACAATCTGCCGGAGATGCTCGATGTCATGGAGGAGTTCGACTTTGCGGAAGTGTTGCTGGAGACCGTCGGCGTCGGGCAGACCGAATACGCGGTGCGCATTCAAGTCGATACCTTGATTCTGCTTCTGCAGCCCGATAGCGGCGACATCGTGCAAGCCATGAAGGCCGGCATCATGGAGATGGCGGACATTTTCGTGGTGAACAAGGCCGATCTCGCTGGAGCTCAACGGATGGTCGCTGATCTGCAGCGAATCTCCGCCATCAACCCGCATCCCGAAGGTACGTGGAGGCCGCCGGTGCTGTTGACCAGCGCATCCGACCAGACATCGGTCCTTGCATTGTCCGAGACGATCGACCGGCATCAGTCATGGCTCGCCGGCGTGGACCAGCAACGGGCGCTGCGCGGCCAGCGTGCGCGTTACCGGCTCCGGCGCTTGATCGAAGCGCGCGTGGCCGATGCGATCGCCCGGCAGGACGACGCGTTCCTGTCGCTGTCGCTGCAGCAGCAAGTGACTCGTGTCGTGTCGTTGATCGGTAACGGTGCGGACCAACCGGCCGCCGCGGCTGCGGCTTGCGCGGACTCGGCTACAAACAGGAGATAACGGTCATGACAACTTCTGCTGCCAGTGCCTCGAAGAATCCGCTGAATGTGGGACCCTCGGCCGGTACTCGCGAGGCGATCGAACGTGGAACCGACCTGCCGATCCTGGACGTCGGGCCCTATCTGGCCGGCGTGCCCGGCGCCCTGGAGCAGCTGGGTGCCGATGTCAGGATGATCCAGGAGAACCTGGGGTTCTTCGCGATCGTGAACCACGGAATCCCTCCGGACCTGATCGACGAGTCCTTTCGGCAGACAGTACGATTGTTCGACATTTCCGCGGAGGAAAAGCTCCGGCACCGGGTGGGCTATCACCACCAGGGCTATCTGCCGCCCAAAGCATCCATCCTGCAGTCGAAGGCGATCATGGAGAAGATCGCCGTCAATACCAAGAAGGACACGAATGCCGCGTGGGTCTTCATGCGCAACCGGGCGGCGGATGACCCGAAGGTGCGGGCCAACGTCCGCCATCGAGGCTTGAACCAATGGCCGGAAAGCCTGCCCGAGTTTCGGGAAACGTTGCTGCGCTATCAGCTTTCGATGGAGCAATTGGCGTTGCGGTTGTTACCGATCTATGCGCGCGCGTTGCAGCTGCGGCCCGACCACTTCGACCGCATGTTCAAGGCGCCGGAATATTACCAGCGGTGTGCGTACTACCATCCGGAGAAGCACATGGAGGAGGGGCAGTATGCCCTGGCGCCTCATTCGGATGGGAGCTTTCTCACGCTGCTGCCGATGACGCCGGTTCCAGGCCTGGAGGTCATGACGCCATCGAAACGATGGCTCGGTGTCAGTTACGTCAAGGATGGGTTGATTGTGAATACCGGGCAGGTCTTGAATCGGCTTTCAAATGACCGGTTCATCGCCACGCCGCATCGTGTGGTCAATCCGCCGATCGAACGCTACGCATTGACGTTCTTTTTCTATCCTGACGATGATGCCAGTGTTGGCCCAATTCCGGAATGTATCGCGCCGGGCGAGAGCGCCAGGTACGACTCGAGGACGTTCTACGAGTTCTTCGTGCCGTATCTCGATGACCTGTATCACTACAATGACAAAGAGTTCATGAAGGACGTGGAGCCGGCCGGCGCGCGGCCAGGCCAGGGCTGACCGTTCGGGGCCATCGTGAGAGAGTCCCGGGGAGTGATGGGTGAAGACAATACTGATTGGCGGTAAATGGGTCGGGGCGGCCGACGGTCGGTGCATCGACGTGGTCGACCCCTGCACGGGCGCGGCATTCACGCAGATCAGTCGCGGCGGCGCCGCTGACGTAGATCTGGCGGTTCGCGCCGCGCGAGCGGCGCTCGATGGTGCCTGGGGACGCATGACCGCTACGGAGCGCGGGCGCATCCTGCAGCGTCTTGGCCAACTGATTCTGGAGCACGGCGAGGAACTAGCCTGGGTCGAGGCCCGTGACACGGGCAAACCGATCTCGGCGGCGCGTGCGGATGCGAAGGCCGTGGCGCGTTATTTCGAGTTCTATGGAGGCGCCGCGGACAAAGTCCATGGGCAGGCGATCCCGTACCTCGATGGCTACTCCGTCAGGGTGTTGCGCGTGCCGCTGGGCGTGACGGCCCACATCATTCCTTGGAACTATCCCGCGCAAATGATGGGGCGAACGCTCGCCCCGGCTTTGGCGATGGGCAATGCCGCAGTGTTGAAGCCATCCGAGGATGCCTGCCAGAGCGCAATCAAGGTGGCGGAACTGGCCATGGCAGCGGGGCTGCCGCCAGGGGCGCTGAATGTCGTCACAGGTTATGGCGAGGAGGCCGGAGGCGCTCTGTCCGCCCACGGGGGCATCGACTTCGCCACCTTTACCGGTTCGCCCGAGGTGGGCGCGATGGTCCAGCGAGCCACCGCGGACAACCACGTGCGATGCGCTCTCGAGCTTGGAGGTAAGTCGCCCCAGATCGTGTTTGACGATGCTGACTTCGACAAGGCTGTGCCGATCATCGTCAAGGCCATCGTTCAAAACGCCGGGCAGACCTGTTCCGCAGGCAGCCGTCTGCTGATCCACAAAGGCATTTACGAGCATTTCGTGGGCCGGGTGGCTGAGGGCTTCGCGGCTGTGAAGGTCGGCACGCCGGAAATGGATCTCGACTGCGGTCCGATCATCAACCAGCGTCAGTTCAGGCGCGTGCAGAGCTTCCTGCAAGAGGCCGCGGCGACCGGTGTCGCAATGGTTTCGCAAGGCGCATTGGCGCCGAATCTGCCCTTCGGCGGGTACTTCATGCCGCCAGTGCTGCTTGGGCCGGTACCACGTGAGCATCCGCTGGCTATGCGCGAGGTCTTCGGGCCAGTGCTCTCGGTCTTGCCGTTCGCGGACGAGGACGATGCGATACAACTGGCCAACGCCACGGAGTATGGCCTCGTCGCAGGGATATGGACGGAGAACGGCAGCCGCCAGATGCGGCTGAGCGAGCGGATCCGAAGTGGTCAGGTCTTCATAAATTGCTATGGCGCGGGTGGTGGAGTCGAGTTGCCGTTCGGAGGGGTGAAGAAGAGCGGCTATGGGCGTGAGAAAGGCATGATCGCGCTCGAGGAGATGAGTACGGTCAAGACCGTTGTGCAGCACTACCGATAGGAGACCGTAATGTCCAGACTGGCAAATCAGATCGCCATAGTTACAGGCGCGGGAAGTGGGTTCGGGGCGGCGATCGCGCGCGCGTATATCAGAGAGCAGGCCAAGGTCGTATTGGCCGACATTCACGCTGATGCCGTGCGCAAGCTCGCGGACGAACTCGGATCGAATGCGAGCGCCATCGCCTGTGACGTGTCTCAGGGCGACCAGATCAGGGCGGTGGTAAAACATTGCATCGACGGATTCGGAATACCCGACATCGTCGTCAACAACGCAGGAACCACGCATCGGAATCAATCGATGCTCGACGTGGAAGAGCACATCTTCGATCGCGTCTTCGCGGTCAATGTGAAGTCGATCTACCATATGGCACATGCCGTCGTGCCGCTGATGAAGTCTCGGAAGAACGGGGTTATTCTCAACGTTGGATCGGTCGGCAGCATTCGGCCCCGACCCGGCCTGACGTGGTACAACAGCTCGAAAGGAGCCGTGAGCGTCATGTCGAAGTCGATGGCCGTCGAGTTGGCCGCGGATGGCATCCGCGTCAATATCATCGCGCCAGTAATGGCAGCCACGGGTCTGCTGCAGGACTTCATGGGTGTGCCCGACACCCCGGAAAACCGCGCGCGCTTTCTCGCTACGATTCCCCTGGGACGGATGTGCGATCCGACGGACGTCGGGGCGGTTGCGGTATTCCTTGCAAGCCCCGAAGCCCGTTTCCTGACTGGGATCGAGATCCCGGTGGACGGCGGCCGATCGGTCTGATCGCGCCCGGCCGCATCCACGAGACTGAAGTATTCGGCGTGCGAGGCTGCCTCTTCCGATCACTTGGAGAAGACCCGCTCATGGGCATCTGGTCGCGCAAGACTGTCGAGATGTGTACCGAAGAGGCTTTCTCCTCGAAGGGACCGCAATTGCGGCGCTCACTCGGCGTGGTAGGTCTGACGGCGTTCGGGGTCGGCTGCACCATCGGCGCGGGGATCTTTTCGTTGACCGGCGCCGTGGCGGCACACCAGGCAGGTCCTGCCGTCTCATTGTCGTTCGTACTCGCAAGCGTTGCTTGTTTCTTTGCGGGCCTCTGCTATGCCGAGTTCGCGGCGATGGTTCCCGTGTCGGGCAGCGCGTACACCTATGCCTACGTGACGCTTGGGGAACTCGTGGCATGGCTCATCGGGTGGAATCTCGTTCTTGAGTGGCTGTTCTCGGCCTCGGTCGTCGCCGTAAGTTGGTCCGGATACACGACCGCCGCGCTCCGTGAGCTTGGGATCGTGCTTCCGGGGGTGCTGACGAGCTCACCGCTGAAGGTTGATGATGCCGGTCATCTGGTGGCGTCCGGAGCCTACTTCAATGTTCCAGCCGTTCTGGTCGTGGCGGTGTGCACGTTGTTACTCCTTGTCGGCACTCGAGCCTCTTCGCTGGTCAATACTGTGATGGTGCTGGCCAAAATCGTTGCGTTGGTGCTCTTGGTCGCTGTTGGCGCCCGCTACGTACGGGCGGAGAATTGGCATCCCTTCGTTCCGGCCAACACCGGCCAATTCGGGCACTTCGGCTGGTCGGGTGTCGCGCGCGGAGCCGGGACACTGCTCTTCGCCTATTTGGGATTTGATGGCGTGTCGACGCTTGCAGCGGAAGCGCGCGATCCACAGCGCGCCGTGCCTTGGAGCTTGTTTGCCTCTCTGCTCGTCTGCACGCTCCTGTATACGAGCGTCAGTATCGTCGTTACCGGCATTGCAAACTATCGGTTCCTGGACGTTCCGGATCCTCTGTACTACGCCTTGTCAGCCTATCGCGCATCGATCGCCCCAATCCGGTATCTCGTGTCCATCGTCGCGGTGGTCGGCCTCGTTTCGGTCGTATTGACGTGCATTCTGGGCCAGGCGCGAATCTTCTACGCCATGGCCCGCGATGGCTTGCTGCCACCTGCACTCGAGCGCGTCACTCGCGTCACTGGAGTACCCTCTGCCGCTACGATACTCACGGGCGCTGTGGCCGGCGTGGTTGCAGGGCTCGTTCCGCTGGATATTCTCGGCGAGCTTGTCTCGATCGGTACCTTGATGGCATTTGCGGCCGTCTGCGCGGGCATTCCCATCCTGCGCCGAATCGCCCCGGATGCGCACAGGCCGTTTCGCGCGCCGTGGGTCCCGGTTATACCGGCGCTCGGCGTGTTGAGCTGTACTGCCCTCATGTTCAGCCTCCCGCCGAGCACCTGGGTCCGCCTGATTTTGTGGATCGCCGCTGGGCTTCTGATATATGCCGCCTACGGCCGGCATCACTCGAGATTGCGAGCACGCTCTCTGGCGCTTACCGGGGGCCGCGTAACAGGTCCTGTCGCATGAGAACGCCGCTGCCGGGCGCAAGGTCCAGCGCCACGATCCGAGAGACCCGGCGTCGCATCGCTGGCGGAAACGTGTTCGACTCTGAGGGGGACTCGAAGTGGTGAAGCCAGGCAATGCTCAGTTCCAACCTACACAGGCCGACGTAGAGTCCTTTCAGAAGGATGGCGCCATCGTGCTCCGGCAGTTGCTTCAGCCGGACGAGGTCGAGCTGCTGCGCGCCGGTATCGACGCAAACTTGAATCATCCCAGTCCGCGCGCGAAGGTTGCGAGCCGACCCGACGATCCGGGCTGGTTC
>Ga0070735_10005875_pt1 | contig 10094 bp, 7 predicted proteins | sample Coa_R1_FD_66443 | JGI IMG/M metagenome (GOLD analysis project Ga0070735, IMG submission 66443) | Surface soil microbial communities from Centralia Pennsylvania, which are recovering from an underground coalmine fire - Coalmine... | ecosystem: Environmental > Terrestrial > Soil > Unclassified ... | reverse complement strand
GACGCGTGGCGGCGAATCAGCGCGGTGTTCGAACAGGCGCTGACGCTCGACGCCGACGGACGCGAGCGGCTTCTCGCTGACGAGGCACTGCACCACCCCGAAATCGCGAGCGAAGTGCGCGCGATGCTCCGCGCGCAGGACCGCGCGGACGGCTTTCTCGAACGTCCGGCCTGGGTCGAATCTCCGGCACTCCTGGCCGAGGGCCCGGAGTCCACACTGACGGGCCGCCGCATCGGCCCGTACGAAGTCGGTGAAGAAGTGGGCCGCGGCGGGATGGGCGTCGTGTATTCCGCGCGCGACGCGCGCCTCGGTCGCGAGGTGGCGCTGAAGATGCTGCCGGCGGCGTTCAGCCGCGACGCGCACGCACGCGAACGATTGGCGCGCGAAGCCCGCGCCGCCGCCGCGCTGTCGCATCCGTCGATCGCGACGATTTACGCACTGGAGGAAATCGACGGCGATCTCTACATCGCGAGCGAAATCGTGCGCGGCCCGACGTTGCGCGCCATGCTCGCATCCGGTCCGCTGCCCCCCCAACGGCTCGCGTCCGTCCTCACCCAGATCGCGGACGCGCTCGGCGCTGCACACCGCCACGGGATCGTCCATCGCGATCTGAAACCTGAGAACGTCCTCCTGACCGCCGACGAACGGGTGAAGGTGGTCGATTTCGGGATCGCGCGCAGCATCACGCCGATGGATGACGAATGGGTCGCGCTCACGCTCACCGGCACGCACCTCGGAACGCCCGGCTACATGGCGCCGGAGCAACTCCGCGGACATCCCGTCGACGCGCGCGCCGACGTCTTCGCCTTTGGCGTCATGGCCTACGAGCTTGCCACCGGAACGCATCCCTTCGGCGGCAGCGATCCGGCCTCGCTCGTCGAGCGTCTCGTGTCCGACACCTCGCCGCTGGCGCGCGGCATCGAACCTCGCGAGCTCGACGCGATCGTCCGACAGTGCCTGCGCGGAAACCCCGCCGACCGTTTTCCGTCCGGGGTCGAGCTGGCCGATGCGCTGCGAGGCCGGGCGCCGGCGACGGGAGGGGGACCCGCGCCTCCACCGCCATCACCAGCGACGCTGCTCGATTCCGCATGGTGGTGGCAGTTCCACCAGGTGGCGGTCGCAGTCATCACGATCGCCGCCGTGATCCACATCGGCGTCCACAAGGACTGGATCGGCCGGAACGGTTCGGCGGCGTTCATCGCCGTGCTGGTTCTCGCCACGGTGTCGACGACGCTGCGACTGCACCTGTGGTTCGTTTCGCTCGTGCATCCCGTGACGCTCGCGTCGAACCGCGCGCGTGCGCTGCCGTGGATCGTCGGCGCCGAGGGATCGTTTTTGAGCGCGCTCATTGTGATCGCCCTCGTGCTCGCCGGACCGCACGACGGAATCGCTGCGCACCTGCTCGTCACCGGCCTGCTGATGCTCCTGTCCCTCATCGTCATCGAACCGGCGACCACGCGTGTGAGCCTTCCCTGACCGGGGGGCGATCGCGGATCTGCGTCGGCGAATGCTACGATTTCGCGCGATGTCGTGGGTTACGGAGGTGCCCGGGTTCCTCGTGGGGATGGCGGCCTCATTGCTGCCGCGGCGCCACTGGGACAAGGTGCCGCCGCACGTGCCGATCGAGCCGGGCGCGTTCGCGTCCGGACTGGTGACGCTGTTCGTCGGCGCCGCAACAGGAATCGCCGGTTTCCTGCGTCACGCCGCCGCAGAGTCCGCATTGGGGACAGGCGCGGTGGTCGAGCGCGGGCTCGGGAATCATCCGATCAGCGTGTCGCCCGCGTTCAACGGTCTCGCGATCTTCACGTTCCTCCTGTTGACACCCCAGGGCTGGCTGACGATGTATCTGCTCGGGACGGGCGCCTATCGCGCGATTGCCGCGTATTTCGACGATCCGTTCGGCGAGCCGTTGGTCACCGGCCTCGATGGGCTCGTCGCGCACACCTGGACGCGCCGCTCGGCACGCATGGCGATCGACACGCGGGAGGCGCTCGAAGGTCCGGAGGTGCCGGATCGCGTCGTGTCGCCCTCGGCCGCGGGCATTCGGGACTGCGACTTCGCCATCGTCGCGTCGCGCCGGAAACCCGGATGGGGGCGCGGCGTGGCGGTGTTCACGCAAGATGGCTGCTACCGGATCGGAGAACCGGTCGAGCGAACAATCAACGGGCGCCTTCGCACCCTGTATCCGCTGAAGGAGCACGCCGACCTCGAGGTCGTGCGCCAGTCGGTCCGCTACGACCTGCCGGCCGATTTCACGCGATAATCGATCGCTGATGCGGATTCTCGTCGTCGAGGACGATCGCAAGGTCGCCAACTTCATCCAGAGCGGGCTCGCCGAAGAAGGCTACGCGGTGGACGTCTTGTACGAAGGAAGCCACGCGGGTGAGCAGGCCGACGCCTGTGACTACGACGCCGTCGTCCTCGATCTGATGCTGCCGGGACGGTCCGGTTTCCAGGTCCTGCGCGACATCCGCGCGCGCAAGGGCGCGCTGCCGATCCTGATCCTCACCGCCAAAGACACCGTGCAGGAGCGCGTCGCCGGGCTCGATGGGGGCGCAGACGACTACATGGTCAAGCCATTCGCGCTCGCGGAACTGTCGGCGCGCCTGCGCGCCGTGATGCGCCGCGGCGCCGCGCGCGAAAACGTGCTCCGCGTCGCCGACCTGGAGATGGACACGGTGCGGCGCGTGGTGCGGCGCGCCGGGAAGACGCTCGATCTCAAGCCGAAAGAATACGCGCTGCTCGAGTTTCTCGTCCGGAACAGCGACCGGCCGGTCACCAAGTCGCTCATCATCGAACACGTGTGGAACATCCACTTCGACAGCGTCAGCAACGTCGTCGAAGTCCATATCAATTCGCTGAGGAACAAGATCGATCGCGGCTTCGGGAACCCGCTCATTCATACGATCCGCGGCGTCGGCTACATCCTCACGGACAAACCGCCGGTCTAGCGTCACTGTGCAACTCGCCTTCTCGCTCCGCACGCGACTGATCGTCCTCTACACGGTCATCTTCGGCGTGCTGCTCACGACCATCGGCCTGTCCGCCTATCGGCTGCTCGCGAAGCAGCTCGACGACGACGCGACGGGGAATCTGGTAGAGCTGACCAACGGTCTGCACGGCTACCTGCGGATCGACGATGGCGAACCGACGCTCGTCTACGACGACACGGATCCGGAAGAAGCCGCGTTCGTGCAGCGCGCCACGCGGTTCTACCAGGTCTATGACACGAGCAGCGGCAAGCTGCTCGTGCAGTCGGACGGCCTCGCGCCGATGGCGCTGACGTTCGCGCCCGACGAAGTCAGGACCTTGTCCGCGACCGCGACGTCGTCGCGCGAGAATCCTCGACTGAGCACGTTCGAAACCGACTACGGCCGGATTCGCCTCTCGAACACGCTCATCACCGACGACGCCGGGAGCACCTACCTGCTGCAGGTCGGCTTTCCGCTGAAGGTCTCTGTCGACGATCCCCTGAGCCACTTCCTCAAACTGCTCCTGTGGACGGGGCCAGTCGGGTTATTCGTGGCGATCATCTTCGGTCGCTGGATGGCGCGGCTCGCGCTCGCGCCGCTGACGCGCCTGGCGACCGCCGCGCACGCGATCGACGTCACCAATCCGCGCGAGCGTCTGCCCGTCCGGGGCGCGCGCGACGAGTTGGACGCCGTCGCGGTCGCGTTCAACGAAACGCTCGCGCGAATCGAGAACGTCATGGGCGAGATGCGCCAGTTCAGCACCGCGCTCGCGCACGAACTGCGGTCGCCGATCGCCGCGCTACGCGGCGAGATCGAGCTCCTGGCAATGAAGCCCCAGATCGACGACGCGATTTACCGGCAGAGCGCCGCGAGTCAGCTCGAGGAACTCGACAAGCTGAAACGGATGATCGATCAGCTGCTGACGCTCGCGCGCGCGGAGTCGGGGCAGATCCCGCTCGCCCACCAGCGCGTCGAACTCGGCCCGCTGGTCACGTCGGTCGTGGAACAAGTGGAAGCCGTCGCGGAAGCCGCCGACCTGTCGCTGAGCGCCGACGTGGTCGATGGCGCGGCTGTCAACGGCGATCCCGAATGGCTCGAGCGGATGCTGCTGAACCTGCTCGACAATGCGTTCAAGTTCACCGAGCGGGGCGGGCGGATCGTGGTTCGGTTGACTACCGAAGCCGATATGGCTCACTTGGAAGTCACGGACACCGGTGTCGGAATGGCCGCCGATGTGGTCCCGCATGTCATGGAGCGGTTCTACCGGGCCGATCCCGCCAGATCCCCGTCAAATCAAGGGGTTGGCCTGGGTTTGAGCCTGGTGAGATGGATCGTGGACCGCCACCACGGCACCATCGACGTCGACAGCCAGCCGGGCCGCGGCACGACCTTCAGAATCAACATTAAGAAGATTTAATGGCGATTTCATGTCGAGATCAGGTCGTTTCGCCAAGATAGGCGCAGGAGGCTAGTTCACACATGCGCAATATTACGAAGGCACTCGCGATTGCTGCGATGCTCGCGTTCCCGGTCGCCTCGTTCGCTCAGACCGCTCCGGCGGCGCCGGCGACGAAGACCGCGAAGTCCGAGAAGACCACGACGAAGAAGGTCGCCAGCAAGACGACGTCGGGCACGGTGAAGTCGGTCAGCGACAGCCAGCTGGTCATCACCAAGGGCTCGGGCAAGTCGGCGAAGGACGAGACGTTCGCCGTCAACGCGTCGACCACCAAGACCGGCACGATCGAGGCCGGTTCGCACGTGTCGGTGCACTACACGACCGAAGGCAGCACGATGACCGCCACGGCGATCTCTGCGTCGGCGCCGAAGTCGTCCACGAAGAAGAAGTAACTCGTTCCACTCGGAACGGAGAAGGCCGGCGAATTCGTTCGCCGGCCTTTTTCATGTACCTCACCGGAACGGGCGCCGGCGCGAGCAGGAATCCCGGAACGCGCAACGCCCTTACCTCGTGAGGTACCTCTTCGCAAACGCGAGAAACGCCTGCCAGTCCTCCTTCGTCGCCGCGTGCGGACCGGTATGGTAGTACCACCCGAGGTCGCCCGCGATGACGGGCGTATCGACCGCGGGCAGCTCGGTCACGCCCAGATCGTGCACGCCGAGCAGTCGGTAGACAGGACCCGCCGCCACTTCGGCGAGGAACTCCCCTTTCGGGTCCGCCCACTGATCCTGCGTGCCGCCGGTGACGAACACGGGACGCGGCGCGCTGAGCGCGATCAGGATGTGCGCATCTACGGGCATCTCGTTCCAGCGTCCCACCCACTGCTGAAAACTGTCGCTGAACCAATACGGGAAGTTCTGCGCGAGGTCGTCGACCGTCTCGCCGAAGTCGCGGCGTGAGAGGGCGGCGCCCATCTCGCCGGGGCAGCTTGCGTAGACGACGGCGATCCGCGGATCGCGCGCGGACGCCCAGAGCGCCGTCTTCCCCAGACGCGAATGGCCGTGCAGCGCGACGGGCCCCAGGCCGGCAGGGCCGACCAGATAGTCGATCGCGCGGCTCACGCCCCAGGCCCACGCGCTGATCGCGCCCCACGTGTCCGGACTACGCGATTTCGATGACGGCGTCGCGCCGATGACACCTCGATCGAAGGTGTTGATCTTGTCCGGCTGGATGTCCTGATAGCCGAGCGTCGCGTATGCCCATCCTCGCGCGAGGATCTCGTCGGCGGTCGGCGGATCCGGACTCGGAGTTCCGCCGCCGCCGAACTGCAGCGCGAGGATCACCGGCACGTGACGCGGCTGGCCGGGCGGCCGGTGGATCGCGAGCATCAGGCGCGGTGCGTCTGGCCCGTTTCCGACCTTGCCGCTGACGAATGTCGGCTCCATCGCGTCGCCGACGACGCCGTGCATCGGCAGCTTCGTCCACGACACTTTCGGCGCGTCGCCGGGAATCCGTCCGAAGATGTCCTTCTCGTAGATCTGAATCAGCTCGTCGCGCCGCCTCTTCCACGCGGCCGCGTCGGCAACGCGCGCACCGCTCGCGAACGCCAGCGGGTCCGGGAGCGTGTAGGGCTTGACCTTGTCTTCGTCGTAATTCGACACGTGCCCGGTCTTCGTCGCCAGCCGGAGCGTGTTGCCGTTGGCGTCCTTGCCGACGGTCGTGTTGACAGTCTGCGGCGACGGCGCGGTCGAGACGACCGCGGTCGCCAGCAGGATGGCCGCCAGGCGCGGAAATACAGTGCGCATGGGGCAACAATATACGCGTGGAGCGTCGCGCGCTGGGCAAATCCGGCCTGACGGTGGCGGTCGTCGGCATGGGCACGTGGAGCACCTTCGACGTGCGCGGCGCGGCCCCGGAAGCGAACGCCCGCCAGGTCATCGATCGCGCGCTCGAGGCGGGCGCGACGTTCTATGACTCGTCGCCGATGTACGGCGAATCGGAACGCGTGCTTGGCGTGGCGCTCGAGGGCCGTCGCGATCGGGCCCAGATTGCCACGAAGGTCTGGACGCCCAGCGCGGCTGACGGGCGCCGTCAGGTGGAGCGCGCGCTCGGATTCTACGGCGGCCATATCGAGCTGTATCAGATCCACAACCTCGTGAACTGGCGCGACCATCTCCCGATGCTGGAACGATTGAAGGACGCAGGGCGCATCGACGCGATTGGCGCCACGCACTACCAGGCGTCCGCGTTCGGCGAGCTCCGCCGGGTGATGTCCAGCGGCCGGATCACCGCAATCCAGGTCCCGTACAATCCATGCCAACGCGACGTCGAACGCGAGATCCTGCCGCTCGCCGCCGATCTGGCGATCGGGGTCATCGTCATGCGCCCGCTCGGACAAGGCAGTCTCATGCGCCGTCCCCCTTCGGAGGAGGCGCTGAAGCCGCTCGCGCCTTTCGGCGTCCGAACCTGGGCGCAGGCGCTGCTCAAGTGGGTTCTCAGCGACCCGCGATGCCATGTCGCAGTCCCCGCCACCTCCAAACCGGATCGGATGACCGAGAATGCTGCGGGCGGCGGCCCCCCCTGGCTCGGCCCCGGGGAGCGAAACTATGTGGCCGGACTGGCAGGGCAATAGTGCCTATTACGGTATTGTTGGGCTGTCGTCGAACCCGTGATCGCTGACGGCCGGCAACATGCGAGTTTTCAAGGGAAAATCGCGCCGGACCGTCGGTCCCCGCCTTGCAAAACCACGCGGCTCCCTTCAGACAGCAGAGGCAGATGGATTTTCGGACGTACGCAGACAAGGAAGCGGCGGAGTTCGTCGGGCGGCTCGCGAAGGCCTCGGCCGACGCGGTCGCGGCGACCGAGAAGCGCCTCGCCGACGAGGCGAAGCGCGCCGCCGATGAAGCGAGGCGTGCCGCGGACGAGGCGAAGCGTGCGGCCGACGAGGCGCAGAAGACGGCGGACGCCCAACGCGCCGAAGCGGTCAAGGTCGCCGAAGCCCTCAAAACCGAGCTCCAGGCCGCCGTCAAACAGAAGATGGCGGTTGCCGCATCGCTCAAAGAGGCGCAGGCGCAACTCGAAAGCGTCCGCGGAGAACTCAAGACGGCGACGGAGCGGGGCGATCTGGCCGGGCGGCAGCTTGCGGACGCCCGCAAGGCGCACGAGAAACTCGAGAACTCGAAAAACGAGCTGGCCGCCGCGCACGAGAAACTGACGGGCGAGCGCGCGGCGCTCGAAACCGAACTGAAGAAACATCGCGACGCGCTCACGGCGGCCAGAAAGGACGTCGCCGAGGCCGCGAAGAAGGTGGAACAGATCGCGGCGGAAAAGATCGCGCTCGAGGAAGCCGCGGAACTCGCGCAGAGCCAGAGTCAGGCGTCCGAAGCCAAGCTCGCGGCCGTGACGGACCTCTTCAAGCAGAGCGGCGCGCGCGTGAAGGTGCTCGAGCGTGCGCAGCAGGAGTCCGAACGCAAGATCGCGTCGCTCGAAGCACGCGTCCGCGAGGCGCCGTCGGTGGCGGCCAGCGCGCCGGCGTTCTCGTCCGTGCCGATCTTCGATGAGCTCCTCTCCGCCTTCCAAGCGCTCAGCTCTGCCACCACGATCGGCGACGTCCTGACCACGCTCGTCGAGCAACTCGCGGCGCAGTTCCCGCGCGTGGCGCTATTCCGCGTCAAGAAGAGCCATCTGCAGGGCGAGCACCAGATCGGATTCGATCTCAAGACCGACATCGGGAAGGTCGCGATCCCGCTCGGCATGGACTCCCTGCTGGCGCGCGCCGCCAGTTCCGGACAGGTCGAACGCCTCTCGGCGGAGGAACTGGCCGGGAACACCGCCTCGCCGTTCAGCGGCTCACCGATGAACGCGGTCGCCTTGCCCATCATGGCGGCCGGCGAGCCCCTGGCGGTCGTCTACGCCGACGATTCCGGCGCATCCGCGCAGGAAAGCACGGATGCGATCGACGTCACGGTGCGCTTCGCGGAGGCGATGCAGCAGCACGCCGCCGCGCTGCTGGCGCGCCTCACGAACGAATTGAAGACGCTCACCGAACTGCAGGCTTACGCGGGGTCGCTCGTGCGCGAGCTCGAACAGATGTACGCGGCGGACGTCCAGAGCGGCCTTGGCGGCAGCGACCTCCAGGTGCGACTGAAGGGGAATCTGGAGTACGCGCGCAGCATCTACAGCAGCCGCATCGCGCTCGAAGGCGCCGACGCGGCGGGGCTGCTTGACGACGAACTCGCCGCGATGATCGAGGCGCAGACCGGCACGGCGTTCGGACGCGACCTCGCCGCGGCGGCGGGTCGCTCCGAAACCGCCGCGCGCAGCGCCGCGTCGTAGACGTCCTCATCCGAGGGTCGCTCCCCCGGCGGAACACGCCACCCGAGTCGTCGGGCATGCGACGAAGGCTTAGCAGACCCGGCGCCGCTTGCCCCCACACCCGTTTGCGGACGAGCTGGATACTCAGAACAAGCTGGTCCACGATTTGCTCACTATTCCACGCTGGCCGCTGCGAACGGCTCCCGTGTCGTCGATCGCTACACAATGCCGAGGTGTGTTTAGATCGTGTCGCCCCCCGTCGATTCTGCGCGACATCTCGCGGCTGTCGTTGAGTCGTCTGACGACGCGATCATCACGAAGGATCTGAACAGCATCATCACGTCGTGGAACCCCGCCGCGACGCGCATGTTCGGATACACCGAAGAGGAGGCCATCGGCAGATCCATCCGGATGATCATTCCGGAAACGCTGCAGTCCGAAGAAGACGTCGTGCTGGCGAAGATCCGCGCCGGCGACAAGGTCGATCACTACGAAACCGTCAGGCAGCGGAAGGACGGCACCCGCGTCCACATCTCGCTGACGGTCTCGCCCATCCGCGACGACAGCGGCACGATCGTCGGCGCGTCGAAGATCGCGCGCGACATCACCGAGCGCGTACGGCTCGCGGCCGAGAACGAACGGCTGTACGAGGTCGCCCGCGAAGCCAACCGCATGAAGGACGAGTTCCTCGCCGTCCTCTCGCACGAGCTGCGGACACCGCTCAATGCGATCGTCGGCTACGCCAGGCTGCTGCGCGGCGGCGTCATCTCCCATGAGAAGGCGGAGCGGGGCCTCGAGACGCTCGAGCGCAACGCGACCTGGCTGTCGCAGATCATCGAGGACGTCCTCGACGTGTCGCGCATCGTGTCAGGCAAGATCCGCCTCGACGTGCAGCCCGTGGAGCTCCCCCGGATCGTCGACAATGCCGTGGCGACGATACACCCGGCGGCGGACGGCAAGGGCATCCGCATCCAGACGACCATCGATCCGAACGTCGGGCCGGTGTCCGGCGATCCGGATCGGCTGCAGCAAGTCGTCTGGAACCTCGTGTCGAACGCGGTGAAGTTCACGCCGCGGGGGGGACGCATCCAGGTGCGTCTCGAACGCGTGAACTCGCACATCGAGATCACGGTCAGCGACACCGGCGTCGGCATCAGCCCTGAATTCCTGCCCTACGTCTTCGATCGGTTCCGTCAGGCGGAGAGCGGCACCACGCGAAAGACCGGCGGACTCGGGCTCGGCCTCGCGATCGTGCGGCACATTGTCGAGATGCACGGCGGAACCGTGCTCGCCACGAGCGCCGGCCAGGACCAGGGCGCGACGTTCACGGTTCGGCTGCCGCTGATGATCGTCCATCCGCAGCCCGCGGAACGGCCGCGCGTGCATCCCAGGACGGAACGCCTGGCGCCCCT
>Ga0070735_10005874_pt1 | contig 10094 bp, 9 predicted proteins | sample Coa_R1_FD_66443 | JGI IMG/M metagenome (GOLD analysis project Ga0070735, IMG submission 66443) | Surface soil microbial communities from Centralia Pennsylvania, which are recovering from an underground coalmine fire - Coalmine... | ecosystem: Environmental > Terrestrial > Soil > Unclassified ... | reverse complement strand
GGGCGGCGGGTGGGGTTAGGTGGGGTTGAGGAGGTGGTGGGCGGAGACTAGCTGGGTGGACAGTTCGCGGTAGCCGTAGTCGTCGAACAGGACGGTGAGGCGGTCGGCTTCGGCTTCGAGGACCAGGCCGGGGCCCCACTGGTGGTGGGTGACCCGCTCGCCGGGCGAGAACGTCCCGGCGGGGACGACGGGGCGGGATGTGCCGGCGTCGCAGTTGTCGCAGTTCTGGCAGGCCTGCGATACCTCCTCACCGAAGTAGCGCAGCAGGAACCGGCGCCGGCAGTCGGTCATCTCCGCGAACCGGCGCATCATCTCCACCCGCGACCGCTCGACCGAGCGGTGGTGCTTGGCCACTTCCAGGGCCCGGGCCGCGGCCTGCGCCGGGGCGGGCCGGCCGGGAGCAGGCTCGACCTGACGGCCGAGCCGGACCGCGCCGGCCACCTCCAGCACATCGAGCAGTTCGGCGAGCCGGCCGGGCGGCAGCTGGGTGCGGTCGGCCAGCTCGCGCCTGGTCAGCGGGCGGTCCACCGCGGCGGCGACGGCGGCCAGGTCGTCCTGGCCGGGCATGCCGCCGGCGAAGAACCGGACCAGGCCCAGGTCTTCGGCCCGGTAGCAGCAGATGGCGGCGGCCGGGCGCGCGTCGCGGCCGCCGCGGCCGATCTCCTGGTAGTACTCATCCAGCGAGCCGGGGACCGAGGCGTGCACGACGAAGCGCACGTCGGGCCGGTCCATGCCCATGCCGAACGCGCTGGTGGCCACGATGGTGGCGCCGTCCTCGAAGACCCGCTGGGCCGCCAGCCGGTCGGCCCGGGACAGGCCACCGTGGTAGTAACGGACACCGAGCAGCGCGGCGTAGGCCTCGGCCTGGCCCCGGGTGGCGGTGTACACCAGGCCCGAGCCGGCTGACTCGCGCACCGCGGCCAGCACGGCCGCCCGCTGGTCGTCGGCACGGTGGAAGGAGCGCACCGCCAGGTGGATCTCGGGCCGGTCGAAGTCGCGGATGACCTGGCGCGGATCATGCAGGCCGAGCCGGCCGACGATCTCCTGGCGGACCGGCGGGGCGGCGGTGGCGGTCAGCGCGGCCACCGCGGGCCGGGCCGGGAACGCCTCGATGACCCCGCCCAGCCGCAGGTAGTCGGGGCGGAAGTCGTGACCCCAGGACGCGATGCAGTGCGCCTCGTCCACCGTGAACAGCCGGACCGGCGCCCGGGCCAGGTGGTCCCGCACGTCGTCGCGGGCCAGCTGTTCGGGCCCCAGGAAGATGAAGCCGGTCCCGCCGCTGGCCAGCAGCGCCTCGGCCTCCCGGCGGGCGGGCGCGCCGGACAGGGCGTTGACCGCGATGGCGGTCAGGCCCCGCGCCCGCAGCGCGTCGGCCTGCTCGCGCTGCAGCGCCAGCAGCGGAGAGACCACCACGGCCGGGCCGCCCAGGGCGACCGCGGCGAGCTGGTAGACGGCTGACTTCCCGGCGCCGCTGGGCAAGATGGCCAGGCAGTCCCGGCCGCTGGCCAGCGCCGCGGCGGCCTCCAGCTGACCGGGCCGCAGCTCTGGGTAGCCGAGGACATCGCGGGCGATCTGCCGGACCCGGGCCGTGGTCTCCATGAGGTCAGCTTGCCGGATCGGCCCGGCGCGATGACCATTCGCCGGACAGCTGGCTGAGGGTCACGCCGTCGGCGAAGCCGCCGTCGATCCAGGCCGCCTCGCGGGAGGTGCCCTCCAGGATGAAGCCGGCCCGGACGGCGGCGGCGATCATCGCGTGGTTATCGGCCAGGGTGGTGATCTGGATCCGGTGCAGCCCGCGGATCGAGAAGCCGTAGTGGCACAGCACGCGGACGACGTCGGTGCCCAGGCGCCGCCCGCGCCAGGCCGGGCGCAGCACCAGCCCGATCTCGGCGTGGCGGTTGTGCAGGTCGATGCCGGACATCACGGCCTCCCCGGCCAGGTCCCCGGTGGCCAGCTCGACCACCGCGAAGCGGACCACCACCGCACGGTCCTCGGTCTTGCGGTACGGCGAGTCGGCGGCACCGGGTGTGAGCGGCACCCAGGGCTGTCCCGTGGCACGGGTCCGGGTCTCGACGTCGGTGTGGAGTTCGGTCTCGAAGATCTCGATGTCAGCCTCGGTGAGGGCGCGCAGCCCGGTCAGCTTTCCTTGTAGCACGCGCCCCTTCATACCCCAAGCGCGGACTCGGCGCCGGGCGGCTAGATTTGCCGGGTAAGAGCTGGCCGGTCACCGTCGACTAAGGAGCAGATCGGACATGGCAACTCTCTTCCAGCGGGCCCGCGACATTCTCAACGCGAAGGCCAACCGGGCGCTCGACGCCGCCGAGAAGCCCGACGAAATGCTCGACCTGTCCTACGAGCAGATGCTCGACCAGCTCACCAAGGTGCGCCAGGCGCTGGTGTCGGTGGCCGCCTCGCGCAAACAGCTCGAACTGCAGGAACAGCAGCTGCAGCACTCGGTGGACCACCTGCAGGAGCAGGCCAAGCGGGCGCTGGCCATCGGCCGGGAGGACCTGGCGCGCGAGGCGCTGTCCCGCAAGGCCGCGGCTCAGGCTCAGATCAGTCCGATGGAGGCACAGCACCAGCAGCTCGCCGACCAGGAGCAGAAGCTCGAGCAGACCCTGGCCGCGCTGCAGCAGCGGGTCAACACGTTCCGGACCCAGAAGGAGACACTGAAGGCCCAGTACACCGCGGCCAGCGCGATGACCTCGGTGAACGAGAGCGTGGCGGGCATCTCCGGCACGCTGTCGGATTCTGGTGCGGAGCTGGCCCGGGCCCAGGACAAGATCGCCCAGATGCAGGCGCGCGCGGGCGCCCTGGACGAGCTGCTGCAGTCCGGAGTGCTGGAGGACGTGGGCGGGGATACCGACGACATTCAGAAAGAACTCGATCAAGCTGGCACAGATGCTGACGTCGAAAGTGAGCTAGCCGCGCTGAAGGCCCAGATCGAGCCGGGCAGCGCGCCGCAGGAGCTCACCAGCGGCGAGAGCAGCAGCTGAGCGGGGCCAGCCCCTGCTGAACCCGGACTATTTTGGGTATTTGTTGGGGCTGGACCTGGGCTTTTCCGGCACGGATGCATGATTGTTCAAGAATCTGCCAAGTCCGCCAAATTTCGGTTAAAAATCTTCCTTTGCTGGTTATGGCGAGTTATGCTCACCGAGAGTTAACTCGTGGCGACCCCCAGCTAGCCCGACAAAAGACGACATAATCCATCGCGAGCACGACCTGCTCCTGCGTCCGGCGTCGGGCCGAGCTACCGACACCCAAAGGAGTCCGAATGCTACGACGATGGTGCATGGTCCTGGCCCTCGCGGTCTTGACGGCCGGCTTGGCGCTGACCGCGAACAGCGCGTCAGCCGCGCCGACCAGCGGGCCGACCTTCTCCCCCGGCGGACTGATCCACCTGATGGGCGTGAGCGCCGCGCACACGCGTGGCCTCAGCTTCCAGGCACAGAGCACGAACTGGTCCGGATACGCGGGGACCACGGGCACGTACACCAGCGTCTCGGCCAGCTGGACCGAGCCGACCGGTACCTGCAGCCGGGGCGACCAGTACTCCTCCTTCTGGGTGGGGCTGGACGGTTACAACAGCTCGTCGGTGGAGCAGACCGGCAGCGAGGTCGACTGCGTGGGCCGGACCGCGGAGTACTACGCGTGGTACGAGATGTACCCGAGCGCGTCGGTGACCTACTCCAACACGGTCAGGCCCGGGGATCACTTCAACGCCTCGGTGACTTACCAGGGCAACAACAGTTTCAGCCTGTTCATCGCCGACACCACTCAGGGGTGGAGCCACACCACCGTCAAGAGCCTGGCCGGAGCGCCGCGCTCCTCGGCAGAGGTCATCATCGAGGCGCCGTGCTGCACGCGTTCGGGCGGCATCCTGCCGCTGGCGGACTTCGGCACGGCGAGCTTCACCAACTCGGACGCCAACGGCTCGGCCATCGGCAACGCCGGCGGGGTCACCGAGATCACCATGGTCAATAACTCCGGGCAAGCCAAGGACAGCATCTCGGCGCTCAGCGGCGGGACGAGCTTCAGCGGGACGTGGCTGCGTAGCAACTAGCGGATTTCCTCTACCGATTCCCTCGGCCCGGCTGCCCTCGGGTGGCCGGGCCGAGGCCTGCCCGGCCGCGCCCGGCAGGTTGCGGGGTACGGGCCGGTCGGCCATGATGACCGGGCATGAGCGCAACCGCGCCCGGCCGGCGCCGGCTCCGGCGGCGCGAGATCATCGCCTACGTGATCGTGCTGGCCGTCGTCGCGGCCGGGGGTTATGCCCTCTGGTATCGCTCGTACTACAACATCTGGCCTGGCCAGGACGCTACTGCCCGGGTGCACTGGTGCGAGCGGGACTACCAGAACGACGGCGGCACACCCGAGACCTGGCGCCAGGTAACGGCCGGGTCGCGGTTCGGGGTGCGCGGGTTCGGCCGGTACCCGCCGCTTGGCGTGCCGGGCCAGCAGTTGTTCGCCGCGGTCTTCCCCGACGCTCGGCCATCCTCCTGCGCGACGGTGGTCTACCTGCGCACCGGCACGAACCGTTACCAGTCCTACGGCCTGCTGGGCGGGCCCTGACACGGGGTGCGGAGCCAGACGGCGGTGTCGGGGGGCAGCAGGCCGTCGTCGAGGGGAGCGCTGGCCAGCAGGACGGCGGTATGCGCGGGCATGGCGACCGGGGCGGAGGAGAGATTAGCGACGCAGCACAGGTCACCGCGCTCGAAGGCCAGCACCCCGCGGGGCGCGGGCTGCCAGTGCATGAGCCCGTCGCCGAGGCCGGGCTCGGCGCGGCGCAGGCGCAGCGCGGCACGGTACAGCTCGAGCATCGAGTCGGGGTCGCCGGTCTGCAGCTCGACGGTCAGCTCGCGCCACTCCTTGGGCTGCGGCAGCCAGGGTGGCGCGATGACGGTGCTGGCTGGGCCGACAGGGCTGGCTGGGCCGACTGCGTCGGCGGGGCCGGCGGGCATGCCCCGACCGGCTGTGTCGGCGGGCGGCGAGAAACCGAACGGGGGCTCCACACCTGCCCACGGCAGCGGCACGCGGCAGCCGTCCCGGCCGGGGTCGGCGCCGCCGGTACGGAACCAGATCGGGTCCTGGCGGCGCTCGTCCGGGATGTCCTCGACCTCCCACAGACCCAGCTCCTCGCCCTGGTACAGGTAGACCGAGCCGGGCAGGGCCATGGTGAGCAGCGACGCGGCCCGGGCCCGGCGGGTGCCGAGCTCCAGGTCGACCGGCTGGCTGTGGTCGCGCCGGTCCAGGCCGAACGAGGTGTCGGCGCGGCCGTACCGGGACACGTGCCGGTCCACGTCGTGGTTGGACAGGACCCAGGTGGGCGGCGCGCCGGCCGCGGCGTGGAAGGCCAGCGTGCTGTCGATGACCTCGCGCAGCCGCCCGGCGTCCCAGGGGCAGCACAGGTAGGGGAAGTTGAACACGCTGTGCAGCTCGTCGGGGCTCAGGTACCTGGCCAGCCGGGCGGCGTCGGCGAGCCAGATCTCACCGATCAGCACCCGGCCGGGGTACTCGGCGGCGACCGCGCGCCAGGCCCGGTAGATGTCGTGCACGTCGTCCCGGTCGGTGTACGGCGACTGGTCGCCGGTTCCGACGTCGGGTAGCCGGGGATCCTTGGTCAGCAGCGCGGCCGAGTCGATCCGGATGCCGTCCACGCCGCGGTCGAACCAGAACCGCAGCACCGCCTCGAACTCGGCCCGGACCTGCGGATTGGCCCAGTTGAAGTCGGGCTGCTGGGGGGCGAACAGGTGCAGGTACCACTCGCCGGGCGTGCCGTCCGGCGCGGCGACCCGGGTCCACGCGGGACCGCCGAAGATCGACTGCCAGTTGTTGGGCGGGAGGTCCCCGCCGGGCCCGCGGCCGGGCCGGAACCAGAACCTGGCGCGTTCGGCGGACCCGGGCGGGGCGGCCAGCGCGGCCTGAAACCACCGATGCTGGTCCGAGCAGTGGTTCGGCACGATGTCGATGATCGTCCTGATGCCGTGCGCGTGACCGTCGGCGATCAGCGCGTCGGCGTCGGCCAGGGTGCCGAAGGCGGGGTCGATGGCGCGGTAGTCGGCCACGTCGTAGCCGGCGTCGGACTTCGGAGACGGGTACCAGGGCGTGAACCAGATGGCGTCGATGCCGAGCGCGGCCAGGTAGGGCAGCCGGGCCCGGACGCCCGCCAGGTCGCCCAGCCCGTCGCCGTTACCGTCGGCGAAGCTCTGGACGTACAGTTCGTAGATCGCGGCGCCGCGCCACCAGTCGCCACCCGTGATGCCGTGCAAGCGGAACCTGCTTTCGTGTGTCGTGTATCGCGAAGTGCGGGTTTGCCTCAGCCCCTGACGCCGCCCGCGGTCAGGCCGGCCAGGATGTTGCGCTGGAAGATCAGGAAGAAGATGATCGTGGGCACGGCGGCTATCGCGGACGCGGCCAGCACCATGTTCTCCGGCGCGGTCTGGGACGCCGTCCAGATGCCGACGTTCAGCGTCTCCCGTGGCGGGTTGAACCCGCCCTCGACCAGCAGCGGCCACAGGAAGTCCTTCCACACCGCCACCAGCGAGAAGATCGAGACGACGGCGAGAATCGGCCTCGAGATCGGGATGATGATCGACCGCAGGACGCGCAGGGGGGACGCGCCGTCGATGGTGGCGGCCTCGGTGAGCTCTGCCGGGATCGAGTCGAAGAACCGCTTGAGCAGGAAGATGTTGAACCCGTTGGCCACGCTGGGCAGCCAGATCGCGGCCGGCGAGCCGATCAGGCTGATGTTCACGATCGGCAGGTGGGCCACCGTTATATAGAGCGGGACGATCAGCACCATGGCCGGGATCATCAGCGTGGCGACCATCATCGCGAGGACCACGTTGCCGAGCGCTGGACGGAGCCTGGACAGCGAGTAGGCCGCGGCCACGTCGAAGACCAGCTGGAATGCGAGCGCGCCGAACGCGTAGTACAGGGTGTTGAGGAGCAGCCGCCCCAGGCTGAACTCACCCCACGCCCGCGAGTACGAGCTGGGGTGCAGCGCGTGCGGGTAGAGCGTCGGCGGGGCCGCGATCGCCTCCTGTGTCGACTTCAGCCCGTCGGTGAACAGGAAGTACAGCGGGCCGATGAAGATGAGGGTGAAGATCACGATCACCACGGTCAGCACGATCCGGTAGACGATCTTGCCGCGCGCCCGGTTCAGCTGGGCGCTGGAGATCAGCGATCGCGCGTACGAGTCAGCCACACGTAACCTCCGGAGAACGTGGCGAGCACGACCAGAAGCACCACGCCGAGTGCTGCCGCGCTGTTGAAGTTGCTCGCGCTGCTCATCGCGAACGCGTACTGGTAGATCAGGTAGACCACGGACTCGGTGTTGTTGTTCACACCCTGGCCCCCGTCCAGGATGAACGCCTCGACGAACATCTGCATGGTGGCGATGATCTGCAGCATCAGCAGCATGGAGAGAACCAGCTTGGTCTGCGGGATGGTGATGTGCCGGATCTTCTTGACGATCCCGGCCCCATCCAGCTCAGCCGCCTCGTACAGCTCGCCGGGGATGTTCTGCAGCGCGGCCAGGTAAATCAGCGTGGCACCGCCCATGTTCATCCAGGTGGCGGCGATCACCACCGAGATCATCGCCGCCGTCGGCCATCTGGTCCCCGATGACAGCACCCACTGCGAGGTCGGCAGGTGCAGCGTGTGCAAGATGTCGTTGAACAGGCCATAGGTCGGGTCGTAGAAGTAGGAGAACAGCAGCAGCGCACTGGCTGGCGGCAGCATGACCGGCAGGTACACCAGGCAGCGCAGGTATCCCTTGGCGTGCCGCAGCTCGTTCAGCAAGATCGCGACGAAGAACGGCACCGCGAAGCCGAGGAGCAGCGCGAGGAGGGTGAACTCCAGCGTGTTCCGCCAGGCCGTCCAGAACGTCGGGTCGTTAAAGATGCGCCGGTAGTTGACCAAGCCTGCCCAGCTGGTCACGCCCAGCTGGGTCTTCTGGAAGCTCATGATGATCTCCCGGACCATCGGGTACCAGGAGAAGAGGGCGAAGCACAGCACGGCGCCGATCAGGAACCCGTACGCCGAGAGGTTGCGCCTTGCCTCGGGGACGAGCTTGCGGGCGGCCCTGCCCCGGGCCGCCCTGCCCCCGGCGGCACTGCGCGCCGGGGGCAGGGTGTCCGCTTTCCGCGCGGTGACGAGGTCAGCCACCGTTGCTGTTCGCCAGGATCTGGTTCACCGCGCTCGTCGCGCTCTTCAGCAACTGCGGGATATCGGCGTTCGGGTTGGTGAGCACGGAGAGCATGACCGGGTCAAGCGACTTGTAGAGCGCCTGGTCGTCCGCTGGCTGCCCGTCGGGCTGCTCGTTCGCGTTGATGAACGTCGTGTAGTAGGACTCGTTGATCGTCGTGTACTTGTTCAGCAGGGACGTGTAGGCGGTGCCGGTGGGGCCCTGGAACAGCTGCGGCTCGTAGAAGCCGACCGGCTGGCCGTCGGCCTTGGTCCGCGCGAAGTTGAACTGTCCCGAGCCCAGGGTCAGGTCCTCGAAATTGAGCCACTTGATGCCCGCCTCGATCTGCGCGGGGGTGTCCCGCTTGGCGAACAGATAGGCGTCACCACCGGACAGCGTGCCGGCCGGGGTGCCGCTGACGCTTGGCAGCGGGCCCATTCCGTAGTCGTTGACGTTACCGCCGTCGATCGGAACGATCACGTTGTAGATGTCGTCAGGTGCGGCGATGAACATGCCCAGCTTGCCGGCCGCCATCTGCTTCTGCAGCGTGCCCCAGGCCAGCCCCTGGGTCGCGCTCATCGCCTTGTCGGTAAACCGCAGGTTGTGCAGCGCCTGGAGCACCTGCATGCCCTGCGGGGTGTCGAAGGTCGCGGTAGTACCCGCGGCGTTGGTCATCGCACCGCCGTTGGCGTCCAGCTCAGAGGTGAAGTGCCAGCCGCCGTTGTTGCCAGAGCTGTAGTCACCGTAGCCGTAGATGCCGTTGCCGAGCTTGGTGATCGCGGCCGCGTCGGTCTCCACCTGAGCCCAGGTCGTGGGCGGGGTGTCCGGGTTCAGGCCAGCCTGGGTGAACAGCTTCCGGTTGATGACCAGGCCCTGGGTGTAGTTGAAGATCGGTATCCCGTAGAGCGTCTTGCCCGCGGTGACCGGCGTTTTCGCGCTCGGCACGATGTCATTCCAGACCGGCACCGTTTTCGAGTTGACGTACTGGGTGATGTCGGCGGCCTGGCCCGCGTCGAGCGCCTGGTGAAGGTCCCCGAAGTAGGTCTCGTAGACGTCCGGTTCGGTGCCGGCGGCCAGCTGGGCGGTGAGCGTCGCGGGGACATCGCACTGAGCGGAGTAGATGCTCTGGATGGTGATGTTCGGGTTAGCCTTCTCGAACGCAGCCACGTCCTCGTTCCACTCCCGGTACGGAACGGGCGAGGATGAGGGCGGAGCACAGAAACCGCCGACCGTGACGTGACCTGTGACGGAGGGGCTGGACCCTGAGGTGGTGCTGCTGCTCGAGCACGCTGCGACGGCGGCGAGACCGAGAGCCGCGGTGACGGTGACCCCGGCTACCTTTCGGTAACCGGCCCGTCCGTGGAGCCGTCTGTGCATCGACGATCCTTCCTGCTACCAGCGGGCATGCGATACATGCGGTGGAAAATATCGATGGCTTAACATACTTTTGGAGACTTTTCTTTGCAAGATCTAGACGAAATATTGCAAAGACACAACTTGATAACGGAATCGGGAATCGGTGACCTGACCTGGGAATTCGCTGTTCTAGGCGACATTCATTGCGTTGCTCTTGCGAAAGCAGCAGCAAGAACGCTGGTCCGTTCGGCAGAAAATTGCCGAATTCGGTGGGTCAGATTCTGCAAATACTTGCGTATTGATGCCGTATATTTGCAGCCATGACGCGTATACCCAGCAGGCGGCTCGCGGAGGTGGCCCAGAAGGTGGGGGTCAGCGAGGCCACGGTCAGCCGGGTCCTCAACGGCAAGGCCGGCGTGTCCGCCAGCACCAGGGAGGCCGTGCTGACCGCGCTCGACGTCCTCGGCTACGAACGGCCCACCCAGTTGCGCGGTGAACGCGCCCGGCTCATCGGCCTGGTGCTGCCCGAACTGCAGAACCCGATCTTCCC
>Ga0070735_10005871_pt1 | contig 10095 bp, 10 predicted proteins | sample Coa_R1_FD_66443 | JGI IMG/M metagenome (GOLD analysis project Ga0070735, IMG submission 66443) | Surface soil microbial communities from Centralia Pennsylvania, which are recovering from an underground coalmine fire - Coalmine... | ecosystem: Environmental > Terrestrial > Soil > Unclassified ... | reverse complement strand
GGAGTGGAAGGCCGGCGACATGGACGTCGTGGCCGAGGTGAACGAGGAGCTCATCGCCGAGGTCCTGGCCACCGCGACCGGCATCCCGGTGTTCAAGCTCACCGAGGAGGAGTCCCAGCGCCTGCTGCGCATGGAAGATGAGCTGCACAAGCGGGTCATCGGCCAGAACGACGCGATCCGGGCGCTGTCCCAGGCCATCCGGCGGACCCGGGCCGGCCTGAAGGACCCCAAGCGCCCCGGCGGGTCGTTCATCTTCGCGGGCCCGTCCGGCGTGGGCAAGACCGAGCTGTCCAAGACGCTGGCCGAGTTCCTGTTCGGCGACGAGGACTCGCTCATCCAGCTGGACATGAGCGAGTACATGGAGAAGCACACCGTCTCCCGGCTGTTCGGCTCCCCGCCCGGCTACGTCGGGTACGAGGAAGGCGGCCAGCTGACCGAGAAGGTTCGCCGGCGCCCGTTCTCGGTCGTCCTGTTCGACGAGATCGAGAAGGCGCACCCGGACATCTTCAACTCGCTGCTGCAGATCCTGGAAGACGGCCGGCTGACCGACGCCCAGGGCCGCATGGTGGACTTCAAGAACACCGTGATCATCATGACCACGAACCTCGGCACCAAGGACATCTCCAGGGGCGTGTCGGTGGGCTTCGCCCGGCAGGGTGAGTCGACCGGTTCCTACGACCGGATGAAGTCCAAGGTGGGCGAGGAGCTGAAGAGCCACTTCCGGCCCGAGTTCCTGAACCGCGTGGACGACATCATCGTCTTCCACCAGCTCCTCCGGGAGGAGATCTTCAGCATCGTCGACCTGATGATCGCCAAGGTGGACGACCGGCTCAAGGACCGGGACATGGCCATCGAGCTGCGGCCCGCGGCCAAGGACCTGCTGCGCGACCGCGGCTACGACCCGGTGCTGGGCGCCCGTCCGCTGCGCCGCACGATCCAGCGGGAGATCGAGGACAACCTGTCCGAGAAGATCCTGTTCGGCGAGCTGCGGCCGGGCCAGATCGTCATCGTGGACGTGGAGGGCAGCGGCGAGACCGCCAAGTTCACGTTCAACGGCGTGGCCAAGCCCGAGGTGCTGCCCGACGCTCCGGCGGCCGAGGTCGCCATCGAGCCGCTGACCACCAAGGGCGGCACGGTCAGCAGCTCGGCGGGCAGCTCCGGCGCCCAGGACGGCGGCACCGCCTCCGCCCACGGCTGACCCCGCACGACCTGAAGCCCGGGCCTCCCCGTGAGGCTCGGGCTTTCTGGTCGGCGCCCCAGGTAGCTGAGTATCTGTGGATACGGTCAAGCGCGCCGGGGAGGTCGGGCATGGGATCTGCGGCGGTGATCGTGCAGGTGCCGGTGCGGAGGGTTGCTATCGTGCGGCTATGGACGACGGGTGGCGCGTCTGCATTGCGTTCGGTGTCTTGCCGCGCAGCCTGCATTCCCTCCGGCAGGCGCTGATCGCTGCGTTGGGCGGCCGCCTCGGCGATCAGGTAGCGGTCAGCTCGAGCCGGTGGGGGACCCGGATATTCGTGTACGCCCCCAGTGCCGGATCCGCTGATGAGGCCGCGCACGTGGCGCGTGAGGTGCTCGCGCGGCGTGACGTCAGCGCGGCGGTCCGGACGGAGTTCTGGAGCCCGCGGGGCCAGGAGTGGCGGGATGCGGCGGACGAGCCGTCCGCCGATCCCGTTGCCGAGCGGCAGGCTGTGCACGAAGCCCGTCAGGAGCGAGAGCGGCAAGCGTCGGTGAGGTCCGGCCGCCCTGCGCGGGAGGTGTGGGTCGAATTGCCGTCACACGAGGATGTGGTGCAACTGGCCGGCCATCTTGCCGCCCGGGGATGGCGGGTCCGCCCGCACCGCAGGCACCTCATCGTCGGGGCGGACTGCGAAGACGACGCCACGAGCCTGGCCCGGGAGCTCGGCGGTGATGGCCGCGCTGATGCGGATACGCCCTTCCGGGTCCGGCGGGTCGAGATCTACGCATCCTGGCCGGGCGGTGACGTCTTTGGTTGATCCTGGTCCTCTGAGAGTCTTGCGGCCCGCGTCGCGCGCAGGAAAGGCTCAACATGGCGACGCGGAAGAAGCACACGCCGCAGCAGGTCGCGCGCAAGCCGGCGACCGCTGATCGCAGCGCGGCGCCCAACGACATGATTGCCGCAATCATGCTGCCCCGACGCAATGCCGGGAACTAAGGGAAGGGCGTGCTGCCTCGGTGCGCGGCCCTTGTTGCTGGTCAGGGCGTTTAGTGCCCGGCGTGTGGAGTCGGCGGGCGGCTCGCGTGGTGCGCTAGGTGCGATAGAGCGTCCGCACCCTGCCTGCCATCCGGCGCTTTCCCGGTTTGCCCTACTATGTCCGAACTTACGTTGAGGCATTCCGGACACTGGCCATGATTGCGGACAGGTACCGGTGTCATAGCAGCGGTTTCGGTCCACGATCACGAAACGGCGCAAGCCGAAGGCGTTTTCTTAAATTCCTGGCATTGTGCCCCGACGACATGGTTGCCGCAATCATGTCATAGGGAGCGCGGCCCCGGGCAGCACGTAGCGGCCGTCTGGCAGGGGATCGACCAGGCCGTCGGCGACCAGGCCGTCCAGGGCGCGGGCCAGCTGGATCCGGTCGGCCCAGACCGCGTCGAACTCGGCCTGGGTAGCGGGCCCGCCGCCGTCGCGCAGCACCGCGAGCAGGCGCCCCCGGCACTGCCGGTCCGTGCCGTCGTACCGCTGGGTCCGGCGCCCGGCGCCGTCCTGGTCCGCGGGCTGGCCGGCAGCCAGCCAGGCGCACTGCCGGGCCACCGGGCACTCGGCGCACCGCGGGCTGGCCGCGCTGCAGACCAGCGCGCCCAGCTCCATTACCGCCACCGACCAGCGCGCCGCGACGGACGGCTCGACGGGTAGCAGCGACTCGGCCATCCGCCGCTCGGCCGTCGACGGCGTGCTGCGCGGCCGCGGCTGCCCGCCCACGAGCCGGGCCAGCACCCGGCGGACGTTGGTGTCGAGCACGGCGTGCCGCTGGCCGAAGGCGAAGCTGGCCACGGCCGCGGCGGTGTAGCTGCCGATCCCGGGCAGCGCCCGCAGCGCGTCGATGTCGTCCGGCACGCTCCCGCCGTGCCGTGCGGTCACGATGCTGGCCGTCTCGTGCAGCCGCAGCGCGCGCCTCGGATACCCCAGCCGGCCCCACTGCCGGATCGCCTCACCGGCCGGCTCGGCGGCCAGCGCGGCGGGCGTCGGCCACCGGGCCAGCCAGCTCAGATGCACGGGCACCACCCGCGCCACCGGCGTCTGCTGCAGCATGATCTCGCTGACCAGCACCGACCAGGGCGTCGCGCCCGGCCCGCGCCACGGCAGGTCCCGGGCGTGCCGCGAGAACCAGTCCAGCACCGGCTCGGCATAGGGCGTGGTCATGACGACCCCTATCGTGGCACGCCTCCGGCGCCGCCCGGTAACGAGCCGTCCTCCGCGGCCCGGTAACGAGCCGCGGCCCAGCCGGCGGGTCTGCGCCTGCCTTCGGACTAGGCCTTGCATACTCTCCGTATGGATCGGAATGCTTATCGTGACGATAACGGAACGGACCAGCTCAGATTGCACGCCGACCATCCCAGGACGCGCGCGGACGCGCCCAGCCTGTACGCGGACGATCACGACAGCTACCCGGGCGAGAGCGAGCCGGACCCGGACCAGCCCGACACGTACTGGCGCCGCCGGATCGCCACCCTGGTCGCGGGCCTGGGCGTGCTCGGCCTGCTGGCCTGGGCCTTTTCCGGCGGCGGGGGGAAGCCCACGCCGACCCCGAGCAACTCCCCGGCCTCCGGCGCCCTGACCTATCCCAGCGTCCAGGCCTCGGCCGGCCCGGGCGCCGGGACCAGCGCTGGAACGAACACGGGCGTCAGCGCCGGCCCGGGCGCCCGTACCGGGACCGGGGCCGACGCGGCCGTCCCCGGTCTGGGCAGCCACGGCACCTCCGGCCTGCCCTCGGCCACGACGAGCCCGGCCGCCAGGTCGGCCAGAGCCAGCGACAGCGCCAGGTCCAGGGCCACCGACAGCGCCAGCGCCGCACAGTCCGGGACCGCGAAGTCCGGCCCCGCGCCGGCCAGCGAGCCGGGCGGCCGCTGCTCGGCGAACTCGGTCGTGCTCAGCCTGTTCAGCGGCAGCCGGAGCTACCGGTCCGCCCAGGACCCGCAGTTCGGCGTCAACGCGGTCTCCACCGCGCCCGGCAGCTGCACCTTCGACGTCGGTCCCGGCCAGCTGCACCTCGTCGTCATGTCGGCGGGCCGGGTCATCTGGGATTCGGCCGACTGCGCCCGCGGCGGAACCCAGACGGTCAAGCTGACCCGGGGCGTCCCGGTCCAGGAGTACTTCACCTGGAACCGGTCGATCACCCTGCCCGGCTGCGTCACGCTGGCCTCCTCGGCGGGCCCGGGCAGCTACCAGGCCCAGGCCCGGACCCCCGCCATCAGCAGCGGCACGTTCGCTTTCAAACTCGTCCGGTAACTAGGAGCCGAGCACCGCGGCCAGCGCCTGGCGGATGTCCTCGACCTGCACCACCTCGATGAGCTGGGCGCCGTCCCGGGCGGCCTCCAGGCCCGCCGAGCCCGCCGGGACCACGGCCCGCCGGAAACCCATCCGCTCGGCCTCGGCCAGCCGCCGGGTCAGCCCCGCCACCCGCCGCACCTCGCCGGCCAGCCCGACCTCGCCGATGGCCACCACCCCGTGCGGCACGCTCAGGTTGGCCGCGGAACTGGCCAGCGCGATCGCCACCGCCAGGTCCACCGAGGGCTCGGTCAGCCGCACGCCGCCCACCGTGGCCGCGTACACGTCCTGCCGGCCGAGCTTGAGCCCGGCCCGGCGTTGCAGGACGGCCAGCACCATGCCCACCCGGGCGGCGTCCAGCCCGGAGGTGGTCCGCTTGGGTACCTCGAGCACCGACGTCCCGACCAGGGCCTGCACCTCGGCGGGCAGCGGCCGGCGCCCCTCCAGCGTGACCGTGACGCAGGTCCCGGGCACCGGCTCGCGGTGCTGGGACAGGAACAGCCCGCTCGGGTCGGGCAGCCCGATCAGCCCGTACTCGCCCAGGTCGAAACACCCGACCTCGTCCGTCGGCCCGTACCGGTTCTTGACCGCCCGCACCATGCGCAGCTGGGAGTGCCGGTCCCCGTCGAAGTACAGCACCACGTCGACCAGGTGCTCCAGGGCCCGCGGCCCGGCCACCGAACCGTCCTTGGTCACGTGCCCGACCAGGATGGTCGCCATCGACCGTTCCTTGGCCACCGAGATCAGCGCGTTGGCCACCGCCCGGATCTGGGTCACCCCGCCCGCGGAACCGTCGATGTCGGCGGCCGCGACGGTCTGCACCGAGTCGATGATGAGCAGCCCCGGCTCGATCGCGTCGACGTGCCCGAGCACCGCGTCCAGATCGGTCTCGGCGGCCAGGAACAGCCGGTCGCTGACCGCGCCGATCCGGTCCGCGCGCGACCGGACCTGGGCCGCGGATTCCTCGCCGGTCACGTAGAGCACCGGCCCGGCCTCCGCGGCCAGCGCCCCGGTCTCCAGCAGCAGGGTCGACTTGCCGACCCCCGGCTCGCCCGCGAGCAGCAGGACCGCGCCCGGCACCAGCCCGCCGCCCAGCACCCGGTCCAGCTCGTCCAGGCCGGTGGGGCGGGCCCGGGCGTCGGTCGCGTCCACCTGCCCGATGGGCAGCGCCGGGGTGCTGACCGGCGCGGCCGCCCGGGCGGCTACGGCCTGGATGCCCGCGCGGGCCAGCCGCGGCGCCCTGGCCTGCTCGACCGTGCCCCAGGCCTGGCACTCGCCGCACCGCCCGGTCCACTTGGGCGCCTGCCAGCCGCACTCGGTGCAGCGGTATCCGGCCGCCCCCGTCGATGACTTCGCCATGTCCGCACCATAACGTCGGCCACTGACAATCTCTCCTAAGCTGGGGGTGACGCCTACGGAGGGAGCACGCAGTGAGCGGCGCGGCGAGGGCACCGGGTACGCCGGTCGCCCTGTCCACCTCCTCGGTCTATCCCGAACGCACGCCGGACGCCTTCGAGATCGCCGCCCGGCTGGGCTACGACGGGATCGAGGTCATGGTCTACACCGACCCGGTGAGCCAGACCGCGGACGCGCTGACCGGGCTCAGCACCTACCACCGGCTGCCGATCATGGCCGTGCACGCGCCGAGCCTGCTGCTCACCCAGCGGGTGTGGGGCCGCGAGCCGTGGGAGAAGGTGCGGCGGGCCAAGGACCTGGCCGAGCGGGTCGGCGCCCCGGTCGTGGTGCTGCACCCGCCGTTCCGCTGGCAGCAGGATTACGCGCGCAACTTCGAGAAGGGCCTGGCCGAGCTGGCCGAAGGGACCGACGTCATCTTCGCGGTGGAGAACATGTACCCGCTGCGCGTGCGCAGCAGCGAGGTCGCCCCGTACTCCCCGCACTGGGATCCGACCGCGCTCGACGTCCCGCACGTCACGCTGGACCTGTCGCACACCGCCGCGTCGGGCTCGGACGCGCTGGCCATGGCGACCGAGCTCGGCGAGCGGCTGGCCCACGTGCACCTGGCCGACGGCACCGGGTCGCCGTCCGGGCCGTTCCCCGACGAGCACCTGGTGCCCGGGCGCGGCGCCCAGCCGTGCGCCGAGCTGCTCGGTCTGCTGTCCGCGACGGGGTACCGCGGCACGGTGGTGGTCGAGGTGAACACCAACCGGGCGCCGAATCGCGAGGCCCGCCTGGCCGATCTGGCCCAGTCGCTGGCCTTCGCCCGCGAGCACCTGTCGCTGGCGGCCGGGCAGGCCACCCGCGGATAAGCGCCAATCGAGGATAAGCGCCGCCCGCGGACCCGCGGGTAATCTCCTTGCCATGGCAGCAAGCACGCTCATCACCGTGGCCCCGACCGGCGCCGAAGCGGACAAGGCGCAGGTGCCCGCCCTACCGGTGACCCTGGACGAACTCGTCGCAACGGCTAAGGAGTGTGAGGCGGCCGGCGCCGCGGTCGTCCACGTCCATATCAGGGACCGAACGGCCCGGCCCACTCTCGACCGGGGCCTGCTCACCGATACCGTGGCGGCGCTGCACGAGGGCACCGACCTGATCGTGCAGCTTTCCACCGGCGGCGCGGTGACCGACAGCTTCGCCGACCGGCTGGCCGTGCTGGACGCCGCCCCCGACGCGTGCTCGCTGACCTGCGGCACGGTCAACTTCGGCGACGGCGTGTTCAGCAACCCCTGGACGTTCATCAAGGAGCTGTACCAGCTCACCCAGGAACGCCAGGTGGTCCCGGAGTTCGAGCTATTCGACCTCGGGCACGTGGCCACGCTGCACCGGCTGCTGGCCGAGTTCGGCCCGCCGGCCGGCGGGCACGTGCACTGCGACCTGGTCATGGGGGTGCCCGGCGGGATGCCGGGCGACGTGGCCACGCTGGCCGCGGCGGCGGCCGCGCTGCCGGCCGGCGCCACCTGGTCCGCGACCGGCATCGGCCGGTCCACCCTGCCGGTCCTGTTCGGCGCGCTCGGCGCCGGCGGCCACCTGCGGGTCGGGATGGAGGACACGCTGTCCTTCGCCCGCGGCCGTCCCGTGGCCCGCAACGCCGAGCTGGTGGAGCGCGCCGCCGAGCTGGCCCGGCTCGCCCAGCGCCCGCCGATGCGCCCCGCCGAGGCACGCGAGCTCCTCGGCATTCCCGCCCGCTAGGCGGTGCCGGCCAGGCCGTGCTGGCTAAGTTGTGCTGGCTAGGTTGGCGCTTGCAGCCCCGTTTGCAATTGCAAGCACTCCGTAGCAGACTTGAGGTATGGCCAACCAGACAGTGAAGTCGATCGGCGACTACATCCGGGAACAGCGCGAGCAGGCCCGAATCTCCATGCGCCAGCTGGCGCAGTCGGCCGGCGTGTCCAACCCGTACCTGAGCCAGATCGAGCGGGGCCTGCGCAAGCCGAGCGCTGACATCCTGCAGCAGCTCGCCAAGGGCCTGCGCATCTCCGCGGAAGCGCTCTACGTGCAGGCGGGCATCCTGGAGGACCGCCCGGCCGACTCCGGGGTCCGTTCGGCCCTGCTGGCCGACACGGACCTGTCCGAGCGGCAGAAGCAGGTCCTCATCGAGATCTACGAGTCGTTCCGCAAGGAAAACGCGGCCGCCGCCGAAGCCCAGGCCGCGCAGGCCGAGGCCGATACCGCCCAGGCCGAAGCCGCGCAGCTCGCCACCGAGGCCAGCGGCGCCACGGCCGAGGCCGCGCAAGCCACCGCCGCCGAGACCGCCGCGAGCGCCGGCGCCGCGCAAGCCGCCGCCGAGGCTGACGCCGCAGACGCCAGCGCCACAGATGCCAGCGCGACCAGCGCCAGCGCCAGCGCGGCCCGTGCCAGCGCGACGAAGGCCAGCCGCAAGAAGAGCAGCGCCAAGAAGAGCAGCGCCAAGGTCGCGGATGACGACCGGCCCTCCCGCATGTCCTGGTCCGCCGCGACCGCCGAGGCCGAGCAGGACGAACCATCGGGTGCCGCCGATGGCGTTCCCGGCCAAACGGTCCCTCCGATTAGGTAGCGTGATTCTGTGTTCGGTGCCTATACCCCGCTTAACGATTTCTTCCTTGCCCTCGGCGCCGCGGCGTTCATCGTCGAGGCCTGGGCGTTCATCGACGCCATCACCCGTCCGGGAGCGGCCTTCGTGGCCACCGGCAAGCAGACCAAGCAGCTGTGGCTGATCATCCTCGGCGTGGCCGCCGTGGTCGGGCTGGCCGGGGTGGTGTACAAGATCGGCCCGACGTCGATCCTGACCGTCGCGGCGTTCGTCGCGGCCGCCATCTACCTGGCCGACGTGCGGCCCAAGGTCAAGGGCTTCCGCAACGGCGGAGGGACCAGCTCGGGTCCGTACGGCCCCTGGTAGGCGCGCCGCTCAGACGATGAGCAGCGCGATCGTCGCCGCGACCAGCAGGCCCGCGGTGAGGCAGACCGATGCGCTCGCGGCCGCGGGCAGCGGGCGCACGGGCTGAAGCAGGCGCGCCACCCGGGCCGCCACGTCGCCCTCGCCGGCCGCGAGCGCGCCCGCGGGCGCTGGGCAGGTGCCCGCGATGCCGAACCGCACCAGCGCCGAGACCAGCTCCCGGGTCGGCCGCCCGCGCAGCGCGCGGTCGTCAGCCAGCATCTCGACCAGCAGCGCCACCGCGCGGCACGCCTCCGCGCACATCGCCGAACGCGGGAAGGCCCGCCGCAGCGCGGTAAACGGCAGCAGCACCAGGTCGTGGCGTTCCCGCAGGTGCGCGCGCTCGTGCGCGAGCACCGCGGCCAGCTCGCCCCGGCCCAGCAGCTCGACGGTGCCCACGCTGAGCACCACGATCCGGGAGAACAGCCCGGGCAGGCAGTACGCCGCCACGGTGGGATAGTCCACGACCAGGGCACCGGGTACCTTCGGGTCGCCGTGGGCCAGCAGGGCCAGCAGGGCGCGCTGCCGCCGCCGGGCCTGCAGCGCCGACGCGGACGCGGCAATCAGCACCCAGCACAGCGAGGCGAGCAGGGCCAGCCCTGCCCCGAGGCAGGCCAGCCGGAACACGAGCAGCATGGCGGGCAGGGCACTGACCATGCCGAACGCCACCGGGAACCGGAAGGCGGTACCGGGGAAGACGGATCCGAGGTGCAGCAGGGAGCCGGCCACGCCCAGGTGGTCGCCGGGCAGGCCGAGGCTGACCAGGGTGCCGACGGCCGCCAGCCCCCCGGCCAGGCCGAACGCCTGCCAGAGCAAGATAGCCGCGGCCGGCGACCGGCGCGGCCAACTGGCCTGCACCAGTGCCGAAGCTCCGAGCACGCTCCCCATGGCGAGCGCGGCCAATAGCGCCGCGTCAGCCAGACCCTTCATCTCTTCCGCCGTCACCTTCAAAGACTTCCAGGGCATCGCGCAGCACGTCTGCCTCGATGCCGGAGACGGACTGGGCGAACCGCGTCAACGCAGCCGTGCGATCCCCGGTTTGATCCAGTGCGGTCAGCATCAGCTCTGTCACATAGGTCTCGCGGGTCGCGGCAGGACAATAGCGCCAGGCCCGCCCGTCGCGCTGCCGCTTGGCGAAACCTTTCTTCGCGAGCCTGTCGAGCACCGTCATCACGGTGGTGTGAGCTAGATTACGTTCGGTCAGCCTAGCACTGACCTCTCT
>Ga0070735_10005870_pt1 | contig 10095 bp, 11 predicted proteins | sample Coa_R1_FD_66443 | JGI IMG/M metagenome (GOLD analysis project Ga0070735, IMG submission 66443) | Surface soil microbial communities from Centralia Pennsylvania, which are recovering from an underground coalmine fire - Coalmine... | ecosystem: Environmental > Terrestrial > Soil > Unclassified ... | reverse complement strand
CGGCGCGGTGGGCGGCGGCACGTGGTCGAAGAACCCGCCGTTCTCGTCGTAGGTGATGAACAGCGCGGTCTTGGCCCACACGCCCGGGTTGGACACCAGCGTGTTCAGGACCTGGGCGGCGATGACCTCGCCGTAGATCCCCGGCGCGGGCGGATGCTCGCTGGAGAGCAGCGGGGCCAGAACCCACGAGACCTGGGGCAGGTTGCCCGAGGCGACGTCGGCCTGGAAGTCGGCCGGGTACTGCGGGACGAGCGCGTTCGCGTTCAGCGCGGGATTCGACCAGTACTGCTTGAAGTAGGGCAGGACGTTGTCGCCGTAGTTGCCGTCGGCCGAGCCGTAGACCTTCCAGCTGATTTTTCGCGTTTGGAGCTGCTCGGGCATCGTCGTCCAGGACAGCGTCGAATAGCGCTCCACCCGCGTCGAGCTGGTCGACAGGATCGGGCCGCCCTGGGCGCCTGCCGGGTCCAGCCAGGCCGACATCGAGTACAGCCGGTTCGGGTCGGTGGGGCCGATCACCGAGCAGTGGTAGTGGTCGCAGATCGTGAACGCGTCCGCCAGCGCGTAATAGAACTGGAGGTCGCTGCGGGTGTAGTAGCCCATCGTCAGCGGGCCGTTGCCCGAGCCGTCAGCCGCCAGGTGGCCGGTGACGAAGCCGTCCATCGCGCCGCCGTCCCAGTAGGTGTGCTGCGGGCCCCAGCTGTGGTCGATGTCGTTCGTGCACTCGCCGTTGCCGTTGGAGTCGAAGTGGAAGGGATACAGGTGCCCGCCCGTGCTGGCCGCGGGCGGGTACCCGGGCTGTGCGAACACCGTCAGGCCACTGCCGTCGCTCAACGTCAGGGCGGTCGGGTCGGCGAACCCGCGGACGCCGCGGTAGGAGCCGAAGTAGTGGTCGAAGGAGCGGTTCTCCTGGATCAGGATGACGACGTGCTGGATGTCCTTCAGCCGCCCGCAGCTCGGGGCTGTGGCCAGCGCTCGGTCGATCAGTCCTTCGAAGCCCAGGGCGAAGGCCCCGGCGGCGGCGCCGGCTCTGAGCGCCTGGCGGCGAGTGATGGTTGCGGGCATGCGCCACGGTTTACCGCACCGCCCTGCGGCCTGTCGCAGTTGGGTGAACGACGCGTGAAAACCCCGACCTAGAATCAGATTCGTGCTGACGAACCGCCAGGAGCTGGTGCTGCGCAAGCTGGTCGAGGAGTACCTCGACTCGGGATCCCCCGTGGGCTCGAAGGCGCTGTCCGCCGACGTCGAGTGGGGCCCGTCCACGATCCGTCACGAGCTGGCCAGCCTCGAGGAGCTCGGGCTGCTCGCCCATCCGCACACCTCGGCCGGGCGCGTGCCCACCGAGGCCGGGTATCGCTACTTCGTCGACCGGCTGCTGCCACGAGAGGATCGCGAGCCGCGGCTGTCGCTCTCGCTCGTGCGCCGCGAGGTCGACGACGCCATGCGCGTGACCTCCGAGACGCTCTCCCACGTCACGAACCTGCTGGCGATCGTCACCGCGCCGCCGATCGACACCTCGACCGTGCGCCACATCGAGGTGCTGCTGCTGCAGCCGCAGGTGCTGATGGTCGTGGTCATCACCTCGACCGGCGGGGTGACCAAGCGCCTGTTCACGTTCGCCTCGCCGGTGGATCCCGGCCTCGCCGACTGGGCCGCCAGCTACCTGAACGAGCGTCTCGTCGGTCTCGGGCTCGGCGCGCGGATGCTCCACCAGCGCCTGCACGACCCGTCCCTGTCGGCGACCGAGGCCGCCTTCCTGGAGGCGCTCTCGCCCGTGTTCACCGACCTCGAGCACACCGCCCAGGACACCCTCTACGTCGAGGGCACGGCGCGCCTGCTCGAGGTGGGGCAGCTCTCGGAGCTGAACGTGCTGATGGACATGCTCGAGCGGAGGGTGACCCTGCTCGGAGTGCTGCGCTCGGCGCTCTCACAACGTGACGTGCTCGTGCGGATCGGAGCCGAGAACGATATGCCGGCGCTGCGTTCGATGGCGCTGGTGGCGGCCGGCTACGGGCTCCCGCAGCGCCGGCTCGGCGCGGTGTCGGTGATCGGCCCGGTGCGCATGGACTACGCTCGCGCGATCCGCTCGGTGCGCCAGGCGGCGGCGCAGCTGTCCGATTTCATCTGCGAGATCTACGACGAACGATGAGCGCCACACGGGACTACTACGAGATCCTCGGCGTCCCTCGTGACGCCGACGAGGCCACGATCAAGAAGGCCTTCCGGCGCCTCGCGCGCGAGCTGCATCCTGATGTGAACCGCCACGATCCCGAGGCCGAGGACAAGTTCAAGCAGGCCGCCGAGGCATACGAGGTGCTCTCCGACCCCGAGCGGCGCGCCACCTACGACCGCTACGGCCACGAGGGCCTGCGCAGCGGCGGCTTCGCGCCGAACTTCGAGACCTTCGGCTCGGTGTCCGACATCTTCGAGGCGTTCTTCGGCGGGGGCGGCCTCGGCGGCGCCTTCGGCGGCTTTGGCGGCGGACGGCCCGGCGGTCCGGTCCAGGGCGGCGACATCGCCGCGGCCGCAGAGATCGACCTCGCCGACGCGGCTTCCGGGACGACCGTCGACGTGTCCTATGAGGCGGTGACGACGTGCGAGCGCTGCCACGGCAACGGCGCCGAGCCGGGCACGCCGATCGAGACGTGCCCGCGCTGCCAGGGCACCGGCCAGCTGCGTGCCGTGACCCGCACGCCGTTCGGCCAGGTGATGCGCACGACCGTGTGCGACAACTGCCAGGGCGACGGCCGGGTGGCCAAGGACCCGTGCCACGAGTGCCACGGCCGCGGGCGAAACGTGCAGCGGCCGAAGGTCACCGTCGACGTGCCCGCGGGCATCTCCGACGGGCAGCGCATCCGGCTCTCCGGACGTGGCCACGCAGGCGAGCGAGGCGGCCCGCCCGGCGACCTGTACGTGGTCGTGCGCGTCCGCTCCGACCCGCGCTTCATGCGCGATGGGGATGACCTGGTGACCGCGATCGATGTCGCGGCGCCGCTGGCCGCGCTCGGCACGACGGTGGAAGTGCCGACGCTCGACGGCCCGATCGACCTGGAGATCCCGGCCGGCACGCAACCGCAGTCTGTGTTGACGGTTCGGGGAGCGGGGATGCCGGCCCTGCGCCGCCGGCGCACCGGCGACCTGCGCGTCGTCGTCAACGTGATCATCCCGCGCCACCTGAACCACGAGCAGCGCGAGCTGCTCGAGCAGCTGGCGGGGACCATGACCGATCACAACCTGCGCACCGACGAGGGCGTCTTCTCGAAGATCAAGCGCGCGTTCGGCGGGTAGGTGGCGCGTTTCCCCCCGAGCGCCTGGACGGAAAACGTCACCACCGATGGGCCGGGCGCGACGTTGGTGACGAAATCCGTCCCGGGGACGCAAAAGGTCACCATCGACGCCGGCGGCCCGACGGTGGTAACGAAAGCCGGAGCAATCGCCTAGTGCTGCGGCTCGCGGTCCGCGTCCGGGCCGAGGAGGCTGAGCTGGTCCTCGCCGAGCTCCTCGAGCTCGCTCCGTCGGGCGTCGAGGAGGTCGAGCTGGATGGGATGGTGGAGTACGCCGTCTATGGGGTTGCCGGCGAGCTCCCGGAGCTGCCCGACCTGACGGCCGCGGCCGGCGGGGCGCTGATCGAGGTCTCGTCGCGCGAGGTTCCCGACGACTGGGAGCAGCGCTGGCGCGAGTTCCATCGCCCGCTCGTGCTCGGCGACCGGCTGACCGTGCGTCCGCCCTGGGAGCCCCGGGGAAGCAGCTCGATCGACGTGGTGATCGACCCGGGGCAGGCGTTCGGGACAGGGGCGCACGCCACGACTCGCCTGTGCCTGGAGCTCCTGCTCGAGCTTGCGCCCGCCGGCGAGCTGCTCGACGTCGGCTGCGGCTCGGGCGTGCTGGCGATCGTCGCGGCGCGGCTGGGGTTCGCCCCCGTGCGGGCGGTGGACAACGACCCGGCAAGTCTCGCGGCGACGCTCGAGAACGCCGCTGTCAACGGGGTCGAGCTCGACGTGGCCCGCCACGACCTGCGCCGCGACCCCCCGGCCGCGGCTACGACGGTGACGGCCAACCTGCTGCGGCCGCTGCTGCTCGCCTGGGCTGGGCGGCTTGCCATGCTGCCCGCGGAGCGGCTGCCGGAGCGGGTGATCGCCAGCGGCCTGCTCGTCGGCGAGGCCGACGAGGTCGCTGCAGGGTTCGCGTGCCTGGGGCTGGTCGAGCGCGGGCGCCGCGAGCGCGGCGAGTGGGCCGCGCTGCACTTGGCCAAGCTGCCGCGCTGAATCCTGTCCAGCGGGCCGATGCCCGCGCGTCGCGCGCTGTCGATCCTTCATGGTGACCGCAAAGGAGGTGGACCTGGTGCTGAATCCGCTGGCTCTCGGCGTGACATTGGCGGGCCTGACGCTGGACATCCTCGTGCCGCGACCTAAGCCGCGGGTCGGAGCTGTGCCCCTCGTGACGGGGGTCGCCGACCCGAGGACAGCGCGGAAGGTGGCCCGCGCCGGGCGCTAGGCGGGGGACCGACTCGGCTGTCGCGGGATCCGCCGGTGGCGGCGGGTCTCGCGACAGCGTTCGGCCCGGTAGCTTCAAGTGCAATGAACCGGCACGTGGTGATCGCGGGCGGCGGCTTCGGCGGCTACTACACCGCGAAGGGCCTCGAGCGCATGCTCGATCCCGAGGTGCGGATCACGATGGTCAGCGACGTGAACTTCATGCTCTACACGCCGCTGTTGCCTGGCGCGGCGGCGGGCACGCTCGAGCCTCGGCATGTCGTCGTGCCGCTGCGTGAGCACCTGCGCCGCACCGAGCTCCGCCTCGGATGGGTGACGGGGGCAGATCCGCTCGAGCGCACGCTCGCGGTCCACCAGCTTTCCGGCGACGACGTCGAGCTGCGCTACGACCAGTTGGTGGTGGCCCTCGGGTCGGTGTCGCGGACGTTCCCGATCCCGGGCCTCGCCGAGCACGGCATGGGCTTCAAGACGATCAGCGAGGCCATCGCCCTTCGCAACCGGCTGGTGCGGTGCCTGGAGACGGCCGAGGAGACCGACGACGAGGACATGCGCCGCCAGCATCTCGGGTTCGTATTCGTGGGCGCCGGCTATGCCGGGCTCGAGGGCATCGCCGAGCTCCAGGACTTCGCGGTGGACGCGCTGCCTCGCTATCCGCGCTGCACGGCCACGGGTATGCGCTGGGTGTTGGTGGAGGCCGGTTCCCGGGTGATGCCCGGGATCCAGCCCCAGCTCGCCCAGTTCGCCACCGAGCTCATGCGCGAGCGCGGCATCGACGTCCGTCTGGAAACGCAGCTAACGGAGGTCACGCCCACCTCGGTCACGCTCTCCACCGGCGAGACGATTCCCTGCCGCACCGTGTGCTGGACAGCCGGCGTGCGCGGGAACCCGATCGCCGAGCGGCTCGGGCTTCCACTGAGCCAAGGACGGATCAGGGTGCGCGACACCATGCAGGTCGAGGGGTTCGACGACGTGTGGGCCCTCGGCGACATCGCCGCCGTGCCCGACCCGGCCCGACCCGGGCAGCCGGCTCCACCCACCGCTCAGCACGCGATCCGCCAGGGCAAGCTGATGGCCCGGAACGTCGCCGGCGCGCTGCGCGGCGAGCCGCCGCGCCCATTCACCTTCAAGACGCTGGGAGTGTTCGCCGATCTGGGCCGGCACAAGGCGGTGGCCAACCTGATGGGCCTGCGCGTGAAGGGCCTGCTCGCATGGTCGGTCGGTCGGCTCTACCACCTGGCCTGGATCCCCGGTATGCGACACAAGGTGCGCCTGCTGATCGACTGGTCGGTCGAGTTCCTGTTCGAGCGCGACACCGCCGAACTCGGCGCGCTCGGCCATCCGCCGAGCCTCGTCGAGCACCCGGCTCCCCCGGCACAGGTGCCGGGATGAGCACGTTCGCGGTCAAGTTCCTCGGCTGCAAGGTCTCCCAGGCCGACGCCATGGCCGCGCGCGGCGCGCTGCTCGCGGCCGGGCACACCGAGGTGAGCGAGGACGGGGCCGAGCTGCACGTGATCAACACGTGCTGTATCACCGCCGAGGCGGAGGCGAAGTCGCGCCAGTCGGTCCGGCGCTCTCTGCGCCAGGCGCGGGAGGTGTACGTGTCGGGCTGCGCGGTCAACCTCGACAGCGGCCAGTTCGCCGGCATCGACCCGCGGGTCCGGCCGTTCACCGGCACCGCGGAGGATGTGGCTGCGCAGATGGCGGCCGGGCTGGGGGGCTGCGCCGACCTCGAGCACGAGGCGCGGCCGGGGCGGGTCGAGATCCCCGGGGCGCGGACACGCGGATTCGTGAAGGTCCAGGACGGCTGCGACTCCGGATGCGCCTACTGCATCATCCCGACCGTCCGCGGCAGCGCCCGTTCCCGTCCCGCGAGCGCTGTGCTGCGCGAGGTCGCCCAGCGGGTGTCCCAGGGCCAGCCGGAGATGGTCATGACCGGGATCAGCGTCGGCGATTACCGCGATCCCGAGCGCGGGCTCGAACTGGGGGAGCTGATGGTCGAGGTGGCTCGGGTTCCCGGGGTCGAGCGGGTGCGGCTCTCGAGCGTCGAGGTGATCCACGTCAAGGACTCGCTCGTGCGGGCGCTGGCCGACGAGCCGAAGGTCTGCCCGCATCTGCACATCCCGATGCAGTCGGGCGATGACGAGGTGCTGCGCGCGATGGGGCGGCACTACACCGCAGCCGAGTACCTGGCGCACGTGCGGGCGCTGCGTGCGGCCGTCCCGCACGTGAACGTCACGACCGACGTGATCGTCGGCTTTCCCACCGAGAGCCTGCGCGCGTTCGAGCGCACGCTCGAGCTCCTGGACGCGGCCTCGATCAGCCGCGTGCACACGTTCTCCTACTCGGCCCGACCCGGCACCGTGGCGGCCTCGCTCGGTGATCGCGTGGCGCCCGAGGAGAAGAAGCGCCGGTCGGCCGCCGTGCGCGGACGCTCTGAGCTTCGCTCGCGGATGCATCGCGTGGCCAAGCTGGGCACGACCGAGAGCGTGCTCGTGGACAAGCTCGCCGACCGCCAGTGCTCCGGCTATACCGCCGACTACACACGCTGCTATCTGCCGGCTGGCCTAGCGCGTCGCGGCGAGCTCGTGGAGGCGCTCTGCGCCGAGCTCTACGCCGATGGGATCAGCTGCTCGGTTCCCGCGACGGCGGGGCTACCCTTAACCGGGTGAGCATCATCGAACAGGTTCGCGGCGACATCACGACCGCGATGAAGTCGGGCGACAAGCAGCGCGTCACCGCGCTGCGCATGGTCCTGTCCGAGCTGCAGAAGGCGGCCAAGTTCGGCGACGAGGACGAGCTGACGGTGCTGCGCCGCGAGCGCAAGCGCCGGATCGAGGCTGCGACCCAGTTCCGCGAGGGTGGCCGCAGCGACCTGGCCGACCAGGAGCAGAGCGAGGCGACCCTGATCCAGGGCTACCTCCCGGCCGAGCTGGATGACGCCGCGCTGGATGCGATCGTGGCTCAGGCGATCACTGACACCGGCGCCACGGGCCCGGCGGACATGGGACATGTGATGAAGGCCGTGATGGCGCGAGCCGGCGGGCGCGCCGACGGCCGGCGCGCCTCGGCGCGCGTCCGCGAGGCGCTTCAGCGCGGCGGTGCCGTTGCGTAAGCAGCTCGAGCTGGACAACCTCGTCGCCGCCGAGCTTGCGGGTAGCGGGGACGCCGTGCTCAGGGCGCTGCAGGGCCATCTCGATTGCCAGGTCTTCCTGCGCGGCAACGTCATCACGCTCGACGGCTCCGATGAGGCTGTGCAAGCGGGCGAGACCGTCATCAAGGAGCTCTCCGAGCTGATCGGCCAGGGACTCGAGATCGCGCCCGGGACGATCGAGGCCGTGACCCGAGCGCTCGATGAGCACGAGTCGCCGGCCGAGATCCTCGAGGACGTCGTGTGGCGCCACCGCACGCTCAAGGTCGCGCCGAAGACGGTCAACCAGAAGCGCTACGTCGACTCGATCCGCCGGAACACGATCACGTTCGGCATCGGCCCGGCCGGCACCGGAAAGACGTTCCTGGCCGTCGCCCTGGCCGCCGCCGCGCTGCATCGCCGCGAGGTCAACCGCATCATCCTCACCCGCCCCGCGGTCGAGGCCGGCGAGCGCCTCGGCTTCCTCCCCGGCGACCTGATGGCCAAGGTCGACCCCTACCTGCGCCCCCTGTTCGACGCTCTGCACGACATGCTCGAACCCGAGCGCGTGTCCTCGCACCTGGAGCGCGGCGTGATCGAGGTGGCCCCGCTGGCATTCATGCGCGGCCGGACGATCAACGACAGCTTCATCATCCTCGACGAGGCGCAGAACACCACGCCCGAGCAGATGAAGATGTTCCTCACGCGCCTCGGGTTCGGGTCGAAGATGGTGGTCACCGGGGACATCACGCAGATCGACCTGCCCAAGGAGAACGAGTCCGGTCTGGTCGTCGTGACCGACATCCTTGCCGAGGTCGAAGGGATCGAGTTCGTTCGCTTCGGCGACGAGGACGTGGTCCGCCACAAGCTCGTGCGCCGGATAGTCGCCGCCTATAACGAGCACTCTCAGCGGGCGGCGCCTGAGCTGCGTCCCCGCGCGGCGCGGCCGAGGCCGTAGCACATGCCCCTCGAAATCGAGGTGATCGGGCTCGAGTTCGTAGCCCCGGACGGGCTCACCTCTGCCGAGGCCCAGGAGCTGTGCGCGCTGGCGCTGTCCTCCGCCGGGATCGACGACGGCCACGCCGCGATCGAGTTCGTCGACGAGGAGCGCATCCGCGAGCTGAACCGCGAGTACCGCGACCACGACGAGCCCACGGACGTCCTGTCGTTCGGCGTGGACGAGGGGGGCGCGTCGGCCGGTCCGCGCGAGCTTGGCGACATCGTGATCTGCCCGCCCCACACCGAGGACCTGCGCGAGGCGATCGTCCACGGGTCGCTGCACCTCACCGGCATGGACCACGAGACCGACGACGGCGAGATGCTGGCGCTCCAGTCCGAGCTCATGCGCTGGGTGCGATGACCACGCGCTCGGGCTTCATCGCCCTCGCGGGACGGCCGAACGTGGGCAAGTCGACGCTGGCCAACGCGATCGTCGGCGCCAAGGTGGCGATCGTCTCCGACAAGCCGCAGACCACCCGGCGCGCCGTGCGGGGCGTCGCCACCGGCGAGGATTGGCAGCTCGTGCTCGTCGACCTGCCTGGCGTCCAGCGCCCGCGAGACGCTCTGACCGAGCGCATGCAGCACCGGGTCGAGCGCGAGCTCGAGGGCGCCGACGCCTGCCTGTTCGTGCTGAACGCTCAGGAGGGGCTGGGCCCGGGCGATCGCTTCATCGCCCGCCTGCTCGAGGGCGCGCCCGTGCCCGTCGTCATCGCGGTCAACAAGACCGATCGGTGCGCGCGGACCGGCCTGCCGGCCGTGCTCCAGGCGGCCGCGGACCTCGGGGTGGCCCGGGAGGTGTTCCCCGTCAGTGCCCGCCGCGGCGAAGGCATGAGGGCGCTCGTCGATCACCTCGTCGGCCTCCTGCCCGAGGGCCCGTTCTACTACCAGCCCGACCAGCGCTCGGACCTGGCGGAGTCGGTCGTGCTCGCCGAGCTCGTCCGGGAGCAGGTCCTCCGGCGCACGCGGGAGGAGGTGCCGCACGCGGTCGAGGTCGAGATCGAGTCGATCGAGGCCGAGCCCGAGCTGGTGCGCATCCACGCGCTGCTCCTGGTCGAGACCGAGTCTCAGAAGCGGATCGTGATCGGGGCCGGCGGGCGCATGGTCAAGGACATCGGGATCGCCTCGCGTCGCGCGATCGAGCGCGAGCTGGACGCCCATGTGCACCTCGAGCTCACCGTTCGCGTGCGCCGTCACTGGCGGGCGGACGAGCGGTTGCTCGACCGGCTCGGGATCGAGTAGCGGCCGCGCGGCGGGCCGCCGCCGCCGCTGCCTGGTCGACGATCGACCGGGCGTGAGACCGCCCCACCTAGAATCGCGGCCAATGCAGATCAACTGGGATGAACGCGGTCTCGTGCCGTGCGTGGTCCAGGACTGGCGCACCGGAGAGGTGCTGACGCTGGCCTACATGAACGCCGAGGCGCTACAGCGCACGCAGCAGACAGGGGAGATGCACTTCTTCAGCCGCTCGCGCCGGGAGCT
>Ga0070735_10005869_pt1 | contig 10095 bp, 11 predicted proteins | sample Coa_R1_FD_66443 | JGI IMG/M metagenome (GOLD analysis project Ga0070735, IMG submission 66443) | Surface soil microbial communities from Centralia Pennsylvania, which are recovering from an underground coalmine fire - Coalmine... | ecosystem: Environmental > Terrestrial > Soil > Unclassified ... | reverse complement strand
TCCCGGCCATATCGACACGCCGGAGGCACGATGCTGGACGAAGCTGGACGCTATGCGCTCTCGCACGAGACACCTTGGCCTCGTGACCTGCGCGCACATCTCGAGAGCGGATATTTCGAGGCGCCGCCGTTCAATGAGGTGCTCGGACCGATCCAGTCGCGCGGTGGACCAAATGGGCTGGTGATGCGTAGTGGCGCGGTGATCGCGCGCTGGGGCGAGACGCGACAGGTGGATTTCACCTTCTCGGTGGCGAAGAGCTATCTGGGTCTGCTGGCGGGGATAGCGGCGAGCGATAGGCTGATCCGCGAACTGGACGAACCGGTGCGGCTGACCGTGCAGGATGGCGGATTCGAGGGTCCGCATAACGGCGCGATCACCTGGCGGCACTTGTTGCAACAGACGTCGGAGTGGGAAGGCACGCTGTTCGGCAAGTCGGACATTGTCGACCGCAACCGCAACCTTGCGCTGGAGGGGAAAGGCCGGAAGGGCGACCCTCGCCCTCTGCGCGAGCCGGGCACATTCTGGGAATACAACGACGTGCGGGTAAACCGGCTGGCGCTGGCGCTGCTGTGGCTGTTCCGCCGGCCTTTGCCGGACGTGTTCGCCGAACGGATCATGCAGCCAATCGGCGCGTCGGCAGAGTGGAGCTGGCATGGCTACCGCACATCAATGGTGGAAATTGACGGACGGCCGATGGAAAGTGTGTCGGGCGGCAGTCACTGGGGCGGCGGTATCGCGATCCATGCCGAGGATCAGGCGCGGATCGGTCTGCTGATGCTGCGACGTGGCGCCTGGGAGGGACAGCAACTGTTGCCGCAGCAATGGATCCAGGAATCACTCACTCCGTGCGCGCTCAATCCGAGCTATGGGCTGATGTGGTGGCTCAATACGGCACGGAAGCGTTATGCGAGCGCGACCGAGCAAAGTTTCTTCGCATCTGGTGCCGGCGGGAACATCACCTGGGTGGACCCGGTGAACGATCTGGTCGCGGTGATGCGCTGGATGGATCCCGCGGCGGTTGACGGGTTCATCGGCCTCGTTGTCAACGGACTTGAAGCGGAGCGTGGTTAGGCCCGTGGCCGAGGCTGATCCTCGGCCACGGCGGCAAAGACGTGATGCCTACGGCCGCTGTACCAACTCGATCGAGTAGCCGTCCGGATCCTTTACGAAGGCGATGATCGTGGTGCCGAACTTCACCGGTCCGGCAGGACGGGTGATCGTGCCGCCAGCCTTGGCCGCGATTTCGCAGGCAGCAGCGACGTCGGGTACGCCAACGGCCAGGTGACCGAACGCGCCGCCCATCTCGTATTTCTCGACGCCATAGTTGTAGGTGAGTTCTATCGCGGTGTTGCTGTCCTCGTCGCCGTATCCGACGAAGGCGAGCGTATATTTGCCGTCCGGAACATCGCGGCGGCGTAGTTCCTTCATGCCGAATGCCTTGGTGTAGAAATCGACGCTGCGCTGCAGGTCGCCCACACGGAGCATGGTGTGCAGAAAGCGGCTCATGTGTTCTCTCCCTTCTCGGATAACTGGTCAGGGCCAAGGCCTAGCAGAAACAGCCCTGCGGCGTCCGCCTCGGCTATGGCGGCGTCGCGCCGGGCAAGGATGGTGCCTCCGGCCTCGAAAGCAACCCCGCGAAGGCCGGCCGACGTCGCGCCGCGGATCGTGTCGGGGCCGATGGTCGGCAGATCGGCGCGGCGGTCCTGTCCCGGCTTGACCAGCTTCACCAGCACACCGCCTGGCCCCGGCCATGCCAGCGGGGCACAGCGCGACAGCATGGCATCGGTCCCCTCCGCAGCCTCCACGGCGAGGACGATGCCCTGCTGCACCACGCAGCCCTGCCCCACATCTACTGCACCCAGCGCACGGGTCACCGCGATGCCGCGCTGGATATCGGCCATCGCCAATGCGTCGGGCGCGGCGCGCGAGAGCAGCCCGGCCGGCCCCAGCGCCTCGCTAAGGATCTCGTGGGCGCCGATGACGCGAAAGCCCTCCTCGCCAAGAACCTTCACCACGGCGGCCAGCAAACCATCGTCGCCGGCAAATGCGGCACGGCCGATGCGCGCGAGCAGCCGCGCCCCTTCCGCATCCGGCCGAAGACCGAGCAGCGACGGCCGCCGCACCGGCCCGACCAGCACGAGGTCCTCGCAGCCATGTTCCCTAAGTGCCGCAATGATCCGGCCGGCAGCGAGAATGCGCACGACCTCGTGAGGCCACGGCGCCAGCACTGCCGGGTCGGCAAAGCCTGCCAATCCAACCAGAAAGACATTGCGTCCCGCCGCCCGCGCCGCCGCTGCCACCTGGCCTGGCAGCGGACCGCCGCCAGCAAGAATGCCAAGGGCGCGCTTCACTCCGCGCGGATCAGGCCGCGATGGCTGGAGGCGTCGATGAATTCCAGTACCTCGGCGATCAGGGGCTCGTCACCGTAGCGCTCGCGCACCGTGACGAGGCGCTGGGCAAACACGCCCTCGCGGCGGAACAGATCGCGGAACGCGTTGTGCAGCAACTGGATCTGCGCCTTGTCGAAGCCGCGGCGCTTCAGGCCTATCACGTTCAGTCCAGCAAGACGCGCGCGGTTGCCTATCACACTGCCAAACGGGATCACATCGGCCTCGACACCGGAGACGCCGCCTATCATCGCAGCGCGGCCGATGCGGACGAATTGATGGATGGCCGCGGCGCCGCCGATAACCGCGTGGTCAGCGATCGATACATGGCCGCCCATCACCGCGTTATTGGCGATGATGACATGGTTGCCCAGCGTGCAGTCGTGCGCGACGTGCGCGACCGCCATCAGCATGCAGTCGGAACCGATGCGGGTGATACCTTTGCCAGTCACAGTCCCGCGATGGATCGTGCAGTGCTCACGGATCTGCGTTCGCGCACCGATCTCGCAGCGTGTCGGCTGGCCGGCGTATTTCAGGTCCTGGGGCGCGAGGCCGACGGTGCAGAAGGGATACAGGATCGCGTCGGGACCGACGCGCGTGTGACCGTCGACCACGACATGCGAGACGAGCTCGGCGCGATCCTCGATCACGACATTCGCGCCGATCGTGCAGAAGGGTCCTATCCGGACGCCGATACCCAGCGCCGCACCGGGCGCGACAATGGCTGTCGGATGGATGACAGTGCCGGCCGCTCGCAGCGCAATCGTGTTGGGCATTGCATCCATTCTGACAGCACTTTCAATCGATAACAGTCCTGATACGGCGGCGGTGTCTGGTCACCAACACAATCATTGTTGCCAGATATTTCGATGAACGGCCCGTAACCGACTGTTTCGCCGGACATTTTGGTCATATTACGGCGGCGCGCGGTCCATAATCATTGCGGCGTAGGTCGCCTCCGCGACGGATGCGCCATCGACGCGCGCCACTGCGTTGAACTTCCACACGTTGCCGCGGTTGCGCTCCTTGGTGACGTGGATGCGCAACTGATCGCCAGGCACGACCGGCCGGCGGAACTTGGCGCCCTCGATCGACATGAAATAGACCACCTTGCCGGCGGCATCCGGGCCGAGCGTTTCCACCACCAGCACGGCCGCCGTTTGCGCCATGCTCTCGATAATCAGCACGCCGGGCATCACAGGGTGATTGGGAAAGTGTCCGGCGAAGAAGGATTCGTTCACCGAGACGTTCTTGATTCCGATCGCTGATTTGTTGCGCACCACATCGACCACGCGATCGATCATCAAGAAGGGATAGCGATGAGGGATCGCGTGCATGATGCGCGCGATATCGACCACTTCGATGGAAGTGTCGGGGGAAACCATTTCTGTGGTGGCGGGCGAATCCATCACGCTCAGTCCGTATCTGTCTCCGTCCCAGAAGCCGTGCCCCTCGACCGCCTGCCGGCCGCCTCGCGGACCAGCCGCCGTAGCACGGCGACGTGGCGGAAGAACTCCTTGACCGGCTGCGCCGGGCTGCCCACCACATCGGCGCCAGCCGGCACATCCGCCATCACCCCAGCCTGCGCCCCTATGCGCGCACGGCGCCCGATCCGCAGATGGCCTGTCAGTCCCGCCTGGCCAGCGACCATGACGTGGTCTTCCAGGATCGTAGAACCGGAAATGCCTGCCTGCGAAACGATAACGCAGCCGTGGCCGAGGCGGACGTTGTGCCCGATCTGCACCAGATTGTCGAGGCGGGAACCTGCGCCGATGTGCGTGTCGTGCAATGAACCGCGGTCAATCGTGGTGTTCGCCCCGATTTCGACGTCGTGTTCCAGGATCACGCGGCCGAGCTGTGGAACGCTGGCGAAGCCTTCGCTCGTGATCGCAAAGCCGAAGCCATCCTGGCCGATACGGGCGCCGGGATAGATCACGACACGGTCGCCCACCAAGGCGTGGCTGATTGTAACATGCGATCCGATCCGGCAGTCAGCTCCGAGCACAACGCCATCGCCGATAACCGCAAGCGGACCGATGCGGGTACGCGGCCCGATTTCGGCGCCGGTGCCGATAACAGCAAGCGCGCCAACTTCCGCGCTCGGATCAATGGCCGCATCGGGCGCGACCACGGCGGACGGATGTATCCCCGATTGCAGGGGCGGCAGGGGAAAGAACAGGGATGCGACACGCGCCCAGGCGACATAGGGCTCGGTTGTAGTGACGGCGACGGCGGTGCGGGGGACCCTGTCGGCCATATCCGGATGCACGATCACAGCCCCAGCCTGGGTCGCAGCCAGGGCCTCGACGTATTTGCGGTTATCCAGAAAACTGACCTCGTCTGGTCGCGCCGTCTGTAAAGGCGCGACACCGACGAACATCAGGCGGCGGGGCGGCGCCTCAGCCTGCGCGGCATCGGCCACCGCGGCGAGACTATGCGGCCCGCTACGATGGAAGAAGCGCGGATCCCCCGCGATCGTCGACCAATCCATGTGCCCACACCGCGCGCCGGCTCACGGTTTCTTCGCCGTGGCGGGAGTGGCCGGCTTGGTGGGCGGCGACTTGTTCTCCGAGGCTGTTGCGGCGGCCGCTCCGGGCGGTGGCTTCATGTTCATCGGCGAGACGCCTTCTGGCGGAATCACAACCTTTACCAGCACCTTGTTGAGGTCTTCGACAACGGCGGGCGTCATGTCGAACTCCGGGGTGGCGCCGAGGATTTGTGCGCGATTCAGCACGACGTTGATGCCGCGGCTGACCGCCACCTGCTGCGTTACCATTTCGATCGCCCGATCGATCTGCGCCATCACGTACTGGCTGGCCTCCTGGATCACCCGATTCCGCTCGCCGAACACGCGGCGCGATTCAGTGATGCGGTCCTGCAGTTCCTTCTCACGCGTGCGGATCTGCTCTGGCGTGAGCTTCGCGCGATCATTGGCCAGCGACTGATTCAGGTTGTTCAGCGTCTGCTGCTCTTTTTGCGCGTCCTCGTTCAACTTCTGACGGCGGCCGACGAATTCCTTGTCGGCCGCTTGAAAGGCGCTCGAGGCACGGACCACGTCGGCAAGCGACAGCACGCCGACGATGGCCGCCGGGGGTGTGGGCCCTTTCGGGAGAGGTGCCACTTCGGGCGGCGGCGGCAATTGCACCTGCGGCTGCCCCTCGGCACCTGGCTGACCGCCCTCGGGGGGCATGAGACTTGTCTCCGGAGCAGTCTGCTCGGCCGGCGCACCGACGGACGGCCGCGGCGCGGATTGCGCAGGGCGCGGAGCAGCGGCGCGCGGTTGGTTGGGGACGAACCACTGTGGGTTCTGCTGCGCCGCAGCCGGCTGGAACAGCAAAACGGCGCCCGTGATGACGGCTGCCTGAAGGATGCGGATCTGGGACACTAGAACCTCGTACCGAAACCGAACCGGAAAATTTGCGTCTGGTCGTGCGGCTGTTTGATGACAAATGGCGCCAAGTCAACATTGAGCAGGCCGAATTGGGTGCGCCACGAAATGCCCACGCCGGCACCAAGCCGTGCGGCGGGCGAATCGGCGATCTGGCACGCCTGTCCCGTGCTCGGCTCAACACATACGTTATTGTTGCGGAAACTCGCTCCGGTCAGGCCGCCGATATCGACAAAGGCCCGGCCGGAAATGCCGATATCCGGTGACACGGGCAACGGGAACCGCAACTCCGTCGACTGAGTCCAGATAAAGCGTCCACCCAGCGGATCGCCTGTGACAGCATCATGCGGGCCGGCGCCGCCGATTTCGAAACCGCGCAGATTGTCGCCGCCCAGGTAGAACCGGTCAATGATCTGCTCCTGGACGCCCTCGTTATACAGATAGCCAGCGCTGCCGGTGAACGAGAGGCCCCAGTCACTGTTGCCGGTAAAGCGATCGAGCGGAAGGAAGTACTGACCGTTGACGTTGTTGCGGATGAACTGGCTGTTGCCGCCAAGGCCCGCAATGTCGGTTCCCCAGGACACCATATAGCCGGAGTGGGGATCGATCTTGCTGTCGCGACGATCATAGGTCGTAGACTGGCTAACCTGCGACAGCAATGAGTAACCAGCTTCCTGGGCAATGAAGAAGCTCGCATTCGACGCGATGTTGAACACGGTTCGGCCGACCAGCGTGTAGCTCCATACCTGTCTGAGGTACTCATTGAAGTCATAGCCCACACGCGCATCGAACCCGACACGCTTTTCGTCGTACGGCTCCGTGCCAAGGAAGTTGGTTTGCACGAAGAACAGGTCGCCACCAACCACCATATTGCGATCGAGGAAATACGGGTCGGTAACCGAGGCCGTGATGGAACTGCGCCTCTGCGCCAGCACGCCGTTGATGCCTGCGGAAATCCCGGTTCCCACCAGGTTCTTTTCGCTCAGGCCGACATCGAGCAGAGCGCCCGCGTCGGTCGAGTAGCCGCCACCCAGCGTGAGTTCGCCCGTGGCCTTTTCGTCCACAGTAGTGGTGAGCACGGTCTTGTCAGGCGTCGAGCCTTGCGACTGAGCGATGTTGACACTGTTGAAGTAATTCAGATCCTGCAGGCGCTGACGCGACAGGCGCACTGCCTCCCCGTTGTAGGGATCTTTTTCCTGGAGGCGGAACTCACGCCGGATCACCTTGTCCTTGGTACGTGTGTTGCCGACGATATCGATCCGCTCGACATAGACGCGCGGCCCTTCGCCGACATCGAAGGCGAGATCGACGGTCCGCTTGTCGGGATGCTTGGAAATAAGCGGCTTGACCTCGACGAAGGCATAGCCGCGGTCGTGCACGTCCTTTTCCATAACCTCGACAGTGCGGCCAACGGCATCACCATCGTACCAGTCGCCCGCATCGAGCTGCAGGTCGCCGCGCAATTGGTCACCCGTGAGATTACGCAGATGCGATGTGATCTCGATCTTGCCTACTCGATAACGCACCCCTTCGCTTACTGTGAATGTCAGGAAGAAGCCTGAACGGTCCGGGGCAAGTTCGGACTTGGCATCGAGGATATTGAAGTCGATGTAGCCGTTCTTCAGGTAGAAGCGCCGCAACAATTCCTTATCGAAGCTCAACCGGTCGGGGTCATATTCGTCGGAAGTCGATAGGAAGCGCCACCAGCGCGATTCACGGCTGTTGATAACCTCCGACAGCCGGTCCTCGCTGAATTCCTTATTGCCGACGAAGACGATCTTGCTGATCAGGGTGATGCTGCCGTCGTTGATCTGGAACACAACATCGACGCGGTTCTGGTCAAGTCGGATGACCTGCGCGTTGACGGTGGCGTTGTAGTAGCCGTGCTTGGCGTAAATATCGAGAATGCGCTGGCGGTCCTCTTCTGCAAGCGCGGGCGTGAAAACGGCCCGCGACTTGATCTGGAGCACCGGGCGAAGCTGCTCGTCGGTCAACTTATGGTTGCCCTCGAACGCAACGCGATTCACCAGCGGATTTTCGACCAGGTGCACTACCAGCGTGTCGCCGTCACGATTCAGGCGGACGTCCTGGAAGAGGCCGGTCGCGTACAATGTCTTCAGACTGCGATCGAGGCGATCGGCGTCGAACGGGTCGCCCGGGCGGACGAGCATGTAGGACAGGACCGTGGCCGTCTCGATGCGCTGATTGCCATCGATCTTGATGGCGGCAATGGTGCCGCCGTTGCGCACTGGACCGGTCGCGGCTACGGGCTGGGCTGCAGTCCCAACCGAAGGCGCGGGGCGTGGTTGGGCAGGCCTCTGGGCCGAGGCCGATCCCACCAGGCCGAGAACCAACATGCAGGCAGCGGCAAGCCACGCGGCGCGTCTGCGAATCAAACAGCGTCTCCCCTCAGCCAGGCGCCATAGCAGGCATGCACCGCAGCAGGCCATCCGTATTGACGGCTTGCAAAGGATACCTGCCGCCTCCTACCCATAGCAGTCAATGGCGGCAGCGAGAATCAGGCGGAAGGCCAAGGCGGCCCTTTCAGTTCCACCATATTGCCTTCCGGGTCCGGAACATAGATCGATGGTCCCTGACCATTGGCGCCGTAGCGCGACTCGATCGGGCCAGGCTCGCAGCCGTGCTGCTTCAGATGCGCGATGATCGCCTCACCGTCGAATGGCTCGACCTGCAGACAGAAATGGTCGAGGTTGCGCGACTCCTTGCCCGCCGGTGCGCCGCCTTTCTTTCCCAATGGACCGTCCACCGGCACCAGATCGATCAGGGCGGTTCCCGCGCGAAGCTGCCAGAGGCCGATATTCTCCTGGACCTTCTCCAGGGTGCAGCCAAGCACGTCGATATAGAAGTGCAGCATTGCCCGCAGGTCGACGACCCGCAGCACCAGATGGTCCAGTTGCGTGATCCGCAGCATGGTCACCTCTCCAAAAGGTGGACGCGGGAGTTCAGCCTCTTGCCAGGACGGCGGCAAGTGCCGGCGGCAGGTTTTTCTCTACAGGCACTGACATCACCCGTTATCCAGCTCACGCGGCCCATCGGGTTCGCTTAAGTTCCGCCCATGTCAGTCTCAACGATCACACACGGCCATCTGCTCGCCGGGCGGGTCGCCTACGCACAGCTGAGCGCAGGCTTTCGCAGTGGCATCGAGCCGGTGCTGCTCGCTGCCGCAGTGCCGGCCCGGCCTGGCGATCGCGTGCTGGAGGCAGGGAGCGGCGCTGGCGCCACCTTGCTCTGTCTGATGGCGCGGGTAGCCGGTGTGCAGGCAACGGGCATTGAAAAAAGCGAGCAGCTGACCCGGCTCGCAAGACAGAACGCAGAGGCAAACGGCTGGCCCGCCATGTGCCTGATCGCCGCCGACATTGCCGAAGCGGGGTTCGCTGATACGTTCGACCACGCCTGCGCCAATCCACCCTATCACCCGGCGGACGGCTCGGCGTCACCAGACGCTAGCCGCGATTCGGCGAAACGCGGTTCGCCGGGGTTGCTTGCCGTCTGGGCCAGAGTGTTGAGCCGGTCCCTCAAGCCACGCGGCACCCTGACACTCATCCTGCCGACGGCGGCACTGCCACGGGCAGTCACGGCACTTGCGGACAGCGGCTGCGCCCCGACCGCTCTCCTGCCGCTATGGCCGAAGCTCGGCCGCCCCGCAAAGCTGATGCTGCTGCGCAGCGTCAAGGGCGGGCGGTCGCCGTTCCGGGTCCTGCCGGGACTGGTGCTGCACACCTCCGGCGGGGATTACACGCCGGAAACCGATGCAGTGCTGCGGGACGGAGCGGCGCTGGCGATTTAGGCCGCTACCGACCTAGAAGGAGTCGTCACCGGTGTGCGGATGCCGCAGGTGCCAGAGCCGTTCATGAGCGGCAACCAGACTTTCCATGTTGCGGCGGCGCGTGCCGTCAGGCGTCAGCGGGCGGCGGGTCAGCATCATCTCCAAAATGTGCAGGAGCTGCTCGGCCACCTCGAAATCTGCCTGATCACAGGCGTGATGAAAGGCGATCAAAATCTTGTCCGAGAGCCGCCGTGTGTAGCGCGGAGCACCGCCCGGTCCGACTTCGCGGCCAGCGCCTTCATCGGTCTGCGACATTGTGTCCTCGGTCGACGTACTCATCTGGCCTCATCCCGTGTCTTGCAGGTGTTGGCATTATCGAGCCAATCCGTCCAACCGAGCAGATACTGCCACGCAAAACGAGCCGGACAGATCGGTTAGATCTAGCGTGTGCATCTTTTAGCCGCGCATGCACGTCATTAATACGCAACGATTGCGTTACTGAGCCACACTACCAGCAATCGCGGCACGAGCCG
>Ga0070735_10005867_pt1 | contig 10101 bp, 5 predicted proteins | sample Coa_R1_FD_66443 | JGI IMG/M metagenome (GOLD analysis project Ga0070735, IMG submission 66443) | Surface soil microbial communities from Centralia Pennsylvania, which are recovering from an underground coalmine fire - Coalmine... | ecosystem: Environmental > Terrestrial > Soil > Unclassified ... | reverse complement strand
CTCCGCGAACGTGATCAGCAGAATCGAATTCGCGACCGCGATGCCGACCGCCATGATCGCGCCCATGAACGATTGAATATTGAGAGTAGTGCCGGTGAGCCGCAGCATGAGCAGGACTCCACAGAGCGTCGCGGGAACGGTGAGGACGATAGCAAGCGCGAGCCGTACCGACTGGAAGCTCGCGGAGAGGAGCAGAAATATCGCGACGACCGCCAGGAGCAAACCCGTTCGCAATCCGGAAATCGTTTGCTCCAGCGGAGGAATCTCGCCTTTCATGACGATCTTCGCAGCTTGAGGCGGCGCGCCAGCAGACTTCAGTGCGCCGTCCAGATCTTGCCGCGCCTCGCCGAGGGTGATTCCGTGAATGTTCGCGGTCAAGCTCACGATGTGCTGTCCATTGAAGCGCTCGATCAATCCGGGCATCGTCCCCAACTTAAGCGTCCCGACGTTATCGAGCAGCGGCTCGGACCGGCCGCTCGGCATCACGGGAAGCCGACCCATCGCCTCGAGACTCTGCATTCGGTTGCTCGGCAACTCCACCTGAATCTGAAACGCGTTGCCGGAGTTCGGGTCGCGCCAATAGTTCGGTTCGGTGAATCGCGAAGACGACGTGGCGGGCACGACGGAGCGGACCACATCGGACATGGTTAGCCCGAATTGCCCGGCGCGCTCGCGGTCGATGCTGATGTCGAGAGTGGGGTAATTGTACTCCTGCGCGAATTGCAGATCGCGGAGGAAGGGCAGCTTGGACAATTGAGTTTGGATTTTGCGAGCGTAGCCGTAATCGTCGGCGAGGCTGGGCCCCTGCACCGCGACTTCGATCGGGGTCGGCGATCCGAAGCTCATCACTTGTGAAACGATGTCGGCAGCCTCGAACGACAGTTGAGAATCGGGCAGATCGCGGCGCAGACTCCGGCGGATGCGTTCCCGCAGGTCCTCGCCTCGCGGTGCGTCCGGTTTCAATGCGACCTGGATGATCGCTTCCTGCGGCCCACTCGTGAACAAATGAATCAGGTCCACGGGGTAACTGGACGGCACCACGCCGATGAAGTCGCTGGTGATTTCGACATTGCCCTTTCCCGCTTCCTTCTGGATTGTGTCGAGCGCGCGGAGAACGATCCGCTCGGTTTCTTCGATTCGAGTGCCTGCGGGCGCTCGCAGCCGCATGCGAAGGAGCGGCGCATTGGCATCGGGAAACAATTCCGTCCCGACGCCGGGCGTCAGTACGTAGACGAGCAGCACGGAGACGGCGATGTAGATCAATGCCACCGGCCAGCGAAATCGCAGAACGATTCCGAGATACCGCTCGTAGAATGCCCGGAGCCGTCCGAAGATTCCGGTGTGCTCTTCGTCGCGATGCTTTTCGCGCATCCACCACGTGGAGAAAACGGGAACCAGGCTGCTCGACAAGAGATAGGATGCGATCATCGAGAAGGCGACCGCGAGAGACAACGGCACGAATAGCTGACGGCCCACACCGATCATAAAAAAAGACGGCACGAATACCGCGAGGATGCAGAACATCGACAGCAGACGGGCGATCGCGGTGTTGCGGGCCGCGGTGACCACCGCGCGGGCGCGCGAAATACCCGGCAGCATTTGAGTGTGCGTGTTCTCAATGGAGACCGTCGCTTCGTCCACCAGTACGCCGACCGCGAGCGCAAGACCGCCGAGCGTCATGATGTTGATGGTCTGGCCCACGGCCCACAACAGGATCACGGCGCCGAGCAATGCGAACGGGATGTTCATCATGACAATGACCGCGCCGCGCCAGTCGCGGAGAAAGAGCAGCACCATCAAGCCGGTGAGGCCGGCGCCGAGCAGCCCCTCCACGATCAGCCCACGGAGGGAGTTGGCGACGAAGGGCGACTGATCGAATTGCAGGCTGACGTCAACGTCGGCAGGCACCACCTTCTTGAATTCCGGGATCGCTGCCTTGACCGCTTGGATCACGGCAAGCGTCGAAGCGTCGGCGCGCTTGGTCACGGGAATGTAGACCGTTCGCTTGCCATTCACGTGCGCGTAGGCGGTGATAATATCGGTGCCGTTCTCGATTGTCGCGATGTCGCGCAAGTAAATGGTGGCGCCGGAGACGGGGCGGATTGGCGTGCTCAGGAGCTCCGAGAGGTTTCCGCCCAGAGCCGCATTGGTCCTCGCGATGCGGTTGACCTTACCGGTCCACATATTGCCCGATGGCATCACGAGGGTGCCTTTGCTGACCGCCGAAATCGCTTCTTGTGGAGAGATTCTGTACTGCTGCAGCTTGTCGGGGTCGAGCGTGATGACGATTGTTCGCTGGTTGCCGCCGAAGGGCGGGGGAGCGGACACTCCGGGAAGTGTGGCGAACAGAGGGCGCACTCGATTCAGTGCGAAATCCTGAAGTTCGCCCTGGGTGTGCGTAGCGCTACTGAAGACCAATTGTCCAACCGCTACGCTTCCGGCGTCGAATCGTGTGATGAACGGAGGCACGGTGCCCGGCGGCATAAACGCACGAGCGCGGTTCACATAGCCAACGGTCTCCGCCATCGCCTGCGCCATGTCGGCGCCCTCATGAAAAATCAATTTCATCAATGCGGCGCCCTGAATGCTTTTGCTTTCGACGCGGCTGATCCCCGTGATGTAGAGGAAGTGATACTCGTAATAGTAAGTGAGGTACCCTTCCATCTGAGCTGGATCCATGCCCCCGTAAGGCTGGGCAACGTATATGGCCGGTTCGCCGACTTTCGGGAAGATGTCGACAGGCATGCGCAATGCGGCCAGCGTCGCGAATAACGCGATCGCGATCAATGCCACCACGATGGTGACAGGCCGGCTGAGCGCGGCTAAAACGAAGCGCATGTTCCACCTTGGCGAATCACTGGCTCGCCTCCACGATAAACGGCTGAATATCTCCCGCCGCGGTGGCGACCGCAAGCAAGGCGCGCCAGACGGCGAGCCGGGCCAACGCATCGTCGATCTCGGCTTGAGTTAGCAACCGCTGGGCCTCGGCGACTTCATCGATGTTCGCGAGTCCGGCCTGATAGCGCGCGTTCGCCTGGTTCGAGGCGGTGCGCGCGGCCGACACCTCGAGCGGAGTGTTCGCGGCGACCATTCTGGCGCCGTTCAACGTGGCGACCGCGGTGTTCCATTCTGCCTTCAGGTCAACGGCGATCTGTTGATAACGAGCTGTCTCCGCGCGCATCGTTGCGGACTGGGCGGCCTCTCGGGCGCGGATGGCCGGGAGATCCATCACGGGAAATGTCACGGTAAATCCGAGCGCGTAATTCTGAGTGTTGGGCGCAAGGCCGTTGAAGCCACCGAGGATCGCGCCGTTCACCTCCGCGCCCGTTCCTCGGGCGTATGCCGAGCCTTGAAGCGAGAACCGCGGGAAATAGGACCGCTCCAACGCCCGCAACTCCAGTCGCACCTGTTCGACCGCGGCGTTTTGCTCGACAGAGCGCGGATTCATGGACGCATCGAACGGCGCGACTACGGCCGCGGGTGGAGTCTCCAGGAGGCGCGGCGCGGCCGTATTGATCTGATTCGGATCCAAGCCCACAAAGCGCGACAGGTTCGCTCGCGCCATCTCGACTGCCTGACGGGCCTGTATGAGCTGTGTACGCGCCGCCGCCAATTCCGCCTCTGTCCGCGAGGCGTCGGCCCCGGGGCGCAACTCGGCGTTCACGAGAGCATTGATGGTTCTAGAAATGACCTGCGTCCGATCGACGCCCGCCTGCGCCGCGCGAACCGTTTCTTCAGCGGCGACGAGCGTCAGGTAGGAATCGGCGGCGGCGACGGCGACATCGTATTGTGTGCGCCGTAGAGCGGCCTCGGAGCGCGCCCGCGCGGCCGCGGCCACGGCGACGTTTGCCCGCCGCAGCCCGAAATCGAACGGTTCCCACGTCACCAGTGTCCCGATGGCGCTGCCCCACGCGGTTCCAAAGTTGTTCGTCCCGAGGACGGGGCCTGACATCGACGGAATCACGCTTTGCGGCAAGAGAAGTCCAAAGACGTTGTTCCTGGTCGCACGATTGACCTGCGCCAGAGCATCGACGTGGGGAAGGTAGGCCGTGCGGGCGAGCTGAATGCCTGCCGCCGCCGCATTGATTTGCTCTTGCGAAACTCGAATGGACGGGTAATTCTTGAGCGCGCTCTCGACCGCCTTCGGAAGCGTCAATGTGGGGGGCGCCGGCGGTTGCTGCGCATTTAGAGCGAACCCTAGCGCCATCAGGAGCAGGCTTTTTGTCAACATCACCTACCTGCCCTCGATCAACTCGCGGAACAACTCGCGCACCTTGCCCTTGGCGGCATTGAGCGCCTTGCGGCCCGCCGGGGTGGCGCGATACAGCTTTCGCAAAGATTTGCCATTGCGCAGTTGAGTGGATTTCAGATAGCCCTTCTTTTCGAGCCCGTGCAGCAGCGGATAAAGACTCCCGGGGCTAATGCGGTAACCATGCCGGGCAAGCTCTTCGATCATCCCGAGACCGAAGACGGGCTCTTCGACGGCGTGGTGCAGGACGTGCAGCCGGATGAGGCCGGAGTAGAGATCGCGGTCGGCTCCAAAATCGTCCAATACGGCTTTCGTTCTCGACATACGATTACGAAAGACGATAATATCATGGAATGGAAGCGTGTCAAGAACGAGCTTTGCGACTGATCGCGAGCGGCTACTTCTTAGCGCCGGCGGCCTGGAGCATCTCGGCGATCCGGACGCTGCCGGCCAGGGTCAGGCATGTGTCGCCATGGTTGTCGCTTGCATTGACGTCCGCGCCGCGGCCGATCAGCAGCGGCACGATATCGGCGTGGCCTCGCAGGACCGCCAACAGCAGGGGCGTCCGGCCATCCGCATCGCGCGCGTTCACATCTGCGCCGGCGGCGATCAGCGCGGCCGCTATTTTAGGCGAATAGACCAGATGGTGTTCGTTATCGAATTGCGAAGGGCCGTCGATCGCGTACATCAATGGGGTGCGTGCGGTTTTCGATCTCGCGTTAATTCGGGCACCTTTGTCGAGCAACATGTCGGCTCCCTCGGGGTCGTACTGCCGCGCTGCTCTCATTAGAGGTGTTTCGCCGGCGTTGTTTGCCGCGTTCACATCCGCACCGGCTTCGATCAGCGCGGCGCCCGCATCACGCTCTTCCTCACGCACGAACTCCAGAGCGGCGTATAGCAGGGGCGTGTCGCCATTTTCGTCGCGCGCATCGGGATCGGCGCCCTTCTTGATCAGTAGACGTACGGATGGGTTGCCTTCACCTGCCGTCAGCATCAATGCCGTAACGCCTCTCGCGTTTTTTGTGTTGACATTCGCGCCGGCTTCGACCAGCAGATGAATCACGGGCTTCCGATCCTCGTTGTAACTGCGCCGGCTGGCGGCGGCGCGGAGCAGCGCGGTGTTTCCTTCTTTGTCGGCAATGTTCGGATCGGCGTTTTTATCGAGCAGCAACTGCACCGTCTTTTCGTTATACATTTCGGAAGCGATCATGAGGGCCGTGCCGCCATCGCGATCCGTTGTCTCGATGCGTGCGCCATGCTTCAGGAAAACGGCCGCCAGCTCCTCGGCGTTCTCGTTAAACGCCGCAATCATCAATCCCGTGCGGCCATCGTCATACGCGGCGTTGACATTCGCTCCTTGCGCGAGGAGCGTCTTGACCCGGGCGGTGTCGCCTTCGGCCGCGGCGCGCAGCATCGCACGATCGCGGACGCGAGCCAATGCCGCCGCACGATCCACCTTGGCGCCTCCTTCAATGAGAACCTGAAGCCGGTCTGTAAAACCGGCGTCCACGACGCGATCGACTGCCGTGCGACCGTGCTTGTCCGTGAGATTGGGATCGGCGCCATGCCCGAGCAGTAACCTCGCGATTACGACAGCGTCGGATCCCTTTTCGCCAATCGCAGACATGAGCGCGGTCTCGCCTTCGTTGTCCTGTGCGTTCACTTCGATGCCTTTGGCGGCAAGCAGCATTCTCACTCGATCGGCCTTGCCGAGATGCGCCACCAGCATCAGACCGGTCTTGCCTTCGTGGTTTCGCGCGCGTACATCGGCGCCGCGGTCCAGCAGGAGACGGATCAATGCGGGCTGGTCGTAGTAGAGATCGAGCAGCAACAACAGCGGCGACCAACCTCGCTCGTCTTGCACGTTGACGCGCGCTCCGCTCGAGAGCAGCAGGCGAACGATCTCTTCGTATGCGCCGAGCACCTTGTATTCGGACGCGGTCCCTTCCATCGCGAACATCAGCGGCGTGCGGCCATGGCGATCGACGGCGTTAGGATCTGCGCCTTTCGCGAGCAGCGCCCGCGCCACAGCTTTGTGATCGGGAACCACCGTGCGCTCCTGGCCATTGCCGATTCGCGCACGGAGCGACCCCGCCTTCATCAATGCCGTCTCGCCTTCGTTGTCGCGGGCATCCGGCGCTACGCCGCTGTCAAGCAGTTCCTGCACGCGACGCGCATCGCCTTCGACCGCGGCGTGCCACAGCGCCTCGACAGGCGTCAGGTCCTGGCTCATCAAGCCGGTCGCGAGCAGGAGCGCAAGCGCAGCGGCACGACGGTGTCTCATCCAACAAATTGTGCCGTTAGAAGAGCGAGTGTGACGGGCGGTTCAGGACTAATCCGGAACGTATTGCCTCAAATATCGATGCGCCATCTTGAAACCCATCTTGTATTCTTCGGTGAAGTCGAGCCCACGGTTGGGCGAGCCGTAGTACGGGTCCTCATGCTCAATACTCATCGCGCCCGAGTATCCGGCGCGTTGCAGCACGCCGAAGAACTCGGCCCAGTTGATGGATCCGAGCCCCGGCAATCGATAGAGCCACCACTCGGCGCGATTCACCGGATTGATTCCGGCGCGCTTCAGCACGTCCCAGCGAATCTCGGTATCCTTCAAATGCACGTCGTAAATCTTGTCGACGAACTCGCGCGCGCACTGGATCGGATCCATGAATTGCCGGACCAGATGCGACGGATCGTATTGCAATCCGACATATGGCGTGTTGCCGAAAGCCTTGAACAGCGCATCGTAAGCGACGGGGCTGGTCGCGATATTCGCTCCCTCCGGGTACGGCTCCCACAGAATCGCGACTTTGTTTGCTTCGCACGCGGGAAAGTACTTCTCGGTGTAGACGCGCACAATTTCGTCCACCTGCTGCGGGAACGGCTTCGTTTCGTCCTTGCCCGATGCGGACCCAATGTAGGGAACGCCTAGCTTCCCCGCAAGCCCGATCAGTTGGACAAAATAATCGTTGATCTGTTTGCGGCGATCTGGATCGGCTGCGATGTGATTCTGTCCGGCCTGGAACGCCGAAACGTGCATGCCGTTGGCGGCGAGGTTCTGCTTGATCGCCGCGATCTGCCGGTCGTCGAGTTTTGTTGGATTGATCGGCGAATTCTGACCCGCGCCGAGGATCATGTTGGTGAAGCCCTCGGCTTTTGCGAACTGCACGTTCGCTTCGGTGTAATTGCCCAGAATGCCGAGTTTCGGTTTCCACTCCGGAGGTCGATTCGCGCGTTGCGCTTGGGCTGCCGCGGCCATCGCGACGCCAGTCAGCACCGTTCGACGAGTCATGTCTACGCCGCCCCAAAGGGATTTTCGAGCGACGGGCTTTGTGGCGTGAATAACTCCGCGCCCGATTCGGTGATGTGCATATCGTCCTCGAGGCGCACGCCGAACTCGCCGGGGATATAGATACCGGGTTCGTCACTGAACGTCATGTGCGCGGCAAGCGGCAGCTTGTTACCCCGGACCAGATACGGCCATTCGTGGCCGTCCATGCCGAGCCCGTGGCCCACGCGGTGCGTGAAATACTTATAGCCGGGTCCGTATCCGGCGTCCTCGATCACCTTGCGCGCCGCCGCGTCGACGGTCTCGCAGGGAACGCCTGGCCGCGCCGCCGCGAGCGCTGCGCTTTGCGCCTTGTGCACGATATCGAAAACCTGTTTCATCTTGTCGCTCGGCTTGCCGAGCGCAAAGGAGCGCGTGATATCGGAGTTGTAGCCCTCGGCGCGGCAGCCATCGTCGATCATGACGATGGTTCCTTCCTGGATTCGCTGCGGCTGCGTAGACCCGTGCGGCGACGCGGAATACTCGCCGACCGTCACGCTCGCGAAACCGGGAAATCCGAGCGCCTGAAAAGCCGAACCGATCATACCGCTGAACTCGCGTTCCGTCATTCCTTCGCGCACCGACTTCCAGGCGGCTTCATACGCCTGCAGCGTCACGCTCGACGCAAGCCGCATCAACGCAAGTTCGGCCGGGCTCTTGATCATGCGGCATCCGGCGGTGATGGGCGTGGCGCTGGTGACTGTGGCGGCGGGGATTGCCTTGGCGATTCCGTCGGCAAAAACGAATTTGACTGTCTCCTCAATGCCGAGGCGTCCGGTCGCGAGCCCGCGTTCCTTGAGCGACGACGCCACCAACCCATAAGGACTTTCGTCTTCGTGCCAGGTAAAGACCTGCGCATGTTCGCCGCCATTGCCGTGCGAGATCGCCTCGCGGGCGCGGCCCTCTTCGAATGACGGCGCCACAAAGAACGGCTCGCCTCGCGCCGGTATCACCATCGCGAAGAGGCGCTCGCTGTTGCCCCATCGTACGGCCGCGAAATAATCGAGCGAAGTCCCACCGGTGAGGCAAATGGAATTGATCTTCTGCGCGGCCATGAGCTGCTGTGCTCGCTGAATGCGGCCGCGGCGTTCGTCGGCTGTAATCGGTTGCGCTTCGGAGCGGCGGCTCTTGAGTTTTGAAATGGCGGAATCGGCCGGAGCCGCGGTTGCAACGGCTGTTGCGGCGCCCGCGGCGATCAGGAAGCGGCGGCGTGTCGGCATTCCTATAGTGTATGTCCCGACGGTCCATATCGGCTGCGCAGGAAGTTCCCGGAGTTCGGTTGTTACACTGAAGCTTCCATGCACTGGAGCAAACTTTTCACACCCACACTGCGCGAAAATCCCGCTGAAGCGGAAGTGGTGAGCCATCAACTCCTGCTACGCGCCGGATACATCCGCCAGCTTTCGGCCGGTCTTTACAGTTACCTCTATCTCGCGAACCGCGCCATGCTCCGCATCACCGCGATCGTGCGTGAGGAGATGGATGCCATTGGCGCTCAGGAAGTCCTGCTACCCGTGCTTCATCCCGCCGAGATCTGGCAGGAATCGGGCCGCTACGACGTTATGGGCGACAACATGTTTCGCCTCAAGGACCGTTTCGGCCGGCCGATGGTGCTCGGCATGACCGAAGAAGAGGTGATGACGTCGATCGCGCGCGGCGAACTGCGCAGCTACAAGCAGCTTCCGCAAATCTGGTATCAGATTGCGTCGAAGTTTCGCGACGAGCCCCGTCCGAAGTCCGGACTGCTGCGCGTGCGCCAGTTCATCATGAAAGACTCGTACTCGTTCGACCTGGGCCCCGCCGGACTCGATGAATCGTACGACAAACACTACGAGGCGTACTGCAAGATCTTCGATCGCTGCGGACTCAATTACGTCGTGGTCGAAGCGCACTCGGGCGCCATGGGCGGCAGCCAGTCGCACGAATTCATGGTGCCGTCGGATGCCGGCGAGGATTTCGTAGTCCGATGTCACAAGTGCGACTACTCCGCGAATCTCGAAAAGGCGGTGTCGAAGGCCTCGGAGCCGCGGCAGGCCGATGCCGAAGGCGATCTCAAGCCGGAGCCATTCCATACTCCGGGACAGAAGACCATCGCCGAACTCAGCGCTTTCACTGGACTCCCGGAGAGTTCGCTGATCAAGAGCGTGGTGATGGTCGCCGGCGATCAGCCCATTCTCGTATTGCTGCGGGGAGATCATCAGCTTAGCGAGACGAAGCTGCAATCGGAACTCGGGGCCGCTGATCTGCGCCCGGCGCATCCGGAGGAACTGCGCGGATGGTTTGGCGCGGATGCGGGCTCGCTCGGACCTGTGGGCGTGAAGAACATGCGCGTGCTAGCGGACGAGGCGCTGCGCGGCCGCCGCAACATGATCGCGGGCGCCAACAAAGACGACTACCATCTTCGCGACGTGACGCCCGGCGAGGATTTCGAACCGGATTACTTCGACCTACGGCAGGTGCTCGCGGGCGACCCATGCAATAAGTGCGGCGGCCAGCTCGAGCTGACAAAATGCGTCGAGATCGGGCA
>Ga0070735_10005866_pt1 | contig 10102 bp, 11 predicted proteins | sample Coa_R1_FD_66443 | JGI IMG/M metagenome (GOLD analysis project Ga0070735, IMG submission 66443) | Surface soil microbial communities from Centralia Pennsylvania, which are recovering from an underground coalmine fire - Coalmine... | ecosystem: Environmental > Terrestrial > Soil > Unclassified ... | reverse complement strand
TCGGTCAGCTCGACCTCCATCGCGCGCTCCACCAGCCGCTTGGTCAACTGCGAGAGCAGACCGCCGGGCCCGACGATCTCCTCCTCCGTCCGAGCTCCCGCAAGGAGCTCGTCCACGAGCTCGTCCGGGAGCTTGTCTTTCATCCCGTCCGGCAACCGCTCAAGGATCCCAGGCGGGGGCGCCGTCGTCTCGCCTAAAGGCTCGCCGCCGGCGCCAGACGTGTTAGAGAAACTCGCTCGATCGAGAATCTCCTGGGCTGTTGAAGGCATGAGCGTCTCTTTCGTTCATGCCTGCAGATCCTCGGACACTCCGCTCAATCCTGCCCATCGTCGCCGTGCGGGGGTGGATAGTGGTGAGGTCGGCTCGCGGCTTCGGGCTGAGGGGCTACGAGTGCCGGGGTGGCGATCGTGCTTGTGGGTGGCAGCGCCATGTTGCGGACGATCAGGCCAGCCGCGAACGTGCCAGCGAGGAACAGCGCGGTTACGGCGGCCGCGATTTTGATCCGGGCCTTGTCGGGCATGCGTTCAGGCGGGGTGATCGGTGGTTCTCCGCAGCCTTGTGCGTAAACGCAGACGATGACGCGGGGGCCCGGGCCGAGGACGATCGAGCGTGTGCGCTCAACTACGCCCTCAGATGCCGGCTGCCCGTGCTACGGCGGGCGGGCCCGGAAGCCCGCCCGCCGCGCTGCGGGGGAAGCTCACCGGTCGCGGACGTCGCGTGAGGTGTCGGCGCGGCTGTGATCGGGAGTCCTGTCGACGTGGCGCACGCCGCGCGTGTCGCGCGAGCGATCGACCTGGCCGGCCGACGGCTTGGTGTGGGGCTTGGCGTGGCTGGTCGCGGCGATGGCTGCGACCGGCGTGGCGGCGAGTGACAGTGCCGCGATCGAGCCGGCGATGGCGATGGTCTTCTTTCTCATCTTGTCCTCCGTTGTTCGGGGGTTGCTGGGTTGATGTCGAGAAGCTTGGACGTGCCGGTCAAGAGCGCGGTAAGCGGGGGTCCAGAAGCGACTTACGAGCCGCCTCGGGCGTGCCCTCACGCAGGCAGGGGGTATCGAGATGCGGATCCTCGTGATCGAGGACGAGCAGACCCTCGCCGGGTTCATCGAGCAGAGCCTTCGCGCTGACGGGTACGCGGTCACCATCTGCCATGACGGTGTGAATGGCGAGGCGTCGGCGCTGACAGGCGATTACGCGCTGGTGATCCTCGACCTGACGCTGCCGGGAAGGGACGGGCTGGCGGTGCTGGGCGCGATCCGGGCGCGCATGCCCGAGCTGCCGGTGATCGTCTTGACTGCGCGCGCCGCGATCGAGCAGCGGGTCGAGGGGCTCGATCGCGGCGCCAACGATTACGTGACCAAGCCGTTCTCCTTAGAGGAGCTGCTGGCGCGAGTGCGTGCACAGCTGCGCACGCCGGGTCAGCGCGAGTCCTCGGTGCTCGAGGAAGCAGGCATCCACATGGACCTGCGGACCCGCCGCGTGCAGCGCGACAGCCAGGATGTGGAGCTGACCGCACGCGAGTTCGAGCTGCTCGCGTACCTGTTGCGCCATCCCGATCAGGTCCTGTCGCGCGAGCAGATCCTCAACGCGGTCTGGGGGTTCGACTTCGATCCCGGCACGAAGGTGCTCGAGGTCTACATCGGATATCTCCGCCGCAAGCTGGACGGTGCCGGCCCGACGGACCCGATCGAGACCGTGCGCAACGTCGGCTACCGCCTGCGGGCGCCGCGATGAGCCTCCGGTGGCTTCCGGGCGGGCTGCGGGCCCAGCTCGCGGTGGCGATCGCGCTCGTCACGTCCGTCGCGGTCGGGGCGAGCTTTCTGGCGCTGTACAGCGGCACGAGCTCTCGGCTGCAGAAGCAGGTCGACGCCGAGCTGAGAACGCAGGTCTCCGAATGGCGCCAGCTGACCGCCCGCGCCGACCTGTCGACACCCATCCTGCTCGAGCGCACCGCGAGCCAGTTCATCGCGGCGCAGCGCTACCACGCCGAGTCACTCTTGATCGTGGTGCAGGTGGCCGGCGGGCAAACCGTCAGCAACAACTCAGAGCTGCTGACACTCGAAGAGCGCCGCGAGCAGAACACGCCGGAGTCGATCGGCTTGCTGGACTCCCCGACGGGCCTCACGACCGCCTCGGTCGCCGAGGCGGGAGCTATGCGCGTGCTGGCCACGCCGATCGACTTCGCCGGCCGTCGGGTCGGAACGCTTCGCGTGGCCAACCCGCTGACCCCAGTCGTGCAGGCGCAGGCGAGCCTGCGCCGCACGTTTGTGATTGTCGGGCTGCTCGCGGTCCTGGTTGCGGTCGCGGCCGGGATCGGGCTCGCGAGCCTGATCGCAGCGCCGCTGCGGCGGATGGCGCGGGTCGCGTCGGCGGTTAGCGCCGGCGAGCTGTCAGTGCGCGCAGGCCGGGTTCCCGCCGGAGCCGAGGTCGGCCTGCTGGCGGATGCCTTTGACCAGATGCTCGACCGGCTCGAACGCGCGTTCAAACGCGAGCGCGACTTCGTCTCCGATGCCTCCCACGAGCTGCGCACGCCCCTGTCCGTGCTGCGGGCGCAGGTGGAGCTGCTCGACCGCGAGACCGAGCAGCGCCGCCGGCATGAAGCGACCGGGACGTTGTTACGCCGACTGGATGAACTCGACCGGCTCGTCGGCGACATGCTCACGCTGGCCAGCGCCGAAGCAGGCCAGCTCATCGAGCCTTGCTCGATCGATCTGCACGACTTCTTCCAGGACCTCGAGCGCGACCTGCCGCTCTTCGGCGAGCGCGACTTTGAGCTGCACGCAGTCGATGGAACGCTGCAGGCCGACCCGGATCGACTCACGCAGGTTCTCCGAAACCTCATCCGCAACGCTGTCACCCACACCCATCCCGGCGACCGCGTAACGGTCGCGGCAACCGCGCGCGACCGCCGGCTAGAGATCACCGTCACCGACACCGGGCCCGGAATCCCGCCCGACCAACTCGAGCGGATCTTCGAGCGCTTCCACCGCCTGGATGCCGGCCGAGCCCGCAACAGCGGCGGCAGCGGCCTCGGACTCGCCATCGCACGCGCGATCGTCGAAGCGCACGGCGGCAACATCACTGCCGAATCGCCCCCCGGCCAGGGGGCGACGTTCAGGATTACGCTGCCCGGCTACCGCGCGTGCAGTGCTCCCAGCGATTACCCGCAAGGCGATCGTGGCCGATCCCGGATGTACGGCTGACGCGCGATCGTACGTGGGAAGGGACTCACGATGTCTCGAAACTGTTCTTGGCGCTTGACGACAGCGGTGCGTTGTCGGAGCTTTCGTGCTGTCCGCCTGCGGCGGCACAAACAGCGCGACCTCGACGATAGGTTCGGGGAGCCGACCGTCGACCACCCGTGGGTTTCTGGCGGCCGTACTTTCCCCGGGCGCAGTTGCACGTGGCCCCGGATGCATCCGGCATCCGGGCGGCCGAGACTCGGAGGATGACCGTGCGAGCTCTCGAGCTACAAGCCGTTCGCCGGTCGTTCGGGGAGCTGGTCGCGGTTGATGACTTGAGCTTCTCCGTACTGGCGGGCAGGTTGTTCGGTTTCGTTGGCCGCAACGGCGCAGGCAAGACGACGACGATGCGGATCATCTGCGGACTGCTCGCCGCGGACAGCGGCAGCGTGCTCTGGGGCGGGGCGCCGATCGACGCGCGGGTCCGGGAGCGGATCGGCTATATGCCCGAGGAGCGTGGCCTCTATCCGAAGATGCGTGTGGGCGATCAGCTCGAGTACTTCGCCGTGTTGCACGGCGCCTCCCACGAGGAGGGACGCGAAGCGACGCGCTCGTGGCTTGACCGCCTGGGACTGGGGGATCGCTCGGGCGCGCGGGTGGAGGCTTTGTCGCATGGCAATCAGCAGCGCGTTCAGCTCGCCGCGGCGCTGGTGCACGACCCTGACGTGTTGATCCTCGATGAGCCGTTCGCGGGGCTTGACCCGATCGCCACCGACGTGATGTCGGATGTGCTGCGCGAGCAGGCGGCACGCGGTGTGCCGGTGCTGTTCTCCTCCCACCAGCTTGAATTGGTCGAGCACCTATGCGAGTCGGTCGCGATCATCGACCATGGACGGCTGGTCGCATGCGGCCCGGTTGATGAGCTTCGTCGCGGCGGGCCGCGCCTGCTTCGCGTTGACCTCCGCGACGCACGGCCGGGGTGGGCAGATGAGCTGCTGGATGTCGAGGTTGCCGAGCGCACTAACGGGCGCACGGTTTTCAAGCTCGGGCCGAAGGCGGACTCTCAGCAGATCCTCGATCGCGCTCGCCGGGCAGGTTCTGTCACACATTTCGCCGAGCTGCAGCCGACGCTTTCCGAGCTGTTCCGAGAGGTGGTATCGCCATGAGCGCCCGCCGGGCTGTCTGGGAGGTCGCTCGGCGCGAGCTGGTCGAACGCTCTCGCTCGCGCGTGATGCGGATCTCGGTTGTGCTCCTGCTCTTGCTGAGCGTCGGCGGCGCGATCGCCAGCGCACGCCTCACCAGCGGTACACCCAGCGATGACGTGGGCCTGGTTGGCGCGCGGTCGGCCGCGATGGGGCCGGCAATCCAGCTCCAGGCCCGGGCCGCTGGCAGGAGGGCGCGCCTGCACGACCTTGCCAGCACGACAGCGGCCAGTCAGGCGCTGCGCGGTGGCAACCTCGACGTCGTGCTGCTCGACGGAGCTCGACTACTGGTAAAAAGCTCGCGATCCACGGCGGCGGTTCGCGTCGTGCAGGACGCGGTGGCTGCTCAGAGCGTCCTCGATCGCCTCCGCGGCTCCGGATTGACCGAGTCGCAGGCACTCGAAATGCTGACGCCGCGTCCGCTACCGATCGACGTGCTCGAGCCCAATACGCGAAACATCGACCGCAATCGCGGGCTGATCGTCGTCGGGGTGCTCGCCCTGTTCATGGTGCTGATCTTCTACGGCCAGGCCCTGGCCCAGGGCGTGACCGAGGAGAAGTCCTCGCGCGTCGTCGAGCTGCTGCTCACATCGGTCACGCCCCGAAGCCTGCTCGCAGGCAAAGTCCTCGGGATCGGCGTGCTCGGCTTGGCGCAGCTGGTGCTCGCCGGCGGCGCCGCGCTCCTCGCCGGAGCCCTCGCCGGCGGTGCGGGGCTGCCGTCCGCGGCCCCTGGCGCTGTCGCGCTCGTGGTGATGTGGTTCGTGCTCGGCTACGCCTTCTACAGCGTCGCCTTCGCCGCGGTCGGCGCGCTCGTCTCCCGCCAAGAGGACCTCCAGACCGCGATCATGCCGATCACGCTACTGATGACTGGGGGCTTCTACGTCGCGCTCATCGTTGTGAACACAGATCCCAACGGAACCGCTGCGCAGATCGTCGCATTCGTGCCGCCGCTGTCGCCGATGGTTGTCCCGGCACGCATGGTGCTCGGCAACATGAACACGATCGAGCTGGCCCTCGCCGTCGCCCTTGACCTCCTCGCCACGGCGGGGATGATCGCGCTCGCTGCCCGCGTCTACGAGCGGGCGATCCTGCGCACCGGCGCCCCGATCAAACTCCGACGACTGGTCACACTGCGCGCGCGCCACTCCGAACTGACAGCACCTGGCGAGACTCACCGCGGTCACGCCGCCTTCGTCGATCTGGTCGTGCAATGGTCAGCGGTCGCGCTGGTGATAGCAGGCGTGCTGATCGGACTGAGTGACCCCGTAGCGATCGCTCTCCTTGCGCTCGGCCTGGCGCTGATCGGCCTGCGCCAAAGCCGCAAGCACTGGCCGCGCAGACCCGCCCATTGACCAGCTCCGTGCGGGCGGCCGACGGGCGCGTGCCTCGTTCCCGCACTGGGGTCGACCAGCCTCATCAGCGTTTCCTACCTGCGCGAGCACCGGGCGGTCGCCGAGGAGAGGGTGGGTGGCCGAATGAGCTCAGCCCGCATTCGATCAAACAGCGACCGCTATCACGATGCCCACGAACGAAGCCTCAGGAGCCTCCGCGACGGCTGTGCGCTCCGTGGATTGCCGGGATGTGGTGTCGGCGCTCGGGGTTGTGTGAGCTGGGCTGGGTGGTGGCGCTCAGGTACTCGGCGATCCCGTGGTAGTTGTCGGCTCAGTGCGAGCCTGGGCCGAGCACGCCGGTGAGGTGCAGGACCACGAAGGCGCTGACGAGTAGGACGACCGCAATCACGAGCAGCAGCGGCGGCCTGTTCGTGGCGGCACTGTCGGTTGGCGGGTCATGCTCGGAAAGGGCTCCCGACCGCCGGTGCTCGGGCTCAGGTTGGTCCATGTCGCTTCGCGGTACTTCAGGGTTCGGGGTGTTGCTAGGCGACATCGCGGAGGGTGGTGAGGAGCGCTCCGGCGCCGGCGAAGATTGCGGCGTAAGCGGCGAGCAGCAGCACGCCGAGCTCGGGGGTGACGAGCTTGGCCGCGGATTGGGTTTGGACGGCGCCGGCGATCGCGCCGGCGGTTGCGCCGGGCGCGTATTTGCCGGCGGAGGGGATGTTCCCGATCAGGGTTGTCTCGACCAGTAGCAGCCAGACGCACAGTCCGACGACCGCGCCGACCTGCTGGCGGACGATCGCGCCGATGCCGACACCGATCGCCGCGAACAGCACTCCTGCCGCGGCGCCGCCCGCCAGTAGCTGCACGTAGTCGCCGACGGTCAGCTGGATGTGAATCCCGCGCGCGGCGAGTCCGGCTGCTTCGATCGCGGCCGTCAGTCCTTCGGCGAGCAGTCCGACGGCGAGGCCGGTGAGCGCACCAGCGAGCAGCTTGGCGGCGATCACCCGCTCGCGGCGAGGGGTCGCCAGGAAGGTTGGGCGGATCGTCCCGTGCCGGATCTCCGCGGTGATCGACATCGCCCCGAGCAGCGAGGCGAACAGCGCGGCGATGCTGGTCCCCCAGCCGACAACCTTCAGCTGGCCGTCGGCCGTCGAGATGTGGTCGGTCGACAGGCTGAGGACGTGAAGCAGGACGACCAGCAAGATCAACGCAGTCATCCACAACAGGAGCAGCAGGCTGGTGCGGGTGGTGACCTGCTTCAGCAGCTCGGACTTGACCAGGCGGCTCACGCTAGTCCTCCTGTCAGCTCGAGGTACGCGGTCTCGAGCGAGCGCGCGCCGTCCTGCAACTCGTCGAGCTCGAGCTCTCCGACTAGCCGGCCGCCGTTGATGATCAGCGCGGCGTGGACGGTCTGCGCCACCTCGGCGAGCACGTGACTCGAGATCAGCACCGTGCGCCCGTCCGCGGCAAACCGGTGCAGGAACCCTCTGAGCCAGGCGATGCCGGCCGGGTCGAGCCCGTTCGCCGGCTCGTCCAGCACGAGCAGCTCCGGGTCACCGAGCAAGGCGGCAGCGAGCCCGAGCCGCTGACGCATCCCAAGCGAATAGGTGCGGACGGCCCGGTCGGCGGCCCGCACGAGCTCGACCAGCTCAAGCAGCTCCTCGACCCGGTCATATCCGACGCCAGTCGCGACTGCGAGCGTCAGCAGGTGGTTGCGCCCGGAGCGCCCCGGATCAAAGTCGCCCGATTCGAGCAACGCCCCGACCCTGCGGCTCGGCTGATCGAGCTCGCGATAACGGTGGCCGAACACGAGCGCCTCGCCCGCGGTCGGCTCCGCCAGCCCGAGCAGCAGCCGCAGGGTGGTCGTCTTGCCGGCGCCGTTGGGGCCAAGAAAGCCGGTGATCGTCCCGCGCTCGAGCGTGAAGGTGAGCCCGTCGACCGCGGCCACGTCGCCATACCGTTTTGACAGCCGGCGGACGGTCACCGCTGGCGCCGCCGGGGCGGCCGCGTCGTGGAAGGCTCCCTCGGCGGTGAGCGGGTCGCGCTGGGGGTCTTGCACACCTGGGGATGCTCGGTCACCGACGCGAAGGTCGCATCGCCCTGGCGGGGTGTTCGATCTACTCCCGATGGGGTATTCCGGCGAGGCGAGCCGGCGCTAGATTCGCGTCGCGGTGATCCGTCGCCATGAAGCGTTGGTCGATGCGGCCGTGCCGGTGCTGGTCGGCGCGGTGATCGTCGCCGGCGAAGTCCTACACGGCGGGCACGGCGTGCGGCTCACCGCACTCCTGCTCGCGCTTGCGGCAGCTGGGACGCTGTTTGCACGCCGCCGATCACCAGCCTGGACGCTCGTCGTCTCAGGCGCGCTGATCGCGGTGCTGTTCCACGTCGACCGCTCCGCCAGCACGGTGGCGGTGCTCGCACCCGCCGTCGCGCTGTACTCGCTCGCGCTCACCCGTGGTCGCCCGGCCCAATTGTTCGCCGCGGTCGCGGCGGTCGGTGCAGTCCTGGTCGCCGACTTGTTGCATTCCGGGAAGCCGGGCGTGCTGCAGACGCTCGGGCACGTGCTGCTGGTCGCGATCCCGCTGCTCGCGGCCGAGCAGGTCCGCACCCACCGCGCCTACCTGCGTCTGCTGGAGGAACGGCTCGAGCTCGCCGAGCGCACCCGCGAGCAGGAAGCCGCCCGACGCGCCGAACAAGAACGGCTGCGGATCGCTCGCGAACTGCACGACGTCGTCGCCCACACCCTGACCGAGATCAACGTCCAAGCAGCCTCGACCGCTGAACGAACCGCACCAGGCGACGCTCGAGCGACGCTGGAGACGATCGAGCAAGCAAGCCATGAAGCGATCGGAGAGCTGCGAGCGATCCTCGGTGTTCTGCGCGAACCCGATAGCCCAGAGCCGCCCCGCGCCCCATCCCCGGGGATCGAGAACATCCCCGAGCTGACCGAGCGCGCCTGTCAGGCGGGGCTCGAGATCCAACTCGACACGACCGGCGAGCATCCGCTGCGGCTATCGGACGCGGTCTCGCTCGCCGCTTACCGGATCGTGCAGGAGTCACTCACCAACGCCCGCCGGCACGCCCCCGGCGCGCCCGTCATCGTCCACCTCCACTACGACACCAGCCTCCTGCAGATCGCCGTCGAGAATCCAGCCAACCCAAGGAGCAATGGCGCCACGGCCTCAGGCGTTGGCATTACGGGGATGCAAGAGCGCGCCACCGCACTCGGCGGCACCCTCCAGGCCGGCACCGCGAACGGCCGGTTCCGTGTCCACGCCGAGCTCCCCTACGAGCCCGGCCTGTGATACGCGTCCTTGTCGCCGACGACCAGGCCGCCGTCCGCGACGGATTCGCCGCGCTGATCCACGCCCAGGACAACATGCAAGTCGCCGGAACCGCCGCCAATGGGCGCGAAGCCGTCAACCTCGCACGCCGGAGCTTCCCCCACGTGGTCCTCATGGACATCCGCATGCCGGTACTCGATGGCCTCGACGCGACCCGGCTGATCTGCACCGACCCAACGCTCAAGCGGACCCGCGTTCTCGTGCTCACCACGTTCGACCTCGACGACTACGTCTACACCGCGCTGCGCGTCGGCGCCAGCGGCTTTCTCCTCAAAGACACGCCACGCCGCGAATTGCTGCGCGCGATCGAGGTCATCGCTGCCGGCGACGCGCTCCTCTCACCCGGGATCACCCGCCGGCTCATCGCCGAGTTCGCCGCCCGCCGCGACCCCCAGCAACCACTCCCCGCGCTGGCGACCCTCACCGACCGCGAACGCGACATCCTGCTGCTCGTCGCCCGGGGCCTCGGCAACGACGAGATCGCCGGCCGGCTCGTCATCAGCCCCCTCACCGCCAAGAGCCACGTCCGCAACATTCTCCGAAAACTCGACTGCCACGACCGTGCCGGGCTAGTCGCCATCGCCTACGAGAGCGGGCTCATCACGCCAGGCGAACGAGACGAATGACGCCTCGCGCGCCCCGGGCTTCGAAAGCAACCATTGCCGGCCAGTCTCACTCGGACAGACTGGATCAGGGGCGTGCGGTGAGTCGTCGCGCGATCGCGGCGGTGCTCGCCCGTCATTCATCGTCCTGAACTTCATCGGCTTCGAGTCCTCGGTCTCGCTGGCCGAGGAGTCGAAGCTGCCGCGCAAGACGATCCCCCGGGCCGTGGTCGGTTCGTGCCTGGCCGCCGGTGCGTTCTACCTGCTCGTCTACTACGCCGCCACCGTGTTCTACGGCCCCAAGGGCTTTGGTGGGCCGGCATTCGCCAACCTCGGTGGCGGCGATGCGTGGGGCGGCCTGGTGAAAACCGCGATCGGCGGCGTGGCCATCATCTCCTCACTGGCCATCTGGTCAAGCCAAGGCGCGGCGGTCAACGCCTCC
>Ga0070735_10005863_pt1 | contig 10107 bp, 7 predicted proteins | sample Coa_R1_FD_66443 | JGI IMG/M metagenome (GOLD analysis project Ga0070735, IMG submission 66443) | Surface soil microbial communities from Centralia Pennsylvania, which are recovering from an underground coalmine fire - Coalmine... | ecosystem: Environmental > Terrestrial > Soil > Unclassified ... | reverse complement strand
GGTGGTTGGTCGTCACAGCCGCGTGCGCCGCCAGCTGGACGTGGCCGCGTACCGTCCCGGAGCCTCGCTGCCGTTCCTAATCGCTGACGCAAAACGCCGTCGACGCAAGATCCACGTGGTGGATGCGGAGGCATTCCTCGGACTGGTGGAGGACGTCGCGGCAGATCTGGGGCTGCTCGTAGCGCCGATGGGCTTCACCGCCGGCGCGGCACGAAGAATGGCTTCCGCCGGCGGCCGGGTTCACATCCTGACGGTTGAAGATGCGCTGACCTTTCGGTGGCTGCCCGTCGCCAGGAGCATCTACCCGCAGGACTGGTACTTCCATAGGGAGCTGGCGCGTGCGGTCCGGCTGCTCAACGAGGCCGCTCCGGTTGATGACGTCATCGAAGCGCTTGAGACGCTCGCCTTCGACGAATGGGATGCCTTCATGCGGCATGGGCTCGCGCATCACCCGGACGTTGCTGTCCCGCTGCTCGAGGCGATCGCTGCGCACCACTTCGACGACGGTTGGCGGTTCAATGCCATCGCGCTCCTCGACGGCCGCCTGGGGATCGATCTCGCCGAGCAACTCCTTCGGCGAGAGAGCGACGCCGAGACCGCAGATCTCCTGCGAGAGTACCTGGCACGCACGGTCCGATGACTGCGCCTCGCGTAGCGCACGTCGCGATCCCACGCGACGGGCTGCGACCTGCCGCTGGACCAGCTCAGTCGGGCGCTCAATGCCCGCTGAAACTTTGCACCCGGCGGTTCAGTTCACGGGTAGCGTTTCGAGGGGGCGGTATGCATTTCCGGGTGCATACCGCGATGCATACCGCTTGGTCGTAACGGGGTGGACGCTCCAGTCACGCCGAGCAACGCAACCTCTTGTAATCCGTATCGGCCCGTATCCTGCAGAAACGCCTGAATTCGTCTTGACACGGTAGGGGTCGGAGGTTCGAAACCTCTCGCGCCTACAAGAAAACACCGAGAAAAAGCGCGGTTCGCGAGGTCGCATCGATCGCTTTGGCCCCGAAAAGTACCACTCACGGGCCCTTGAGTACCACCGGAAGTACCACTCGCCGCGGGCTCGCCCGCAACGGCCCCTCCCTCCACGAGACGCAGCACCGCCCCGATGCTGTCGCGCTGCTCGACGGGGTGCACCGTCGAGTCATGCTCGCGCATCCGGTCGGTGAGGTGTCCGGAGATGCTCTTGGTGACGAGTGCCTCCACCCTGGCCGTGCGGGCCAGGTCGTTGAAGGTCCGGCGTAAGCCGCAGGGGGTAAAGCTCATCTCCAGGCCGATGAGCGCACCTACCTTGGCGAACGGCTTGCGCAAGCAGTGCTCGCCCAAGTAGCCGCCGTCCGCTGCGGGAAAGAGCAGATCCGAGGCGATCTGCTCGGCGGTGGTGAGCTGCGTTTGGACGTGATCGGCGAGCACCTCCATGACGTCGGAGGGCACGCTGATCCGCTGGGGGCCGGGCTTCGGAACCTGTGGCCGGCTAGCGGGACCCGGCGCGTCGCGCGCATTCCGCCGTTGCGGTTCAGGACCGACCTACTGCACACGCATCCAGAACGATCCGCGCCGTCGGCCGTCGAGTCGCGACGAAGGCGATGATTTCTTGCTCGTTCTCGCGGACCACGTTCACCTTGCAGCGATCCTGAGGACGAACCCTCGCGGTGGCGTGCGCATCTCCCTCGGACCCGCGCCGAACAACGGTGTCGTTCTCCGACATCCGGGCGTCTCGAAGTTTCACGCCTGGCTCGAACCGATCGAAGAGGGCTCGGTCCAGATCGTCGAGCCGGGCAGCTCGAACGGGACCTGGGTCAATGACGTGCGCCTGCAGAGGCGCGTCCACGTCGAAGCACGGTCCCGCGACCGCATCCAATTCTGCAGCGTCAAGGCCGTGCTTTGGTCGCTCCACGCCCTCTGGGTCTCTCAGCACGGCGACTAGAGACCAGGCCGACGCGGCGCGGTTGGTGGCGGGATGGGCGCACCCGCCGGGGTTCGGCCGCCGCTAGGACGCGGCAAGTGCGACGCCGGGCAGTGCGGTGCTCGCAACGACGAGTCCAAGAGCAATTGCAGAGCGGATCATGATGGGTCTCCTTGTCGCGGGACCGCTTCGGGCCCGCTTTCGGCAATGGGCGCGACCTCCCGGCCGCGTGACGGCGGATCGTCGCAAAATCACCGAAGCGGCGAGCGAGCAAAGAAATGCGGTCACGCTCGGGGCGCTGGCGCCCAGAGCGTTATGGCCCGGGCCCGTCCATGACTTCGTCGCCGTCTTGCTTTAGGCGCCGAAGTAGGGTCCAGCCCTGACCTCCCCGCTACGATGAGGCGGGGCGACACCTTGCGCGCGTTCACTCCCGCACACGAGCTCGGAGAGCTCGACCGGCAGATGGAAAGGTTGGCGGACGGTGACCGCGCGGTGATCGAGCCCCTGTTTCGCGTGCTCTGGCCCGTCGTGCAAGCCTGCTGCCGGCGTTCGCTCGGCGCGGGGGTCGACGCCGACGATGCAGCGCAGCAGGCCATGGAGCGGATCTTCAAGGAGGCGTCCCTTTACGACCGGACCCGTCGCGCGCTGCCTTGGGCTGCGGCGATCGCGTCGTGGGAGTGCAGGACCATGCGCCGTCGCCGGCAGAGAGACCGAACCGTCGGGATCGAGTCCGTTTCCGAGCCGGCATCCGAAGCGAGGACTCCCGAAGACGCCGCCATCGTGGGTGAGCTCCTTGCTGCTGCGGAGGAGACGTTCGGGACCCTCTCGGATGTCGACCGCGCGGCCATCGAGCAGACGTTTGTAGAAGAGCTCAGCGAGCGTGACTCCTTATCGGGGCCCACGCTCCGCAAGCGCCGCCAGCGTGCCCTTTACCGGCTTCGCCAGGCATGGAGGAAAGTCTATGGCCCTTGAACTGACCCAGCTGGAGTCGAACGTTCGTCGCGCCTACGAAAGGGGCCGCGTCGCTCACGCCGTGCGGGTGACCGCACCGCTTCTCGCGCTCGGAGCGTTCGTGCTTCTTCTCGATGGTCGTCCCGCAGTCATGCTGGGCTTGGGCGCGCTGCTCTTCGTCACCGAGGCGCTCTTCGTCTGGCGCGGCCAGCAACTCGGCCGCGGCGCCCTCGCCGGGCTCGTGGGCGGCGTCATCCCGCTCACCTTCGGCCTCTGCATGCAGGTCTACGGTCGCTTTTGCGGGGGTCTGCCGATGATGGCGGGCTGCACGGCCGTGTGCGGGACGGGCGGGCTTCTCGCGGGGCTCTGGATCGCCTGGCTCGCGCGCCGGCAGACAACACCCTCTTCGTTTGTGTTCGCTGCGGGCGCGTCGGCCTTGCTGGTCGGTGCGATCGGGTGCGCCTGCGCGGGCGCTGGCGGGTTCGCCGGGCTGCTCGGAGGGCTCTTCTTGCCAGTGCTCGCGACGCGCGCTCACGCCTCGCTCGCCCGGGTCTGAGCGGGCGCCGTTTTGGCCAGCAAGGTGCAGCGTGATACGCTCGAAATGTATGGCTAGGGCCGCGGCAGCGATTCGACGATGGCGCGGACCATTGCGACGCGTCGTGGCGGCCGTCGCCCATCTGGCGCTGGCGCTCTCCCTGGTCTTCGGGATCCTGCAAGCGGGCGGTCGGTACTTCTATTGCGAGGCCCTCGGCTTCTTGCCCTTCGACCCCTGCACCCAGGCGCACGGTGCTACCGGCAAGAGCCCTGTCGGCACCCTGAGCGAACAGCACACGGACTGCTGCGAGGTGGTGACCTTGGGAGCGACGCCCTCCGTGGTGCAGGCCGCCGACCGCGCAGTCGCGCCCGCCCCGTGGGTAGCCCTGGTTCCCGCTCACGAACTGGGCGGCCCCATTGCCTGCGCCACGCCGCCTTCCGTCGATCGATGCTTCAAGCGATGGCGTCCGCCGCCACGAGCGCCAAACGACGCCCGAGCCCAGCTCAACGTCTTTCTGATCTGAGCGCACCGCGGGTCTCGCCGAGAGGCTGATCGCGACGCGGCCAGGCCGCCGTCGCGCGTCAAGCGAGCCCCGCGTCCGGCCGCGCACCTTCGGTGCCGCCGGTGATCTCTGGGATTCGGATGGCGCCCCGGGCTTTGCCCGCGGGTGCGGGGACGAGCCATGAACGTGTGGACTTTGTGTCGGATCGGAACGTCCGCTCCGGCGATCGTGCTCTTGGGATGCGCGACGACCGGCGCGGGGTCGTACGACGCGATGCGCACCGATGCCGACCGCGCGGTCGCAGGCAGCCGCCAGCAGGCCGAGGACGACGCCGCCCTCCGTGGGCCGACCCTCGAGCGCGCCGCGTACGTGCGCGCGGTCCTCGACAGGAGTCGGTCGATCGAATCGGCGCGGCAGGCATGGCGCGCCGCCATCGCGCGCGTGCGCCAGTCGGGGACCTTCGACGACCCGATGATCGCGCTCGAGGTGGCGCCGCTTTCCATCGGATCGGCGAACGCTCGCTTCGGCTGGACCGGGATGGTGAGCCAGCATCTCCCATGGCCGGGCAAGCTCTCGCTCGACGAGACCGTCTCGAAGGCGGAGGCCGACGCCCAGCGAAGCGACTTCGAGGCCGCGCGCCGCGAGCTCGCGCTGACCGCGTCCCTTCTTTACGACGACTACTTCGTCGCGGTGCGCTCGATCGAGATCAACGCGCACCACGTCGAGCTGATGCGCTCGATGCACGGCGCCGCGCTCGCGCAGTTCGAGGCCGGGCGCGCATCGGCCCAGGATCCGCTGCAGGCGCAGTTCGAGCTCACGCACATGGAGCACGACACGGTCATCCTCGCCTCGCAGCGCGACGTGACCGTCGCGCAGATGAACGAGCTTTTGCACCGCGAGCCGGAGCTGCCGTTGCCTCCGCCCCCGAAGGACTTGCCGACGCGCGGCGCTCCCGACGCCGCCCTGGGACGGCTCGAGGGCGAAGCGGTCGATCGCCGGCCGGACATCGCCGCGGCGCGCGAGCACGCCCGCGCCGAGGCCGCGCGGGCCGATCGCGCGGGGCGCGAGGCCTACCCCGACGTCACCGTCTCGACCTCGTACAACTCGATGTGGGACATGCCCGAGCACCGCTGGATGGTGGGGCTCAGCTTCAACCTGCCCGTGCAGACGGCGCACCGCCGCGGCGCCGCGGACGAGGCCGACGCGATGCGCGCCGAGTACGAGGCGGACGCCGCCCGCATGGGCGACATGGCACGCACGCAAGTCGCCGTCGCGTTCAAGCGGCTCGAGGAGGCGAGCCACGTGCTTCACATTTTCGAGGAACAGCTCTTGCCGATCGCACGCCAGCAGGTGGACGCGGCGCGCGCGGCGTTCATCGCGTCGCAGGTGCCGTTCGGCGCCGCAATCGACGCCGAGAAGAACCTGCGCGGCGTCGAACTCGACAACCAGATGGCGCGGGCCGACTACGACCGGAGACGCGGCGAGCTCGATCGCGCGCTCGGACGAATGCCGGGCCTCGACGGCGAGGAGGACGCCCGATGAGTGCCTCCGATCCGAAGGACACGATGAGCCGCCTCGTCACGATCGCCCTCGTCGGCGCTCTCGTCGTCCTGGGGCTCGTCTTTCACAGACCACTCGTGGCCTGGTTCGCGGGCGGCAGCATGGCGAGCACTTCGTCGGGCGGAAGCGGGGCCGGCATGCAGGGCGAGCCCGCCTCGGGCGCCGCGGCCGCAGGCGCGATCGACCATTACACGTGCTCGATGCACCCGTCCGTCCACCAAGCCGGACCGGGCAAATGCCCCATTTGCGGGATGGACCTCGTCCCGGTGACCAAGGAGCAGCAGCAAGAGGGCGTCGTTCTCATCGACGATGCCCGGCGCCAGCTGATCGGCGTCCGTACCGAGCCGGTTGTCCTTGCTCCGATGCGCAAGGACTTCCGCGTCGTCGGCCACGTGACCTACGACGAGTCGTCGCTCGCCGACGTCAACCTCAAGGTCCATGGCTGGATCACCAAGCTTTACGTGAGCCAGACCGGCCAGAAGGTGACGCGAGGCCAGACCCTGCTGACGCTTTACAGTCCGGAGCTCTACAACGCCGAGCAGGACTACCTCCTGGCCACCCAGAGCGCGGCCACGCCGTCGCTCGCACCGGGAGCAGGACCGAGCCGCGTCGAAACCATGGCGCGGGCCGCCCGCCAGCGTCTTCACCTGCTCGGCCTCGAAGACGGGCAGATCGACGCGATCACGAAGGCCGGCGCGCCGTCCGAAGGCATCCCCGTCGCTTCACCCGCGAGCGGCTTCGTCATCGAGAAGAACGTCGTCGAAGGCGCGTCCGTCGACGCGGGCATGCGCCTCTATCGCATCGCAGCGCTGACCAAGGTGTGGATCGAAGCACAGGTCTACGAGGCCGACCTCGCGAGCGTCCACGCTGGCCAGGCCGCCTCGGTGACCCTCGATTACCTCCCCGGCCGAGCCTACGAGGCGAAGGTCGCGTACGTGTACCCGTACCTCGACCCGCAGACGCGGACGGCCCAGGTGCGTCTCGAGCTCGCGAACAAGGACCTCGACCTCAGGCCCGGGATGTACGCGAGCGTGACGCTCGGCGCCGATCTTGGCCCGCGCGTACAGGTCCCGTCGGCAGCCATCGTCTACACCGGACCGCGGCGTCTCGTCTTCGTGGACCTCGGACAGGGCCGCTTCCGACCCGAGGACGTTTCGGTCGGCGCCGAGTCGGGCGGGATGTACGAGGTGCTTTCCGGACTCAAGGCGGGCGACCAGGTTGCGACCTCGGGGGTCTTCCTCATCGCCGCCGAGGCTCGGATCAGCACCGCGTCGAAGTATTGGGACACGCCCGACTCCCCGATGGACGGCGGTGCGACCGCGGTGCCGATTCCCTCGACGGCGCCGATGCCGATGCCCGCAATGCGTCCCAGCGCCCCGCACGCTGCGACTCCCCCGCCCGCGCATCCGGCGCCCGCGAACGTGTCCACGATGACCGCCCCGCCGGCTCCGCCTCCGCCGGTCAGCGCGAGCGCCTCGCCGTCGGCCCCACCGGCGACGGTCTACAGCTGCCCCATGCACCCGGAGGTGTCGAACCCGACACCGGGCAAGTGCCCCAAGTGCGGCATGGACCTCCAGCCGATGCCGCAGCGAGGCGCACCGTGAAGGTGACGAGCACGGCGCCCGAGAGCGTCGGCTGGATTGCCCGCGTCATCGGGGCGAGCGCCCGAAACCCGCTCCTCGTGGTCCTCTTCGTGGCCGCGGCAACGGCGTGGGGTGTCGTGTCGCTCCGGCAAGCGCCGCTCGACGCGATTCCGGACCTCTCAGACGTCCAGGTCATCGTCTTCACCGAGTGGATGGGACAGAGCCCGAACCTTGTCGAGGACCAGGTCACTTACCCCGTCTCGTCGGTGCTCATCTCGGCGCCGAAGGTGCAGGCCGTGCGCGGTCAGTCGATGTTCGGGATGTCGTTCGTCAACGTCATCTTCGACGAGGGCACCGACATCTACTGGGCCCGAAGCCGCGTGCTCGAGTACCTGAGCTCCGTTCGCGCCAAGCTCCCCGCCGGGGTCAATCCGATCCTAGGTCCGGACGCGACGGGAGTGGGCTGGGTCTACGAGTACGCGCTCGTCGACAGGACGGGCAAGCACGACCTGCAGGAGCTGCGCTCGATCCAGGACTGGAACCTGCGTTACGTCCTCGGCAGCGTCCCGGGTGTCGCTGAGGTCGCGAGCGTCGGAGGGTCCGTCAAGCAGTACCAGGTCAACGTCGATCCGACGAAGCTCCTCGGATACGGCATCGGCATGGACGACGTCGTCAAGGCGGTGCGTGCGTCCAACCAAGAGGTCGGCGGGCGCGTACTCGAGATGGGCGGCCACGAGCAGATCATCCGCGGACGCGGCTACGTCAAGGACCCCGACGACATCGGCCGGAGTCCCATCAAGGTCGTGAGCGGCACCCCGGTTCGCGTGCGCGACGTGGCGCGCGTGAGCATCGGCCCCGACATCCGTCGCGGCCTCTCGGAGCTCAACGGCGAGGGGGAGGCGCCGGGCGGCATCGTCATCATGCGCTATGGCGAGAATGCGCTGACCGTGATCGACGCGGTCAAAGAGAGGCTCCGGGAGATCCAGCCGAGCCTCCCGAAGGGCGTCACGATCGTTCCCACCTACGACCGGTCAACGCTCATCGAGGAGTCGGTCGCGACCCTCAAGCACACCCTCATCGAGGAGATGATCGTCGTCAGCATCGTCATCTTCGTCTTCTTGCTCCACGCGCGGAGCGCCCTCATCCCGATCCTGACCTTGCCCGTCGGCGTCTTGCTCGCGTTCGTGCCGATGTTCTACCAGCACCTCACGGCGAACATCATGTCGCTCGGCGGGGTCGCGGTGTCGATCGGCGCCATGGTCGACGCTTCGATCATCATCATCGAAAACATCCACAAAAAGCTCGGCGAGTGGGACCAGGACGGTCAGCCCGGACCCCGGACCGACGTCATCGTGGAGGCGATGCAGGAGGTCGGCCCGTCGATCTTCTTCTCGCTGCTCGTCATCACGATCTCCTTTCTTCCGGTCTTCACGCTCGAGGCGACCGAGGGTCGCCTCTTCAAGCCGCTCGCTTTCACGAAGACCTACTCGATCGGCTTCGCGTCGATCCTCGCCGTCACGCTCACTCCGGCGCTGGCCGTGCTCTTCATCCGCGGCAAGGTGCTCGACGAGACCAAGAACCCCATCAACCGGTGGCTGACGGCGGCGTACGCGCCGGTCCTCCGCCTGGTCTTCGCCCACCGCTGGAAGGTCGTCGTCGGAGCGGTCCTTGTGATGGTGCTGACGGCACCTGCGGCCCTCCGTCTCTCGAGCGAGTTCATGCCGCCGCTCAACGAGGGCGTCATCCTCTACATGCCGACGGCTCCGCCGGGCATGTCCGAGAACGAGGCCTCGGTCATCCTGCAGTCGATGGACCGGGAGCTCATACGGTTCCCCGAGGTCGTGAGCGTCTTTGGCAAGATGGGGCGCTCAGAGACCGCGACCGATCCCGCGCCGCTCGGGATGGCCGAGATCACGGTCGTGCTCAAACCGCGCGAGGAGTGGAGGACAGGCCTCACCTGGGACGGTCTCATCAAGGAGATGGACGGCAAGCTCCACTACCCCGGCATGCCCAACGTTTGGTGGATGCCCGTCCAGACGCGCACGGAGATGCTCGCGACGGGCGTCAAGAGCCCTCTCGGCATCGAGGTGTACGGCGACGACCTCGAGGCGATCGAGAAGGCCGCCATCGCGGTCGAGCACGCCGTCTCGAAGGTGCCCGGAACGCGGAGCGCGTTCGCCGAGCGATCGACCGGCGGATTCTACGTCGACTTTCAGGTCGACCGCGAAGCCGCCGCACGCCACGGCCTGACCGTCGAAGACGTCAACATGGTCGTTGCCCAGTCGATCGGTGGCGAGAACGTCTCCGAGACGGTCGAGGGCCGCGAGCGTTACCCCATCAACGTGCGCTACGCCCGCGAGTTCCGCGACGACCCGGAGCTGCTCGGGCGGACGCTCATCAGCACCCCTGACGGGGCGCAGATCCCGCTGTCGCAGGTCGCCAGCGTCCGAGGCGTCCTGGGGCCCCCCATGATCCGGAGCGAGGGCGGCAAGCTCGTCGGCTTCGTATTCGTCGATACCGAGCGCCCCATCGCCGACTACGTCGCCGACGCGAAGCAGGCCGTCGGCGCGCAGGTGCAGCTCCCGGCCGGGACCCGTCTCGACTGGGTGGGGCAGTTCAAATACTTCGAGCGTGCCAAGGGGCGGCTCAAGTGGGTCATCCCGCTGACCCTCGGCATCGTCTTCGTCCTTCTCTACTTCAACACGAAGTCGATCGTCGAGACGGTGATCGTCATGCTGGCGGTGCCCTTCTCGCTCGTCGGTGCCATCTGGCTTCTCTATCTCCTGCACTACAACGTGAGCGTCGCCGTCTGGGTCGGCATCATCGCGCTCGCGGGCCTCGACGCCGAGACGGGGGTCGTGATGCTGCTCTACCTGACGCTCGCCTACGATCGCTTCGTGCGCGAGGGGCGCCTGCGATCGCTCGAGGACCTGCGCGAGAGCATCGTGGAAGGCGCAGCCAAGCGGCTCCGGCCCAAGCTCATGACGGTGGCCACGATGATCATTGGCCTCGTGCCCGTCCTCTGGAGCACCGGCACGGGCGCCGACGTGATGAAGCGCATCGCCGC
>Ga0070735_10005862_pt1 | contig 10108 bp, 8 predicted proteins | sample Coa_R1_FD_66443 | JGI IMG/M metagenome (GOLD analysis project Ga0070735, IMG submission 66443) | Surface soil microbial communities from Centralia Pennsylvania, which are recovering from an underground coalmine fire - Coalmine... | ecosystem: Environmental > Terrestrial > Soil > Unclassified ... | reverse complement strand
CGATGATCTCGCCGATCCCGGGAGCGGTTCCCGCCAAGCCGGGCTCGGCAACGCGGCCGTTCTTCGGCGTGGTGCCGGAGGTAGTGACGCGGGAAGGCAAGCCGGTTCCGGCAGGGCAGGGCGGACTGCTGGTGATCCGGAAGCCGTGGCCGTCGATGGCGCGCACGATTTGGGGCGATCCGGACCGGTATGTGAAGCAGTACTGGACGGAGATTCCGGGCTCGTACTTCACGGGCGACGGGGCGCGCATGGATCAGGACGGCTACTTCTGGCTGATGGGGCGCGTGGACGACGTGATCAACGTGAGCGGCCACCGGCTGGGCACGATGGAAGTGGAGTCGGCGCTGGTAGCGCATCCGAGAGTGGCGGAAGCGGCGGTGGTGGGGCGTCCGGACGAACTGAAGGGGCAGGCGATCTCGGCTTTCGTGACACTGGAAGGCGGGCAGCAGCCGACGAAAGAGCTGAAAGAAGAGCTGCGCGCCTGGGTGGCGAAGGAGATTGGGGCGCTGGCGCGGCCCGATGACATCCGCTTTACGGACCAGCTGCCGAAGACGCGGTCGGGGAAGATCATGCGCCGGCTGCTGCGGGAGATGGCGACGCACGGCGAGATCAAAGGCGACGTGACGACGCTGGAGGACTTCAGCGTGATCGCCAAGCTGCGCGAGCAGGAAGAGGGATAGGGATAGTTAGTTGCTAGTTGTTGGTTGTTAGTTCCTGGTTGTCAGTGGCTAGTTGCTGGTTGTTAGTACGGTTAAAGTGCCAGAGTGCCGGCTACTGTGCGGTTGCAGATACGGCCTGCGGCGCCGAGGGGACGATCTGCGTGTATCCTGCCGGAACTTCGAAGACGGAAGCCGGCACCGGATCGGTGGAGAAATTGGATCGCTTCGTGGTCAATTCCATGAGGACCGGATACGGCGGCGGCTGCGGAGCGGGCTGCGGCTGGGCGGATTGAGCGTCGGCATTTTGCTTCTTGTGCCCGAATCCGCCGAAGTGGCCGAGGGCGGACCCGAAGGGTACGGCCTTGCCGATCTGGTGATTGGCCTCGGCGCTGGCTCCGGTGACGGCCGCATCTTTCGCAACCGCTCCGGCGTCCACGGCAGGCTGGGCGGCTCCCGCGGCACTCGCCGGCTGCGGCGGAGGCAACGGCTGGCCATCGGAGGTGGCGCCGATACGGGTGACTTCCATGACGGAGAAGCCGTTGAGCTTCTTCATCTGCTCGGCCATGCCGGCAAAGGTGTCGCTCGCGCCGGGCTTCGACGCGATCATCGGACTTGAGGCAAAGGGATTTCCTCCCGCGGTCATGCCGCTGACCATCATTTCGCCCAGCCTCTGCTCGAAGTCGCGGACTTCCTTGTAACCGGCGGGTTCTTTGTCGAGCAGCCACACGTTATTGGTCATCTCCATGGTGGCTTCGCCGGGCTGCGTATCGCTGGTGGCGTTGAGCTGGCTGGTGATCAGGACTTCGCGTGCCGTGCCGCCGTCCATCGACTGCGTGGCGCCGGTGTCCTTCACGTTGAAGCTGTAGGAGAGTTTTACATTGTCAGGGTTTTGCGGCGTTTGCGCCTGCTGCTGCTGCGCCTGCTGCATTTGCTGGCCGGCGTTGCGCACAGCCTGGGCTGCCTGTTCGAAGGTCGTTACGGTGTAAGTTTTCTTTTGCTTGTCGATGTGGATGAATTCTTTCTGGCGAAGGTCGGTGATGTCGATGGTATCCACGTTGACCCGCGCCATCCGGTCGCCCGCGACATAGACCTGGGTGACGATCGGGTCGGAGAGGCTTTTCATCGAGCGGCCGACGAACGGCATGGACTGCGTCATCCTCAGCAGCGAGCCGCCGGTCATCTGGGTTGTTTCCTGGTAGCCGGCATCGGGTCGCGCGGGAGCGGCGGCGAAGAGCGCCAGAGCAAGGAGAGCAGCGATCTGCGTGAGCTTCATGTGAGTCTCCATAGGTGAGAGACACGGCGCGCAAACGTGCCGGGGAGCTGCCGTGCATCGGGATGGCAGACACTGTAGCGCGGTTCCGAGCGGCTGACCAGTGGGTATTTGGGATGTGATCCTGGAGGAGATGACTGCGCGGGGCGTCCGCCCCACGAAAGGCGGACGCCGCTGCAGGATTGCCATACGATTTCAGAACGATGCAGAGCGGAGCGGCTCCCGCACCGCGGCAACGTGGCGCTTCGGCCAGCGAAGAGCCTGGGCGATGGAGATGATGTGCAGGATCAGAAGCAGGGGCACGCCGAAGGTGGGAATCAGGCTCATGGGAAGCACGGTCATGGCGCTGGTCGGGATTCCATGGGGATCGATTATGTGCGACAAGGTGCCGAGCATGACCGCATTTACCAGGTCAGCGACGCCGAGGAGCTGCCACAGGATGAAGCTGCCGCGGTGCTCGGGGTTGGCGAGGTTCAGCGCCACCAGAAATGCTGTGAGGCCGATGACGATGTCGCCATAACCGGCAGAGAGAGCAAAGAGATTCGGCAAAACACCGTAAGCGCCCAGCGCCACCATGGCCAGGCCGGCGGTTCTCCAGCCGTGAATCATGGTGAGGACGCGCGGATTGAGGGAGAGGGTGAACTCCCGAAAGGCCGATGAACCGGCGAACCAGACGGCGAAAAGAATCATGGGAGTGAGAACGGCCAGGCCCAGGTTCAATGGCGGCTGATTGGGACCGTTATCGTACAAATGCCGCGCGCCGGCGGCGAGCGAAAAGACGAACCAAAGTCCCAGGAGCCCGGCAGTTAACTTTGCATAACGTGACATAACCAATCTCCTCTATTCCGCGACCGCTGCGGTCACTTGGTTGATCAGGCCCATCAGGTTGTTCCAGAGCTTCGGTCCGAGTTGTGCGCGCAACTGCTCCTGGGCTTTTTTCCAGTGGGGATGGGCGCGGCGGAATTCCGCTTCGCCCGACGGACTGAGACGCAGCCAGCGTTCCCGCCGGTCCTTCCCGCGGCGGATGGAGATCCAGCCGTGCCGGGAGATGATCTTCAGCGTGCGGGTCAGAGTGGTGCTGTCCATCGCGAGGATTTCCCCCAATTTCCCGTGGGGGATTTCTCCGGCGAGAGAGAGCACCTGCAGGATGGTGAACTGCGTACCGGTGAGGCCCAGGGGCCGCAACGCCTCGTCGTAACGCTGGGTGAGCGCTCGGGAGGCGCGGCGGAAGCTGGCGCACATACAGGGAAGCTCTGGTACGGACGACTTGCTCATAGCAGATAGATGTATATGCATCGAATCGGATTCAAAATGAGAGAGCAAAAGCAAAGGCCGGGAAGATCCCGGCCTTCTGCGATGCCCGCTGATGGTTCAGGGGCGAGCTTCAAAGATGAGGTTGAAGGGTGTTTCCGCGGCGCGGCGGAAGCGCGTGAATCCGGCTTCGGTGACGACTTTGCGGATGCGGTCCTCGCCAGCTTGTGCGCCGAGGGCAGCCCCGACTTCCTGGGCCAGGGATGCCGGCGTGCAGATCATGGTGGACGCGGAGTAGTAAATGCGGCCGACCGGGTTGTGATTCTGCTCGGGCGCGTCGTGGGCGAAGGGTTCGACGATCATCCAGGTGCCGTCGGGTTTGAGCGAGGAGAAGACGTGCGCCGCCGCTCCCACGGGGTCGCCCATGTCGTGCAGGCAGTCGAAGAAGGTCACCAGATCGTAGCCGCCGTTCACTGGATAGCTCTTGGAGCTGGCGACTTCAAATTTGATTTGATCGAGGAGGCCGTCCCGTCCGGCGAGGTGGCGCGCGTACTCGATGGAGCCGCTGTGATAGTCGAAGCCGACGAACATGGATTTCGGGAAAGCTTTGGCCATCAGCATGGTGGAGGAGCCGTGTCCGCAGCCGACATCGGCGACCATCGCGCCCCGGGTGAGCTTGTCGACGACGCCGTCGAGGGCAGGCAGCCAGGAGCTGATCAGGTTGTTCTGGTAGTTGGGGCGGAAGAAGCGCTCCGTCCCGAAGAACAGGTTGGCATCATGCTCGTGCCAGCCGACGCCTTCTCCGGTGCGGAAGGCCTGAGTGATTTTGGGCTCGTCCTTGAAGCAGGAGGAGATGATGTGGAACGCGCCAGGAAGGTCCTGAACGGTGAGCGCGAAGGCCTGTTCGGGGGGAAGGCAATAGCGTCCGGTTGCGGAGTCGTAAAGGACGTAGTCGCTGGCGGCGTTGGCGTTCAGCCATTCGCGGACGTAGCGCTCGGAGGTATTGGTTTTGGCGGCCAGCTGGGCTGGGGTCATCCATTCCGAGTCCGCCATGGCTCGGTAGAGTCCCAGCTTGTCGCCGACAACGACCAGGGCTGCGTGCATGGCAGCGCCCATATCGGAGACAGCTTTGCCCATGAAGGCATTCATTTTTGACTCGTCGATCTTCGGTGCGGGGGCCAGGGATGCCATAGACACCTCCCTGATGGGGTAGGAATTGGGGAGGGAGTTAATCTACGCTGGCCGGGAGGCCGCGTCAATGTGAATCGTCCCAATTCGTCTATGGGTTGGACCTATAACGGTTTAGCTTTCAGGATCAGGCAGGTAACGGCGAGAATAGGGGCGGGGGGAAGCGAACCGGGTGAGAGTGCGGGAATGGGGTTGGGTGGCTGGAGCCGGATGCGCGGTGGCAATCGCGCTCGCGTCAGGGCAGACACAACAGAAACCACAAAGCGGTCAACAGGCGGGGATGGCGAGTGGCGGCGCGCATCAGGCGGTGTTCGACACAGAGCACCGCGTGATCACGGCAGGCGGATTTGTGAAGAGCGGGCCGGTGGTCTTCGAGGACGCAGCCAAAGCGGCGGGGCTGACGAGCTTTCATCACATCGCGGGCACGCCGGACAAGCCGTACATCGTGGAGGCGAAGGGGCCGGGCGTTTGCCTGATCGACTACGACAACGACGGCTGGCTGGATATTTATCTGGTGAACGGATCGACGCTGGACGCGATGAACGGCAAGGCTCCCGCTCCGCATGCGGCGCTGTTCCACAACAACCACGACGGCACGTTTACTGACGTGACGAACAAAGCGGGCGTGGCGAACGAGCGCTGGGGGTATGGCTGCGCAGTCGCCGACTACGACAACGACGGCTGGCCCGATCTGTATGTCACGAATTACGGAGAGAACCGGCTGTATCGCAATAACCACGACGGCACGTTCACGGACGTGGCCGAAAAAGCGGGCGTGCAGCTGGGGACGTGGTCGACGGGCGCCACGTTTGGCGATTATGACGGCGATGGGCGGCTGGATTTGTTCGTCGCCGGATACATTCATTTCGACTTTGTTCATCCGCCGGTGTCGGGGTCCCGAACCGTGAACTATGCGACGTGCCAGTTCCGCGGGGAGCCGGTGATGTGCGGACCCCGCGGACTGCCGGGGGAGCGCGATCATCTGTTTCACAACAACGGCGACGGGACGTTTACCGACGTGAGCGAGAAGCTGGGCGTCGATAACAAGGCAGGTTATTACGGGCTGGGCGCGCTGTTTGTGGACGTGAACAATGACGGCAAGCCGGATTTGCTGGTGGCGAACGATTCCACTCCGAACTATCTGTACATCAACAAGGGCAACGGAACATTCGAGGACGACAGCTATCTGAGCGGGTTTGCGCTGAACGCCGACGGGCGCGAAGCCGCGAACATGGGGCTGACGGCAGGCGATTACGAGAACAACGGACACGAGGCCGTCGTGAGCACGACGTTCTCCGACGACTACTGCATTCTCTTTAGCAACGACGGCAAAGGAAACTTTACGGACGTGAGTTATCAGTCCGGAATTGCCGGGCCGACGATTCCGTTTGTGAGCTTCGGCGATGGATTTCTGGATTATGACAACGACGGATGGAAGGATTTGCTGATCATCAATGGGCATGTGTATCCAGTGGTGGATCAGCATCCTGAATGGGGCACGACCTACGCGCAGCGTCCGCTGCTGTTTCATAACGAGAAGAACGGCAAGTTCTCGCTGGTGCCTGCGGTGGAGGGAACGGGGCTGGCGGTGGTGGTGGTGGGACGAGGAGCGGCCTTCGGCGACCTGTTCAACAACGGCAAGACCGACGTGGTGATGAACAACATGGACGGCGTTCCGGTGCTGCTGAAAAATGTGAGCCCGGATCATCATCACTGGGTGGAGTTGAAGCTGGTGGGCGGGCCGAAAAGCCCGCGGGATGCGGTGGGCGCGACGGTGTATGTGACGGCGGGCGGAGTAAGAGAGCGCGACGACGTGCTGAGCGGGGGCAGTTATTTGTCTTCGAGCGATCCGCGCGTGCATTTTGGTTTGGGCGATGCAGCGAAGATCGACGATGTGGAAGTTCACTGGCCCGATGGAACGGTGGAGAAGGTGCAGCCGCCAGCGGTGGATGGAATCTATTCGGTGACAGAGGGGAGCGGACGGGCGACTGCGGCCAGCAAATAAGGCGCGGGCCTGAAACAGACGGAGTTCGCAGTTCGTCCTGTATAAAAGGTGCACTGATGAACATCAGGGAAGTAGCGCGGCTGGCAAAGGTTTCCACGGCGACGGTGTCGCGGACGATCAACGGATCGGACAAGGTGACGCCGGAGACGAAGGAGCGTGTGCAGCGCGCGATCGAGGAACTGAAGTTCTATCCGAATACCTGGGCGCGAGCGCTGGGGTCAGGACGCAGCCGGCTGTACGGGCTGATCATCTCGGACATCACGAACCCGTTCTTTCCCGAGCTGGTCAAGAGCTTCGAGGATGTGGCCGTGCAGCATGGGCAGGAGGTGCTGGTGGCGAACACGAGCTACGATCCGGCGCGCATGGAAGTGTGCGTGAGCCGCATGCTGCAGCGCAAAGTGGACGGCGTGGCGATCATGACGTCGGAGATGGATGCGCGGCTGGTGACGGAATTTGAGAGCCGCGGGATCCCGCTGGTGTTCCTCGATACGGGGAACGTGCGCGAACTGGCCAGCAACATCGTCGTGGATTATGCCGCGGGCGTGCGCGCGGCGATGGAACACCTGCTGGGCCTGGGACACACGGAGATTGCATTCATCGCGGGGCCGGCAACGCTGCACTCAGCGCGCGTTCGGCGCAAAGCGTTTGTCCAGGCGATGGAGAAGGCCGGACTGGCCGCAGGGCTGGTCGAGCAGGGGAATCATCAGGTCAACGGTGGGCACGACGCCATGGTGCGGTTGCTTGCGGGGCGGCGACGTCCGAGCGCGGTGCTGTGTTCCAACGACATGACCGCGATTGGCGCGCTGGGAGCGATACACGAGGCAGGACTGCGCGTGCCGGAGGAGATCTCGATTGCGGGATTCGACGACATTGCCCTGAGCGCCTTTACGCAGCCGGCGCTGACCACGGTGAAGCTGTCGCGCGAAGAGATCGCGCGGCTGGCCTTCCGGTCTCTCTACAACATCCGGCAGGAAGGCGGAATGGGCAGCGAGATGAGCGTGCAGCCAACGCTGGTGGTACGCAGTTCGACGGGCCCGGCGCCGGCCCGGATCCGGCAGCGCGGTCACAGGGAAGCGGCCGCCGTGCGTGGCTAAACGTTCGCCACGGCACATGTGGGTTGCGTGTTGATCTGGACGTGGATCGCTCACTGAACTTCGCCGTGAGGGCGAAGGCGGTTCAGCTCCAGCGCGCAGGCCACGGCGTTCTGGGCGGCGAAGCGGAGATTGTCGAGGCCGGCCCAAATCCAGAAGCGATTTGTAAGGTCGGCCTGGCCGCTTTGGGGGCGGACCCGGACGAGGACACTGGGCTGACCGGCGACGCTGAGATTGGTTGGCGGATCGCCTTCGGCGGTGATGATGTCAATGTGGTCGCCGGCAATCGCCGCTTCCATCTGATCGATGGATGCAGGCTCCGTGACGGTAACGGCCAGCGAAATGCCGTAGCCGTGAAAGACGGGAGCATGCAGCAGCTGGACGCCAACATCCGGCGGCCGATTGCCGCTCAGCAGCGCGTAGTGGCGGCGGATGCGGGCTTCGCTCTTTGAGAGGGAGAACTTTGCCATCTCTCCGAAAACGGGCGTGGTGTTGAAGGCGACCTGGGTGTCGTAGATCTGCCGGGGGAGATCCTGGAAGCTAAGAAGCTTCACCGTCTGCTGGTGCAACTCGTCCATGGCAGCGCGGCCGTATTCGGAGGCCGGTTCGAGGACAGTCGCCGAAGCGCTGACAAGACCTGAGGCGGAGCCGATGCGATCCAGCAGTAACCCCAGCGTGACCGCCACGGGGTGTGCGGGTATCACGGCGCGGGTCTCCAGCCCCAGGCCGTTCGGCGGCGGAGCAAAGCTGGAGTCGTTCAGCCAGGGCGCGCGCACCAGAACGCCGGGCTCGCCCTCGAGCGCGCCCGAGACGTCGACAATACCGGCGCCGGCTCGCTGGGCAGCCTGCCAGTGTTTGCGGGTGAGGGCTTCATCTCCGGTAAAGAAAACGAAGTCGGTGCGCTGGAATGAAGATGGCTCAATGCGCTGAATGAAGGTGACCTCGTCGCCGACGGCCTCGAGGGTGCCGAGTTCGGCCTCGTCATCCATGAGGAGGAACTCCGCGTCGCCGAAGGGCGAGTCGGAGAGAGCGTCGTTCAGCTCACGGCCACGCAGAGAGCCTGCGCCCACGATTGCAATTTTCAAAGTGTCTGTCATCCGTTGGGTCCTTCGATCGAGGACGGGAGCGGGTGCGACTGCGTTTTTGGATGGTGCCGGCGCCAGGAATAGGCCAGACGCGCGATGACGCCGGAGAACATGTATGCGAATGCCAGCAGGATCAGGAGTTCCCGGGAGAAGAAGACCAGGAGATAGATGCTGAGGCCGAGGAGAACGATCCAGCGAAACGGCTGGCGTCCGGTGAGGTTGATTTCCTTTCCGCTCCAGAAACGCCAGGTGCTGACCATCAGGAAGCCGACAAAGCCAACGAGGAGGCCCCAGATGATCGCGATCCACCAGGTGGAAACGGGCCAGCCGATGAATGCATGCACGACCGCAGCGATGATGCCGGCGCCTGCCGGAATCGGCATGCCGACGAAGTACTTGCGTCCGGGGCGGCCGGGGTTCTTGGGCTTGGGGTTGACGCTGATATTGAAGCGCGCGAGACGCGCGGCTCCGCAGAGCAGAAACAGGAAGCAGACGAATGCGCCCAGCTGAATCAGTTTGAGACGGAAGTCAGGGTTGAGGGTCTGCGGCAGGGAACGGAATCCCCAGGCGAAGGCGAGAATACTGGGCGCGACGCCGAAGGTGATGACATCGGCGAGAGAGTCGAGTTCACGGCCAAAGTCGCTTTCGGTGTTGGTGAGCCTGGCAATGCGGCCGTCGAGGGCGTCGAAGGGGATTGCGAATCCAATGGCGAGAGCGGCGTAGTCGAAGTGGTGCGGCTCATGCACGGAGCCTTCGAGGCTCTGGGTAATGGCGAAGAAGCCGGCCGCGATGTTCATGGCGGTGAACACCGAGGGCAGAATGAACATGCCGCGCGGCCTGCGGCGGCGGTCATTGGGGAACAGATCCTGCTGTTCTTCGCCGTTCAAGCGAGTTGCTCCGCGCCAGTGGTGGCCAGCTCAGGTTCGGGAAGAGGAGCGTCGATGCGGGCGAGCACGCTGGCTCCGCCGCGGACGCGGTCGCCGACTTTGACCAGGGCTTCGGCAGCGCCGGGCAGGAGGATGTCGGTGCGGGAGCCAAACTTGATCATGCCGACGCGTTCGCCGCGGGCAAGATGGTCGCCGACCCGCTTCGTAAAGACAATGCGGCGGGCGATGAGTCCGGCGATCTGGACAAAGGCGATCTGGTATCCCTCGGGAGTATCGAGGATAGCGAGATTCTGCTCGTTGCGCTCGGCGCAGACGGGATTCATGGCGTTCAGGAATTCACCTTTGCGGTAGCGGACCTCGCGCAGCACTCCGGCGACCGGGGAGCGATTGACATGAACGTCGAAGACGCTGAGAAAGATGCTGATGCGCAGGCGCTCGCCTTCGGGGGTGGCGACGCGGGCGACCTGGGTCACTTTGCCATCCGCGGGGGAGACGACAAGGCCGGGATCCTGGGGGATATCCCGCCTGGGATCGCGGAAGAACCAGAGAAAGAACGCGGCGAGAAGCAGAGGGAGGATCGCCCAGGTCCAGTTGCCGGTCACCAGGCCGACGACAACTGCCACTGCAATCAGAGCCAGCCCGTAGAAGTATCCGTCGCGCACCATGAGCGGA
>Ga0070735_10005859_pt1 | contig 10115 bp, 10 predicted proteins | sample Coa_R1_FD_66443 | JGI IMG/M metagenome (GOLD analysis project Ga0070735, IMG submission 66443) | Surface soil microbial communities from Centralia Pennsylvania, which are recovering from an underground coalmine fire - Coalmine... | ecosystem: Environmental > Terrestrial > Soil > Unclassified ... | reverse complement strand
GGACCGCCGAAAAGCCTGAATTGGTTCTAAGCAGTGTGCCCACCCTTTCGCAGTCGGACATACTGTCTGTGCTGCTGTTTGGCAAGCCATCGAACCAGCTCACTGAGGGCCAACAAAAAAACCTCGAACAACAGGCGCTATCGATGGCGGGCGGATATGCGGCCTCTCAGCTTGGCAAGGCTATCGCGCAGGCTTTAGGCCTGGAGACATTGGGAGTCAACGTTGCCCCAGGCGGAGGCCTCGGGCTCGGTACTTATCTCATGCAGAATGTGTACGTGTCCGCTTCTCAGGAGACGGCCGGTACGTATGGACATCGAGCGTCATTAGGGTACTACATAACGCCGCACCTCGAACTCGAAACCTCCGCTTCGACCACGCAGGGCAACCAAATTACCCTAGAATGGTCGAAAGACTATTGATCCTGGTGCGTTTCTAAAATGCACCGCGACGCTGTTTGGCGAAATGACGAGAGCGTGTGCACGGTGTTCTCATGAACATATCTCGAAGCTTGCTGCTAACATCGGCGGGAGTACTTCTCACGTTGGGAAACGCACACGCGCAGTATGTATATGTCACGCATCCTGACGTTGTGGTCGAATCGCGGGCAACCGTCGCGGTGCTACCTGCAAATCCGTTCCGCGTTTTCGTCTACTGTACAATTGCCAGTCCCAAGAAAGGGGAGCCGTTTGCGCCATCGGTGGTGACAATGGGCGACGCTACGAGTGCGGTGGCCGTACAGTATCCGGATCGCAGACCCCAGCCTTGGGGCAATGCAGGCAAGGTCTGGGTATTTTCGGACGAGGCCGCGTTGGTTTCGTGCACAGAGTTTGTCAGGCGAACCAGTAGTAGAGGGTCGAAAGAATAATCGGCTGCGGGGCGCCGAGGCGCCGGTGTTGAACCGCGGGCCGCTGGCCTTACTCATAGCTCCCCTGGCAAAGCTGCGTGGTTCTCGTTGGCCGTTCAGGTACAGACCGATCTTCCCAGGTCCCAAGCGCCGAAGGCAGGCGCCTCGGGCTCGTACGAGAAGCGTGGGGCACGCTGTCCGTATGGCGAGCGAACCATCCGAATGGACGAAGACCAGGCTATCGTGCGGCCGAACCAGTAGGAAGTCGGTACGAGGATTTCGGCGCAGAGTTGTGTTATCAGCTGCGACTTATCGGGTCGTGAATAACAGGAGTTGCAGATCTTCAGCCTGACGGCGATCACTCCACGGTCCGGCATGGGACCTCCCTCCGCCTCGAGCACGTGAACGTCATTGGAGAGGGACCTGCAGAGGTCACACTTAACGGACCTCACCGTGAGCGACCGCTTGCGCAGCTCGAGCTTTAGATTCATCGTCCCCGTCCTCCCGATTTTGTTATGGCTTCATGCTCGCGACCTCCCCACCGCTACCGCTTCCCAACGGCTCAACCAATAGCGCGCAATGTGGCTCAATACAAGATAGTAAATTGATGAATAAGCGATGATGACTAAATGTACGACAAATTAGATCAGGACAATACGCGACAAAAGGATGAATCGAGACACTAAGAGGTCAACGTATCGACCTTTAGGTCTAGTTAAGGATTCGGTCCATTGAGCAGTGCGGAACAGGCATTTGATTCACTGGCGCATTAATGAAAAACGAAGTGTAAAAGACAAGAAGAAAGCGTTCGAATGCCGCCTTTATTCCGCAGGCGGCCGATCTTACTTGTCGCGACCGTGCCCGCAGTTAGGCTTTATCGACCTTATTCGAACAAGGACGTCAAATTCTGATGTCCGTATTTTAGTTTTCAGCGGGCATTGGCGTGTTGCGCCGCTGCAACTGCGAATTGGCCTCGGTTTATTATGGCTATACTCCGCAGCTGAAAGAATTTAATAGCCTTTGGATGCGCTTTGGCACATTGAATGCGTCCGGCAGTACGCAGGCTGGTGGAAACAATATGATAATCGAGAACCGAATCCGGTCCGCGATCGACCGTGTACGCGAGCAGTCGTCGAGCATCCCCGACATCGATCGCCTGTTTCTCTCGCTGAAAAACGATTTCTCGGAAATGGGCATCACTGCCGACGACCCTGAGGGCGAACGCGCCTGCCTCGGGCTCATGCTCATGGCACTGAAGATGCTGATGCCGGAATGCAAAGCGATTATGGAGACGCTGGCCAAAAAGCGGAACCCCAAGATCGCAAATGACGCGACCAAAGAGTCGCGAGTGATTTCCCTACATCGGACGGCGAACGGAACCTGGAATCGCAGGCCGTTTAATGAACAACAGAGGCGCGCCGCTGAGTTAATCAGCCTGTACAAGAAAACTGTCGCACCCACGAAGGAGGAGGATCGATTTCTCATACGAACCGGCCTGGCGACGCGGGCCGACCTCATCGAGGCGCTGGCGTGCGAGCCCGATTCGGCATGCCTCGCCGATCTGAAACTTTGGCTGGATCGGCTGGAACCTTACTGGCGCAACCGGCCGAAGATGACCCTCGTCGAAGCGCAAGCATTGTGGGAGACAGACCTGCGTCAGCTTGATGGAGAATCCGGCGTCATCGCGGAGAGCCATGCGCCAACGCGCGTTGCGCCGCAGATCACCGGCGTGTCAGTGGAACGGGGGGAAGCGGCCAAAGCTCGTGCGGGGCAGCAAAACAAAGGCAGCGCGCACCATGCCGTGCTTGTTTCGGTGGGCGGATAGTATCCTGCTCAGCCCCAGGACGAGGATGGGGCAAGTGTCCGCTCTCATGGCATTGCGACGAGATATTCGGTAGTTCGCCGTTTTCAAACTCAAGAAGTTGTTCTCGTCTTTTTTTACCACCTCTTCAACTATCGATGCGGCGCGAGAGAAGGAAGAGAATCCTGCTTTAATGGCGGCGCTGACGCGGATCTAACGGGCGCAGGCTCACGGACGCGACTTTAACAACACGAGCCCGCGCCCAGAGCGTCGCGTAGATCACGGAAAATATTGAATGAGCGGGACCGTTCCGATCACCGGAACCGCGGGCAATTTCGCCGCCGGTGAATCAGCCCGCGCGAAAAGCACCGCATCCTTGTCGCGATAAACGAGTGTCCAGCCAGGCGTTCGCATCATAAGCCTATTGGCCTCGGCCTTAGCCGATATGAGCACGAAATCATGCGGATAGGACGCGAGGACAGTTCCAGCGCGCGGATGGTCAAAACGGAAGTCTATATAGTCCTGGATAATCTTGTACGGGTAGATTAACTCGTAGCGTCCGTCAATGAAAACCTTCGAGTCTGGCGCGACGTGCCAGATCAGGTATTCGCCCCAGCCGAACTCATTGAGGATGTTGCCATGCAATCCGTGTTGCTGCATAAACGCGACAGCCCCTGATGGGTACGGGGCCTCAAGGCGCAACCGCGGTGAGAAGAGGCCGGCGCCAAGCGCGAACACTATTGCGACTGCTCCCGCGAACCATGGACTGATAGCGGAGTGCTCGGCCGGCGGCTCGGTGTGTTTTCCGCGAGCCTCTGCGCGCGTACGAAGATCGGCGAGCAGCAGAGTCGTATGCCGCGCTATTGGCATCGCGCACGCGATAACCGCCAGCGGCATATTGCGCACGGCAGTCCACGCCGCGAGGCTCATCATCGCGCCGATCACGACGAACGGGAGATCGCCGCCACGCGGCTTCAAAGCGAAAGTGATCGCGAAGACCGCGATAAATCCAAGTACCAGGACATAGTAGATTACGCCCAAGTGTCCCGCGTGCCATTGCTGCGCCATCGCGTATCTGAGCGGATTCCAATCGACTATATTGATCCGCAGAACCGGGTTGAACAGCGCGTGCAACACCATGCGCCAGGTGTCGATGCCAAAGGGTGTGACAAAGGGCGCCAGTAAGGCCCCAAGCGGGAGTATCGCAAGCCGCAGCGCTCGCCGCCAACCGTTGCCCACCATCATGTCTTGCAAGCCGACGAGGCCGGCATACGCGCCCAGGGTTGCTATTCCGATTACGAAGCCGCCGTGCAGATTTACCCATGCCAGCATTATCGGCGCCAGGACCCATAGGGGAGCCGAGCCTCGATAATAGTGGCGGGCGAGGATCGCGATCATTCCGGCAAAGAAAAGGAACGTGAAAAGCTGCGGACGATATTGCATCTGCGGCATGATCGCGAGCGCCGCCGCCAGCAGAATATTCGACTGGACTGTGAAGGTCGCTCCCGTTTCGGCAAGCGCCAGCGCGAGACAAATAAACGTCGCCGCCGCACAAGAGAACTTCCACAGCTTCAATCCGATGATGCCGAGATGGTTGTACACGGTCGCCATCACGATATCGGTCAGCCATTCATGATTGCCGAAGAAACGGCCGAAAGCGGTATATGAGAATGAGTCGTGGAGCATGACGGTATGCTGCGCGAGAGCCGTCTGTCCGAATCGGATGTGGCCCCACAGATCGGGATCGGTTAACTGGCCGGCATCGGCTATCGCAATTATCAGCAATAGCAGCGCCGGCGCGCTGTACAGCAACGAGACGTGGCGCGACGCTCGCGCCGATGCCGCCGACGCCTCCGCGCTCGTTAGCCGCGATTGGCCGGAGACCAGGTCCGCAGCTGGAAATCCGCAAAAGGAATCGTCTTGTGCGTTTCTCACAGCACGCCAAGATAACATCTATCCGTGCGTCTCGCAGTATGGGTTTGGCGATTCCGCTAGACGCTGTATTCAGTGCTAGCCGCGCTGGCGCGGACCCCAAGCCGCCGTCCTTGCGGCGCCAACATGTTTCAGCAGGCTGGCGATCTTCGCGCTAGGCCGTGAACGGTAACTCCCGTGGCCTCGGCATGGAGCCAGAGCGCGCCTCGATGGCGGACAATCGGATAGTTGGAAGTGGGCTCGGCGATCACCAGAGCGCGGCCGTCTCCCACGGCCCCGGTCCGTGCAAGATCGAAACTGCCCTGGCAGCCCGTTTCTTCGCCGGCCACCGAGACAAACAGCACGTCGGCCTTCCCACGAGGCTGCCGCGCGAACCGAAGAGCCGTCCAAACATATGCTGCCGCGCCGGCCTTCATGTCATCAATTCGGCCCGGATGCCCAATTAGATAGTTGATCTATTTGGCTATAACTGTTGCGTCGTGGATCTCCCCAAGAGTCGCGAACCATCCTCCGCTTTCCCCGATGTACTCGATCAGTTCTTCGAGTCGAGAGATCATGTGGGCTCTTCCGATCGTCTGCGGATGGGTCGTGACCACATAGCAAGCGCCGGTTTCATTTTTTAGAGCGTAGTCGAGAATTGCTTTCCAGCGATCAAAGATGCCTATCGCGGGGTTCATCCCTTCCTGCTTGCCGGTGATGTATTCCTCGGGGGGGAAATCGTCGAGATACCAGGACACGGGAATCTCGAGAACGTTACTGGACCGGCCGAAAACATTACCCCTGTCGGCATGTGTTTCGACCTGCCGGATTACGTATGGATGAAAATCATTGCCCATCAAACTGCTGTCGGCAGAGAACCCATACTGCTCCAGGATTGACAGTGTATTGGGGCTGAAGTCCCAGTATGGCGAGCGGTATACCCGAGGTTTCACCCCGATCCGAGCAAGTGCCTCAAGACCCATCTCCATGACCTTAGTCTCTTCCGCTAGGGTCATTGGCGTCGGATTTTCATGGACGTAACCATGATGTCCAACTTCGTGCCCGGCACTGACTATCTCGCGGCACAGTTCTGGCCAGGTATCTATGGTGTGACCGGGAATGCACCAGGTGGTTTTTATTCGATGCTTATCGAACAATTTCAGGAGGCGTGGGACGGCCACTTCCGCACCGAACTCTCCGCGCGACATATAGGCGGGTGAGCTCAGATTGAATGAGCCAATCCAGATCGCTTGAGCGTCAAAGTCGCAGCCGATGTTAACCGCAATCGCTTTTCCTGCCGGGATCGTTACTTTGCCAGCTACTTGAGGCATCGGAACCCCTCCCTGAGGGCTGATGGCTTTGTTCGGAAAGCTGTCATGCTGGATGGTACGGCGAGAATTGTGCCACTTGCTATCGTTAAGGTTGCGTGTTTGAGACTTCCGATGCTGGTTTGCCCGAGATTCCCTTATTCGACAGAGTTTCCAGCTTGTATGGCGAGTATTGAGCATACATAGCAGCTCTTCTGATCCGGTCGTTGAAGGTGGTTGCGGCTCCGGTTTTGCGGTTGTCGTATAGGGGATCGATGTCAAGTGCTGCCGTAATGACCATCTGCTTGTTCGTTGTCGCTTCAGCCACGATGCCGTTTGCATTCCACGGCTTGTCGCAGGGACTGAGGATCGAACTGCGGCCGTAGCCTGGCGGAAGCGGCGCCCCGGCGTCTCCGATCGTGCAGCAATGGACCATGTAGATCTGGTTTTCGATACATCGCGCCTGGGCGCAATGTCTGACACGCCAGAAGCCCGCCTCTGAAAACGTAAAGGAGGGGCAGAGGATCACTTCAGCGCCATTGTACGCCAGAATTCGGCAGACTTCGGGAATTTCCGTTTCGTAGCAGATTGCGACGGCGACTTTCGCTGGACCGACGTCCCACACCTCGAGCGTGTCGCCCTCGGTCGTCTTCCACTGTGACTCGGCAGGGAAAATATGAGTCTTCTTGTGGGTCAGTTCTCGGCCATCCGGCGTAAAGAGGTGCGCTACGTTGAAATACAGGTCGCCTTGTTTTTCGAGATGCGAACCGGCAAGCACAAACTGCTTGCGGCTGGTCGCGATCTGATGGAACATCTCGCGGTAGCGCGGGGTAAATTCAACTATACGAGTGAGATCCGCCAGCGCGGATGCGTCCGGATAAGATGTCACAAGTCCCACGGTAAAAAGTTCGGGAAACAATACGTAATCGCTGTCGCGCGGGACCTCGGTCATAGCGGCTTCGATTCTCGTCCGAAAGTGATCGAAGCCACCCCGCGCGATCGGAAACTGACAAACGGAAACTTTTGCCGTACGCATCGCATCCTCCGGGATTTGGTTTTTCGGATGACGTTTCAGCCGGGTCTGCGGGATCTGGTGAAATTGATTTTCTTTCGACGAGCCCCTTATTGAGACCTACAGATGACAGTCACGTAATTGTGAAGGCGTCGTGCCTGCGGCCAAACTCCGCGCTCAGTTGAAACGACCCTTCAAGAACGGCAAGGCTGCGGCCAACCGCCGAGTCTCTCGCGATTGACTATCGGGTCATTCCCTGCTGGAAAAGGCGATGACACACCGGATAACACAGACTCTCGCTGGATGTAAAGAGATGGGAAAAAAACATTCTCCAGCGTAAACAAGCAAGGTAAGCAAGTAAGGATAGACGGACAACTCAGTTGCCGGGGTGTGAGCTTTTGCCGAAAAGGCTCGGAAGATGTTGAAAATAAAGTTTCTCGGTGATAAGACTCTCAGCGCTGGGACCAGCTGGTGTCCCCTGCGCATAGCTTCTGATCTGATTTGTAAGCCTCGAAATTCTTTTATCGTTGGCCCGTACGTGACAGTAGGGGCGCAAAGGCTAAGAGCGCTGCTGCTGCGCGGCTCGAGACCCGCGCGCGCGCCCGGCTATGGCTCACCGGTCGACGGCGTGGGCTCGGGATGAGAATGAGCCTTCGCGTTGCCCGCGCGCCTTGCGGCGCTGGATGCGCGTGAGGCATATTCCTGCACGGTCGCAGCCGATGCCAAGAAAAAAACCACCCACCCCGGCGCGCGGCCCTGCTTCCGCACGACCTCCTAAAGCCGCAGCGCACGAGATAACTCTGAGAAAATATCTCGGCCGCGCCCTTCGCGAGCATCGGCGGCAGCACGCCTTGACCATCAGTCAGGTGGCCGAGTTAGCGCGCATCAGTTCCGGGATGCTGAGTAAAATCGAGAATGGACAGGTGGCTCCAACGCTCGACGTCATCGAGCGTACCAGCACGGCCCTCGGTTTGACGCTGGGCCAGCTTTTTCAGAAATATGCGGTGCCGGACGGAAGTGCCCAGCAGGTAAAAGCTGGCCAAGGCATGGAGGTGGTTCGCGTCGGTACCAAACGAGGTCATACATACCACCTACTGGCTTATGGACGTGGGCCGAGAAAGCTGTTCGAGCCTTTTCTCATAACGATGAACGATCAAAGCGAAGCCTTTCCTTCCTTTCAGCATGAAGGGACCGAATTCATCTACATGCTGCAGGGCAAGATTGCTTACAGGCATGGCCGCAATACGTACCGTTTAGAGTCAGGAGACGCATTGACCTTCGCCGGCGACGTGCTTCACGGACCGGAGCACCTGATCGAGGTGCCGATTCGATTCTTATCGATAATAATGTACGCCGAGAGCAACATTGAATGATCTGGAATTACGCCCGTTCTTCACGCCATTCATTTTGAAGCGGTCGAGTGCCGGGTCTTGGGAGAAGTCGCACATTGACCGTCCGCCGGCAATCTCAAACGTTCGGCTACCTTCAAAATGTAGGGAGGCCGCCGGCCTTCTGGAGTTGCAATTGGGCTCGCCGATGCGTGCGCGCGGCCGAGTATTGGTCCATTGACAGCCGCACTGAACGCCTTGGAATTAACTGCAGGGAATGTTTAATTCCTAAATGATCAAGACAAAATGCGGCATATTCCTTGGATAACTGACGTGCCAGGAATCCCGCGCAACGGCGAGCCAATGGCCCGGGCCTTTATGCCTAGGAAAGTTTTTTGCCTTGGTCTTTGCAAACCGGACTCCGTTGTGTTACCGCCTTCTATCCTCACAGTGAGGTGAAGAGACAGGCCCCGAGCCTTTTATCGACTGTTCCGTGCGATCTGTCCGCGGTTGCTTTTCAAAAATCGAACCCAATGAGAGTTTGCCGACAGTGGGCGTGGTTGCTCGAAACACTCTTGACGAAAAGGACTCCGCAATGCCGGACGCCTTCTCCAGACTCGTGCTTATATGGATGCACCGGAGTGCTGGCGCATACAAACCATTTCGAGTCGCGGCTGACAGTCGACGACCAAGGCCGTAAGCTTTTGCCCGACCGCATTCTGCGCTATTGCCGTGCCGGTAAGCTCCTCGGACGCGCGGTTGGCGAACTCGAAGTATCCACGTTGCAGTCTATATTACGGGATCATGTCAATCGTCCCAGCTCGATTTGCCGGCACCCGGACCAGCGATCACACGAACTCGAACAGCTGCACACAAATACTTCGATCGTGATGGACTTGAGTGATGGAGTGATGTTCATTTGCAAAGGCCAACCCTGTGAAGGGCAATATCAAATCGAGAGACTCGAAAAAGACGTCGGCGAAGCGCAGATGCCGTCACACTGAGTAGTCTCCCGCGAATAGGAGAAACAGAGGTCGAAAGGTAAGCTAACTTGGTCTGAGAGATTGATGTTTCGAAGAGTTGCGAGGAATTCCGCGGCCGACACATTACTCGAGCAGAAGGTCCGACGAGCGATGCCAGCAAGTGATAAAAAGTCAGCCAAGCACCGAGCGATGACGCGCGAAGCTGCCAAGGCCTTTCTCGAGGCTAATCAGATAAAATTCGTGCTTGCCCAGTTCGTGGATATCCACGGGGTGGCAAAGACAAAGGCAGTTCCGGTCGAGCATTTCGAAGATATCATCCTCGACGATGGAGCGGGCTTCGCCGGTTTTGCGGTGTGGGGTATGGGACAGGAACCGCACGATCCGGACTACATGGCGATCGGCGATCTCAATACTTTGACAGTGATGCCATGGCAACCGGGTTACGCGAGGATCGTTTGCGATGGCAGGATCAAGGGCAGGCCGTGGCCGTTTGACAGCCGCTTCATTCTCAAAGAACAGGTTCGGCGCTTGAGCGAGCGAGGCTGGACTTTGAACTCCGGCATGGAACCGGAATTTATGCTTTTCGCCCGGGGTCAAGGCGGTAGCATCGCGCCCGCCGATGAGACGGATCGGTTGGACAAGCCCTGTTATGATTACAAAGGGTTGGCGCGAAGCCGGCTATTTATCGAGCGATTAGTCGAATCATTGAAACAATCCGGCTTCGATGTTTACCAAGTGGACCACGAGGATTCCAATGGTCAGTTCGAAGTGAATTTCACCTACACTGACTGCCTCACAACGGCGGACCGGATGATATTCTTCCGCATGGCGGCGGGCGAGATTGCCCGTGAGCTGGGATTGCTCTGCTCATTCATGCCCAAGCCGGTGTCAGATCGAACGGGCAGCGGAATGCACATGCACGCGTCGTT
>Ga0070735_10005858_pt1 | contig 10116 bp, 8 predicted proteins | sample Coa_R1_FD_66443 | JGI IMG/M metagenome (GOLD analysis project Ga0070735, IMG submission 66443) | Surface soil microbial communities from Centralia Pennsylvania, which are recovering from an underground coalmine fire - Coalmine... | ecosystem: Environmental > Terrestrial > Soil > Unclassified ... | reverse complement strand
CGCATGACATGGCGCCTCGCACAATAGTGGGAAGTTGATGAGCGACGCCGAACCGACCGCGACACCAGTAGCCCCCGGGCAGCCTGCCGGCCCCAGCCTGATGGCGCGCCGCTTTCGCGGATACCTGCCTGTGGTGGTGGACGTAGAGACCGGCGGCTTCCATTGCGCTACCGATGCGTTATTGGAGATTGCGGCCGTCCTGATTGAGATCGAACCGGACGGCACGCTCAAGCGCGGTGTGACGCACAACTACCACGTCAAGCCCTTCGAGGGCGCGCGCCTCGATCCGGCCGCACTAACCATCACGGGCATCGATCCCTTTCATCCGCTACGGCCAGCGCTGCCCGAGAAGGACGCGCTCGGACGTATCTTTCGCGAGATTCGCCACGCGGTGAACGACCATCGGTGCCGACGCGCCATTCTCGTCGGCCACAACGCTGCCTTCGATCTGGCGTTCCTGAACGCGGCCGTCGCCCGGGCGGAAGTGAAGCGCAATCCCTTTCATCCGTTTTCTTGTTTCGACACGGCCACTCTCGCTGGCGCGGCGTTGGGCCAGACTGTGTTGGCTAAGGCCCTGGCAGTGGCGGGACTGGAGTGGGATCCCGCGGAGGCGCATTCAGCGACCTACGACGCGGAACGCACGGCGGATATGTTCTGCCTGATCTGCAATCGCATGCAGCAAAGCTTCCTGCATGCGCAAGATCGCGCACGCACACTGGGTTGGCTCGCCGCCGACCCTAACTCCGGGAACGGCGACGAACCTCCTGAGCCCCAGTGAGAGCTCTCAAGCCGCGGCGAGGGCGCCGGCTTCGGAGAGGAGCTTCTTGAGCTCGCCGCTGCGATACATCTCCAGAGCGATGTCGCAGCCGCCGACCAGCTCGCCATTCACATACAGCTGCGGGTAGGTCGGCCAGTTCGAGTAGCGCTTCAGGGCCTCGCGCATCTCGGGCTCCTCGAAGATGTTGACGTGCTTGAAGCTCGCCCCCACGGCTCGCAACGCAGCGACCGTCTGGGCGGAAAACCCGCACTGCGGAAAATCGGGCGTGCCCTTCATGAACAGCACCACGGGGCTTGAGCCCAGCTCCGCCTTGATCCTCTCGACGACATCCATCAGCAACTCTCCTCACGCGCATCGCGCAATATTCTCACTCTGCGCCGCTCCTCGAGCTCGGCTATCAGCTGCCACTGCTCGGCGGCACTCATTGAAGTCCACCGTCCGATTTCAGCGGCGGTCCGCAAGCATCCGGCACAGAAGCCCTGGCCGTCCAGTGTGCAGACCTTGGTACAAGGGGATGGGGGCCGCGTCATCGGCAAGATTCGTTGAATTATGAGATTCGGTAGCCTATTCTTCAAACCGCATCATCGCCAAGCCCAAGAAGAACAATGACTTGGGCGATCAAGAGGGAGACATTGCATGAATCCGCTCACTTCAGTCACTGGCGCCATCGTCACCGGACTGCTCATCGCTGTACTCGTCATTCTCGGTGTCGGCCACATGGGGGCGGCTGCCTCACAATTCAATGAGCTGGGACTTGCCCGCTGGTTCCACATCCTTGCGGGAATCATGTGGATCGGCCTGCTCTACTACTTCAACGTCGTGCAAACGCCGGGGATGGCCATAGCAGCCGCGGACAAAGGCGGTCCGGGCGGCGCGGGCGTGAACAAGTACATCGCCCCCCGCGCCTTGCTGTGGTTTCGCTGGTCCGCCGTCGTCACGTGGCTGACCGGATTCTGGTACCTCGCCTATTCCCATCAGTTCATGAACGCCCTCACCCTGGGGCGCGGCGGCCAGGACCGCTACAGTCTGGTGATCGGCTTGGGGATGTGGCTGGGCACCATCATGATCTTCAACGTGTGGGTCCTCATCTGGCCGAACCAGCAAAAGATCCTGGGACTGGTGCCCGCGACGGATGAGCAGAAGGCCAAGGCGCGCAAAGTGGCGCTCATGGCCTCACGGACGAATTTCGCATTGTCGATCCCGCTGATTCTGTGCATGGGTGGCGCGACGCACGGATTGCCATTTTAGTGGGCTCGGGATCGGACTCCTGTCCGATCCCGAGCGCGACCGGGAAAAAAGCGTGGTTTTTTCCGGGGGCGCCCAGCCCGGTCGCTCGCCACCTGCGGCGGCGGGGGGCACATCCCTGTGCCCCTGGGACGCACGGGACGTACGGGGCGATGGGTAAATTGTTAACGGACACTTGTAACTGACGTGATCCCGCTTCCTCCTGATTTATCGGCGCAAGTCGCTGCGGCCCTCCGTGAGGACATTGGAACGGGGGACATCACCGCGCATCTGGTGCCCGCGACTCAACAGGTGCGCGGCGCAGTTGTGACCCGTGAACCCGCCGTTCTCTGCGGGACCGCGTGGGTGCAGGAGACGTTTCGGCAGCTCGACCCGGCGATCCGCGTCAGCTGGCAGGCGCAGGACGGCGAGCAGGTCGCTGCGGATCAAACATTGTTCGAGCTCGAGGGGTCGGCCCGCCCGGTTCTGACTGGAGAGCGGACCGCTCTGAATTTCCTGCAGCTGCTGTCGGCGACTGCCACGGCGGCGCGGGCGTTCACCCAGGCAATCGCCGGCACAGGCTGCGAGATCCTCGACACCCGCAAGACCATTCCGGGGCTGCGAACGGCACAGAAGTATGCGGTCCGCTGCGGCGGAGCGCGCAATCACCGCATGGGGCTCTACGACCAGGTGTTGATCAAGGAGAATCACATCGCGGCCGCCGGCTCACTGACCGCGGCCATCCAGGCAGGCCGGCGGGCCGCGGCGGGTGCGGCCAAGGTGGAAGTGGAAGTCGAGACCTTGGAGGAATTCGCGGCTGCCCTGGCCGCGGGCCCCGACATCATCCTGTTGGACGAATTCAGCCTCGCCGACATGCGCACGGCGGTGGCGCTGAACAAGGCCCACCAGCGACCGGTGAAGATCGAAGCATCGGGGAGCGTGAGTCTGCAGACGGTGCGGCAGGTTGCCGAGACTGGGGTGGACTACATCTCGATCGGTGGCATCACCAAACACGTCCGCGCAGTGGATCTGTCAATGCGCTTGGCGTTTTCGCACGGCTGAGAGTCGCTATGCTACGGCCGACTTGAGTACTCGCTGCGGCTGCGCGATGCCGTAGCCCTGCGCGTAGTCCACGCCGAGGCTGGTGAGCATCTGGATGATCTCGGCGTTCTCGGCGAACTCCGCGATCGTCTGCTTGCCGGTGAGATGGCCGATTTCGTTGATGGAGCGGACCATCTCCCGATCGATGGGATCGCGCAGGATTTCCCGCACGAAGCTGCCGTCGATCTTCAGGAAGTCCACCGGGAAATGCTTCAGATAGCCGAATGAGGACAGGCCGGTGCCGAAGTCATCGAGCGCGAACTTGCAGCCGAGCTCCTTGAGCGCCTGAATAAACCGGTTGGCCTGCGAGAAACTCGCCACCGCCGCAGTCTCGGTGATCTCGAAGCAGATTTTGCCGGCATCCAGCCCGCTGCGATGGAACTGATCGATCACGAAGGGCAGGAACTTGTCATCGCCCAGGCTCTGACCGGAAAGATTGATCGAGCACATCATCAGCTTCTCGCGCTCGTCGGCCTCGGAGACCAGCCAGCGGAAGGCGTTCTCGATCACCCAGCGATCAATCGCAGGGGTAATACCGTAGCGCTCGGCCGCGGCGATGAAGTCATTGGGGGCGACGATCCGACCGGCCTCATCCTTCAGCCGCAGGAGCAACTCGTAGTGGGAGCCAACCTCGATTCGCTGCAGCGGCTGAATGGCCATGCGATAAAGCTCGAATCGACCCTCTTCCAGCGCGGCGTTGATGCGAGCTGCCCATTGCATCTCGCGGCGCCGGCGCATCAGCTCGATGTCGTTCTCCGCGAAGCTGTGCACGCGGTTGCGTCCACCTTCCTTCGCAGCCTGACACGCACTGTCGGCAGCCGACAGAACGGAGGCAACATCCTCGTTGTCCGCGCTGATCGGCACCACGCCGATGCTCGCACCCAGGCGGAACACGCGATCTTCCCAGGTGAATCTGAAATTACGCACGCCCTCGCGCAGCGTTTCGGCGGTGCGCATCGCCTCATCCAGCGAGCAGCTCTCCAGCAGGATGCCGAACTCATCGCCACCCAGCCGGGAAAGGGTGTCCCGCCAGCGGACCTTGGATTTCAACAGCGCGCCCACCTGACCGAGCAGCGCATCGCCGGCGCTGTGCCCGCAGGTGTCATTGACGATCTTGAACTGATCAATGTCGAGGTAACACAAGGCGTACGAGGCTTCGCGTGCCTTGGCACTCTTCAGCGCGCGCTCGAGCCGGCTCTCGAACTCGCGACGGTTGACCAATCCGGTGAGCAGATCATGGCTGGCGTGATACGACAACCGCCTGTTGAGCTCGCGCGATTCACTGACGTCGTGGAAGACCAGCACACCGCCCGCAACGTGCCCCGCCCCATCGCGGATGGGTGCGGCGGTGCTCTCCACATAGAGCTCGTTGCCGTCGCGCCGGATCAGCAACATGGGCCGCACCGACTTGATAGGTCGGATACGGCGAATCGCAACACTCAGCGGATTTTCCAACGGCTCGCAGGTCTCCTCGTGGAAGGCCCGGAAGATCTCCTCGACGGGGCGGCCCATGGCATCTTCCAAACGCCAACCGGTCAACTCCTCGGCGACCGGATTGATGTAGTCGATGGTCGAGTGGGCATCCGTGGTGATGACTCCATCACCAATGGACTGCAGCGTGATTTGGGCGCTTTCCTTTTCGCGGAACAGCGCTTCCTCGTAGATCTTGCGCTCGGTGATATCGAGCTCTACGCCGACCAGACGCAGCAGGCGACCGTGCTTGTCGACGCGGGCCGTGGCTCGGCTGCTCACCCAGCGCCACTCACCGTTGCGATGACGCATGCGATGTGTGCTTTCGAAATGTTGCGTCTTGCCGGCAACGTGATCGCGGATCGCGGCCTGGACGCGGGACAGATCATCGGGATGGACAAGGCTGCGCCAATCCGGCGAGCCGCGCATATCATCATCCGCGTAGCCCAGCATCGTCTTCCAACGCGGGGAGAAATAAACCTCGTTGTTCTCTACATCGAAGTCCCACAAGCCATCATTCGCTGAGGCTTGTGAGAGGTTCGTGCGCTCCTCCAGTTTCGCAAGCCGCGCTTCGATCCGAATCCGCTCGAGCCCGGTCGCGAGACTGGTGCCGATGAGCTTCATCAGCAGCTGCAGGTTAACGTCCCAGGCGCCTCGTGGCAGCGTATGTGCAAGTCCCAGGATGGCCGCCGGTTTGCCCTGTACCCGCAGCGTGATCAGCAGGGCGGAGCCGATCTGCAGGTTGGCCAGTTTCTGGCCTTCAGCCGCCTGCTCGCGGCGAGGCGTGCTGGTATCGCGCAGCTCGGACAACCGTAGGTGATCCAGGCGCGAGGTGAGCCACGGGAACTCCTCCATCCGCGCCTCGCGCAAGCCTTCCGGCTTGCATTGAGCGAAAGCACTTCGCGCCACCTGAACGTCCTCGATGATGAGCTCATCGGGCCGGAAAGCCGCCAAAAAAGCGCAATCAGAGGAGGTGGCCTCGCGCAGTAGCTCGAGATTGCGCCGGATGGTCTCGGCAATCTGCTCCCGGCGCATGTTCTGGAAATCGACAGCGATCTTCGTGCACGCCACGTCGAGGCCGAGAACCGGTCTGGGTGCGCGCCCAGTCCAAACGTCCGCCGAAAGGATATCCGACGCGGTGAAATCCGCTGGCTTGTCCGGCGGCAGAGACGACATGTATCCGAAGACCTCCCGAACCAAACAGCAGCGTATCTGAAGGTTGGCCCCGCGTATGTGACGCCGTCGGGGATTGGCTCTGTGATGACGCTACGATTTCTAACTAGTTGCGCGTGATTCTCGCACACTAATCGAGGAACACAAGCTAACGTGCTGTTCAATCTCGAATTAAGTGCTGGCTACTGAGTTGACAGAATGTTTCCGTGTCTTACAGATTGCCACCAGGTCCGCCCAGGCACGAATGACGGTCTCAGGCTCGATACCCAATATGTTCTGCTGGCCATCCACCTTCCCCGTCACCACTGCCGCGGGCGTGGTCGTACCGCCGGGGCGGTATTGGACCGGATTGGCGGTTCCGAACAGGGAAACCGTGGGGCAGCCGAGCGCCGCAGCCGCGTGCGCGGGGCCGGTGTCCACAGAAATCATGCTATGAGCCTGCTCCAGCACAGGGAGCAGTGTTTCGATCGGCAGATCGCGTGCGACATTGTGGAGATCCCCAACCGCCGCGGCAGCGATGATGTCCTGATTCAGACTGTATTCGGCGGCCGTCCCCGACAGCACGATGGCATGATCGGGACAAAGGTCCCTCACCCCCCGGATCACTTTCCCCCAGCGCGACTCCGGCCAGTACTTGGACGTTCCCGCCCGTGAGCGCAATCCGCGACGGGCAGCGTGCCGGCTCCCAGGGTGAACGACGACAAATGGACGCCCGGCCAAACCATGCTTCGCCAGCCATGGCCCGACCACGGCACGCCTGGCGGGCGTCAACTCGATGCGTGCCGCCCGTTCAGTGGTACCCGGGGGGCCGGGCAGCCGCCCCGCCAGAGCCGGTGGCGTCTCGTTACCGAGGCGCACATACCGGTCGGCAAAGGTTTCTTCGGGCTGCCAATCGAATGCGCGTGAATCGCATATGTACCCGTCGGGTACGCCGCCACGGGTGAGCAAGTCCATCCCCACGCGCAGGTCGCAGTACCAGGTGGGACCGGGGCCCCGGCTGCGCAGGTAGTGGACGAGGCGCAGCTGATCCCAGCTCAGGAGGTACGGCATGCGGCGGCTGCGGATCACGAACAGCCGGCCGACACACGACTGTCCCTCCAGCAGCGGGCGCGTCCAGGGTCCGGAGGAGATGACATCCACTGGCCTGCCGAATCGCGCCTGCAGGTGTCGCAGCAACACGGTCAGCAGCACGATGTCGCCGAACGCACCAAAGCGCATGACCAGTGGAGCTGCCAGCCTTTCCTCGGCCATCCTATGAGTCCAGCCCCGCGCGAGCGAGTGCATACAGGCGTTTGAGCTCGGCCTCCATGTCAGCCTGCAGTCGCTCGATGCCCGCAGCATCGAGCACTCGCGGCACGTACCGCGCCGGTCCAATGGCAAGCGAAATCCGTGCGAACGGATAGGGAATCACAAATTTGTCCCACTTGATCAGCCGCGCCCGAGAGGCCGCGTAGGCCATGGGCAGCATCGGCCGGGCGGACATCTGCGCCAGCAGAATCGCCCCCGGCTTGAATTTGAAACGCGGCCCGCGCGGCCCATCCGGCGTGATCACCGGCGAGAGCTTCTCGCGCATCAGAGCCTGATAATAGTCGCGCAACGCCCGCGCACCCGTATGAGTCGAGGAGCCGCGGATCACACTCCCGCCGGCCCTGCGAACCATCATGGCGCCCAGCTCGCCGTCCACCGACGGGCTGATCAGCCATCCGACTGTCAAACCGCGCTCGCGTTGCTCGAGCAGAAATTTCGCGCAGAACAGCTGGTGCTGGTGCCAGTAGCACGGCACGAGCGAAGGGGCTTTGGCCAGCGCGGCCTCCAGATGCTCAACACCGGAAATTCTGACGACCCGGCAGCTGCGCCACCACATCCTGATCAAGCCCACGCCGATGGGCACGATGATCCGATACAGCAGCCGCCGCGCTGGGGTCATCGTGCGGCTGGAGCGCGTGGTCTTGCGGTAGAAGGAGTTGCGCAGGCCCTCGTCCGGCCCGGGTTCGGTCATAGGGGATCCGAGTAAGGTAGAATCAGGGTTTCGCGCATCGCCGCCTGCATGACCGCCACCGAGTCCGAGTCCAGACAACCGCCCGAGGCGCAGCTTCAGTTCGACATCGGCTCCACGGATGACTCCCTGGAGCGCATGACGGAGCTATTCGCCCGCCACGGCGACATCTACCGAGTGTTTGCGCCGGGGCGCAAGTCACACACTTACGTCATTCATCACCCGGATGACGTGAAGCGCGTGCTCGTGTCCAACCACCGCAACTATACCAAGGGTGTCGGCCTCGACCGCGTCAAGATTTTGCTGGGCAAGGGCATCATGACCAGCGAGGGCGAGTTGTGGCGCCGGCAGCGCTACATGATGCAGCCGTTCTTCCACCGCCGCGTGGTCACCGAATTCGCACAGACCCTGGATGCGGTCAATGAGCGCTTCCTCAGCCGCTGGGATGAGCACGCCGCCAGCGGCGAGCCATTGAATGTGACTGAGGAGATGAGCGAGCTGACGCTGGATATCGTGCTGCGCTCCATTTTCGGCCGCGACCTGCCGCAGCTGTCGCAGGCATTCGAGCTGGTGACCAAGGAGCCGGCGCGCAACCTGCAGTTCGCCTTCAAGTTCCGCTCGCTGACCAAGCTGGTGGCCGCCGTCATCCAACGCCGGCGCGCCGGCCAGGAGGAGCATTTCGACTTTGTCGGCATGCTCATGGGCGCCCGCGACAAGGAGACCGGCGATCCCATGAGCGAGCGCGAGCTCATCGATGAGGTCATGACGCTGGTGGTGGCCGGTCACGAGACCACCGCCAGCGGACTGAATTGGACCTGGTATCTGCTGTCCCAGCACCGGGAAGTCGAGCGCAAGCTGCACGCCGAGCTCGACGCGGCTCCCGCAATGAGCGCCCCCAGTTTGGCGCAGATGGAAGCCCTGAGCTTCACGCAGCAGGTCATCAACGAGGCCCTGCGCCTGTACCCGCCGGGTTGGCTGCTGTCGCGGCGCACGATCGAGCCGGACGTGCTGGGAGGTTACGATATTCCCGCCGGTGCGAACGTGCTGCTGCCGCTGTACCTGTTGCACCGGCATCCGCGCTTCTGGAAGGATCCCGACCGGTTCTGGCCCGAGCGCTTCGCGCCGGAGCACGAGGCAGAGCGGCCGCGTTTCGCCTACATGCCCTTCGCGGCAGGCCCGCGGCACTGCATAGGCGAGACGCTCGCCCTGTATGAGATGTTGATGCATTTGTACAAGATGGCTCGCCGCTTCCGGCTGAAGTATGTGCCGGATCAACCGCTCGAGCTGGAAGCGCAGATCAACCTGCGCACCCGTTATCCACTACACATGAGGCTGGAACGCCGCTGATGTTCACCGCCACGACTCTCACAGAGCTGCTCGAAACCAACCGCACGGTTCAGGGCGGCCTCACCTATCTCGAGGGCGAGAATGACTCCCGCGAGGTCTCGTTCGCGCAGTTATATGAGCGCGCGATCGGCATTCTCCATCACCTGCAGCGCCTGGGTGCGCGCCGCGGCGACAAGCTGATTCTGTTCCTGATCGACAACGAGCAATTCATCGACGCTTTCTGGGCGGCCATCCTGGGTGGCATCGTGCCGGTGCCGGTGGCCCTGGGGATCAGTGACGAGCACCGCCACAAGCTGCTGCGGATAGCGCGCCAGCTCGGCAATCCCTACATCTACACCGAGCGCAGATCGCTGGATCGGATTGGCGCGTTCGCCGCCGAGGCGGGCGCCACCGAGGTATTCAACAACCTGCGCGGGCGCGCCTTCCTCGTTGACAACCTCGATGACATCTCACGGCCCGGCAAGCCCCACAAGGCCCAGCCGGAGGAGACCGCCTTCATCCAGTTTTCTTCGGGATCCACCAGCGAGCCCAAGGGCGTGGTGCTCACCCATGCCAACGTGATCGCCAACTGCCGCGGCGTGATCCAGGCGGCCGGCCTGAATCCGCACGATGTAAGCCTTTCGTGGATGCCGCTGACCCACGACATGGGCCTCATCGGCTTTCATCTGATCATGTTTGCCAGCCGCGTGCGTGCCCACCTCATGCCCACGGAACTGTTCGTGCGCCGGCCCCTGCTGTGGCTGACACTCGCCTCGCGTATCCGGGCCACGGTCCTCTGCTCCCCCAACTTCGGCTACAAGCACTATCTCAAGGTGCTGGGTGAGCGGCCCGTGGGCGGGTTGGACCTGTCGGCGGTGCGGCTGATCTTCAATGGGGCCGAGCCGATCTCGGTCCGGCTGTGCGAGGAATTCCTGACGCGGCTCGCGCCGGCGAAGCTCCCGCGCAACGCGATGTTCCCCGTGTATGGGCTGGCGGAGGCCTCCTTGGCGGTGGCATTCCCGGAAGTCGGCGCGCCGCTGCGCACGTT
>Ga0070735_10005857_pt1 | contig 10116 bp, 8 predicted proteins | sample Coa_R1_FD_66443 | JGI IMG/M metagenome (GOLD analysis project Ga0070735, IMG submission 66443) | Surface soil microbial communities from Centralia Pennsylvania, which are recovering from an underground coalmine fire - Coalmine... | ecosystem: Environmental > Terrestrial > Soil > Unclassified ... | reverse complement strand
TGGCGTATTTTTCGTTCGAGCATTATCCGATGGATCCTTGCCGGATTCCTTGGGGCAGTCTGTACGAGGAGCCTGAATTGGTGAGCCACATTATGGAGGTGTGGCATGAGGATGGAATTCCTGCCGATATGCCGATGTTTATTACGGAAGGAAATTTATCTTCGGCGGCGAGTGAGACTTATCAGGACATTTTTTCTGGAGTTTGGCTGGCGGATTACATCGGGTCGTTTCTAAATTCCGGCGGAAATGGAGTTTATTTTTTTCATTATTTGCCTCTGCAGATGGAGCCGGGGTGCAATAACTCGCCGGGAACGTTTGGCATGTTTACGGTGGATGCGAATTACCAGATTCAGCAGCCGCTGGCGCAGTTTTTTGTGGCAGAGTTGATCAACCTCGAATGGGTGCAACCGGGTGGTGGTGAACACCAAGTATTTTCCGCTGCCAGCGATGTTCAGGATGGGGCTGAGCATGAGTTGGTGACGGCTTATGCGGTGAAGCGGCCCGACGGAAACTGGGCGGTGATGGCGGTGAATCGGGATCAACAGAATGCACACCGGGTGCATATTTCTTTTAAGAAGTCAGAAGAGGCGGAGGCGGGTTTTGCAGGCCCGGTGGGGATTTCGACTTTCGGCAGTGAGCAATACCTCTGGCATCCGGCACAGACGCGGTTTATGGCTCATGCGGAGGAAAGTGGGAAACCTACGATTGTAACTACGAGCAAGGGATGGGCTGATCCGGATGGGCCGATGGTTCGATCGAAGGTAAACGCGGGAAAGGACACTTGGTTCGAGTTGCCTGCGGCTTCGGTTACGGTGATCCGAGGGATGGTTCGGGAGAAGTGAGCTTGAAGGGTTCTGTAAGGGCACAGGTTAAGTCGGATATACACCGCAGGTTACTTTTTACTTCGGGGCCTTCTTAGTTCTGCAATCGAGCGATGGCTGGCTGAGTCCTTTATCAGAGTGGCGAGGCGCTTCAGTCTGGTTTCCTCTTTTTTTGCGCTTACTACCCGGTATGTGGCGGTGCGCTGATACCAGGGTGGTTGCGATGTGAAAAATCGCCATGCGGTTTTGTTGGCGCGGAATTGTTTTTCGTATTCCGCCGGAAGCTTTGCGGTTTTTCTCTGCTCATAGGCGTAGATGGCGGATCTGTTGGAGTCGCGCTTTCCGAATGCGGCTGAGCCGGCGGCGTGCATCAATCCCATGCTCTTGAGTTCGGTGGCGCGCTTTATATTGATGGCGCTCCAGGTGCTGCGCGGTTTGCGCGGGGTGAAGCGGATCTTGTAGCTTGCCGCGTCGAGGCTTTTGCGGACGCCGTCGATCCAGCCGAAGCAAAGCGCGCCGTCGACGGACTCCGGCCAGGTGATGCTGAGGCGCACCGAATCGCGCTTGTAGAAGCCGACCCAGAGTTCCTGTTCACTAGCGTGATTTTGTTCGAGCCAGGCGCGCCAGTCTTCGAGCGTGGGGAAAAATTTGGGCGTGGCCCTCATGCGAACCAGAATATTCCACGGCTAAAGCGTTTACATCAGCCACAATGCGTCCACATCAACGATCACTTGGGTGCGCGGAATTTTTTGCGATACAGCGTAGGCTAGCATGGCGCGCAGGGTGGTGTTCAACTTCTCGCGGCTGGGCGATTTCAGGACGAAGTGATAACGATAGTCGCGCTTCAAGCGCATGATTGGCGCTGTAGCCGGTCCTAGCACGCGGACGCCTTCATGACGGCTTTGCTCGAACCATTTGCCTAGCGTGCCGGACCATTGCAGGGCTTCGTCGAGCTTGTCGCTGCGGATGAGAACGTTGGCCAGGGCTGAATAGGGCGGATAGTGCATCCAACTGCGGAAGCGAAGTTCCTTTTCGTAGAAGCCGGTGAAGTCGTGACGGGCGGCATATTGAACCGCATAGTGGTCTTGAAAAAAAGTCTGCAGAATCACTTTGCCCGGGGATTGGCCGCGGCCGGCGCGGCCGGCGACCTGGGTTAACAACTGGAATGTGCGCTCGGCGGCACGGAAGTCGGGAAGGCCGAGCGCGCTGTCGGCGCCGACTACGCCTACCAGCGTTACACCATGAATGTCATGGCCTTTGGCGATCATCTGGGTGCCGACCAGAAGATCGAGTTCGCCTTCGTTCAAAGCGTTGAGCGTGCGCTCAAAATCTTCGTGGCCGCGGACGGTGTCGCGATCCAGGCGGGCGATGCGGGCTTGCGGGAACATGCCGTGCAGTAACTCTTCCAGCTTCTCCGAACCGGTGCCTAAGAAATAGATATACTCGCTGCCGCAGTGGGCGCATTGCTTGGGAATGTGCGCGACATAGCCGCAGTAGTGGCACACCATTTTGTGCTCGCTCTTGTGATGTGTCATGGCAACGGCGCAGTTGCGGCATTGCAGAGTTTGGCCGCAGGTTCGGCACAAGACCACCGGCGAATAGCCGCGGCGGTTGAGCAGGACCATGACTTGCTCTTTGCGATCGAGGCGATCCTTAATCTCAGCCGTGAGTTTCCGCGAGATGACTTGCTCGTGTCCTGTTTCCTGGAATTCCTGGCGCATGTCGACGATTTCGACTTCGGGAAGCGGACGCAGCTCGACACGATCCGGCAACTCGATTAACGCATATTTGTTTTTGGTGGCGTTGAAATAGGATTCGAGCGAAGGAGTAGCAGATCCGAGGACCACTACAGCGTTCGCCATTTTGGCGCGCATCACGGCTACGTCGCGGGCGTGGTAGCGCGGATTCTCTTCCTGCTTGTAGGAAGAATCGTGCTCTTCGTCGACGATGATGAGGGCGAGGTCCGCAACCGGGGCGAAAACCGCAGAGCGTGTCCCGACGACCATGCGAGCTTCGCCCTTCTTGATTCTGTGCCATTGCTCGGCGCGCTCTTTATCGGAGAGAGCGGAATGCAGGATGGCGGCTTCGTCTCCAAAAATCTGATGCAAATCTGCGGCCACGGCTGGCGTGAGGCCGATTTCGGGGACTAAGAGAATGGCGGAGCGTCCGGCTTCGAGAACTGCTCTCATGCCTGCGAGATAAACGGCGGTTTTTCCGGAGCCGGTTACTCCGTGGAGCAGCATGCCGGAGAATTGTTTCTTGCCGACGGCTTCGCGCAGTCGATCCAGGGCGGATTGCTGCGCCGTGTTGAAACTGAAGTCGAATGGCGAGGGGCGCGGCTTGCTGCGTGAGAGAGTGAAATTAGCGGGTTCTTCGAAAATTTCGATCAGCCTGCGTTTTACCAGCGTGGTGAGCATGGTTCGTGGGACTTCCAGCGCTTGCAGGGTTCCGACCGGAACTCGGCCGCCAGAGGCCGCTAGCGTGTCGATAATCGTGCGCTGCTTGTCGTTCAGTTTGCCTTCGGCGGATTTCAGTTGTGCGATCTTTACGATTCGGGTTGCATCGCGCGTGTGAGAGACATCTTCGCGAGTCAGCCATTTCTTGCGGACCATTCCGGCGAGAATTGTTTTGGGGATATGAGCGGCGGAACGGAGAGTTTCTTCGCGAACCGCCGCAGTTTCATTCGGTGCAGAGTCTTGTGCAACCATGTAATCGAGCACGCGAAATTCTGCGGCTTGTTCTTCTTCAGAGCGGCGCGAGCGCAAGGATGATCCGGACATGCCTGCGAGATGGAGAGCCATGCGTCCTCCGGGCGTGATGCCGTAGGCGATGGAGCGTTTGAATTCGGCGTGCAGCGGGAGCATGGTGCGGAAAACTTCACCGAGAGGGGCCAGATAGTAGTCGGCGATCCAGCGGGCGAGGCGAAGGAGTTGATCGTCGAGGACGGGCGCGGGATCGAGAATACTGTAGATGGCTTTGGTTGCTACCGAGGGCTTGCGATCGTGGAGCTCGACTACGATGCCTGTCATGCGACGTTGGCGGAAGGGGACGAGTACACGCGCGCCGACTGCGGGAGCTGCGTCCGGCGGGACACGGTAGGTGAAGACCGTGTCGAGTGGGACGGGGAGGGCTACGTCGCAGAATTCGGGCATTGATTCGAAGGATATCAGGCAGGTCTGTGGGTTATCGCTCAAGGACAGGAAAGCGGATTCTTCGCCTCACTCGGAATGACAAAGCATTTTCGGGGAGCGAGGTCCTGTGCTAGTCCGCGGCTTTCTTTGGAGGCTCGATGCCCAGATACTTCATTACCATCTGCAGATCCTTCCAGGCTTCGCCTTTTTGGCGAGGATCGCGTAGCAGGAATGCGGGATGATAAGTCACGGCCAGGCGCGCGCCGGGCCATGAGGGATCGGGCTTGACGCCGGTTGGCATGAAGTCGTAAAAGCGGCCGCGCAGTTCGGACATGGATGCGTTCATCGCCAGCAAATTTTTCGCGGCGGTCGCGCCCAGGGCGACGATGACTTTTGGTTTGACGGCGGCGATCTGACGCATTAAAAACGGCGAGCACGTGTCGCATTCGTCGCGCTCGGGTTGGCGATTTTGGGGCGGGCGGCATTTGACGATGTTGGCGATGTAGATATCCTCGCGGCGCAGGCCCATGGCTTTGATCATGTTGTTGAGCAGCTGTCCGGCGCGGCCTACGAAGGGCTCGCCTTGGGCGTCTTCATCGGCGCCAGGGCCTTCGCCTACGAACATCAACTCTGCGCGGGGATTACCCACGCCAAAGACGATTTGCTTGCGGCCCTGCTGGTGCAATTTGCAGCGTGCACAATCGCCGAGGTCTTCGCGGATGAGTTTGAGAGCGGCGGCGGGATCGGTCACACCTTGCTCAGGCTTGGGAGAAATTATCTCGAATTGTTCTTCTTCGACGGCAACGGCGGCGGATTTTCTTGGGGACATTTCTTCTTCTATTCCCGGTTTGCGTTCAATCAGAGATGGTGCGACGTTGGAACTCGATTCTGCCTCTTGCGTTCCCGCGGAGATGGGATCACGACGGTAGAAGTCGTAGATGCCCATCTCGTGGCAGAAGCGGATGTGTTGAGCCAGTGCGCGGCGTAGTTCGGGGTCCAGAGTTTGGGGCATTTCAAAATCAGTGCTCGACGTCAAAATAAATCTTGGTGGATGCACGGTACTGAACTACCTTTTGTCCTTCGATCTGCATGTCGAGCGAGTCGACGTGAGCCCACTTGATGCTGCGAACTGTTTTGGCAGCTTCAGCGACGGCGCTTTCGGCGGCCTTGGCAAAGCTTTGATTGGATGTGCCTACGACTTCGATCACTTTTTGCGTCATGTGCGCGCTCTCCTTAAGAGATTGGAAAGAGCATTGTACGCCCGCCCGCATGTTTGCGAGGTTGTGGAAACTTCGGGTAGTGATCTAAATCAGGTCCCTGGGAAACTTCTGGCACGGCTCTGTTCTTGAGATGGTTAAATTATCCAGTGAACTCCGCAGTGGGGGCTGTGTTCCGCTTCGCTCGGCGGAACGTACGAGTGCGTCATCGCCGCATGAACTGGCGCTTGTCAGGCCTTTACAGAGGATTTTCTGCGGTCGCGAATGCGGACGACCTGATCCAGAACGCGCTGGGCCACTTCCCACTTGGTGGTTTCGGGGACTTGGACGACTTCGTCATGCGTGATGATGGTGACTTCGTTGCGCTCGGAGTCAAATCCGATGCCTTCGCGGGAGACGTCGTTGACAACGATGGCGTCGAGATTTTTGGTGGTGAGTTTTTGGCGGGCGTTTTCGAGAGCATTTTCGGTTTCGGCGGCGAAACCGACGATAATCTGCTGTTGACTGCGGGCGGAGATTTCTCTCAGGATATCGGTTGTCGGTTCGAGTTCGAGCGTGAGCGGGCCTTTACGTTTCAGCTTTTGAACGGAGGCCGATCTTGCGCGGTAGTCGGAGACGGCGGCGGTTTTGATTACGATGGTCGATTGCGGAAGAAGATTTAACACTGCATCGCGCATTTGTTCAGCGGATTCGACACTAGTAAGTTCGGCTGCTCCCGGCGGCGTGAGCGTAGTAGGGCCGCTGACGAGCAATACGCGAGCACCACGACGCAGTGCGGCTTCGGCGAGCGCGTAGCCCATGCGACCGCTGGAGCGGTTGGTTAAGTAGCGGACAGGATCGATTTTTTCGCGCGTGGGACCGGCGGTGATCAATACTGTCTCGCCGGAGAAATCCTGCGCGGCGCCAAGAGCTTCAAGAACCGCCGCTACAATGGCTTCATTTTCTGCGAGACGTCCTGCGCCGACCATTCCGCACGCCAGATATCCAGAGCCTGGCTCGACGATCTTCACCCCTCGTTTGCGCAGGATTTCGAGATTAGCTTGCGTGGCCGGATGGTTCCACATGTTGACATTCATCGCAGGCGCAACGACTACGGGGGCGGTGGTTGCGAGATACAGCGTCGTCAGGAAATCGCCGGCGATGCCTTGGGCGAAGTGCGCAAGAATGTCGGCTGTCGCAGGGGCCACGAGAAGAGCGTCAATCGATTGCGCTACCGCAATGTGTTCGATGGCGGAATCGATGTTGGCCGCTCGCTCTTCTCCGGGAGAAAACATTCCCGTGATTACTTTTTCGCCGGAGAGGGCTGCGAAGGTAAGCGGGCGAACGAACTCCTGTGCGGCATGGGTCATAATGACCTGCACGCGAATACCGCGGTCCTGCAGAAGGCGAACGATTTCAGCCGCCTTGTAGGCTGCAATTCCGCCCGTAACTCCGAGAGCAATTTTCATGGTACGCAGCGACAGCGCCTAAAGGCGCGATGTACAGCTGCTCATTGGGGTACGCCTGAAGGCGCACCTGATCCGGATCCAAACGAAGCCCGAACCCCTTTAGGCTTGGCCGAAAGCGTGATCCAAAACTTCCGCAGCTTGCTCGGCCGCGCTGCGGGTTTCGGGAATTTCCCACTTCACCTTGCCGGCGCGGATTTCATCCTGCGCAATGCGGCACGGTTTGCGCGAATTTGTTTGCACCACTGGCGGAGCTCCCGATTGCAGTTGCCGGGCGCGCCGGGCAGCGACCAGAATGTAACGGTAGTTGCTGTCGAAGCCTTCGATCAATTTCATTGGACTCTCTCCCTTGATTTGGGGACGCAAGATTTTGATTGCCGAAAGTTCTACGCTGCGTTCTTCGTCAGCGAAGCTAACGTCACCTATTCTCCCACGAAAATGAACTTTGCGGGGGCCACGAGAGTGCCATTAGGTTACGAAGGACTAACCCGCCGACTTTACCGTGGCGCGGAAGGAATCGAGGATGGGCTGGACGCGTTCGCGGACGTTGGCGAGGCGGCAGGAATTGGCCACGGCGACGATTCTAGCTTGATCCTCGGAGAGAGTGTCTCCGGTGCGAAGCAAGCGTTCGCCGCGCACGATGGCGCGCAGACAGTTGATGGATTCATCGAGCTGATCGTTCACGAGAATATAGTTGTAGCGCTCGTAATTTTCGATTTCGCGAGTGGCGGTTTGCAGGCGGCGCTGGATGACTTCTTCGCGATCTTCGCTGCGCTTGCGCAGGCGCTCCTCCAGCGTTTTGCGATCGGGCGGGAGGATGAAGATGCTGGTGGCGTCGGGCAGTTTGCGCTGAATTTGTTCCGCGCCCTGCACGTCGATATCGAGTAGCAGGTCGCGGCCTTTTTGCTCGGCTTCTTCGAGAAAGCATTTTGCGGTGCCGTAATAGTTGCCGAATACTTCGGCGTATTCGAGGAATTTGTTGTCGCGGATCATCTGCTCGAACTCCGGGCGCGAGATGAAGTAGTACTGGCGGCCATCGATTTCGCTGCCGCGCGGCGGGCGCGTGGTGTACGAGATGGAGAATTCGAGATCGGTGACAGATTTTAAAATTTCGTTGACGAGCGTGGATTTGCCTGAACCAGAGGGAGCGGAGATGATGTAGACGACCGGTTTGCGCGGTGTGGAACTCATTCGAGGTTTTGCACCTGCTCGCGCGATTTCTCGATTTCGGCTTTCATGCTAAGGCCGGCTTCGGTGATCTTCAAGGCTTCTCCAGCGAGGCCGGAAGTTTTTGAAAGCAGCGTGTTGGCTTCCCGGTTCATTTCCTGCAACAGGAAGTCGAGCTTCTTGCCAACCTCTCCGTGCTCGTCGAGAAGGCCTAGGAAATGCTGGATATGGTTTTCGAGGCGGACTACTTCTTCCTGCACGTCGCTGCGGTCGACCAGGAGAGCCGCTTCCTGAAGAACGCGGTCGCGATCGGGAGCGGAGCCGAGCAATTCCTGCAGACGTAACTGCAGGCGCTCCGTGTAGCTTTGCAGCATGCTGCGGCGATGTTCTTCGACAACCTTGACTGCATCGCGGAGGTGCGCCATGCGCTCGCGCAACTCGCGTTCGATGCTGCGGCCTTCCTGCTCGCGCATCTGGTTCAGACGATCGAGCACTTCGCCGATGCGGGCCATCACGGCGGCTTCGAGCGCGCCATCGACGGCCGTGCCAGAAGAGTCGAGAGCACCTGGAACGCGCAGGATGGCATTCAGGTCAGGTTCGTTGGGAAGAGAAAACTCGTTGGCTGCCGCGCGGTAGGCGGTGATGTAGGCGCTGACCAGCGCGCGATTGAGGGACAGATTTTCGCTGCCGCCGCGCTCGATACTCAGAGTGACTTCGACGTGGCCGCGGGCGATTTGTTCCTTCAGCAGACGGCGCAGTTGCATCTCGAGCGAGTCACAACCGGAGGGCAGGCGGAAATGGAGATCGAGAAAGCGGTGATTGACCGACTTGAGCGAGACCGAAAACGCGAGCCTGCCGTTGCTCTGCGTTGCGGCGGATTCGGACGGCGAGGCCGAGTTTTCATCAGCCCTATTTTGCAGATCGCCTTTGACCTGCGCAAATCCCGTCATGGAGCGGAGAGGCATATATGTTTTCTAGATACCGAATTGTAATTTCAATTCGGCTGCGCCGGTTCAAGTTTCGGCTCGAAGTCGGCGAACTGCAAATCATACAGGCGGCGATAGGTTCCTAACTTCGCCATCAGATCTTCATGACTACCAATATCGGCGATGGAGCCGTTCTCGATCACCACGATGCGATCGGCACGGCGCACGGTGGAGAGCCGGTGCGCGATCACGAACACCGTGCGGCCGCTCATCAAATTATGCAGCGCCGATTGCACCAAGGCTTCCGACTCGCTGTCAAGCGCGGAAGTGGCTTCGTCAAGAATAAGGATTGGCGCGTTTTTCAGGATAGCGCGCGCGATCGCGATCCGCTGGCGCTCGCCGCCAGAAAGCCGGACGCCTCGTTCGCCGATCACTTCATCGTAACCCGAGGGCAGCGCCTTGATGAAATCGTGGGCCAGAGCGGCGCGGGCTGCGGCTTCCACTTGCTTCAGGGGAATGTTGGGCTGGCCGTAGGCGATGTTATTGCGCACGGTATCGTTGAACAGAACCGTTTCCTGCGTAACGATTCCTACCTGCTCGCGCAGGGATGCGAGAGTTAAGTCGCGAACATCGTAACCATCGATCAGAAGGCGGCCCTCGGTTACATCGAAGAAACGAGGAATCAAGTGGACGAGCGTGCTCTTGCCCGCCCCGCTCGAGCCTACGATGGCTACGATTTCGCCGTGACGGATCTCGAGGTCGATATCGTGAAGGACGGGAGCATCGCCACTCTCAGCGCCGTAGGTGAAGCCGACACAATCGAATTTGACGTTCTTCGTGAAGGATGGCAGCCGCTTGGCGGAAACCTTCTCGCGGACATCGTCTTCGACATCCATGAACTTGAAGATTTCGCTGGATGCGCCCAAGGCTTGCTGGAAGTTGTTGTTGAAGAGGGCGAATTTCCGGACGGGATTGTACAGGCTGAAAACGGCGGTGATGAAAGCGACAAAGACGCCGGGAGTCATTTGATTGTGAGCGATGCGGTCACGGCCAATCAATAGAAGAAGGGCGATTCCAATGATGCCGACGATATCCATCAGCGGAGAACTGAGAGCGGTCGCCGCGACGGAGCGCAGGTTGGCGCGGAATAAGCGGCGGGCGGCGGCGCGGAAGCGGAAGATTTCCCATTTTTCGCTGTTGAAGGCTTTCACGATGCGATTGCCGGTGATGGTTTCGTGAAGGATGTTCTGAATTTCGGCGAGCTTATCCTGTCCCTGGCGAGTAGTAGTGCGCACACGAGAGCCGATTTTGCGGGAAGAATAGATAATGACGGGAACGAACAGCAGGAGCACCCATGCCAGGCTCTTGCCCAGCACGACGACTACTCCTGCGACGAAGACGAAGGTAAA
>Ga0070735_10005856_pt1 | contig 10116 bp, 10 predicted proteins | sample Coa_R1_FD_66443 | JGI IMG/M metagenome (GOLD analysis project Ga0070735, IMG submission 66443) | Surface soil microbial communities from Centralia Pennsylvania, which are recovering from an underground coalmine fire - Coalmine... | ecosystem: Environmental > Terrestrial > Soil > Unclassified ... | reverse complement strand
ATACGACGAACTTGTGTCGCTCTTGTATTCCATGAGCAAGAAGGCACCGAAAGACCAACTCAAGCTCGCATCCGAGTCGCTAGAATACGCCGAAAAAAACAAAGCAAGACAATTTGCCGAAACCTGGGGCCGCGTGTTCAAAAATCAAATGAGGCTGGCCCTCGAACCTGCCGTTCAAGAACGTGAGCTGGCACTGTACGCTAGGCGCGATGGACTGATGGCGAAGATTGAATCCGCCTCAAATTCTGAAGAACACGATCAAAAGGCAATCAAAGCTAGCCTCGAAACACAGCTGGAATCAGTGCAGAGCGAAATCAGGCGCTTTGTAGAAAACTTGCGAAGAGTTTCACCGCAGTATGCATCAATTGCGTATCCCGAAGACGTTCAAATAGCAGCTCTGCCGTTAAGAAGAGGCGAGACCTTGGTTGAGTTCAAAATGACCGAGGATTCTACGTTCGTGTGGATTGTTCGCAGCCCGGAAGGAAGCAATAAGGAGTTGGCGGGCTTTTATCAGATCCCCAAGAACCGAGCTTGGTTCGTTGAACGCCTCTCCGCCCTCCGAAAAGCACTCAATTCAGGCCACCCCGAGGCTGTGGATTGGAGAATTTCTGAGGAATTGTTTGCGGTGCTTTTTCCAGGCGGAGCAGGACAACTAATTGAGCAGTCACAAGAAATCATCTTCATCCCCGACGACGCGCTTTTCGTTTTGCCTCTTGAGCTATTGTCGCCCTCCGCGTCCAAGGGTGATTTTCTCTTCCTTAAGAAAGCAACCACATACTACCCATCCGCTGCCTCCTTAAGACTCAGAAGAAGTGCCAACCATTCGTCAACCTGGCAATCGGCGCTCTTGGGCATCGCTGACCCCATCACTTCACCGGAGGATGAGAGGTTTGAGCTGGCCCATGTTCTCAAGGGCCCAGAGAAGAATCCTGCGAATGGAACAATAGAAACCAACACGGACCGGCGAGCATCCGATCCAGAACGACTCAAATCGCGAGGGTTTTCATTCGAGAGGCTTCCTGGTACCGCCACTGAACTACAGACCATTGCAGCTCTCCTAAAAGAAAGAAAAGAACCGGTCGAGGTGCGTTTTGGATTGAATGCAACAAAGACTGAGTTGCTTGACACAGACCTCTCAAAGTTCCGGTTCTTGCATTTTGCGACGCATGGAGTGCTTCCTGTCGACACGGGTATCCAAGAGCCGTCTTTGGTTCTCTCTTACGACGGACTAAAACCAGAGCACATGTTTCTCTCGATGTCCGAAATTCTCAACTTGAAGCTTCAATCCGAGTCAGTGGTTTTGTCAGCTTGCAACACAGGCAGCGGCAAAATAAGTAAAGCCGAAGGCGTCATGAGCTTAGGCCGGGCTTTCCTCGCTTCGGGTTCCGCGAGTGTCACCGTTAGCCTATGGCAGGTTTCCGACCAATCAACCGCCGTGCTGATGGCGAATTACTATCAGGGCTTGTTAAAGGGTAAGAAAAAGAGCTTAGCATTGGCAGAAGCGCGCTATTCCGTATTTGCGAGCGGATCAAAGGACCCATTTTTTTGGGCTCCATTTATTGTCATCGGCGAGTAACTTGGCGCTACTCGCTAGGGGCCAGCGTGACAAGATCAGGTCCGACGCCGGATGACTTAACGAGGACCGTTTTGCCGGATGCTGGTTTGAACTTCCATTCGGAAAATCCGCCAAATGCGTTTGGCTTCGTCCCTGTCAGAATTGCCCCCTCGGAGGTCTCGGCGAATAGTTCGATCAGGCCGCCTTTTGAATCCCGAACTGTATACGCAGCAAGATTGGAATAGATGGTCTTCACCACGGAGAGACCATCCTTCGTGCTCGCCAAATATCGTGTGCCTTGCTCTGTTGACGATGCGGGGGCCGTACCTCTGGTTCTCGCTGCTAGACTGTTGTTCACGAAGGCCTTGATGACATCAATCGCAACGGCATAATCCAAATTTTGACCTTCTTGGCTCATGGCAATCAGCCCGAGCATGCTCGCATCGTTATCGAGCACCGGTCCACCTGAGTTTCCGGGATTGATCGCTGTTTGCAGCTGAAGAACCTTTGCGAAGTGTTTTGAACCATCTGAATATTCCCAACCGTAATTATCCCGGACTTGACTGACAACCCCTGTGCTGTATGACCACAACTGGCCGTGCGGGTGGCCGATTACATGAATGTCTTCGGCGACTTGGATCGAGGAGATATCACCCAACTTCACGGGGATTAAGCCGGCAGGAGGCTTAACAATCTTGAGCAGTGCCAAATCAGCTTGTTCGCTGTCCGCAATTAGTCTTATGCCGTAGGCCGAGTTCCTATCTGGCTCTGTGCCGTAGACGGGCTTCAGAAACACTATTCCTGACTGGAAGCCATTGATTACATGCCAATTTGTGAGGACATAGCCAGCCGGATCGATGATGACGCCTGTACCTAGCCCTGACTCGGTGATTCTGTCATCTTTGAAGTTTGCAGTAAGGACCATTACGACACTCGGCGATACTTTCCTAAAAACGGCGATTCCGGTCTCGCCTCTGGTCAAGATGGGCTCATGAAATCTCGGCAGGGCATCGAGGCCTTTTGAATAAGCCTTGCAGGCGTTAATCAGTTCCTGCAATTCGGCATAGCCCACCGCATCGCCTTGGCTGGCGTTTTCCGGCTTCGAGTAGTCCAGTTGCTTAACGGACTGAAAGGACAGAGTACTAACTCCTGCCTGTTGTCCCTCCGCTTTTGACCGAAAACCAACGAGGAATACGATGCCCATACACAACAAAACAGCCAGTGGCCGAATTCGAAGAGACATTGCCTTCCTCCGCAGCCAATCGGTGCTAACAGGTTGAGCCACTGAATCGGCCACCTTCGAGCAACCTCGACCGAAGACGTGGAAACAGCGCTCGCCTGTCATCTCTTAGAACGCAATGCAGCCGATTTCTTGCATCTCACACCGCAGGTCGCACCAGTATAGCTGCCAGGAAGCAACTTGACATCATCCTCAGCGAAACTGCCGGAAAAGTCGTGGCTCGCGACCAAGTGAACGTCCCTTTAAACGCTTTGCCCTTGACAGTCAACATAGAACGTAATACGTTATCCTACAACAGGAGGATTCTTCGACCGAATCAGCTATGACTTTAACCGAACATGTTGGCCAACGCATTCGAGAGTTTCGGACGGGTTACGGCGGAGGCGCGGGCATCTCGCAGCAGGCTCTTGCGGCTGCCCTGAAAATCGCAAGCAACACCGTCTCACGGTGGGAAACAGGCACATACCGACCGACGATTGATGATCTGGAGAAACTCGCGCGGTTTTTCGGCAAATCCATTATAGACTTCTTTCCAAAAGAAGAAGTTCACACCGAGCGAGAGGAAAAAATCGATGCTCTCTTGCGCACTGCAAAGCAATTGAACGACGAAGACATAGAAGAGCTACGGCGCTATGCGGAATATCGGCGCGCGCGCCATGTTTACACCAAGCGTCCCCCGGGCCGTAAAGCTAAAAAGTGAGAAACACGGGCTACTACTACGAAATGCGGGAGTTGGCGCTGGAGGTGCGGGCTCGCAATGGGATTGAAGGCTCCGATCTTTCGATGCGCGATATGTGGCGAATTTATTGTGAAGAGGGAATTGAGAAATTGGATTTTCGCCATGGGTTCAAGGACTTAAGGGGTGCTTATTTCAATGACGATTGCGGTGTCACGGTAATGCTCGCGGGTGGGCTGCCCGACGAGCCGACGATTTTCACGATGGCGCATGAGCTAAAGCACCATCTCGTCGATTCTGAGGCAGGTTCCGTTGTATGCCGCACAGATGACCAGACAAAGCGCATTGAAATTGGTGCAGAGGTGTTGTCCTGACCCCAGTTTATGTACCAGTGCTTATGAGAGTTTGAGGTTGTTGGGTTGACGGAACTTGGGGCGGACGGAGAGAGGGCGTAGCCCGACCGGAGTCGGCCCCAAGTTCGCCGGCGAATTCCGCCGGCGTCTGGTACCCGATCCCGCTGTGCAGCCGCTCCTGATTCCAGTATCGCTGGTATTCCGCTCCCAAAACTTTTGCCTCCGCCAGCGAACCAAAGATTTCGCGGTCCGCAAATTCCGCTTTCATCCTGCTGTTGAACGACTCACTATAGCCGTTCTCCCACGGGCTGCCCGGAGCAATATACAACGGCGCGATTTTCCGCGTTGCCAGCCGACGCTGGATTGCCCGCGCGAGGAATTCTGGTCCGTTGTCCGAACGAAGCGCTCCCGGCGTGCCGTGCTTGGCTTCCAGCCACGTCAGGATCGCCACCACATCCTTCGCTTTCATCCGCCGCTCCACTTCCAGCGCCAAACATTCCCGCGTGAACTCGTCCATCACCGAAAACCACTTCAACCGTCTGCCATCCACCGTTTCGTCCATCGTGAAATCCCAGCACCACACATGATTCTTGTACTCCGCTTTCCGCGACATGCAACTATTTTCGCTGTGGCCCCTGGCTCGTTTTCGCCGCTTCCGCAGCGGGTTTCGTAAACCTTCCTCTCGCCACAGCCGCTGCACCCGCTTGCGATTGATCTTCATTCCTTCTCTCCGCAGCAATCTGGTCATTCGTCGATAGCCCGATCCCGGATGTTTTTTCGCCAGCTCGTGTAGCCGCTTGCGAATGCGCCGCTCTTGCTGATCGATGCGTGCCCGGTACCGCTGCGTCGCGCGCGGCTGCGCCACCAACCGGCAAGCGTTTCGTTCCGCGTAGCTGCGCTCGTCGCAAAGATAGTTCACCGCCCGTCGCTTGCCCGCCGGGCTCACCAGTTTTTTCGGTTGATATCCTTCAGCGCGTCGATGTCCATGGCCTGTTGCGCCACGATCTTTTTCAGCCGCGCATTTTTCTAGCTCTTTCATACGCGCCATCTCCGGCCCTTTCATCCCGCCGTACTGATGCCGCCAGCGATGACTCCACTTCCGCTTCACGCAGCTTGGCAATGATCTCCTGCGGCGTGTGTCGCTTCCTCTTCATCGAGTCCTCCTGCCCTCGCGGGCTCTCAGACTCTCATATCACCTGGTACAGTTTCAGGGGGTCAGGACACCTTAATGGCGTGCTTTACGATTAGTCGGCGCCACTCTTGATAAACGTGCTCGTTCTCCGGCAACAGACTGATGCCGGCCTCGATTGCGAGGGCCTCGCGCTCCGCTTCAGCAACCGACAACCCCAAACCGTCCGTTGCGTTCGGCTGGCCGCGTCATTGCGTTCCAGAGTTCAGCGATGTTCTGGTGGGTGTAATAAAGCGTTGTGCCCTGTTCAACCAGCTGCTCAAGTGCCGCGTCAACGATCCTGTGCTGAGGGTCCGAACGACGGGTGATGCGCAGGAGAATGTTCGTATCCACCAGGCACGAAGCAATCGCCATTTAATCGTCTTCCTGGTAGAGCCATTCGCGAGAAATCGTTTGGGGCAATGGAGGAATCTTGTCGGAGAACTGCGCCAGGGAATCCAGCCACGCACGTATTTCGGCAGGCGTACGCGGCGGCTCGGCGGAGGGCTGTACGGCGGCGCGCTGGGCAAGAATGTCTTCGACGTATCCCTCAACGCGCACACCTCGGGCTCTAGCCTGTGCTGCGATCTCGTCAGGAATTTTGACCGTGATCTCCATAGCGATAATTTAGCATGAAACGGATGTTGGTTGTGTCGCTTGCCCGAGGAGCGTGGCTTGAGTAATTGCCCAGCGCCAGTCCATTCGCGCGCGACGCCCGCTGAACTCTAAGCCGGTGACGCAGCCCCGCCACCAAAGCACGGGTTCCATCCTACGAAGGCCGCCGCCCAAGCCCTTCAACCCGCCACCGGCAAGCAGAATTGAAATGAGCGGACGGTGCTATCCGGGCCCCCGGCACCACTTCGCCGTTCAGCCCTGGGATCTTCCCTGCCGGATAAGCCCCGGCTTTCCGAGGCATGGCTGATTCGCACTTTCACACATGGCGTTTCTTTTGCGCCTGACAAAGTTGACAGTTGAGCGCGGGACTCAAGTCTGTTGTGGTAAGAGCTTTGCGCCAAACGGTTTTTGTTGCCGCAGTCTGGCGGTTGCCACACTAGAGGATGTCGCAGGCGTTTCGATGATTGACAGCACGTTCGGACAGCTAAGTATCCTCTCCCGGGAAGAAATCCTGGAAACCGTGGAGAAATTTCTAGGCCTCTTTCAGCATGCGTCCATCGGTATGTTGATCGCCACGCCAGAGGGCCAATTGCTCGATGTGAATACGACATTCTGTGACTTTTTGGGATATTCGCGCGAGGAATTGATCGGGAAGGCCGTTCAGAGGTTCGTGCATCCGGAAGACCTCGCCATGGCGAGCCAGAAGTTCGATGAAGCGCGCTCCGGCCAGCACTCCTCTCCCAGACTCGAGAAACGTTACTTGCGTAAGGATGGAACCATTCGGTGGGCGGAAGTGACAGCCTCAACGGTTCGCGACGCAGCCGGCGAACTGCGATGCTTCATCGTCCAAGTATTGGATATTACCGAGCGCAAGCGCGGCGAAGAAGCGTTGCGCGCGAGCGAAGCCGCCAAGGGCGCGATCCTGAGGTCCCTGAAGAGCGCTATCGCGGTTGTCCGCCCCGACGGCGAAATCACCACGGTGAACACCGAGTGGGAAACGTTCGGGCGCGAGAATGGCGCAAGCGAAGCGACAAGTACGGGCGTCGGACTGAATTATCTGGAGATCTGCCGGCAAGCGAACAGAATGGGCTGCCTGGAGGCAGGGCTGGCATGTCGGGGCGTTGAGGCCGTGCTGCAAGGCAGGCGCGAATCGTTTGATCTGGAATATCCATGCCACTCGGTAACGGGCAGGCATTGGTTCCAAATGACGGCGGTTCCGCTCGCGAGCGCAGAAGGCGGTGCCGTAATCATCCACCGGGAAGTCACCGCCCTCAAAGAAGCGGAAATGGCAGCCCGGGAGAGCGAGTCACGGTTTCGGCAAGTCGCCGATGCGGCTCCGGTGATGATCTGGATGTCGAGTCTGGACAAGGGTCGTGCTTACTTCAACCGAACCTGGCTGGATTTCACCGGCCAGCCGCTTGCCGCGGAACTCGGAGACGGATGGACAAAAGGTGTCCATCCGGATGATTTTGCTCATTGCCTTGAAACGTACGTTCAGGCTTTTGATGTCCGGCAGCGGTTCGAGATGGAGTACCGGCTCCGGAGAAAAGACGGGCAATACCGGTGGATCTTCGACATCGGCGTGCCGCGATTCAACGCGGATGGAGAATTTGCCGGGTACATCGGGTCGTGCGTCGACGTTACCGAGAGAAGGGAAGCGGAAGAGGCTATGGCCAGCATCAGCGGCCGTTTACTCGAGGCGCAAGAACAGGAGCGGCACCGGATTGCGCGGGAACTCCACGATGACGTAGGTCAGCGCCTCGCGGTCATGTCCTGGGAACTTGAGGGATTACAGAGAGAGCTGCCCGTTGAGGCCCGGAGGCTGAATGAACGGGTTGACCGGACCCGCACCAGCGCTTCACAAGTTCTCAGCAGCATCCGCGCGCTCTCACACGAACTGCATTCATGGAAACTCGATGTCATGGGCCTGGTTGCAGCCATGGAGAGTTTCTGCACGGAGTTAGCCGAACAGCACCACGTCACGATTGATTTTGTCGCCGAGCACACGCCGGAGCACGTCCCTCAGGACCTTTCGCTCTGTCTTTTTCGCGTTTTGCAGGAAGGGTTGCACAACGCGGTGAAGCACAGCGGCGTAACTCACTTTGAGGTGCGCGTGGGGACGAAAGCCGGGGACGAACTGCAGCTTACGATTCGAGACCGCGGCGCCGGGTTTTCTCTCCGAGAGGCAACAAAGAAGGCGGGGCTAGGACTTGCCAGCATGCGCGAGCGCGTTGCGCTCGCGAGGGGCACCTTTTCGATCAAATCCAAACGGAACGAGGGCACGGAAATAAATGTCCGAGTGCCCCTTGCCGTCTAGCAACGAGGCGCCGGGGATTACCGTCGCCACTGTAACAATAAGGACTCCGCTCGAAGACTAAGCCTGTGCCTTTGACCGCCGCGTGGCTGGACTCGCTGCCCTGCCGGCAGGGGTGTAGTCCTTGCATTTGCACCCGGGATACCAGCACACGTGCCGCTTTGCCGAAAGGTGATGGGCGGCTCGGCCGTGTCCACATTTGCAAGGCTTCTTGCCGGGTCCTGTTCGATTCATTGCTATCGAAGGATAGCAGAAACGCGCGGCTAGGGACAAAGCCGTTGTCAGGGCCTGAGGGGGAAATCCAGCGGCATCACTGGGCTGCGTCATCGGCGGCATTCTCCCCGGGTTCGCGTATGATGCGGGTATGCGTGTGCTAGTGGTGGAAGATGACCCGGGCGTGGCGCGTTTTGTCGTGAAGGGGCTCCGCGAGCAGAGTTATGCGGTGGATGCCGTAGCGGACGGAAACGATGCGCTCTATCAGGCTGAAATCAACGCGTATGACGTGATCGTTCTCGACGTGATGATTCCCGGCCGCAACGGCTTTGAGGTCTGCCGCGATTTGCGCAAGAAAGGGCACCGCACGCCGATTTTGATGCTCACGGCGCGGGACGCCGTCGAGGACCGGATCACCGGGCTGGATCGCGGCGCGGACGACTACCTGGTGAAACCCTTCGAGTTTCGCGAGCTGCTGGCGCGGCTGCGTGCGCTCCTGCGACGGCCGACCGATCTTCGTCCGGCGCAAATCAGCGTCGCCGACCTGACGCTGGACACGGGCTCGCAAACGGCGATGCGAGCGGGCCGCAGCATTGGGCTGACCCACAAGGAATACTCGCTGCTCGAATACCTGATGCGGAACTCCGGGCGCGTGATCGGACGCGCGGAAATCGCCGAGCACGTCTGGGACGAGACCTTCGATCCGTTTTCCAATCTCATCGAAGTTTACGTGAACCGGTTGCGCCGGAAGATTGACGCGGGAGCGCGGGTTCCGCTGCTGCATACGCGGCGCGGCGCGGGCTATCTGCTCGGCATCGCTGCATCGGAGCCGGGCGCAACCGAAGAAGGCGCGGGGCCTTCTTCTCGTTCGCGGCTCCGTCCCGGAGGCAGGAAGTCCGATGCTTGATTCCGTTCGCGTCCGCCTCACGCTCTGGTATTCCCTCTTCCTTGCTTGCGCGCTTGTGCTGCTCGCCTCCGTAACCTATTTGGTGGTTAAACAAAGCATCCGCGAACGGACCGACAACGCGGTAAAGGAGCTTGCGCAATCCTTCCTGATCACCTTTGATGATGAACTGCGCGATTCCGGCGACATCGTTGGAGCAGCCAAACAATCCATGATCGAGCACAGAGACCCTGATCACGCGTTTGCCATCCTCGATTCGAACGGCGGGGCCATCGCGGATTTCGCGGATCTTCCGTATCCGGAGTTCCGGAGCCGCCGATTCGGTGGAGCGCGCGCGCAGTCGTGCGCGCGGTCAGGTTCGGCATCCGACGGAAGCTTTCGGACCATGGGAGGCGTCCGTTGTTACGCGCAGCGATTTTCGGCGGAAGGAAATTCCTACGTTCTGGTCGTCGCGGCCTCGCTGCATGCCGAACGAGAGATGCTGGGACGAATCCGCCTGGCGTTTGACTGGCTGATTCCGATCGCCATCGCGATCGCGGCAATCGGAGGATACATTCTGGTTGGCAAGACTTTCGCACCGGTGGTGGCCATGGGGGCGCAGGCGCAACGCATCGGCGCCAGCAATCTGCATGAGCGCTTGGCGGTGCAGAATCCCGCGGACGAACTGGGCCGGCTTGCCGCCACCTTCAACGATTTGCTGGACCGTCTCGGCGCTTCCTTTGAACGCCAGCGCCGGTTCATCGCGGATGCTTCGCACGAATTGCGAACACCCGTTGCCATTCTGCGCGGGGAGGCGGAGGTGGCGCTGTCGCAGCCCTCCCGTTCGGTCGAGGAATACCGCGAATCGCTGGCGATCCTGCATCTCGAGGCCAAGCGCCTCACGCGGATTGTCGAGGACTTATTCACTCTAACGCGCGCCGATTCCGGGCAGTATCCTCTATCGCCGAGCGAGTTCTACCTGGATGAACTCGTGGCGGATTGCGTACATTCCGTCCGGTCACTTGCCGCCGCGAAGGATATTGCGGTGGGCGTGGAGGCTTGCGCGGAACAGCCGATCCGTGGGGACGAAGGGCTTCTG
>Ga0070735_10005855_pt1 | contig 10118 bp, 4 predicted proteins | sample Coa_R1_FD_66443 | JGI IMG/M metagenome (GOLD analysis project Ga0070735, IMG submission 66443) | Surface soil microbial communities from Centralia Pennsylvania, which are recovering from an underground coalmine fire - Coalmine... | ecosystem: Environmental > Terrestrial > Soil > Unclassified ... | reverse complement strand
TGATACCGCTCTACCAGGAGAACAGCACAGACAACGATCTGGTGCAGGAGGGCGCAACCAACCTGAAATCTCACTTTCAGAATCAGGGATATTACGACGCGAACGTGCAGCCCAACGTCGATCGCCAGAACGCCAACACTAATATCGTCTACAAAGTGGATAAAGGCCCGCGCTACCACGTAACCAGCGTAAATGTTGACGGAAACGAGCAATACTCCGACAAAGAGTTGCTGGAGCATGTCGCCATCAAAAAAGGACATTTCATCGTCTTGCACGGCGACTTCAGCCAGCAGTTGTTGCGCACCAGCGTCAAAAACCTGGAGTCTGTCTACCGCTCAGCCGGATACAGCGCAGTAAAAGTCACGCCATCTGTGAAGAAGAGCGAGAAAACCATCGACGTGAATTTTCACATCGAAGAAGGCCCGCCCGATATTGTCGACAGCTTCAAGATCGAGGGCAATGATACTGTCTCCCCGGCGCAATTCGCTCCGAAAGGCCTTAAGCTTTCCCCGGGGAAGCCCTATTCGTCAAAGCTGCTTGACGATGATCGCAACGCCATCACTGCCGCCTATTTGAATCTGGGATATCTGATCATGACCTTCCGCTCTACGGCCAAGGCAGTCTCAGGCGATCCGCATCGCATTCAGGTGGTGTACAGCATTTATGAAGGACCGCAGGTACACACAGGTGCAAAGGTGATACTTGGCGACGAGCATGCGCGTCCAGCGATCATCGAGCATAGCGTCCAAATCAAAAATACGAAACCGCTCGCGGAAGCGCAGATGCTCACCGCCGAAAGCCGGCTCTACTCGCTCGGAATTTTCGATTGGGCGAGCATTACACCGACGCGTCCGATCACCTCGCAGACCCAGGAGGACGTGCTGGTGAAGCTGCACGAATCGCCGCGCAACGCTATCACCTACGGATTCGGCTTCGAGGTCATTAACCGCGGTGGCAGCGTTCCCAGTGGAACCGTGGCATTGCCCGGCCTGCCGCCCGTCGGGCTGCCATCGAATTTCAAAACCAGTGAGCGAACCTTCTGGGGACCGCGCGGAACCTTCGAATACACGCGGCGCGACCTCTTCGGTATGGCCCAGAGCATGACCGTAGGCATTCTCGCGGGCAGGCTCGACCAGAAGGGCTCGTTCACCTATAGCGACCCCTACTTCCTGCACAGCAGCTATAGTTCGGCTTTCACTTCGTCGATTGAATACAACAGCGAAAACCCGATCTTCAGCGCGACTCTTGCCGACGCAGGCTATCAGGTGCAAAAGTATCTCGACGCCAAGCGGACGAAGCTGGTGATCTTCCGCTACAACTTCCAGCACACTACACTCAACAATCTGCTGATCCCCGCCCTGGTTTCAGACCAGGACCGCAATGTGCGCCTCTCGACCTTTTCCGCATCCTTTATTCGCGATACCCGCGACAAAGCGCTCGATGCCCATCGTGGCATCTACGAAAGCTTTGAGTGGGGCATTACGCCATCGGCTCTTGGCTCCAGCACCGACTTTACGCGCTTCCTCGGCCAGACAGCCTATTACCGCTCATTTGGAAAAATCGTGTGGGCCAACAGCCTGCGCCTTGGCCTCGAAGTGCCCTTCAACGGCGGACACATTCCTCTCAGCGAAGAGTTCTTTTCCGGTGGTGGCAGCACCCTGCGCGGATTTCCTCTCAACGGTGCCGGACCACAGAGTGTGATCCCGGCCTGCGGCAATCTTAACGATCCTACAACCTGCGCTCAAATCACCGTTCCGCTCGGTGGACCGCAACTGGTGATCCTGAACACCGAGTTGCGCTTTCCTCTCAGGCTGATTCCCAATCTTGGCGGCGTGGTCTTCTACGACGGAGGCAATGTCTACGATCGCGTAGGCTTCCACAACTTTTTCGACCAATACAGCAACAACATTGGCGCTGGCTTTCGCTATGCCACACCAGTCGGGCCGATCCGCATCGACATCGGCCACAATCTCAATGCGCCGCCCGGCCTCAAGTCCACCCAGATATTCATCACCCTGGGCCAGGCTTTCTAGCGAGAAAGATTCCTTCGTTCGTCCTACCCACGCGCCATTTCCCGTTTGCATCTCATATCAAAGGCAATCTAGCAAACTGAGGATGGCATGGCACGCAGCAATCTGAACCGAATAGAACTACCTGAACCTGAAGGCAGCCCCAAGCGCTTACAGCTTGCACCGAAATCCGACAAGCCGGCGCGAAAACGCCGGCACAAAGTCGCGTTGTGGCTTGGCGTGGGATTCTTTTCGCTGGTACTGCTGCTGATCGGCGTAGGCGCGTACCTGCTCAAGAGCGTGTCATTCCATCGCTACGTGCTCGCCAAGGTAGAGCAATCGGTGCAGCAGTCCACTGGAGCGCACCTGCAGGTTCACGACTTCGCTGTACATCCCTTCTCGCTCAGTCTCGACCTCAATGGCATCGTCATCCACGGCACTGAGAGCGACTCGAGCGCACCATTGCTCGCAGCCGACCACGTAGGCGTGCGCGTCAAGATTCTTTCTCTCTTGCATGCCCGGTGGAATCTGCGCGATATCATCATCGACCATCCGGTTGCGCACATCGCGGTAAATGCCCACGGAGAAAATAACTTTCCCACGCCCAGCCAGAAATCGAACAGCAGCACCAATATCTTCGATCTCGCCATCCAGCACTTCCTGATTGATCGCGGAGAGATTTATTACAACGACCAGAAAAGCCAGCTCGACGCCAACCTGCAAGATGTAAATCTAGAGACCAATTTCGATCCCATCGCAACTCGCTATTACGGAACCCTCGAATACCGCAATGGCGTAATCCAGTCGGGCGAGATGAACCCTATCGTCCACGATCTCAGCGCCCGCTTCGATCTCACGGTCTCGCGTTTCACCTTGAGCGAAGCGGTGCTCAAGACCGGCGCATCGCAGGCCAATTTGCAGGCGACGATCGAGAACTTTAATAGCCCTACCCTGAATGCAAAGTACGACGTAGTACTCAACACCGATGACGCGCGAAGACTGCTGAAAAACAATACGCTACCCACCGGCGTTGTGCGTTTGAGCGGCAATGCGCAGTATGAGTCCCAGCCTAATCGTCCACCGCTCAATGCGCTTAGCGTCGTGGGCGATGCCACCAGCGCGGCTTTGCAGGTGCGCATACCATCGTTCCACGGAGTGATTCACGGTGTAAACGTCAAATACAAAATCATAGGCGGCAATGCCGAGGTGCAAGAGCTTCGCGCTGAAGTGTTGGGCGGCACCATCAATGGCAAGCTCACGGTGCGCGATCTCAGCGGAGCGCGGCAGGGCAACGCACAGGCTGTAGTCAGGAATGTTTCGCTGGCCGATGCGCGAGCGGCGATGGGCACGACCACAGCAAAGCAGGTTGGCCTTACCGGCAGAGCTTCTGCAGATGTCGACGCCACATGGCATGGCGCTTTGCAGGACCTGATCGCACGTGCCAATGCGACGTTGAATGCCGCCGTTTCTTCCACGCAAACTGCTGGAGGAGAAAAATCTGCACCTCTCGATGGCGTAATCCACGCGCAATATGCAAGTAAGGGCAATCAACTCACTCTGCGGCAAAGCTATCTGCGCAGCTCGCAAACGCAAATGATTCTCGATGGAACCGCTAGCGAACACTCCAACGTGCAAATTCGCGTGCAATCGAATGACTTGCATGAGTTGGAATTAGTGGCCGATCAGTTCCGCACGCCACCCCCCGGACAGCCTTTGCAACCATTTGGTCTTTACGGCACCGCCAACTTCAACGGAAATCTCTCTGGTCCAATTTCCAATCCGCGACTCAATGGACAATTGACCGCATCTGACCTGCGCTTCAAAGGCAGCGAGTGGCGCACACTACGCTCCAACATTGACGTCGATTCCACACAAGCCAGCCTCGCCAATGGAAACCTCGAAGCCACATCTCAAGGAAAACTCACATTCAATATTTCCGTTGGGCTCAGGCACTGGGCTTACTTCGCCGACAATCCGCTAAAGGTCAATGTCACCGCAACCCACCTGGCTGCGGCAGAGCTTGCTCACCTCGCTGGAGTGCAAACAGCCGTCACCGGCACGCTGAATACGCAGATCGCGCTGCATGGCTCGGAATCGAATCCCATGGGCGAAGGGACGATCTTGCTGACACAGGCAAGCGTCTCGGGAATGGAAGTGCATGCCCTCAACGTCCGCTTCGATGGCAACGGTGACGTTGTCCACGCAGCCGCGCAACTCCAACTGCCGGCAGGCGATGCCAATGCCAACCTGAGCTACCACCCCAAATCGCAGGAATACGACGTCAATGTGCAGGCACAAAATATCCATCTCGACCGCCTGCAAAAGCAGGCCAAGTTTCAAATTGCGGGCGTCATGGATTTCTCGGCGAATGGCCACGGAACTGTGAACGATCCAGTGCTTGAGGCCAGCCTCAAGATTCCGCAACTGCAAATCCAGAAAGAGACCATGCGCGACTTCGCCTTCAGCACGAAAGTCGAAAAGCATGTAGCGACCATCAAGCTGGATTCGCAAGCGGTGAGCACCTACATCCGCGCAAATGGCACCATCGGTCTCGACGGTGATTACCTCGCGGATGTGAAGCTCGATACCGGAAGAATTCCGTTGCAGCCCCTCCTCGCAACGTATTCTCCCGAGCAGGCCGGCGACTTCAGCGGAGAGACAGAATTTCACGCGACCATCCACGGACCACTCAAGGAAAAAGCCCGTCTCGTCGCACACGCCGAAATCCCCGTGCTGGAAGCGAAGTATAACGAGCTGCAGATTTCAGCGGCTACGCCGATCCGCTTTGACTATCAGGACGGCACAGTAAAAATCGAGCACTCGGTGATCAAAGGAACCGGCACGAATCTCGAAATCGAGGGTTCCGTCCCGATCACCTCTTCCGAAGCAATGTCCGTCACCGCCAAAGGAACCATTGACCTTCGTCTAGCACAGATGGTCAGCCCCGACCTTAACAGCAGCGGCCAGGTGCAATTCGATCTCAACTCACGTGGCAATCGCAGCGACCCCAATGTACAAGGGCAGATCCACATCGTAAACGCCAACCTGGCAGAAGAGGGCGCGCCTCTGGGACTCACACAAGCCAACGGCGTTCTAACCCTTACCAACAACCGTCTGGAAGTAGCCCATTTCACCGGCACCGTTGGCGGAGGAACTGTCGAAGCCAGGGGCGGCATGGCATACCGTCCGCATGCGCAGTTTGATCTCGCGCTTGCCGCCAACAATGTAAGGCTGCGCTATCCCGATGGCCTGCGCACCATGCTCAGCGGCGATCTTACCTTTACCGGGACGCCACAGGCGGCACAGATCGGAGGCCAGGTTCGCGTCGACCGCCTCTCGCTGACGCCCGACTTCGACCTTTCCAGCTTCGCCAGCCAGTTTAGCGGCGACAGCACGCCACCTTCGACCAGTCCGCTCATGGAGTCGGTACACATGAATGTGGCCATCCAAACCACATCTGGCGTCGACATTACCAGCGCCAAGGTCAGCGTGCAGGGCTCAGCCAACTTGCGCGTTGCTGGCACAGCTGCCGATCCGGTCATCCTCGGGCGCGTCAACCTCAATGGCGGCGAGCTATTCTTCATGGGGAATCGCTATGTCATTCAGGGGGGAACCATCAGCTTCCTGAATCCGGTGCGTACCGAGCCAGTGGTCAATCTGCAGGTCAACACTGTAGTGCAGGACTACAACATTCATTTGAATTTCCGCGGCCCGATCGATCGCCTTGAGACAAGCTATTCCTCCGATCCATCCTTGCCGCCCGTGGACATCATCAATTTGGTCGCCTTTGGCAGCACTACCGAAGCTGCCGGCACCACCTCCAGCAGCTCCAGCGGATCGCTCGGCAATCTCGGCGCGCAATCCGTGCTGGCTCAGGGCGTGAGCAACCAGCTCAGCAGCCGCGTCGAAAAGCTGGCCGGAATCTCGCATCTCTCGGTCGATCCGGTGCTCAGTGCCGGCAATAATACGAATCCCGGCGCGCGCGTCACCATTCAACAACGGGTCACCGGCAATTTGTATGTCACTTTCCAGACAGACGTGACCTCAACCCAGCGACAGGTCATCGAAGGCGAATATCAAATCAACAAACGCTGGTCGGTAACTGCCTCGCGAGACCAGAACGGCGGCTTCGGCATCGATGGACGATATCACCGGGAATTCTAAGTCCTGATTATGCCAATAGCTTCTCTTGCCTCAAACAGAAACGCACGGCCTAAGCCGTGCGTTTGCGGGGGAGCTGTAAACATCGATTACAGCACGCGATAGTGAGCCTTGAACCAGCTCTGCCATTCAGTTTCGGTCTGGGCGCGAGTGCCGCTGTCCAAACGAGCTTCCAGGGCTTCCAGCGTATCGCGGGAAACGTTCTCGCCGAATGCCTTGGCCAGCATCAGCCAGAAGTAGCCCTTGGCATAATCCTGCTGTACGCCGATGCCCTTGATGTACATCATGCCCAGGTTCATTTGCGCGGTCGGATATCCATGATCGGCGGCGGCGCGAAAGAGCTTCTCGGCTTGTGGAATGTCCTGCTCGACGCCGCGTCCGCTGGCGAAGAGCACGCCCAGGCTGTTCTGTGCTGCCAGTGAGCCATTGGCGGCGGCCATACGATACCAGCGAGCGGCTTCGGTTGCATCGGCTACTACGCCCTTGCCCTGTGAATACATCACGCCCATATTGTTTTCAGCTGCGGCAAAACCCTGATCGGCAGCCTTGCGATACCACGCGATCGCGATGGTGTTGTCGGCAGTTACGCCCGCGCCGTCGAGATAGGCATTGCCCAGTTCATTCTGCGCCGGGGCAAATCCCTGATCGGCGGCTTTCTTGTACCACGCAAACGCTTTCACGTTATCGATTTCGTCTACGCCGCGGCCGTTGGCATACATATTGGCCAGGTTGAATTCCGCTGCGGGTACGCCCTGTTTCGCGGCCTTTTCGAACCACGAGAGCGCCTGATAGCAGCTTGCGCGGACGCCCTGTCCGGTCAGGTACATTTCGCCAAGATTGTTTTCGGCGGTGGCGTCGCCAGTTTGCGCGACCGGTTCGAGCCATCCAAAGGCCGTCTTGTAATCAGCATCTTTCATTGACGGATGGCTGATCACCAGGCTCACATACGAGGTGCGCGCCGCAGCCGAACCGCTCTTGCCGGCTGCAAGGTAAAAGGCGGCAGCGCGGGTCAAGTCCTGCTCTGACCCGCGCTCGAGCAAAGCCGCCAACCGAATCTGTGCATCGACGTCGCCATTGGCTGCCTGGCGTTCAAGAACTGATTGCGAATCAGCAGCTACATAAGCGTTCGAATTCGTTGTGGTCGCGGGCGATGCAGGAGCCGCTTGTGCCGTTACGCTGCTGAGTACGATTGCGGAGATCAGAATCAGTTTGCTCGTCATGATTTGCCTCTTCAGGCTGACTTTGCTCGTTGTTGCCAGCCACCCATGACAAAGGCAAAGCAAGGGCCAATCGTGACAAGGCCTCCGCGACACTCGCGCAAATACATGCAAGCAAATGAGTTAATTGAATAACTAAAGACATGCTTGCGATCTCTGCGACGCACAATCGGCGCAAAATTCTTGTTTGGAAATCAAACGGCTGTTTCAATTCAATACATCGGGAGGGCTAAGAACGCTGCATTTTAGGGCTGCAGCAGCTCTATGTAGAGGGTCTCGATGTTTTCACTCAGCCGCTCGGCGGAGTGGCGATGAGTCACAAATGTGCGTCCCGCCTGGCCCATCGCCTCTCGCAGCGCTGGAGACGCCGCGAGCTGCTGCAGGCAGCTAACAATAGAGCTGGCTTCGCCAGACACAAGAAATCCGTTTTGCGCCTGCTGTCCGCCGGCATTAGAAGCTTCTATGGGGGGTGAAGCCAGATCCTTTACTCCGCCAACATTGGTCGAAACAAACGGGCGCGCGGCCGCCATGCCCTCAATGAGCGTGGCTGGCGTCCCTTCGTTGTTGGATGTCAGCAGGACGATATCGCAGGCAGCGTAATAGCGCGCGAGATCAGTCTGCCATCCCAGGCGCGTAAAGTTGCTCTTGCCTTCCAACCGGGAAAACTTGTCGCGCTCTTCGCCGTCTCCGGCGATCAGAAAATGGAGATTCGGGACCTCGGCATGTGTACGCTCGATGGTTTCAATCAGCAAATCGACATTCTTGATCGGAGCAAAGCGCCCGGCCCACAGCACAGCGACCTGATTTTGGGTGAGTCCTAATGATTCCCGGGCAGCCATGCGCTCTTCTGCGTGCGGCACGGGAGGAAACTCAAAACCAATAGGCACTACGCGGACTTTGCGCCGCGCCACAACTTTGTATTCTTCCGCCAGTTCAGAGGCCTGCGAATCTGAAATGGCGATCACGCGCGTCGTGAATCGATTGAGCATGCGCTCAATCTTGATATAAACCCATGTCTTGAATGGACTGAAATAACCGCGAAAAACATTGCCGTGATAGGTGTGCACGATCTTGGGCACGCGCGCCAGCACAGCAGCGAATCGGCCTACGGCGCCAGCCTTTGCGGTGTGGGTATGCACCAGGTCCGGGCGTTCTTTTCGCAGGATGCGGAAGATCGCCCAGGCAGAAGCCAGGTCAGAAAACAGCCGCACCGGCCGGGACATCGAACCGATCCAATAAACGCCCTTGTTGGACGTAAGCAGATAGCTCATGTCGCCCTCGTGGGTATCGATGCGTCCGGCGATCAGGACGGTATCGAACTTCTCCGCCAGATTTTCATGCAGATAGCAGGCCTGCCGCGCGGGTCCGCCGATGTTCAGCCTGCCGATGATGCGCGCAATTTTAAACTTTTTGGATGGGGCTTCACTGGTCGTCATCACTGCCCGCTACATTTTACCGATTGCGCCCTAAGGCGTTCGTTGACGCAATAAAAAAGACCAAAATCCGCGCTTCGATGTATCATTTTGATAGCAAACGTGGATAGGCAAATTTCTTCCATCTTGTTGATTTCGACGTACTAAAGTTTGTTTGACCCCCGCCGGGTACCAGCCTAACATTTCGAATAAGAGATTAACCAAATGGCTTTGAAGTTCAGAATTGCAGCGTGCGGATTTTTGTTGAGTGTGAGTTCCATGCTCTGCGCACAAAACGCCATTCTGATCTCTCGCGCCGAAAACGCAAACCCTCATACCTCAACCGGCCCGGCGGCCACCATCGAATCTGACAGCCCGATTCATATCAACGGAAGCTCGGCAGCCGATAAGGGCAATGCTACCGTTTTTGTCGGCGACAAGATCGAAACCGCCAAGGGTTCTGCAGCAGTGATTACCGCCGAAGGAACCACCGTATTGGTGCCTTCAAAAACGCTCATTGTCTTCGGCGATAACGTTATCGATGTCGGCTGCGGCGGCGCCCTGGTCACGACGGTGAAGGGCATGTCCGCACGGCTTATGGATCATCGTGTGGGTGTTTACCCCACAGATACCTATGCCAAGTTCGAGCTGAATACCGCCCACGGAGACCTTCAGATTGCAGTCCGCGAAGGCTCGGTAAATGTCGTCGAGACCACTGACCGAGATCGCACGCTGCCCGATGACAACAAGCTGCTGAACCTGCACAAGCTCGCGGGACTCAAATATACGTTCCTGGCTGCGGGCGCATCGCTGATCGTCCCTGGTGCAGGATGCCCGGTGGCCATCATCCCGTGGACCACGGTCGGTCCGGCAGTCGCTGGCGCAGGCGGAACGGCCGCCGCTCTCGCAGCTCGCGGCACAAGCAGCGCTAAGCCGGTTACGCCAGTTACTCCGTAAACACCGCCTCTCAATATCTGTAAGCCTCGTATCGTTTCAGACATTCCTCAATAAAATTTGTCTGACGGACTCCTTCAAATGAAATCCCCGATAAAAGTGGTAGCATTTCAGCGTGGCAGGTTTAGTACATAGCTTTTAGTTGCTCAGACTTCCAGACAGCAGCTTTTAGCCGTGCCTAAAAGCGAACGCAAAAAAGCCTTGGCTTTAGCCACTGCAGGTATCAGGGCACGACTTTCAGTCGTGCTGCCCAGTGTAAAAAGAGAATAGGGCTTCAACCCCTGAGCAATTTTGAAAATCGCAAATGAGTCTTAAGGCACAACAGCAACCTAGCTGGCGACGATGCTGGGCTTTGACTTTTCCAC
>Ga0070735_10005853_pt1 | contig 10119 bp, 8 predicted proteins | sample Coa_R1_FD_66443 | JGI IMG/M metagenome (GOLD analysis project Ga0070735, IMG submission 66443) | Surface soil microbial communities from Centralia Pennsylvania, which are recovering from an underground coalmine fire - Coalmine... | ecosystem: Environmental > Terrestrial > Soil > Unclassified ... | reverse complement strand
CGATGCGCGCTTCGATCTCGGCGCAGAGATAGTGATAAACGCAGATATGGACTTGCTGGACGAATGGCGTGTCGGTCGCCGGCACCGCCAGCAGGATATCGGCTTTGGGTGCGAGCTTGCCGCCGCCTGCGCCGGTCAGCGCGATCACGGTCATTCCTTTTTGGCGCGCCGTCTCGGCCGCGGCGATCACGTTCTTCGAATTGCCGCTGGTCGATAGCGCCAGCAGAACGCCACCGGCCTCGCCAAACGCCTCGACCTGACGGGCGAATGCGCTGTCGTAGCTGTAGTCGTTGCTCCAAGCGGTGACGACGGCCGGATCGGCCACCAATGCCATCGCCTTGAGCGCGCGTCGCTCCTTCTTGTAGCGGCCGACCAACTCGCCGGCGATGTGCATCGCATCGGCTGCCGAACCGCCGTTGCCGCAAATCAGCAGTGGCTTCTGGGATGCCAGCGCCGTGTGCATGACGTCGATCGCGCGCGCGACGTGGACCTCGTCGATGGCGGCCGCAGCCGCGGCCAGAACCTCGCGCGACGCGTCGAGATAAGACCTGATTCCGCCCATGATCCCCTGCCGCGTATATGGCACGGCCGGGCGCATGCATAAAGCGCCGATTTGCCGCGCGTCGGCGCCAGTGCAGCATTGCGGCCGGTGCGCTTCAGGGCGTTCGCCGAACCGGGCTACCATAAGCATAATCCGACCGGAACGGATTCGGTTCGGCCGAGGGGAGGCCACACGATGACGCAATGGGTTCGATTCGAACGCGACGGCCGCGTCGGTTTTGGCACGCTCGACGGCGACACAATCGCGGTTCACAGCGGCGACATGTTCGCTGGCGCCAAGCCGACCGGCGAAACCGTCAAGCGCAGCGCGGTCAAGCTGGTGGCGCCGTGCGAGCCATCGAAGATGGTCTGCCTGTGGAACAACTTCCATCAGCTCGCCGCCAAGAACAATTTTGCGACGCCGCCGGATCCGCTCTACTTCCTCAAAGCCAACAACGCGTTTTGCGGTCCGGACACGCCCATTGAGCGGCCGAAGTCGTATTCGGGCCGGATCGTCTACGAGGGCGAGCTGGGCGTCGTCATCGGCAAGAGATGCTCGATGGTCAGCGAGGCCGAGGCGCCGGGTTATATCTTCGGCTACACCTGCGTCAACGACGTCACCGCCGTCGATTTATTGAAGAAGGATCCATCCTTCGACCAATGGGTCCGCGCCAAGAGCTTCGACACCTTCGGCCCGTTCGGCCCGGTGATCACCACGGGCGTCGATCCGATGAAGCTCAACGTCCGCACCATCCTCAACAACAAGGAAGTGCAGAACTATCCGGTCGCCGACATGTTCTTCCCGCCGGCCAAGCTGGTGGCGGCGGTCTCGCGCGACATGACGCTGATGCCGGGCGACATCATTTCCTGCGGCACGTCGCTTGGCGCCGGCGTGATGCCCGAAGCGCACAACATCATCGACGTCGTGATCGACGGCGTCGGTAGCCTGCGCAATCCGTTCGACCAGATCGTTCCGAGCCCCTATCTGCTCAAGGAGGCGCCCAAGCCGATGCGCATTTGCGTCGTCGGCGCCGGCGCGATCGGCGGCCTGATCGCGGCCAAGCTCGCGCTCGCCGGCAATCCGGTGACGGTCGTCGATGTCGGCGTCCATCTGGCGGCCATCAAGGCGAACGGCATCAAGCTCGAATGGGAAAACGGCAAGACCGAAATCGCCAAGGTCAAGGCGGTCGACAAAATCGCCGACGCCGGCAAGCAGGATCTCGTCATCCTCGCCGTCAAGGCGCACCACCTCGAAGAAGCGGTCAGGGACATCGATCCCACGCTCGACGCCGACACGGTCATCCTGACCGTGCAGAACGGCCTGCCGTGGTGGTACTTCCAGCGGCTCGGCGGCAAATACGACGGCCGCAAGCTCGACAGCCTTGATCCGACCGGCGTGCTGACGAAGAAGATCGATCCCAGCCGGTTGATCGGCTGCGTGGTCTATCCCGCGGCGGCGGTGACGGCGCCGGGCGTCGTCCATCACGTCGAAGGCGACCGCTTTCCGGTCGGCGAGCTCGACGGCAAGGACACCGAACGCGTCAAGCGGCTGCACGACGTGCTCACCAAGGCCGGGCTCAAGTCGCGCGTGCTCAAGGACATCCGCGCCGAGATCTGGCTCAAGGCCTGGGGCAATCTGTCGTTCAATCCAATCAGCGCGCTGACGCATGCGACGCTGGTCGATATCTGCCGCTTCCCGGAAACGCGTCATTTGGCGGCCCGGATGATGGAAGAAGCGGAGATCATCGCCAAAAAGCTCGGCGTCACCTTCCGGGTTTCGATCGAAAAGCGCATTGCCGGCGCCGAAAGCGTCGGCGCGCACAAGACCTCGATGCTGCAGGACGTCGAAGCCGGCCGCGCGCTCGAAACCGAGGCGTTGATCGGCTCGATCCTTGAAATGGCGCGCATTACCGAAACGCCGACGCCGGCGATCGAATCGGTCTACGCCCTGGTCAAGCTGTTGAACAAGGTGATGGTGACCGAAGGCGTCGCGGTCGTCGAAAAGCCGGCGACCAGCACCAAGGCGGCTTGAGCCGCTGCGCCGGATTCACTCGGCGGCGGTTGAGCTCGGCGGCTTGGCGGGGCTGGCGGCCCAGTAGTCGGACCGCGCCTTGGTGGTGCTGAGGCGTTGCGCGGTCTCGAATCCGGGCGCCATCGAAGCGTCGGTGCCGGCCAGCACCTGGTGATGCTCGATGTTGAGAAGGCGCAGCCAGCTCTGCTGTCCGAGAGTCAGCCCGATCATGCAGCCCAACTCCACCAGCTCCGCTTCGGTGTAGTGCCGATAGAGCCGCTCCCAGAAAGCGTCGTCGGTGTTGAGGTGCCAGACAATCGCCTCGGCATAGGCCAGCGCCGCCTTCTGCCGGTCGTCGTAGTTCTTCGATGATTCGAAGTTCAGCAGGTCCTTCACATGATCCTCGATCACCGCTCCCGACTGGGCCGCCTTCACCGAGCGCTGATTGCCGCAATACTCGCACTGCACCGAGCGCGACACGTAAAGCCGGCACAATTCCTTGATCGGATGCTCCAGCACGCCGTTGCGGAAGATGTCGCGCCATGAATTGGCGAAAAACCAGAAACACGCCGGCACATGCGCCCGCACCGCCGAGCTCTCGGGCCGGGGCGTGCCTTCCCGCTGGCATCGCTCCATCTCCGCCCGCATCGCCGCATCCATCCGATCGAGCGGCACGTAGCTAATTCGCTGCTTCGCCATCAAAGGCTCCTTCGCAACCGGTTCGCGGCCGTCTGGACAAACGTTTGTACCCGCGCGGACCCAAGTCAAGCGTCAAGGCGCGTTGCGGTGGGCATGGCGGATTAGGTCGGCGGCGCGTTCGGCCAGCATCACAGTGGGCAGATTGGTATTGGCGCTCGGAATGCGTGGCATGATCGAAGCGTCGACGACACGCAATCCCTGCACGCCATAAACCCGGCATTCGGCGTCGACGACGGCGCGCGGGTCGTCGGCGCGGCCGATGGCGCAGGTGCCGACCGGGTGGAACATCGGCCCGGCGGCGGCGAGGATTTCCTCGGGCGACAGCGCCACATGGCGCTTGCCGTCGGCCACCATGCGGCCGGGCGCGACGGCGCGGCCGATCGCCAACTGCCGCAACGCGGTGGGTCCATCGATGACAACCGACGCGAGCAAGGCTTGCGCGCTGCCGATGGCGCCATGACGGTTGAAGCGGTGCAGCGGCGGGTCTTTCGGCAGCAGATAGAGTTCGCGGTAGGTCTGCCGTACCGCCGGATCGACGAGGAGTTTTTCGGCAAACCGCCCGGCCGCGACTAGCCGCGCCGCGTCGCGTTCGTCCGACAGCAGCCGGAATGAAATTCGCGGCTCGACATGCGGATCGGCCGAAGCGAGCTCGACGGCGCCGCGCGATCGCGGTGCATACAAAGCCGCTGCCACGATGCCGACGCGGGCGCCGAACGCGCGCACGCTGACGCGTCCGATTGCGCACAACAACAGATCGCCGGCCGGGCAATCGGCGTAGCCGGACGACAGCCGCAAGCCGGCGACGGCATAATGACGGCCGTCCCGCAGCACGCCGGTCCCGGGATTGAGGGTGAGTGCGAAGTGGATGAATACGTGATTCTGCAGATTTTGTCCGACGCCGGGCCGGTCCGCGATCGGCCGGATGCCGATGCACGTCAGCGACGCGGCCGGACCGATGCCGGCGCGTAGCAGCAGCGCCGGCGAATGGATGCCGCCCGCCGACACGATCACTTCGCGCGCGGCGAGGTTCCGTCGTGCCCCGTGCTGTTCGACCTCGACGCCGGCGACACGCGTGCCGTCGATCGTCAAACCGACGACCCGCGTCTCGGCCAGGATCGTCAGATTGCGCCGCTGCCGCACCGCCGCCGTCAGATAGCAGCGCGCGCTGCCGGCGCGTTCGCCGGCCTGGTGGTTGAGCGGCATGGCGAAAAATCCGTCGGCCGCCGTCGCATTGATGTCGTCGTGAAACGGCAACCCGCGCGCCGCCGCCGCGTGTTCCATCGCGCGCGCAAAACCCGGCCACTCGTCCCGGTCGAGCCGCCGGATTCCGGGCGGTGTCGCGTTGCCGATGCCGTTCCCGTCCACGCGATTGACGCGCTGGAAATACGGCGACAGGTCGGCCCAGCTCCAGCCCGTCGCACCCGCCTGCGCCCAGCCATCATAGTCGCTCGGCAAGCCACGCAGCGCCCACATGCCCATGACGCTCGAGCCGCCGCCCATGATGCGTGCCTGGGTAAAGGGCCGCGGCGGCGCGCCGTCGACCATGCTGGCCTCGAGTTCAGGCCAGAAATAATCCCGGTTGAAATACGCGCTCGGAAAGATGTCGCGGATGTCGGCGGGCACGGCGCCGGGGGGCGTATCGGCACCCGCTTCGATCAGCACGACGCGGCGTGCCGGATCTTCCGACAGGCGGGCCGCCAAAACCGCGCCAGCCGTGCCGCCGCCGACGATGAGGAAATCCGCCTGCTCCATCGCACAACCGTCCTGTCGCACGATTTTACGGCCCGGTCGGAAATCTGGTGCCGACGTGCGGATTCGAACCGCAGACCTACTGATTACGAATCAGTTGCTCTACCGCTGAGCTACGTCGGCATCCAAGGGTGGCAAGGCGGCCGAACCTACAACCGCGCGGCGCGGGGCGTCAATCGGCGCTCCGACCGTGAGCGGCGGCAGCGCCGTCGCCGCGATGTCGCCGTGGCCCGGCCGCAACCGCCAGACCAATTGGTCGAAGCTGCGGCAGCGCGGGCACAATGGCGTCCAGGTTGCGGCTTCGAAGCCGCAGGCATTGCACGCATAAGCCGGATCGGGCGACGCGGCCCGGGTCGCGCGTTCAAGCCATTGCCGCGCCTGGTTGCTGTCGCCGTGCTCGGCCTCCTCGAGCGTCGCCATCAATCGATAAAGTCGCGGCGCAGCGTCGTCGCGCTCGATACCCGCCTCGGTCAGATGACGGCGCGCTTCGCCCCAGAGGCGCGCCTTGATTGCCGCCTCGGCGAGCGCCACGCGTCCTTCGACGTGATCCGGCTTCAAGCGTTGCAGCCGTTCGAAGCGCTTGATGCGCGCCAGCGGCGTCTCGTCCGCATAGAGCGCGCCATAGGCCGCGGTCAGCGTCGGATGCGGCGCCGTTTGCCAGCCGGTCTCGATCGCTTTGCGCGCGCGCCGCGCGCTGCCGTCGGCGGCCAGCAGGTTCGCATACCACGCGGTCGCCGGCGCGAAGCCCGGATCGGCGTGATGCGCCTGACCCGCCAGTTTCAGCGCTTCGCCGCTGCGGCCGGCCGCCTGCGCCGCCAATCCGCGCTCATAGAGGATGGCGGCGCGATGGTGGCGGCCGGCGCCGGGCGCGATCGCGCCCCGCCGCAGCGCTTCGCTCAGCCGCCCTTCGGCCGCTTCCCAACGTCCGCCTCGCGCTTCGAGCTCGACCAGCGCGCGCTGTACCCATCCGGTGCGTGGCCGCAGGGTGCGGGCGCGCTCGGCAAGCTTGAGCGCGACACCGTCTTCGCCGCGCGCCAACGCCTGCACGATCAGACCGCGCAGGCCGAGAAATTCGGTCTCGGGTTCGGCCAACATGGCGGTGAAATAGTCGCGCGCCGCCGCGGTATCGCCTTTGAGCTGCGCCGCCTGCGCCGCCAGCAAACGCGTCAATGGCGGCTCGTCGAGCAGCGCGTTGGCGCGGCGCGCGCAACGTTCGGCTTCGTCCGGATCGCCGGCGGCGACGGCCGCCATTCCATAAGTCAGCGCGCGATAGCCTTCGCGCCGCCGACGTTCGCGCCGGGCGCGGACGAAGTTGCGCGGCGCCGCCACGAGCCGCCGCACCAGCGCCAGACTCCAGGCCAAGGCGAAGACCACGAGCGCAGCAGCCAGAACCAGTGCCGCCACCGACGTGTCGATGCGCCAGCCGTGCCAGACGATGGTGACGGTGCCCGGGCGGTCGGCCACATAGACCGCAGCGCTGACGACGACAACGATCGCGATCAGCGCGACGAGAACGCGCCTCACGGCGTCTGCGATGCCGGCTGGGCGGGCGCGGCGGCAAGCGCCGGCACGACTTGCCGCAGCGCCGCGGCGACGACGGCTTCGGCGTCGAGCCGCTGATGCGCCACCGAGAGCCAGCTCTCCGCGGCGCCGCGTGCGGGCGCCGGCGCCGCTTCGATTGCGCCGACCGCGCCCGCAAGATCGCCCTGGGCAAGCTCGCTGCGCGCGGCATCGACGGCGGCGATGGTCGGATCCGGCGGCGTCGTACTGTCGCCGACGCGTCGCACCACCACGAGGCTCGCGAGCTTCGCCCAGAAACGCTTGGTCCAGCCCTCGTTCGCCGGCGCCGCCGGCGTCGCCAGCAGCATCGCCGGTGCGGTGGCGGCATTGAACCGTGCCGCCAGCGCCGCGGTGCTCGGGATACCGGTCGCGGCCTGCGGCTCGAGGGCCAGCAGCTTCACGCCGAGGTCATGCGGCGCCAGCGTCTCGGCGGCTTTCAGTTCATTGGGAAACGGGCGCGAGGTCGCCACCGCCGCCGAAAGTTGGCTCAGCGCCAGGAAGAGCATGCGTTCGGGATTGTCGCTGGCATGCGCCAGACGATCCTGCAGCGCGGCGATGCGCGCCGCGTTGCCGTTGACCGCCGACTGCAGCTGTTGCGTCGCGGCGTCGAGCCGTTTGACGGTGTCGGCGAATTGACCGGTGTCGGGCGACACCTCTTTCACTTGCTTTTCGAGCGCGTCGAGCCGCACGAAAATTTGCGCGCTGGCGCTTTGCGCGTCGCGCAGCGCCTGTACCTTAGATTCGACGCTGGCCAGCTGGTTGGCGAAGATTTGATTCGCCGTGTCGTCGGCCGGCGTGCCCCACGGCAGGACCCGCGCCAGCGGCGGCGCCCAATAAGGCGACGTGCCGGTCAGACCGAGCACGAGCGCCAATGCCATGACAAGTCCAACGATCACCGCGGCGCGCCGACGCCGGCGGCGCTGCAGGTTGATGTCGGCGGCGTCGATCACCGGTGGTTCGCTCACGGCGACAGTCTCATGCCCGTTGTTCCTTGTCCCCCGTTTGGGCCGCGTGCAGCGCCCGGTCGAGCGCCGCGAGTAACGCCGGTTCGTTCGGCGCGGCGGCGACGTCGACACGCCGCCATGTCAGCGCACCGAGCGATGCCGCCACCGCCGGACTCAGCACGATCGCGGCGATCGAAGCGGTGCGATCCTGCAGTCCAGCCGCGCGCGCGAGCGTAACAAAGGTTTCGGCGGTGCGGGGAGAGAAAAAGATCGCGATACCGACCGCGCCGGCCGTGATCGCCGCGTGCGCCTCGGCGGTGAGGCCGGTGGCCGCGACGGCTTCATAAAGCCGCAGCCGGCGCACCGCGAAACCGGCGCGCGCCAGCTCGCCCGCCAAGTCGCCGGCGACCGCACTCGCCGCCGGATGGATCAGCGCGCCGGCCGCCGGATCAAGGCGGCGCGCCGCCAGCGCCGCCAGCGCGTGGACATCGCCGCCGGCGCTTTCGACTTGGGCAAAGCCCGCCGCCTGGGCCGCCCGCGCGGTGGCGTCGCCGACGGCGAGAGCCGGCAGGTCGCGGCGCGGCGAGAGCCGGGCAAAGGCGCGGACGCCGTTGGCGCTGGTGAACAGCGCGGCTTGCGCGCCCGGCAGCGCGGCCGCGAGCGTGACTTGTGCGTCGCGCGCGAGCTCGATCGACAGCAGCGGTTCGAGCAGCGGCTCGACGCCGCGCGCGAGCAGCGCCGCCGTCAGGCCGGCGGCGTCCTCGCGCGGCCGTGTCACCAGCGCTTTCATGTTGCGCGGCGAAGGGCGGTGCGGTCGCCGCATTCACCCCCACCCTGACCCTCCCCCCTCGAGGGGGAGGGAAAGGAGGGGGGCGACCACGGCGTATTGGACTCGGAAATCATGCGAAGAAATCGGGTCCGCCGCGGGCCTTGAGCTCGGCACCGGCGTCACGGCCGAGTGCGTCGGCATCGGCGACGGCGCCGTCGCGTCGCGTGCGGTGAAGCTTACTTCCGTCCGGGCTGACGATGGCAGCGTCGAGAGTCAGCCGGCCGCTCGCGACGGCCGCGAGCGCGGCAATCGGCGTACGGCACGACCCGTCGAGAGCCGCCAGGAACGCGCGTTCGGCCGTGGCGCAGGCCGCCGTCTCGGCGTGATCGAGTGGCGCCAGCAAATAGCGCACGCGTGCATCGTCGTGCCGGATCTCGACCGCCAGGATGCCTTGCGCCGGCGCCGGCAGCATCTCGTTCGGCGCCAACGTCGCCGTGATCTTGTCGGCAAGGCCGAGCCGCTTCAAGCCGGCGACGGCGAGGATCGTGGCGTCGGCGTCGCCGGCCGCCAGCTTGGCGAGCCGCGTGCCGACATTGCCGCGGAGCGGCACGATCTCGAGGTCGGGTCGCGCGTGCAGCGCCAACGCCTTGCGCCGCAGCGACGATGTGCCGAGCCGTGCGCCTTCGGCCAACGCCGCAAGCGACGCAGCGCGCAGCGACAACAGCGCGTCGCGTGGGTCCTCGCGCGGCAGGCAAGCGGCGATCGCAAGACCTTTGGGCAGCGTCGCCAACATGTCTTTCATCGAATGGATGGCAACGTCGATGCGCCGGCCGAGCAGCGCATCCTCGATCTCCTTGGTGAACAGGCCTTTGCCGCCTTCTTCGGCCAGCGGCCGCTCGCCCGCGCGGTCGCCGCTGGTGCGGATGGCGACGATATCGATCGCGCCTGTCGCGGCCAGCGGCGCGTGTGCCGCGGCCAGGCGGCGCTTGAGCTCGTCCGCCTGCGCCAGCGCCAAAGGGCTGCCGCGCGTGCCGATGCGCAGAAGAGGCGGGACCATGCCTTGTTCTTAGGCGGAAGGCGGCGGCAAGGGAAGGTGTTGGAGCACGATCTTTCCAGCTGGGACCGTCTGCGTTGCGGCGCCGGCGCGGCGATCCGCGAGGCGCGGCGCGATGGGCGATGCGGGGGCATCGGCCGGGCGCCGCAACGATGCGGGCGTCCGTCGCCGCCGCAACCCGCAGGGCCGGGGGATTTTGCGGCGCGGGTGCGTCGCCGGGCTCAGCCGTAGTCCCGGCTACGGCCTTCACCCGGCTCCCACCCAACGCCGCAAAATCCCTCCGGCGCAGACAGTTCCACCTGAAAAGATCATGCTCTAAGGTCCGCGCCATGCTTGTCCTGGGCATCGAAACCAGTTGCGACGAAACGGCGGCCGCGGTGGTCGACGACGCGACCGCCGCCGGCGAGCGCATCCGCGCGAGCCTCGTGCTGTCGCAGCTTGCCGAGCACCGCCCCTATGGCGGCGTCGTGCCCGAGATCGCCGCGCGTGCGCATTTGGATCATCTTGACGGCTTGATCGCGCAGGCGCTCGCGGCGGCCGGCATCGGCTTGGGCGATCTCAGCGGCGTCGCCGCCACCGGCGGGCCGGGCCTGATCGGCGGCGTCATGGTCGGCGTCATGGAGGCGAAGGCGATCGCCTATGCGCGCGCGCTGCCGTTCGTTGCGGTCAACCATCTCGAAGGCCACGCGCTGTCGGCCCGGCTCACCGACGACGTGGCGTTTCCTTATCTCCTGCTGCTGGTCTCGGGCGGCCATTGCCAGCTCTTGGCGGTCGAAGGCGTCGGCCGTTATCG
>Ga0070735_10005852_pt1 | contig 10119 bp, 7 predicted proteins | sample Coa_R1_FD_66443 | JGI IMG/M metagenome (GOLD analysis project Ga0070735, IMG submission 66443) | Surface soil microbial communities from Centralia Pennsylvania, which are recovering from an underground coalmine fire - Coalmine... | ecosystem: Environmental > Terrestrial > Soil > Unclassified ... | reverse complement strand
AGCCCTTTCCGCATCAGCAGACTGATGTCAGTAATTTTTCACTCAGCACACAAGGCGGGCAGGACATCACCTTTACGAGCGTGAAGGGGGATGTTGGCTTCAAGTTCAGCGCCGAGGCCTCTGCGGGCGCCGGCGTATTTCTAGATGGGGCGTCGATCGCGAAAGCGCTGTCGCTCGACAGCCACATCGATCTCGGAATGGCGGCGGATCCGGCGAAGCATTACACTCTGATGCGCGCCGGGTTCGACGGCACAGCGTCAGTGAATGGCTCGGTCGCGCTCGGCACGGGCGGCAGCGTCACGTTCGGCGTGAATACGTCCGCCAACGCGTTGTTCGCCGTGGTGCGGTCCTTTGCGGACAACGCCGAGACTGGCCTCGAGGAGTTGACTGCGGTCGCCAATAGCTGGCGCTTGCCGGTGCAGGTGAGCACCGACGCGGATCTCGATCCGGGTGTTTGGATCATCGCCGATGTCGCCGGCTCGATTTCGGCCACTCTTGGAGCGCAGTACGGCCTGAACTACAACTGGGTCAAGATGCTGCAACTGGGCGGTCTCTCCGGCGACGTCGGACTGCGTCTGCAGCTGGGCATCAATGCCTTGCTTGGACTGAACGCTAGCGGGACCTTCGCGATTGTGGTCAGCCGCGAATCGGCGGATCGGGTAGTACGTGTGCGTCTTTTTCGGGAATCGTCCCGCGGATATAATATCGCCTTCAATGCCGGCGCCGACGTTCAACCGCAGTTCACCAATCTGCCGGACACCGCGGACGACTTCATCAAGGCCGTTTTTGGCGTCCATGGCGCCCAGTTCATCGACGATCTGCATGCTGTCGAAGCGTGGACCGGCGACAATACTACCCTCGGCGGTCTACTCGCATCGCTCGGGGTCGATAAGTCCGAACAGCTTCTAACCGACCTCACGGGTATCGACGCGAGCACGCTATTTACGCAGGCGCAGGCGAAACTCAAGAGCTTTCTCGATCAATGGGACAATTTCCCGCAGAATGTTTCAAGCCTGGTGCTCAAGTTCGTCGGCGATAAAGTGGATCTCGCGCCGATCAAGCAGGTGGCCGGCCTTATCGCGAACGGCGATCAAACCGCCTTTTCGACGTTCCTTTCCGGCAAGCTTTCCGACATCACCTTTTTCCAGACTCCCGTAGGTCAGTATCTCGAAGGGATCGCGTCCAAGGGCGTGATCGGCCTCCTCGACAGCGCCCAGTTCGCGGATGTCAAGGACATCGCGACGAAGACGCTCTCCATCCTCGACGGCAGCGATCTCGAAAACATCCTTAAGAACATCCAGAGCAAAGTCACCACTGCTCTGAACTTGCAGCCGCTCATCGACCTGGGACACACGGTGGACCAGATGACATTCGATTCGCTGAATACGCTGCTCAAAGCCAAACTCGCCGCCTTCATCGACAAGGCCATCAAAGACTTTGGTCTGGAAGACCTCGAGAAGGTGCGCGTCGCTATCGGCAAGATTCTGGCCCGCCGCGAGGAGATCTACAAGATCGTCAAAGATGCACTGAATCGCGACTACAAGTTCAACCTGGCGGCCACCTATCAAAGCCAGATCACCAACGACGCGCTGCTCGATGTCGCGTTCGATTTCTCGAAGGGCGACGCCAAGACCCTGACATCGCTGCTCCAGGACGCGATCGGCGGCCACTTTGACAGCATCTTTGTCAACCAGGTAACAGGCGTTGTTATCAACAAGGGGCAGCTATCGCACGGGATCAAGCAGCAAAGCCATACCGAGTTCAACATGCCGTACTTCAGCACGAGCTCGGACGAGCTACTAACATCCGATGCGACGGTGATGCCGGTCGAGGAACAGAACGGACGACTGCTCGCATACGACCTCCGCACGCAGGATCAAATCAAGAACCTGGCGACCGGACGGATCGTCACCCAGATGCAGCGCAGCAGTACACTCGCCGTCGCTGCGAAGATCGGCGTCTCGGCCAAAGGTCCGCTGCGGATCCACGACGGCGCCTCGCTGACGTATTCCTACGACTTCAAGCAGGCCGTAAAGGCGATGAAGGTCAGGGATTTCACGTCGCAGACGGGCAATTACATCCAGGCCTATTTTGCCTCGTTGTTCACAGGAAGCGCCGGAACGCCGGCCACCTGGATGCAGGCGCTCGAAAAGCAGGCCGGCGCCGGAGGTGACACGCTCGGCAACACTATACTCAAGCTCGATCTCAGCGTGCCGTCCTCTTTGGCCGCTGCGTGGCTGATACCGGCCGATGCGAACGAGACGATGCGGGTAGCGCGTATGAAGAACGCGTTGCTCCACTGCTTGCGGCAGTTGATTTCCTTCTATTACTTCGCCGATTTGTCGAAGTTTTCAGACGGTGGCGCAGTCCCGTCCGCATCATTGTTGGTTTACCAGGCTTCGACACCCAGCTTTGACCAGTTGAACAACCTCACGATTCAGAACATGACCGACGTCGCACTTTCAACGGGTGATAATGACGATGGAAGTTTGCTCGGCCAAGTCCTCAGTTTCTGGTTTGCCAGGCTCAGCGCCGCGAATCATCCTCAGAAGGGTTTCTTCGAGAATACTGGCGGCAATCGAAACGCCATTTTGAACGCCGTTAGGGGCAACATTCACGATTTCCAGACCGCAGGTAACTTCGGACGGCTCCTTCAAACAGACCAGTCGGTGCTCGCGAGCGCCGAAAATGCCCGGAATGAGATGGTGAAGTTCCTGGCTCAAGCGTCCAACAAGCCCGAAGAAGCCATTCCGCACCTCGCAAATTTCGGCGCGGATCTGGTTACGGCTTTCAATTCAAAGGTCGCGGGGATTTATGGTGGCTCGGCGCTACGCCCGCTCGGAACGTTGGCGTTTATCGAGGCCGCTCGCAGTCTGGCGGGAACATCCGCTCCGGGAACAGCAAACGCTATGCTGGACGTGGCGGTCGTGAATGTCGATCCGGCTACGTTGGGCGACCAGGATCCGACGGCCGCCCAGATTGTTGCCGAGAATCGACTGGTCGCGCCCGGAGTGCTCGCGCACTTGCCGTTGGAGTAAGTCTTTAATCGGATGGCGTGCGGTAGCCGCGACGCCAATACACGGAAAGATGCTGTGAGCCGGCCGGCGGCAGCAGCTTGAGCTGAACATGATGGAAGCGGCCATCGTCGTGGCCGCTCTCTGGTTTGTAGCCCAGGACGTATTGCGAGCGGATCTCTTTCGAGGCCTGGTCTGCCGCCGCCGCGATGTCTTTCGCGGTGTGAACCTGGAAATACCGTCCTCCAGCGCGCTCCGACAAGCGGTCCAATAGGTTTCCTCCGGTTTCTTCTTCAGGGAGCTTGATGCCGGCGTCGGCTGGATCGGCGACGTCGAAAGCGTACACTTGTGCGTCTGTCTCTTCGAGGATGCGCGCCAGATCGTGCTCCTTCAGGCTGCTCCGATTATCGCCGCCATCGGAGAAGATCAGGAGCGCGTGCCTGGGATTACGCGCCGATGCAAACTGCTTCAGGCCGAGTTGAATGGCGTCGAGCAGCGGCGTGCGGCCGTGCGCATCGAACCCGATCAGGCGATTCTGGACTTCCGCCGGATTATCGGTCCAGGACGTTTCGAGGGTTGGCCGGTCGGAAAATGTGATCAGGGCGAACTCGTCGTCCGCTTGCGGGTGCGACAGGACCCTGGCAACGGCCTCACGGCTTCGCGATAACTGGAATCCCATGCTGCCGCTCGCATCAAACACGATGACAAGGGAAACAGGCCGATCCTCTTCGCCAAAATAACGGATCTGCTGTTCGGCCTTCTCGTCGAGGAGGCGAAAGTTACTCTGTGTGAGGCCTCGGACTGGACGATTTTGACGATCCAGCACGATGGCGTTAATCAAGACCATGTCGGCCTTGGACCGGAAGGTCGCGGAGTCGTGCAAACGATCTAAGCCGCCGGTTTGCGCGATTGCGGCCCCGATGAACGTCAATACAATCAGAACTCCGGACTTCCAGCGAACGCGGAGCATTGGGACAATTATGATACATCGAGCCAAGCAATGGGACATGTTATGCTCGCGACAGCCACTCATGCGCGGCTTCGGCATAATCGCGATTGCTCTGCCAATCGCTGTCCGAGCCCAGCCCGCGCCTGCCCCGAAATTCGAAGTGGCGTCGATCAAGCTGTGCCGTCCCAGCGATCCTGTCGAGAAGCGGAGCGGCGGCGCAGGATTGTCACCCGGAACCTTGAAGATCAATTGCCAGACCGTGGAGCGTTTGATCGAGGAAGCGTACGATTATCTTGCGGCCGGTAAGCCGCGGTTCCGGCCAAGCCCGCTGCCCATCGAAGGCGCCCCGCCTTGGATTAGCTCCGAACGGTACACGATCCTGGCGAAATCGGAGAGCCCGCAAGGCCGCGTCATGATGAACGGACCCATGATGCAGGCGCTCCTTGAAGACCGCTTCAAGTTGAAGCTACGCCGCGAACCTCGGGAAGTTCCCGTCTACCTTTTGACGGTTGCAAAGGGCGGTCCGAAGAACCTTGAGCCGGCGAAGAAAGGAGCGTGCATGCCCTGGGACTTCGACCATTCGCCGCGTCCGTCTCCGGGACAGCCCGATACGCCATGCGGCATGATTGGGCGCCGCCTGATCTCAGCGAACGGTCCGGCAGAGGTTCAGCTTTATGGCGCCACCATGCCGGCTCTTGCCGAGCAATTCTCGCTTCTTTTAGGCCGTCCGGTCATCGACAATACCGCTCTTTCGGGAACGTTCGATTTCGACGTGGAGGTGCCAGTCGACGAGATGGCTCCAGCCGCCGGTGATCCTGGTTCGCCGCGCGCTCCGTACGACGAGTCCGCCATCGCCTTCGCGGCCCTCCGAAAGCTGGGGCTGAAAATCCAATCCGGCAAGGGTCCCGGCGAAGTGTTTGTTATCGACCACATCGAGAAGCCGACCGCGAATTGACTAGTCCGCGATCCTGTAGTCGAAATCGTAAAAGTGCTTTCCGCCCGCCTCGATACGGATTTCCATTTTCCCGCTCAGCCCTCGTAGCTCGTCCGTCCCGGAGTCGGGCACCACGGTCACGCTGAGCTGTGGCTGTCCGCGATCCATGGTTCCGCTGTGTTGTAACGCAAATGTTCCCTTGCGCCCGGCCAGTGAGCCGTTCACGACTTCCAACGCGACATAACCGGCAGAACCTTTGATGTTGGTTTGCACGGCCAGCATTTGGCCATGGCTGACGGCGTCAAGCACGCCATGAAACTGCTTCTCGATGGTCATGCGTCCGAGGGAAGTGTTTCCGTCTTCCGGCGCCTGAGGGGTGAGCTGAACGTCGAAACTTCCGCTCGCGTGCTGAATCATAAAGGACGATTATCCTACTCCGCTGTCGCTCGCCAGTGGCTCCAACTCACGGCCCCTAGTTCCGGCCGGGGAGCATCGGGAAGCATTGCGATCAACTCGAGCAGGTTGTTATCCGGATCGCGAAAATAAAGTGACGCCGCGGGCATCCATGCGAGCACTACGGGTTCTTCGGTGGGTGCTCCCTCGAAATCGAGCGGAACCACGCCGGCATCCCTGAGCCGCGCGGGTGCGTTCAGAAGATCCGATAGATCGGATGTGAAGGCAGTGTGAAGACTCAGCCTTTGAGGACCGCTCCCGACCTCCCACAGACCGAGCATTGCATTCCCGCGGCCGCCAATCCAATAGAAAGCAACCTTGCGTTGCGGAAACACCTCTGCAAGCTCCAACCCCAGAACGTTGCTATAAAAAGTCATCGAGCGTTCGAGGTCAATGACCGTCAAATGAGTTTCGAACAGATCGCGAGCGTGCACCATGCTTAGCCTGATGCCGATCGTGGCATCCAGGTCGCAAACCGTCGCATGCGCAACCAAACGCACTAACAACCCGCCGTTGGGGGATTTTTCCCAACCGGGGCCACGGAAACGGTACAGCGCGAAACGATTTTCGATTCGGCAACGCAATTGCCTTTGCGTATCGCCAAACGTGCAGAAATAGCTGGGAATCGAGACGGTCGGAAACGCGGCACCAGGGCATTTCACCACTCGATATGACATTCATTCATTAGAAATCGTACGGGTCTCTACGCCGCCGGTACAGGGCGCAAAGACGAAGGGGCATCATGTCTACTCATCCCGTGGTGAACCGCACGCTGTTATGCGCGGCGGTGTTGGCGATTACCGCGCTTGTCCCGGCCGCGGCGTTCGCCCAGTTGCAAATCAACGCAAACGAAGATGTGAATATTAAGTTCGGATTTCAAGGGCAGTTCTGGGCGGACTGGATGCAGGACGCCAACACGACCGCCCCACAAGGCTATCAACAGAATCTCTATCTCCGCCGCGTACGCTTTTTGGCAGGCGGCCAGCTCGCAAAGGACGTGACTTTCTTCTTCGAAACCGACGATCCGAACGTTGGCAAAACACCCAAGGCGGCCGGAGCAGGCTTCATCGTCCAGGATGCGTTCCTCGAATGGAAAATCCGGAATTTCTTGCGTCTTGATGGCGGCCTCATGCTGATTCCCTTTTCGCATCAGACGCTGCAGTCGACGCTCAGCTATTACACGGTCGACATCAGCCCGCTCGCCACGCCCGCGAACGCCGCCACGCAGTCTTCCGTATTGCGCGATTTAGGCTTCCAATTCCGCGGCTTCCTGGCTAAGGACAAACTCCAATATCGCGTTGGCGCCTTCAGCGGCGAGCGCGACGCGAACGCGCGCAATTCGCTCCGTGCTGCCGGTTACGTGCAATACAACTTCTGGGGCAAAGACCTCGGCTACACACTGCTCGGAACCGCACTCGGCAAACAGAAGACACTCGCCGTCGACGCTGGCTTCGACCGGCAGGGCGCCTACCGCGGATTTTCAGCGAACATGGCCGCCAACATTCCCGTTCGCGGCGGCGACGAGATCGGCGGCCAGATCCAGTACTTCAAATACGACGGCCGCACTAAATTTCCCACCATCGCGAATCAGAACGACTATCTCGTCGAACTCGACTATTATTCCAAGACGCTGAAGATCCAACCCTTCGGTAAGTTCGAGACACAGCGCTTTGTGGACGCAGCGCAAGTGAAAAACGACGTCCTTCGCTCCGGCACCGGCTTCAACTACTATGTTCGGGGCCAGAATCTCAAGCTCACCGCACAATGGTTCCGGGCGTTGCCGGTGAATTCGCCGAACAAGCCCAGCAATGAGTTCGTCGTCCAGATGCAGGTGTTCTACTTCTGATCGACTGCCAAACGCCTAGTAGACTGACTTATGACTCCTAAATATTCGGAGTTCCATCGGCGCTCGATCGAAGATCGGGACGCGTTCTGGTCGGAGCAGTCCCGCCTGGTCAACTGGCACAAGCCGTTCGCCGAGGTGCTCGACTACTCTAACCCGCCATTTGCGAAATGGTTCGTCAACGGTGAGCTGAACCTCTGTCACAATGCGGTCGACCGGCACCTCGGCACGCGCGCCGATCAGCCGGCTCTGATCTACATTTCGACTGAGACAGGGCAGCAACAGACTTACACGTATCTGCAACTTTGCCTTGAAGTACAACGCGTCGCCGCGATGCTTCAGAGCCTTGGAGTGACCAAGGGCGATCGCGTGCTCATCTACATGCCCATGGTTCCCGAGGCCATCTTCGCCATGCTGGCGACGGTGCGGCTCGGGGCCATCCATTCGGTTGTGTTCGGCGGCTTTGCGGCGCACTCGCTGGCCGTTCGTATCGACGACGCGCGGCCGAAAGTCATGATCGCGGCCGATGCCGGCATGCGGTCAGGCAAACCGGTCCCATACAAGCACCTGGTGGACGAAGCGCTGAAGCTCTCCGAGTTTCCTCCGGAGCATGTCGTCCTTCTGAACCGCGGAATCGACCCCGATGCAGCTCTGGTAGACGGCCGCGATCTCGACTACGCAACGCTACGGGCGTTCCATCTCGACGCCCTCGTCCCTTGTACGTGGGTGGAATCGAGCCATCCCTCGTACATCCTCTACACATCCGGCACCACCGGGCGGCCGAAGGGCGTGCAGCGGGACACGGGCGGTCATGCAGTTGCGCTGGCCGCGTCGATGCGCCACGTTTACGACGCGCATCCCGGCGAGACGTACTTCGCCACCTCTGACATCGGTTGGGTGGTCGGCCATTCCTACATCGTCTATGGGCCGCTGATCAATGGCATGGCGACCGTGGTCTACGAAGGTACGCCGATCCGGCCCGATCCGGGGATCTGGTGGAAGATCGTCGAAGAACATAAAGTCTCCGTAATGTTCTCGGCTCCCACCGCGATTCGCGTTCTGAAAAAGCAGGATCCCGCGTACCTGAGCAAATACGACCTTTCCAGCTTGCGTCACCTGTTCCTGGCGGGCGAGCCGCTCGATGAGCCGACCGCCAAGTGGATCACCGGGGCGCTCGGCAAGACTGTCTACGACCACTACTGGCAAACCGAAACCGGCTGGCCATTGATTACCGCGGCGCCGGGTATTGAAAAGACACCGGTAAAGTTCGGCAGCCCGACGTTCCCGGCCTACGGATACGATGTCCGGCTGCTACATGAAGTCACCGGCCAGGAAATCGGCGCCGGCGAAAAGGGTGTCGTTTGTGTGGCTCCTCCGCTGCCGCCCGGCTGCATGTCGACCGTGTGGGGCCAAGACGACCGCTTCCAACAGACGTACTTTTCGAGCTTCGCGGACCGGTTGATCTACACGACTTTCGATTGGGGCATCCGTGATGACGATGGTTATTACTTTATCCTGGGCCGCACGGACGATGTCATCAATGTCGCGGGACACCGGCTCGGCACGCGCGAAATCGAGGAGGCTGTCAGCGCGCATCCGGCAATTGCGGAAGTCGCCGTGGTCGGGATCGCCGACCACCTGAAGGGGCAAATGCCCATCGCGTTTGCCGTTGTGAAGGACGCATCGGGAATCGCAACTGAAGACCAGCGCCGGCAGCTTGAAAAGGACGTGATGAGCACCGTCGACGGCCTGCTCGGCGCCATCGGGCGGCCTTCGCGCGTGCATTTCGTGTTGCAGCTTCCCAAGACCAGGTCCGGCAAGGTACTTCGCAGATCCATTCAGGCGATTGCCGAAAATCGCGATCCGGGCGATGTCACCACCCTGGATGATTCGTTTGGAATCGACCAGATCAAACATGCTGTAACAGCATCGTAACCAAGATTTCAGCACCAGTTCCTTGATTTCGAGACCCTCGGGAGTTTATCCTCTATGGCCACTGTCATGCCGCAAGTTAAACCCGGACCCCAGGACGGCGAGAGCGACTGGGATGTCGTCGCTAACAACGAAGAGTTCAAGGATTTGATGGCCGCCAAGGCGCGGTTCATCGTGCCCGCGACGCTCTTCTTTATCGTTTACTATTTCGCGTTGCCCGTGCTGGTCGGCTACGCGCCGAAGTTCATGAAGACGTCGGTCATCGGACCCGTCAACATAGCGTACCTGTTCGCACTGTCGCAGTTCTTCATGGCATGGTTCATTGCCTGGCTGTATATGCGCGCCGCGTCGCGGTTCGACGCAATGGGCAAGCGCGTCCTCGAACACTTGCAGCGCCACAAAGAAGCAAAAACCGCGAAGGGGAGCCAATAAAAATGTCGACGTCACTCATCATGTTTCTGGTCTTTATCGCCATCACTTTGGTCATCACCTATTGGGCGGCGAAGCAATCGAGCGGCGCGAACGCATACTTCGCCGCGGGGCGACGCATCACCGGCTGGCAGAACGGCATCGCGGTGGCAGGTGATTATATGAGCGCCGCGTCGTTCCTCGGAATCGCGGGCATCATCGCATTTTCGGGCTACGACGGTTTTCTCTATTCGGTCGGCTGGCTGGTTGCGTATCTGACTGTGTTGCTGATTGTCGCCGAGCCGCTGCGAAACGCCGGCAAGTACACCATGGCGGACGTGCTGGCGTACCGTTTGAAAGCGCGGCCCGTGCGAGCAATGGCGTCACTGAGCACCCTGACCGTCAGCTCGTTGTACATGATCGCGCAGATGATCGGCGCCGGCACGCTGGTAGCGCTGTTGCTGAAAGGCTCCGGCATCAGCTTCAATTGGGCAGTCGTCGGCGTCGGTGTGCTGATGGTGACCTACGTCGTCTTCGGCGGAATGCTGGCGACCACCTGGGTGCAGATCGTCAAAGCGGTCCTGCT
>Ga0070735_10005849_pt1 | contig 10120 bp, 7 predicted proteins | sample Coa_R1_FD_66443 | JGI IMG/M metagenome (GOLD analysis project Ga0070735, IMG submission 66443) | Surface soil microbial communities from Centralia Pennsylvania, which are recovering from an underground coalmine fire - Coalmine... | ecosystem: Environmental > Terrestrial > Soil > Unclassified ... | reverse complement strand
CTCGGGCCGATTCCCATCGACTGGATGCCAATGGCCGAAAAGGTGCAAGCCAAGCTGCCACCGTGGATTATCGCGATCACGAACTCGCGGCTGATCGTCTCTCGTACTGGCGCGGCATTCCTGGTGGATTGCGGGAATCGGCGCGTCGTGGATGAAGTAGAACGGCTGAAGCGCGAGGGCGCGATCAAGTCGCTCGATGGTATTTACGTAACCCACTATCACGACGACCACACGAATCTGGTGCAGGCGATGTCACAGGAATTTCACTGCCCCGTGTATGCCTGCCGCGAAATGCAAGACATTCTGGAGCATCCCGATGCGTATCGCATGCCGTGTCTGACGCCAAATGCTATCCATCCGGTTCACGCAATGTCTGAAGGCGAGACGCAGCACTGGAACGAGTTTACATTCACGTATTCTTATTTCCCCGGACAGACCATCTATCACGGCGGTTTGCTGGCGCGGCGCGAGGACGGCCAAAGCATCTTCTTTGCCGGCGATTCATTTACACCGTCTGGCATGGACGATTATTGCCTGCTGAATCGAAACTTCTTCGCACCCGAAGAAGGTTTTCTGAAATGCCTGAAGGCGATCAAAAAGATGTCCGGCGATTATCTCCTGATCAATCAGCATGTAGCGCCCGCTTTCCGTTTCTCCCCGCAGCAGCTCGACTTTATGATCCAGACCTTCGAGAAACGCCGTGAACTGGTAGCCGCGCTGGTCCCGTGGGACGACCCCAATTTCGGCGTTGATGAAGAATGGGCTCGCTTTTATCCCTACACGGCTCAGGTTGCGCCGGGCGGGCGCGTTGAGCTGCGCGTAATCATTCGCAACCATTCGCCAATCCAGCAAGAGTTCCGCGTTACGCCACACGTTCCGCCAGGCTGGAAAGCGCCGCGCGGCCCGCTGCGAGTCTCGATCGGCCCGCGGCAGGAACGCTCTGTCGCCATTCCGCTGGTCGCCGGTTCAGCGGGACTCCACATTGTAACGGCCGATGTCGCGTTCGGATCCTGGGATTTGCGGGAGTGGACCGAGGCGATGGTAACGGTCCAGTGAGAATGAGGGTCGTCTGATGCCCGATCCTCTGCAAGCCCGCCCGGCTGTTTGGAATTGGGATCTTTCGCGGGTCGAAGCGACGGTCAATCGGGTTCGCGCGGGCCGTGATTTGACGCCAGAGAAATGGCCCAATGCAGCGCGCGTGGCCGTGGCGTTGTCGTTCGATATGGATGCGGAAACAGGATTCCTGTGCTCGGGCAACCACTCGCCGCAGCCTTTGTCGCGGGGTGAATACGGCCCTCGAGTAGGCGTGCCGCGAATCCTTCGCGTGCTGGAAAAATACGGCGTCCCGGTGACATTTTTTATTCCTGCAGTCAGTGGGCATCTGCACCCGGACACAGTGGATGCAATACTCAACTCATCGCCGCGGCATGAGATCGGGATCCATAGTTGGATTCACGAGAGGATCGCGGAGCTGACGCCGGAAGAAGAGCGGACACTCACAATCCAGGCTTTTGAGTGGTGGACCAGCCGGCTTGGCCACAAGCCGCGTGGCATTCGCACCGCCTCCTGGGATTTCACCGCGGAGACGCTGGCCGTGATTCGCGATCTCGATTTCCTTTACGACTCGAGCCTGATGGGAGACGACCGGCCCTATGAAATCGTAGCGGATTCGAAACCAACGGGCCTCGTAGAACTGCCGGTGGAATGGATCCTTGACGACTACACCTATTACGGCTTCGATTGGTCGTTGCATGCCTACCATCGCATGGCAGATAGCGAGGTATATGATATCTACCAGGCTGAATTTGAAATGGCTTACGACGAGCGCACGTTATTCCTGCTTAGTATGCATCCGTTTGTGACAGGGCATCGTTCACGACTAGCTATGCTCGAAAAACTGATCGGCTATATGCAGTCAAAACCGCAAGTGTGGTTTGCGACACACGAACAGGTAGCTGCAGCAGCCGCGGCACAAATTCCGCCAGGCGGGTGAGGAGGCTTCAGTTATCCATATGACAGTGAAATCCGATCAGAATCGCCGGACTTTCTTAAGCACCGCTGCCGGAGCTGCTGCATTCACGATTGTTCCAAGACACGTGTTGGGAGGACCGGGAATAGTTGCACCCAGCGACAAGGTCACCTTGGCCTACATCGGCGTTGGCACGCAGGGTCTACGCGAAATGCTCCCTCTGCTTACCGTTCCCGATATTCAAATCATCTCTGTTTGCGATCCGAACAAGAACGCCGCCGGATATCGCGATTGGTCCAGGGATTCACTATTAAAGTCAATTCGCCGCACTCTGGAAAGGCCGGACTGGGCGATCGGCAGCGACGATGTGATTCCGGGCGGCCGCGATGTGGCTAAGGACATCGTGGAGACGTACTACGCAAACAAACGCTCCGGCGATAAGTTCAAAGGCTGTTCCTCCTATGCCGATTTTCGTGAATTGCTGGACAAGGAAAAAGATCTCAACGCCGTCAAAATCATGACTCCGGACCATTTGCATGGAGTCATCAGTATCGCGGCCATGAAGAAAGACAAGCACGTGATGCTGCATAAGCCGATCGCCAATCGACTGAAGGAGGCGAGATTAGTAATCGATACGGCGCGCGAGCGGGGGATCGCAACGCATTTCCTGCCGTGGGACACGAACGGTTCAATGGAGCCGGTTCTTGCCTGGATTCAGCAGGGAGCGATTGGCACACTTAAAGAAATTCACAATTGGACGAACCGCCCCGTGTGGCCGCAGTATGCAACTGTTCCGACCGATACGCCTCCTGTGCCGGACGGCTTTGATTGGAATCTGTGGTTGGGACCTGAGGCGGAGCGGCCGTATCATCCGCATTACACCAATATGGTGTTTCGCGGATGGTATGACTTCGGAGGCGGGTCGATGGCGGATATGGGTCACTATAGCCTGTGGAGTGTGTTCAACGCCTTGGAATTGAGCGCTCCAACCAGTATTGAGCCGATGCTCAGCCATCAGTGTGTGTTTCGCCAAGACGTCTCAGCAACGGTGAAAAACAATTTTTCGTTTCCAACAGCAAGCTCCGTGCGGTTCCGGTTTGCCGCCCGGGGTCAAAGGCCGGCGGTAGATCTGTTCTGGTATGAGGGCGGAATGCGTCCCGTAACACCTCCGGAACTGGAAGAGGATCACAAGGACTTTTCAGCCGAAGGAATGATGTTCGTAGGCGACAAGGGCAAGATTCTTGCCGGCTTTCACATCGACAACCCGCGCCTGATTCCGGAGAGCCGGATGCGTGGAGTTCCCGAACCGCCGTCGGCGCCCGTGAAGCATGAACCGGGTTGGGTTTCACCGGGCATTCATCAATGGATCGCGGCGTGCCGTGGCGGACCGCAATCGCCGGGCAGCTTCTTGAATGCGTGGCCGATCACAGAGGCGGTTAACTTGTACGCCGTCGCTTTGCGCAGCCGCCAGAAACTGCTGTACGACACGGAAACTATGAGCATTTTTAACAGCACCGAAGCGAACGGGTATCTGTCCCGAGAGTACAGAAACGGTTGGGATCCGAAGTCCGTTTGAAGCGGGAGCTCATATGCAGACGATCACCAGAAGAATATTCCTCCGCAGTGGCGGAGGCGCCATTGCGGCGGCTCGAGCGCTGGAACTCGGCGCCGACCCACTGGGCCTGCCACTCGGATGTCAAACGTATCCCGTGCGGAAGGCGATCGGCAAAGACTTTCCCGGCACTCTGGCGCAGCTTCGAGGGATCGGGTTCCAGAGAATTGAAATGTGTTCGCCGTCCGGTTACGCAACCGCCGGATTCGGCCCGCTGGCGAATCAGAAACCCTCGGAGCTGCGCCAGACGATCCACGATCAAGGGCTGGGCTGCGAAAGCTGCCATTTCGGTTTCCGTGAACTCAAGGAGAACTTGGACGATCGAATCACATTCGCAAAGGAGCTCGGCTTGAAGCAAATGGTGCTTGCCAGCTTTGGACTCCGGAAGGACGCGGCCATGGGTGACTGGATGCGGGCCGCCGACGAACTGAACAAGATTGGCGAACGGATACAGAAAGCCGGCTTTCAGCTCGGCTATCACAATCACGACTCCGAGTTTCACCTGATAAATGGCGTGCTCGTCTATGACAAACTCATGAGCGAGTTCGATCCAAAACTAGTCAAGATGCAATTCCAGGTTTCGGTGATCAGCCTTGGCTATGACGCGGCCACTTTTATGACGAAATATCCAGGGAGGTTTATCTCGCTTCACCTGCAAGACTGGTCGAATACAGAGAAAAAAATTGTACCCATCGGACGGGGTTCAGTCGATTGGAAGAAACTCTTCACCGCGGCAAAAAAGGGCGGCGTGAGGAATTATTTCGTCGAGATGAGCCTCGATGACATGAAGGCCAGCGTCCCCTATCTGCACCATCTGAAGGTATGACATAAGCCGATTGTGTAGACTGGCAACATATGCGTTTCAGCATAGTATGTCTCGCCGCCAGCTTTTTTGCCGTTCACCCGCCGGCCAAGTCCGGCGAGCTGCCGTCCTGGAATAGGAAGGCCGCGGCCAACTACCTCGATCAGAGGGAGAGCTGGTGGATGACTTGGCCCACGGCGGCCCGGGATCATGGGACGTTCTGCGTTTCGTGTCATACAGCGGTGCCCTACGCCCTGGCGCGGCCTGCCCTACGCACTGCCCTTTCCGAGGGAATGCCAGCGGCTCCAGAACGAAAACTCCTGGAAAATGTAACGAAGCGTGTCAGACTCTGGAATGAAGTCGAGCCGTTCTATCCGGACAAGACGCGTGGCGTGCCTAAAACCGCTGAATCGCGCGGCACGGAAGCGATTTTGAATGCCCTGATCCTTGCTAACTATGATTCTGCTAACTATGATTCTGCTAACCATGATTCTGCGAACTATGATGCTGCTGAGCATGGCGCTCATAACGGGAAACTGAGCGACGATACGTTGCAGGCCTTCAAGAATTTGTGGGAGCTGCAGCAGACTACGGGCGAGGCGAAAGGGTCGTGGTCGTGGTTGAACTTCCATAACGCACCGTGGGAAGCCGACGATTCGCGTTACTATGGAGCGGCTCTGGCCGCCGTCGCGGTAGGCATCGCCCCGAACGATTATCGCGCGGCGCCCGAAATTCAGGAAAAGATGAAGCTGCTCCGCGAATACTTGCAGCACGGTTGGGAGAAGCAATCTCTCATCAATCGCACTATCGTCCTATGGGCCTCTGCAAGATTACCTGGACTCCTAAGTGCAAATCAGCAAAAATCCATCATCGATGAAGTTCTGAGTAAGCAGCAGGAAGATGGAGGCTGGAGCCTCTCTTCGCTTGCTGGACCGTGCAAGCGAAGGGACGGAACGCCGCTTGAAACGAAGAGCGACGGGTACGCCACGGGCGTGGTCACATTCGTGTTGCAACTGTCGGGGGTTTCGCGCGACGCCAGCCCGGTGGAGCGCGGTTTATCCTGGCTGATTCGCAACCAGGACAAGACGGAAGGCCTCTGGCAAGGTTATTCTCTAAACAAGCAGAGAGACCTGTCTTCCGGCACTGGGCACTTCATGAGCGACGCGGCGACCGCCTATGCTGTTTTGGCGTTGACACAGGCGAAGTGAACTGACCGACACGATGGTGACCGCCTTTGCGGCGCTAGAAAGAGCTGTTCCAGTAGGCGTGTTGTCCGATGTAGCGGTCGTCGGGGAGATTTTTCAGGATCGCGCGCTTTACATCCAAGGGATTCATTGCGCCCTGGCTTCGGTACAGAATCTCACCATTCATCCCGAGTAACACGGTATAGGGAACACCCCCGCTCCAGTTAGTTCCGAAGGCGGCCACGGCTTCAGCGGCATCGTTGGTGTTCCATAGAAGATTCGTGTTGATGGCGTGTTGTTCATCGAGAAATGCCTGCACCATCTTGTTCTCATCCGGGTTGTTGATGCTCACGGTGACGATCTGGAGTTGGCGTTTCCGATACATGCGTACCATCTTCTGTATTTCTGGAAACTCCTCGGTGCATGGGGCACACCAGGTCGCCCAGAAATTCACTAGAATCAGCTTGCCGGTGCCATTCTTTCGCAGCGCTTTCAGTTGATCGGTGCTGGTGAGTTCCAATCGCACGGGCTCCTGCTCAGACTGGCTGATTTCATCGCGCGCACCCTTCTCTTTGTATGCCCACTTGGTCGAGCACCCCATGGCCGGCGTGCTCTGGACCAGCACCGGCTTCCCCGCCAGCATCGCCTCCACCGCATCCCGAGCTTCGTGCCTGGTTACAAGTTCCTCGCGCGGGTTGTTATCTATTCTACCTTCGTAACGAAGTTTTCTTTCCTGGTCGAAAAGAAAAACGTGAGGAGTTGCAGTAGGTCCGTACTTGAGCGCGACTTCCTGAGTGGCCCCATCGGAGAGAAACGGAAAGTTGAAATGCCGGTACGCAGCCCGGATTTTCATTTCCGGGAGCGTATCTCCGAGATCGGTGTGGCCCATTTCGCTCAGATGTACGGCTTTGGGGTCATTCGGATTGATGGCGACCAGCGCGACACCGCGTTCCCGGTAATCGGCGGCCAATTGCTCGATCCGTTTTTCGTACATCTGCGCAATCGGGCAATGATCGCAGGTGAACACAATCGCCAGCACTTTGGCTGACGCGTAATCTTTGAGACTATGCTGCTTACCGTCGATGCCAGGCAGATTGAAATCCGGGGCTTGTGCACCGATTTTCAGGATCGGAGGAACGTCGGCTTCGTGGTTAATCTCATCCTGAGCGCGACCAACGCCACACAGAGTTGCCGCTAACGATATGGTGAGAGCGACGCGTAAGTAATTCATCATGAGTGCTCCTCAAGCGCAAAACGATCCGTTTACCATTCGACCCGGAGACCCAGCCGGAATGTCCGTTCGTCGATCCCCTCCCGCCCGGTATTGGCGATACCTAACGCTTGCATAAACGTTCCACTGCTCACGCTGCTGGTTGGATTAGAATGATGCGGCGTATTCGCGATATTGAAACCCTCGGCGCTAAATTTCATGCGGACGCGTTCTGAGATCTGGAAGATCCGATTCAAACTATTATCCATGTCGATCAGTCCAGGTCCCCATAAGTTATCGGTGCCGCACGTGCCGAAACGGCCCGACGATGGGGTGCCAAACGTGGACTTATCGTACCACTGATAAATGCCCCCGAGCTGGTGCGGTGGGCTCAGGCAGTCGCCGAATTGCGTAGAGCCGGACGCATTCAAACTGGTGTTTGAAGCGGTGACCGTAAATGGAGTACCGGTCCGGAAAATCGTCACAGCATTGAGCTGCCATCCACCAAGAGCCTTCGCGCGGATTCCACTTTGAAAATACCTCTTGCCCGCGCCGAATGGAGAATCTGCAATCCAGGTCAGTCCGATCGCGTGATGGGCGATGCCGGCAAGCGGACCGTAATTCAGCCTGAAATCGGAGGGTATGGCAACTTGAGTGGAGTAGCCCAGCGCCTTGGCGAAAGTGTAGGTCGCTCCGATATAGAAACCGCCCGAGAACCGATGCTCGGCGCGAGCCTGCAGAGAATCGTACTTGTTCGTGCCCATGGTTCCTATCATGTTCGTTGTGGCTGGACGGCCGTAGAGAGCATTGAGAACCTCGCCTGCCGTTCCGCCGCCAACCGGCGACCAATTCTCGTTCAATGCAGAGACCGGATCGATGGAACGCGTTGCAACATAGCCAGCCGATATAATCCAGCTTTTGATTCGCTGCTCAACAGTAAAGTTCCATGACTGCACGTAACCTCTTACATAGTTGCTATTGTCCACGGTGAAAATGCCAGCCGTGAGCGGGACGTTGACAGCACCGGAGCTGTAGTTTGGCTGCGCGATAGCCGGCAGCCCTTGCCGCAGCGTTGTCGCATAAGAATAGCTATTAGGAGCGGTGATCGCCGTTGCTACAATATCCGGGAAATTCTGCCGGTTTCCGAGATCCGAGCCGTAATTCGCCGGGTCGTTCGAGAGTCCGTAGCCGGCGCGGATCACAGTAGAATCGGTAACCCGGTAGGCGATGCCTCCGCGGGGAGCAAACCGGTGGGAATCTTTGGTGATTCCGCAGTCTTCCGGATTTCCGCCTACACCGCAGACGACCATTTGATTCGCCGGGGCGTTGAGGTATTCCAACCCGCGCGAACCGCGAGTCGCGAATGGAAAGTATTCCCAGCGTGTTCCGTAGGTCACCGTCAACTTTCGATTCACCTGCCACTGGTCCCGGACATAAAACGCGTAGATATTCTGATAAAAGTGGTATGCGGGAGGAAACAGGGTCACTTTCCCCGCGTTTTCCGGTAGGCCTAGCAGGAAGGAAGCGAAGGCGTTGTAGTCGTTTCCCGTGGGGCCGCCATTCAGTTGTGTTGTCCCCTGCTCAAACTGAAATCCGCCGGAGCCGAGGCAATAGCCGCAGAACGTCGCCTGCTCCTGATTTTCGTTATCGCGCTGCCGGTTCACTTCGAGACCGGCGCGCAAATTGTGAGCTCCTTTGATCCAGGTGACGTTTCCCACGTACTCTGTCTCATAATTCTGGATGTTTTGTGGCTGGAAATTATTGTACGGGCCGATGGTCACTTCGGGAATTTGTCCCGCTCCGGTTCCGCCAAAACCATCGATCATCAGCGCGGGCCAACCGCCCTCTCTCTGGTTTGGGAACTCTGCAAGCCGGGAATTTGTAGCAGCGTCCAGCCAAGGTTCTCATTCAGCCGTTCCTGTGCCGTGTACGCATTATTGCGGGAGTACCCGTAGTAAGCGTCGGCAACGAGACTTGGACTGAAGATATAAGTGGCCGAAAGGGTTCCGCTGTAAATGTGCCCTCCGCCAGCGCCCACAGCCGAATTGGACGGACTGAACCCAAGGCCACCTAATTGTCCGTACTGCTGTGGATTGGTCCACGTATTGTCGTTCAGGCCGAACCTGGCGAAGACGCTCAGCTTGTTTGTGGGATTCCAGGTCAGCTTGGAATCCCACTGGTTGCGATTCTGGCCGCTGGTTCCCTGGCTGAAGAAATTCCGCGCGAGCCCGTATGCGCCGGTGCCCGGCACATTTGGATTCGGCCACAGGTTCAGGGCTAGTAGCGCTTGTATGCCCGGATCTATCCGCGATTGAGGTATAACGTTTCCGGGAAACGCGGTTCTTCCCGTGCCGTTCGCATTGCCGGTCATTGGGTCGTAAATCGGGGTCGGGGAGGCAGTGAGAATGCCGCCCTTCATGGCGGAAGTTGGCACTTCAGAATAGAGGCCGGTCGCCTGGCGAACAAAAGTTCCCTCGTAGCTGACGAAATAGAAAAGCTGGTTCTTCTCGATCGGCCCGCCAATTGTTGCACCGAGCTGATTGTTGATGAATTTGGGGGCCGGTTGGGTGCGATCGGCAGCCCACGCATAGGCTTTCAGATGCTGGTCCGAGTGGTATTCGAATGCAGAGCCATGAATTGCGTTAGTGCCGCTTTTGGTCTGGATATTAATGGCCGCCGCGCTGGCCAAACCCTGCTCGGCGTCGAACGAGTTCGTCACTACATTGACGGTCTCGATGGAGTCGAGCGCCGGAGTGTACATAGGGTAAGTGCCATTGAAATCCGTCGCGCTGGTGCCGTCGATTCGGGTGCTGTTTCCCCAGCCGCTGGTGCCGTTATAGCCAACCGACACAGCGCGGGATGGATTGGCGGCAAAGGATCCTCCGCTGGTCGGCGTGGCCACACCGGGGACCATCACGGGAAGCAAAAGCTGATAATTTCGTCCGAGTGGCGTCGGAAGATCGTTGAGAGTTCTGGTGGTAAGATCCGTGTGAACATCGGCTCGATCAGTTTGCAGGTTCGCGGCCTGAGCCGATACCGTGACCTCCTGGTTGATCTGGCTGACAGTCAGCGAAACGTTGACGCGCGTGACCTCGTTCTGATTGACGATAATGCCGGTCTGTGAGTAGCCGCCAAATCCGGATGCTTTTACCGTAAGACTGTAAGTGCCGGGAGGAAGTGTTGGCAGCGTATTCGCCCAGCGAGTTGGTGACGGTTTCGCGATGCAGAGTTGTCCCTTGATTCGTAACGGCGACAGTGGCGCCACTCACCGCTGCCTGGCTGACATCGGTGACATTTCCGTCTATCGTGCCCTGAAGCAACTGGGCAGCACAATCTTGCGAAC
>Ga0070735_10005848_pt1 | contig 10121 bp, 5 predicted proteins | sample Coa_R1_FD_66443 | JGI IMG/M metagenome (GOLD analysis project Ga0070735, IMG submission 66443) | Surface soil microbial communities from Centralia Pennsylvania, which are recovering from an underground coalmine fire - Coalmine... | ecosystem: Environmental > Terrestrial > Soil > Unclassified ... | reverse complement strand
GCGGAGCTGCTCGACGAGGTCAAGGACATCGCCGACAGCGTCAAGGCCGTCGCGAAGCAGCTCGCCGGCTCGATTGGCACCGAGCAGGGCGGCCAGAACATCCGCTTGATCCTGCAGAACCTCGCCGACACGACAGACGCCCTGAACAAGACGGTGCAGGAGAACCGAGAGGTGGTCCGCGACACGCTCCGCAACGTCGACGAGATTGCGCAGAACGCCAACCCGCAGCTCGCCCAGATCCTCGAGAACGTGCGCGTGGTGACGAGCGAGGTGCGCGAGATGCTCGCCGCGCAGGGGGCGCAAGGTCAAAAGGGAGATCTGCGCGACACGCTCGAGCACATCGACCGGGCGAGCAAGAGCCTCGAGAGCGCCCTGCAGCACATCGACAGCGTCAGCGGCCGCATCGACCGGGGAGAGGGGACGATCGGCAAGCTGACGAAAGACGACCAGCTCGTCAACGAGGTGCAAGGGGTGGCCGAGGGCGTCAACGACTACGTGCAGAACCTGACGAGATTGCAGACGATCGTGGGTTTGAGGAGCGACTACAACTTTCTCGCGAACACCATCAAGAGCTACGTCTCGCTCCGGCTCCAGCCGCGGGAGGACAAGTACTACGAGATCGAGCTCATCGCCGACCCGCGCGGCTTCACCTCGATCACCGACACGAGCGTCGACACAACGAACGTCAACGAGCCCGCCCACTACCGGACCATCACGACGACGACGAGCGACGCCTTCCGCTTTTCGCTGCAATTCGCGAAGCGGATGGGACCGTTCACGGGTCGCTTCGGGATCAAGGAGTCCACCGGCGGAATCGGCCTCGACATCCACTTCCTGCAGGACCGCTTCGAGATCGTGAATGACCTCTTCGGGTTCAGCGAGGAGGTGCAGCCACGCTACCGCGTGTACATCCAATACGAATTCGTCAAACGTCTCTGGCTCCTCGGCGGGGTGGACCACTTGTTCCTGCCGGAGCAGCGCGATTACTTTCTCGGCCTCCAGCTTCGCTTCACCGACGAGGACCTGAAGACGATTCTCCCCTTCTCGAGCGGGGTGTCGGGCGCGGCGGCGAGGTAGCCGAGGTAGCGGGCGAGACAAGCGGTCCGGGTCGCGGCTCGCTCTTCGCATGAGCCGCGCCCGATGACGGCGGCGGGCGTGCATCCCGAAGGGCCGACGAGCTCGGCTTCGTCGGCGCCCCGTCTCGGGCGAGGCAGGCGCTACTTCGCGGTGGTGCTCGCGCTGTCGCTGGTCGTCTTCGTCTTGGGGGGCGTGAAGGCGCTCCAGATCTCGGGCCTGATCGCCTTCGGGAAGAAGGCCCAGCAGGCGGGACCTCCGCCCGAGATGGTCGGCACGTACGTTGCCGCCGAGCAGACCTGGGAGCAGACGCTGCAGTCGATCGGCAGCGTCGCGGCGGGGCGAGGTGTGGCGATTAGCAACGATGCGCCGGGGATCGTGTGGCGGATCGACTTCGACTCGGGCGCTGTCGTGCGCGCGGGACAGGTCCTGGTCGAGCTCGACGCGCGCGTCGAGCGGGCCCAACTCGCTTCGGCGCGCGCGCGCCTGGATCTCGCGAGGACGAACGCGGGTCGCACGAACGCCCTGTTCGCGACGGGGGCCGTCGCTCGCGCGCAACGCGACACGGACGACTCGCAGCTCGCGGCGGACCAGGCGGACGTCGACGCGCTCGCCGCCCAGATCGGGCGCAAGCTCGTGCGCGCGCCGTTCGCTGGCCGCCTGGGCATTCGACTCGTCAACGTCGGACAGTACCTGCCCTCGGGCACGCCCATCACCAACCTCGAATCGGCGGACGCGACGTACGTCGACTTCTCGATTCCGCAGCAGGACCTCTCCCGGATCGGCGTGGGCATGCCCATCCGGGTGGCCCTCGGCGCCGGAGACGCGGGCGCCTCCCGAAAGGAAGTCGAGGGGAGCGTGTTCGCGATCGAGCCCGACGTGGATCCGGCGACGCGCAACGCGAAGCTCCGTGCGACCGTACCGCGCGAGAGCGACTGGGTGCGGCCGGGAATGTTCGTCGACGTCTCGGTCATCCTGCCGGCGAAGGATACCGTCGTCGCCGTTCCGGCGACCGCCGTCGTTCGAGCCTCGTACGGTGACTCCGTGTTCGTCGTCGAGGACGCGAAGGACCCGCAGGGGCGCCCCCAGGTCCGGCCCGACGGGCAGGCGTCGAGGATCGCTCGTCAGCAGTTCGTCCGCCTCGGACCGATGCGGGGCGATTTCGTCGCGATCGCCGAGGGCGTCAAGCCGGGGGAGGAGGTCGTCGTCGCGGGCGCCTTCAAGCTCCGCAACCGCGGTCGCGTGATCGTCGACAACCAGGTCTCGCTCCATCCGGAGCTCGAGCCACACCCCGCGAACCGGTGAGGTCGACGACTTGAGGATCACGGACGTGTTCATCCGGCGACCGGTCCTGGCGATCGTCGTCAACCTGGTGATCCTCATCGCAGGGCTCCAGGCCATCCGCGGCGTCAGCGTGCGCCAGTACCCGAAGATCGAGAGTGCGACCATCACCGTCCGCACCGTGTACGTCGGGGCGGACGCCGACCTCGTTCGCGGCTTCGTCACGACTCCCCTCGAACGCGCCATCGCCGCGGCCGACGGGATCGACTACGTCGAGTCCCAGAGCCAGCTCGGCCTCTCGACCATCAACGTCCGCCTGAGGCTCAACTTCCGCGCGGCGGACGCGCTGAGCGACATCGCGGCCCGGGTCAACCAGGTTCGCGCCGACCTGCCTCCCGAGGCGGAGATCCCCGCGATCAACGTCGAGCCGTCCGACGCGAGGATCGCCGCCATGTACCTGTCGTTCGGCTCGCCCATCCTCGAGAGCAACCAGGTCACCGACTACCTGACGCGCATCGTTCAGCCGCGCCTCTCGGCGATCGACGGGGTCCAGCGCGCGGACATCCTCGGGGGCCGCACGTTCGCGCTCCGCGCGTGGCTCAAGCCGGACCGTATGGCCGCCCTCGACGTGAGCCCGGCCGAGGTCCGTGCGGCCCTCGCCGCCAACAACTACTTGGCGGCGGTCGGTCAGGCGAAGGGGCAGTACATCCAGGTCGACCTCGCCGCGACGACGAGCCTCACCAGCGTCGACGACTTCAAGAAGCTGGTCCTGCGCGAGCACGGCGGCGCGCTCGTGCGACTGCAAGACGTGGCCGACGTCACCCTCGGCGCCGACGACTACGACTCGGACGTACGCTTTTCGGGGCAAAAAGCCGTCTTCATGGGCATTTGGGTGCTCCCGAACGCCAACACCCTCGACGTCATCCAGCGGGTCAGCGACGAGGTGCGCTCGATCCAGCGGGACCTGCCGAGCGGACTGACGGCGTCGGTCGCGTACGACGCGACGACGTACATCCGGAGCGCGTTGCGCGACGTCACGGGCACCCTGGTGGAGACGATCGTCATCGTCATGTGCGTCATCTTCCTGTTCCTCGGGTCGCTGCGGACGGTGCTCGTCCCCGTCGTCGCCATCCCGCTCTCGCTGGTGGGCGCCGTGTTCCTCATCGAGGCGTTCGGGTTCACGCTCAACCTGCTCACCCTGCTGGCGATCGTCCTTTCCGTCGGCCTGGTCGTCGACGACGCGATCGTCGTCGTCGAGAACGTCGAGCGTCACGCGCAGCTCGGCAAGAGTCCTCTGCGAGCGGCGCTCGACGGCGCGCGCGAGCTCGTCGGACCCATCGTGGCGATGACGATCACCTTGGCGGCCGTCTACGTCCCGATCGGCTTTCAAGGCGGCCTGACGGGCGCGCTCTTCCGGGAGTTCGCCTTCACCCTGGCGGGGGCCGTGTTCATCTCCGGCATCGTGGCGCTGACCCTGAGCCCGATGATGTCGTCCAAGCTCGTCCAGCCCGGCGGCGCCACGGGCCGATTCGGCGGCGCCGTTCGACGCACGTTCGATGCGACGAGGCGAACGTACGAGCGGCTCCTCGCGCGGACGCTGACCATGCGCCCCGCCGTGTACCTCGTCTGGGTCGTTCTCGGTGCGCTGGTGGTGCCCCTGTACTTGCTCTCTCCCAAGGAGCTCGCCCCCAAGGAGGACCAAGGGGTGGTCTTCGGGTCCATCGACGTCCCGGCTAACGCGACGATCGAGCGTCTCGTCCCCTATACGGAGCAGGTCGAGCGCATCTTCGCGTCCGAGCCGGAGTTCGAACAGGCATTCCAGGTTACCTTTCCGTACGCCGGATTCGGCGGCGCCCTGATGAAGCCGTGGGACGAGCGGGGGCGGAGCATCTTCCCGATCCAGGAAGAGCTCTCCACCAAGCTGATGCGGGTCGCCGGGATCCGGGCCCCTGCCTTCTTGCCGTCGCCGCTGCCGAGCGCCGGCTTCTTCCCGGTCGAGTTCGTAATCGCGTCCACGGCCGACGAAGCCCAGGTGATGGGATTCGCGGAGCAGATCGTCCTCGAGGCGCAGAAGAGCGGGCAGTTCGCGTTCCCCCCGTCCACGGACGTACGCATCGATCAGGAGCAGAGCCGGATCCTCGTCGACCGAGACAAGGCAGCCTCCATGGGGCTCACGATGCAGCAGGTTGGAGCCGACCTGTCGTCGATGCTGAGCGGGAATTTCGTGAATCGCTTCGATCTCGACGGCCGCAGCTACAAGGTGATTCCGGAGGTGGAGCGCGCCGGCCGGTTGACGCCGCAGCAGCTCGGCGAACTGTACGTCACCGGCCCCGCAGGTCGCGCCGTCCCCCTCGCGTCGATCGCGCGCATCGAGCAGGGGGTGGGGCCGCGGACCCTGAATCGGTTTCAGCAGCTCAACGCCGTGAAGATCTCCGGGGTCGCCCCGGCCTCCACGGACGCCGGGCTGCGTGTTCTCGAGGACGCCGCGGCGAAGATTCTGCCGGCCGGGTACCGCGTCGACTATACGGGCGAGTCGCGCCAGCTGCGTCAGGAGGCGGGCAAGTTTCTCCCCGCGATGGTCCTCGCGCTCGTGCTCATCTTCCTCGTGCTCGCCGCGCAGTTCAACTCGTTCCGCGATCCGCTCGTCATTCTCGGCGGCTCGGTTCCGCTGGCGATGTTCGGCGCGCTCATTTTCACGTTCTTGAAGTTCGCCGGCCCGCCGGGGATGCACTTTGCGGCGACCGACCCATGGACGTCGACGTTGAACATCTACTCGGAGGTGGGCCTCGTCACGTTGGCCGGCCTCGTCTCCAAGAACGGGATTCTCATCGTCGAATTCGCCAACGTGAAACAGCGGGAGGGTCTCTCCAAGATCGACGCCGTGACCGTCGCGGCCGCGACGCGGTTGCGCCCCATCCTCATGACCACCGTCGCGACGGTGGCCGGTCACTTTCCGCTCACGATCGTGACGGGCCCCGGAGCGGCCGCCCGCAACTCGATCGGGCGCGTGCTCGTCGGTGGCATGACCATCGGGACGCTGTTCACGCTCTTTGTAGTTCCCTCGCTCTACGTGCTCATCGCCCGCGATCACCGCGCCGAGCGACGTCGGGCCGAGCCGGAGGAGAAGGACGTTGACGTGATGCCCCAGCCGGCGCAGTGACGCGCGACGCACCGCTGGCCGCTCTTCGCCCGATCGGTAGGTCATGCGGGGTCGACGCACGCGACGGTTCGCATCAAACTTGCCGCGGGAAGGAGGAACGGATGGGCTGGAGCACTGGGCCTTGGGTTGTTGCCTCGGCGCTGGTCGTTGGGGTTGCGTGCGGGGGCGCGTCCTCGACCATCCCGGGCGGCGGGGCGGACGGAGGTAGCTCGGGGGGCGCGGGCGCGGGCACGGGCGCGGGCGCGGGCGCGGGTGCGGGTGCGGGCACGGGCGCGGGCGCGGGCGCGGGGACGGGCACGGGCACGGGCACGGGCGCGGGCGCGGGCGCGGGCGCGAGCAGCGGCGCCACCAGCGGCGCCACGGGAAGCGGGTCGAGCACCGGCTCCAGCGCGGGCTCTATCGGCGGCTCGTCGACGGGAAGCGGGAGCAGCGGCGGTGGCGGAGCGGACGCCGGACCAGACGATGCGGGTCATGAAGGTGGCGGGTCGCTCGATGCGGCCGGGCCGTGCCCCACGGCAAGCATGTGCACCGCCGCGCAGTCGTGCTGCGGGACGCAGTGCTGCGGTTCGGGGGACCTGTGTTGCAAGATCTCGGGCCCCGTACCGGTCAACGACCCGTACTACTGCTACACGCCGACGTCGTCGCAGCCAACCTGTCCCCGCAGCTGCAGCACCCCCAAGTGCGTCGGACCGGCGCCCGGCCCGTAGGTCCTTTCACCCCAAGACGAGCAGTTTTGCCGCGAGGGCGAGCTCGAGGGCGCGGATCGCGTCGCTGGCGGTGCTCGACCCCCCCTGCGCCATCCGTCGGAGCGCCTCGCGCAGCGGCATGGGCCCGGTGACAGCTTCGAGCAGACGATGGACGATCGGCGGCCACGGGGCCGACCGGAGCGCTGGCGACGGGGTCGGCCCCGGGCGCACGCCGACGTCGAGCCGATCACGCCACTTTTCGAAGGCCGCGTCCCCGGGCAGCGCCGCCTCGAGGCCTGCGAGGATGAGCGGCGGAAGCGCCAGATCCAAGGGAAACTGCACCTCTGGCGCCGATTGCTCCGAGTAGAAAGTCACCTTGCCGGTCGGCCATCGGAAGAGGTTGACCAGCCGATCGCGCCCTTGATCGCGAATCGCGCGGAAGATGTCCAGGGAGCCGACGAGCCCCAGCGCGATGAGCGTGTCGCCCATCCGACCGCCGTATCGCGGGAGCACGGCCAACGCGAAGTCCTGCTCGTCGCGGGAGATCGCGCCGCGCCGCACCAAGGACTCGCCGAGGAGCTCGCTCGCGTCGTTCGACGCTACGTGGTGGAGCTTGCCACCTAGGAAGTAGAGCTCCTTGCGGCCCGCCTCGCCCAGCCCGGGGCGCTGCGAAGGCAAACTCCTTCGCGAGTCGGTCGTCTCGGCAAAAAGGACCCCGGTCGCTTGGGCCTCCATCACGCGCAGCAGGATTGCGACGAGCGCCGACGGGGACACGTCGTCCGAAAAATCCGGTGCGGCGACGCCCGTCAATCGGTTCGTCGTCGCGGTGGTCATGGCGGGCAAAAATCGCGACAGCTCGTCGATGGACTCGATCGGCGCGAGCCCGCGCCCCATGTAGTCGATGCTGTCCCCCCGACCGACTTGGCCCGTCGCGATCGCCTCGACCAGCCGCGCGAACGGCCACGGCCCGAAGCGTTTGCCCGTGCCGGTCTGCACGAAGGACGGGATCGCCGCGTATTCCCCGGTCGAGCGCTCGTGCGCGAGGGCCAGCTCCTGGGGCTCGGTCGGGGGGGCGGCCGCCTGGGCGGCCCGGAGCTTGGCCGCGCTGTCGCGGACGGCCTGCATCTGGCCGCTCGAGGGGGCCGACTGGACCCATCGCACGAGCACGCCGAGCTCCGGGCGCGCCGCTTCGGGGCTCGAGCTGAACGGCCCCAGGGCCTCCGAGAGCGCGGCGGCGCTCTGGAAGCGCGCGGCCGGGTCGCGCGCGAGGGCGCGCTCGAGCACCTCGAACAGGCCCCGGGGCCACGCGGCTCGCGCCTCGCGCAGCGGCTCGATCCGGCAGTCGCGAATCGCTAGGAGCACGGCGAGCTGTCCGCTTCCGGCGAAGAGCGGCCGTCCGATGAGCATCTCGGCGAAGACGACCGCCATCGAGAAGAGATCGGCCCGCTGGTCGAAGCCCTCGCCGGCGACCTGCTCCGGCGCGAGGTACGCGAACTTGCCCTTGAGCATCGCCGCGCCCGTTCGCATCGTGGCGCGGCTCGCCGATCGAGCGATGCCGAAGTCGCCCAGCTTGACGCGTCCGTCGATGGATAGATAGACGTTCGACGGGGTCACGTCCCTGTGGATAATCCCCATCGGTTGGCCGGAGGCGTCGCGCGCGGCGTGGGCGCTCTGCAGGCCTCGAAGAAGCTCGCGGGCCACGTAGACCGACAACCCGACGCCCAGCGTTCTTGCATCGCCCGAGAGCCGGCGCAGGAGCCGGAAGAGGTCGCACCCGTCGACGAGCTCCATGGCGAGCCACGGCTCGTCCCCCGCGAGGCCCGATGCGTAGACTTGCACGACGTTGTCGTGGCGCACGGCTGCGTGGAGGGCTGCCTCGCGCTCGAACATGGTCCGGCCCTCTTCGTCCACCGCAAAGTGGGGCAGGAGTCGCTTGACGACGAGGCGCCGCGGCTCGCCCTTGGGGTCGATGGGGCGGGCCACGTACACCTCGGCCGTGCCGCCGACCGCGAGCCGCGCCTCCAGCCAATAGGGGCCAAACTTGACCGGCCCGCCGGAGAGGGGCCGAGGCAAGCCACGGCCCGGAGGGTTTTCGCCCGACGACATCCGACCCAGAGTGTATCTATGCGGGGGCCTGGATGGAAAAATGACGGAGGAGACCTCACGCTGGGCGCTTCGCTTGGCGCTCGTAGTCCCCCTCGTCGCGGCGGGGCTCGCCGCGTGCGAGGGCTGCCGCTCGACGCCTTCGGGCGCCCGCGCGCCCTCCAGTGGGGACGAAGCCGCTCGGCCGACCGTGCGCCTCTACCTGGTGAGCGACCTCGCCGGGGCGCTCGAGCCCTGCGGTTGCACCCGGGACCAGCTGGGGGGCCTCGATCACTTCGGCGCCTGGGTCCGCGGGAGCCGTGGGACGGCTCCGGTCGCGCTCGTCGCGGCGGCAGGTCCCCTCTTCTTCATGGACGAGAGGCTCGACCCGCAGAAGGGGGACCAGGACCGAATCAAGGCCCAGACGATGGCGCGGGTGCTGCGCGGCCTGGACCTGGCGGCGTTCGCGCCCGGCGTCAACGACTGGGCCGCGGGTCCCGAGGCGCTCGCCAAGCTGGCCGCTGAGGCCGGCGCGGTCGCGCTCGTTCCGGGGGCCGCCTCAAGTGTCCGCGACGCGGGCGGGATTCGTGTCGGCTTCGTCGGCTACGGCCAGGGCGCGCCCCTCGAGCCCGACGCCGTCGCGCCGAGGCCGCCCACCCCCGAGGACGCCGTCCGCCGGGCGGCCGACGACGCGAGGGCAAAGGGAGCCAATGTGCTCGTCGCCCTCGTCGCGGTGGGCCGTGGGGAGGCGAAACGAATCGCCGACGCGGTGCCGGATCTCACGGCCGTCGTGGTCGGTTCGGCGAAGGCCGGCGGCGACGCCAACACCAGCGCTCCTCCCGTGGAGCGCGTCGGCGACGTCCTCATCGTACAGGCGGCGAATCACCTCCAGAGCGTCGCCGTCCTCGATCTCTACGTCCGCGACGCGGCGGGTCCGGGCAAGGCGGTCAAGTTCGCCGACGGCACCGGGCTCGAGCTCGCGCGACGACGCGAGGACCTTGCGGGTCGAATCGACGATCTGCACCTGAGGATCGCGGCGTGGGAGCGAGACAAGGACGTCCCCGCCGCGGACGTCGACGCGCGCAAGCGGGATCTCGCGCGCCTCGAGGCGGAGCGCGATTCGCTCGATCGCCGTCCGGCGCCCGCTCAGGGGAGCTTCTTTCGCTACACCGTCCAGGAGATTCGCGAATCGCTCGGCAAAGATCCGGCGATCGAGAGCGAGCTCTCCTCCTACTACAAGGCCGTCGACGATCACAACCGGATCGAGTTCGCCGATCGCGCGCCGGCGCCCGCGGCCCCCGGGCAGGCGGGATACGTGGGGATCGAGAGGTGTTCGACCTGCCATGCGGGCCCGCGCCGGGTTTTCGACGGCACCGCCCACGCGCACGCCTACGCCGCGCTCGCGTCGCAGTTCAAGGCGCACAACCTCGACTGCGTGAGCTGTCACGTGACTGGATACGAGAGGCCAGGAGGCAGCACGGTGACCCACGTCGACGGCCTGACGGACGTCCAGTGCGAGGTCTGCCACGGTCCGGGCTCGCGCCACGTGCAGAACCCCGGAGAGCCCGCGTACATCGTCGCGCGGCCGGATCCATCGACGTGTCTCTCGTGCCACCATCCGCCGCACGTCGACGGGTTCGACCCGTCCCTCAAGATGCGCGCGATCCTGGGGCCGGGGCACGGTATGCCGGCTCGGTGAATCGGTTGGCTACAGCGCGACGTCCGGGGTCGCGCCGAGCGGGGCGCGGAGGGAGAGCGCCTCACGGACGCCGCGAAGGAGGATCTCGCGCGTGATGGGCTTGTGCAGGAGCGCTCCCGGAGGCGCGTCCGGCACGGCG
>Ga0070735_10005847_pt1 | contig 10123 bp, 8 predicted proteins | sample Coa_R1_FD_66443 | JGI IMG/M metagenome (GOLD analysis project Ga0070735, IMG submission 66443) | Surface soil microbial communities from Centralia Pennsylvania, which are recovering from an underground coalmine fire - Coalmine... | ecosystem: Environmental > Terrestrial > Soil > Unclassified ... | reverse complement strand
GTGACGGCGGGGTCCGACGCGTACGGCAGTCCGAGCTGGGCCACGCCCGCGCGCGCGCGCGTCGTCGGTCGGGCGTCGGAGGAGACTTCGGGAAAGAATCCGTCGACGAGGGCTCGCGTGATCTCGTCGCGGGTGAGCTCGGAACGAAGCGTCCCGCCAAGGAGCGCCGCGCCGCGCGAGGCGATCGCGATCGGGGTCGCGGCGAGGGTCGCGTCCGAGAGGAGGCGCTCCTTGGCGGTGCGGCACACGTGCACGAGCGCCGCCTGCTGCGCGCGATCCGGGGTCGCGCCCGAGGCCTCGAGCTTCTGGCGGACCAGGTGCGCCAGGGCGAGGTCCATGTTGTCGCCGCCGAGAAGGATGTGGTCTCCCACGGCGACACGCACGAGGTCGAGCGTTCCGGCGCGGTCGACGGCCGCGATGGCGGAGAAGTCGGTGGTCCCGCCGCCCACGTCCACGACGAGCACGACGTCGCCCGGTGCGACATGCAGGCGCCACGCGTCGCCCATCGCGAGGGTCCACGCGTAGAACGCCGCCTGCGGTTCCTCGAGGAGCGTCAGGTGGTCGATCCCGGCGGCGAGCGCCGCCTCGACCGTTAGCTCGCGCGCCGATGCGTCGAACGAGGCAGGGACGGTGATCACCACGTCCTGCTTGGCGAGCGCCGCCTCGCCGCCTCCGTAGCGCGCGTCGAAGGCGTCCGACAGATGCTCGAGATAGCGCCACGACACCTCGACGGGCGAGATCCGCTCTACGTCGCTAGGAGCGCCGAGCGGCAAGATGCCCGAACGTCGGTCGACCGCCGGGTGCGACAGCCAGCTCTTGGCGCTCGCCACGACGCGACCCGGGGCCTCGGCGCCGCGTGTCCGCGCGTAGGCACCCACGGCGAACCGCCGCTCGGCATCCCACGGCAAAGCTTGCGGCCCTTCGACCTCGGACGCGAAGTAGAGAAACGACGGCAGCAGCGGCTGGGGATCGACCTCGGCCGGCGCGACGAGCTGCGGGACATGCATCACGCGCGGGCGCGGGCCCTCGGGGTCCTCGGCGTCGGCGACCGCCAGTGCGCAGTGGGTCGTGCCGAGATCGATCCCGACGGTGAAACGACTCATCCGAGCTCGACCTCGGCGGGGGCGAGGACGCCCGCGTCGTGGCCCGAGAGGACCTGCGGGAGGCGAAGGTCCTTCGCGCGCCACCCGCGATGACGCAAAACGCCGGCGTATGGAGGTTCCCCGCCGACGTCGCCCACGAGCTTGACCGCGCTGGGATCGAATCCCTTGTCGACCGTCACGCGCGCTCCCTCCGCCTCGGGGCGGAGCGCCTCCACGTCCGCGTGGTCGCGCAGCGCCCGACGGCAACCTTCGTGAACGACGCGCGCCGCGGCGCCGACGTCCGCGTCGGAGAAGGCGGCGATGTCTTGCTGAAGGAAGTCGACCAGGCGTCCCTGGCGCTGGAAGAGCGCGAGGAGCTGGAGCGCCGGCTCGGCGGACGGCTTCGCGACGGGCGCGCTCGCTTCGGCCACCGGGAGCGACGGAGCCCGGGCGGCCACGACGCGCCCGGCGAAGCCCGGGTCGAAGAGCACGCGGAAGAAGCACGCCCACGCCAGCCAAACGCGATCGAAGAACGACAGAGTTTCGTCCGACACGCGGCGGAGGGTAGCTCGAAAAACAGGGCCTTCGAGCACGACGATTCGCCGTCGCGCTCTCAGGGACCGATCTGCGTCATGGTGCCGTGCACCAGGTTCGTGGCCCAGGTCGCCATCGTGACCCCGCCCGAGAGGGGCTGGAAGAACTCGTCGCGGAAGATGTGCTGGTGGTTCGATCCGTTGATGTAGTACGTCGCGAGCGCGCCGGTGCAAGCAAACGTGTTGCGCAGGTCCATCAAGCCGGACTCGAACATGCTGTTCGGGTAGACCGTCCCGCCGTCGCTGAACAGACCGCCGATGACGAGCAGGTTCGGATCGTTCGTCGCGCAGTTGTTGATCCCCTGAGCGAAGAAGAGTTCGATGACCTGATCATCCATGCTCGACACGAGCCCGACGCGAGCCTGCGCGTACTTGTGGCGCCAGTAGTAGACGATGTTCGTCAGGCCGCTCCCGTCGGACGCGCTGCACTCCGCGCAGTCGGACGGCAAGGCCGCATCGAAGCCCCAGAGGTCGCGCCATTCCTTCTGCAAGCACGCCGGCAGGTACGTGAGCGAGAAGGGCGGACCGGAGTCGTCGATCACCGACACGGGGACGCTTCCGAACGCGTCCTGGACCATGCCGTAGTTGAGCCCCGCGCCGAACCCGCCCGCGCTCGCGCCCGCGAGGACGACTTGGTCGAGGCCGGGGAACGTCGGGACGATGCGGCCGATGAACTTCTGCATGTTGCGGTACCCGACGAATTGCTGGGGCATCGCCATCCCCGGCACCATGGCGTTGGCGACGGTGCCGAAGAACACGTCCCCCGTGCAGTACGGTACGTACACCTGGTTCCAGCCGTTGAAGGGGTTGGACGAGTTGGTGAAGTCGAAGATCCCGGTCGTGTACGGCTGCTGAAGCCCCGTCGTCAGGATGAGCGACCCGCCGATCGTTTGGCCCTGACCATTGGCGCCGCCCGGGAAGATCTGGTCGATGTTGGCGGGATTGTGATCGCAGAAGTGCTGGCTGTCGCAGGCGCCGCCGCCCTCGAGGTAGATCATCAGCTTGGTCGACGACGTGTACCGGACGTAGAAGCCGGCCGGCGAGCCGTCTCGGCAGACCGCGCCGCCCGGCTGATAGAAATGCCATCCCGCGGGCGGGACGCCGGCGTCGTTCGGGATGGGGTCGCCCCCATTGCGATCGAGGGCCGCGCCCATTGGCGGTGCGAGGTTGATGAACGTCGTCTGCGAGTACTGTTGATCGGCGGGGCAAGTCGCGTCGATGCCGGCCTCTGGGCCCATCGCCTCGGCGTCCTCGCCCCCACCCGAGTCGACGACGATCGAACCGTCCGCGTCGTCGTCCGTGCCGCCGTCGAGGACGTCGCCCGCGCCGGTCGTGTCGGCGACCGCGTCGCCGCCCACTTCTCCGGAGGAGACGTCGCTCCCCGACGAGTCGATCGTCGCGTCTGCGTCGCCGCTCGTGCCGTCGGGGCCAGTGCCGGCCTCGACGGGACCGTCCGCCGCGAGCGCAGTATCCGCCGAGGCGTCCGCCGGGGAGGGCGCGTCGCCTCCCCCTGCGGAGTCGGGTGGGAGGGTCCCGTCGGTCCCGGGGGACGTGTCGTCGTCGCCGCCCCCCGTGTCGGACGATTCGGTGGCGTCGTGCCAGGCGTCCGCCGCGGCCGAACCGTCCGACCCGAAGTCGGCCCCTCCCGGCCCACTGGCGGATGCGCAATGCGCCAGCCCCCAGGCGAGAGCCAGCAGTGCCAAACCACGACGAAAATCCAAAACCATGCGGCGGCTCCGTCTTCCCCTTGTCGCCCGCGGGACCCTCTACCAGGCACGGATTGAGACGGGCGGGCTCGACCAGCAAGGCTCCTTCCCGTCTCAAATGCGGCCTCGACGCTGCGCGCCATCGAGTGTAGGTACGCGCCAACATGCCGCTTTTCGTCGCTGTGCTGCTCGGCGTCGTGGAAGGCCTGACCGAATACCTGCCGGTGTCCTCGACGGGCCACTTGGTCCTCGTGGGCCACTGGCTGGGGCTCCGCGACGACGATCCGGCCACGTCCTCCTTCGAGATCGTCATTCAGCTCGGGGCCATCTTGGCGGTGCTCGCCCACTACCGATCCCTCCTGCTCGAGAGGGTCCGCGGTCTCTTCGCGCGCGACCCGGCCTCGTGGCGACTCCTCGGGGCCCTCGTGACGGCGTTCGTCCCGACGGCCATCGCGGGCCTCGTCCTCCGAAAGACCATCAAGGCGCATCTCTTCGGACCGAAGCCCGTCGCCGGGGCGCTCGTTGTCGGCGGCCTCGCGATGATCGTCGTGGAGCGTGCGCGTCGAGGCACGCACGGCGAGGACGGGCTCGAGCGGGTCTCGACGTCGCGCGCGCTCGCGATCGGTCTCGGCCAGTGCCTGTCCCTGTGGCCTGGGGCGTCGCGCGCGATGTGCACGATCGTCGCCGGGCAGCTCTCCGGGCTCTCTACCGCGACGGCCGCCGAGTTCTCGTTCCTCCTCGCGCTGCCCACGCTCGGAGCCGCCACGATCTATGAAGGCTTCAAGGGGCGCCACGCGCTCGGCGCGAGCGTGGGGTCGGCGAGCGTCGCGGCGGGCATGCTCGTGTCCTTCGTCGTCGCGTGGGCGGTGATCGCCAGCTTCTTGCGATACCTGCGCTCGCGCGGCCTCGAGCCATTCGGTTGGTATCGCGTCGTTCTGGGTGGGCTCGTACTCTGGGCTTTGCGGGGGTGACGAGGGTGATCGACGTACTTGACGCGAAACGGTGCGGACACTAACGGGGGGAGCACCATGGACTCGAAGATTTCACGTCGCGACGTCCTCGGACGGGGCGCTGCGCTCGGCATTCTGACCGTCATCGGTTCGACGGCCGCGTGCAGCAAAGAACAGAAGGCGCTCAAGTGCACCGATACGACCGCCCTCTCCACCGCCGACCTTCAGGCGCGCACCGCGCTCCAGTACATGGACACCTCGGTCGAACCTGGCAAAAACTGCACGGGGTGCCAGCAGTTCATCCCCGCCGCCCCGGACGCTTGCGGGACGTGCAAGGTCGTGAAGGGACCCATCAACCCGAAGGGCTACTGCAAGTCATTCGTCGCCAAGCCGGCATGAGCTCTACTGAATAGGTTGGTTCGGCGGCAGTGGCGGCGGCGGGACGTTGAAGTACTCCCAGGCGGGAGTGTGATTGCCCTCGTTCGCGGGCTGGTTCCATAGATAGAGCGCGCCGTAGCTGTTCACGGCGCCCTTCGCGTCGACCATCAGCCCCGTGAGAAAGAGCTGCGGCGTCGTCCCGAGGCGCTTCGAGCTGAACACGACCCAATAGAAGGACCGCCCATCGGCCGTCGTCGTCACGGCGGGCGCCCACTTCGGCCAGCTGTTGGTGACGTCGGGGCTCGTCATTCCCGCGCACGCCGCCGGCTCGTTCGCGCGAAGGCGCGTCGCCGTGCCGCCCTTGATCGGAATGGCGAACACCTCGGCCTGCGCCTGGTTGTACATGCTGAGGTCGTTGGCGCACTCGTTGAACACGACGAGCGCGTCGTCGGGCGAGATGGCCGGGTAATATTCCTGCATCGAGGCGCTGGCGGCGCCCGCGAGGGGCGCGATGGTCCCGCCCTGCCGGTTCGCATATGGGACGGTAAACAAGTCCGCCGTGGAGCCGGGCTCGGTCGTCAACACCGATCCGATCGCCGCTCCCGGGCGGCCTCCGCTCGCCGACGTCGACGCGACGTACACGATCGTCTTGCCATCGTGCGTCCAGGCGGGCGCCACCGCGCTGCTCCCGCCCGTCTGGGTGCCCATCCGCGTAAGAGTGCCGCTCGCCGCGCTGGCGCTGCTCGCCTCGAGGTCGATCCACACGAGGTCGCTATTGTCGCTGCCGATCATCACATGGTCGCCCTTGGACCAGTGCGCCTTCGATACGGCGCTCATCCCGAGCGGACCTTGCGCGAGGGCCGTGCGCGCGCCCGCGCCGAGGAACGGCGGCGTCGACCCCACCGCGCCGGCGTCTGGATCGACGAGCGCGATGAAGTCTCCCCAGTTGTTCACGTTCGACGACAGGATAGAGTACTCGCCGTCCGGCGCGCCGGTGTGGCACCCCATGCACGCGCCGGCGCCGAGGGTGATCTGCTGGACCTGCGAGGTCACGAGCGTCGCACCGACCGACTCGTCGCCGACGCGGAAGCCCTTGAGCGTCGTGCCCTCCGCGCTGGTCCAGTAGATGATGGTCCCGGCGGCGTCGGCGGGGGCGATCCCGATCGAGTAGGTCGCGCCGAGCGCGACGTTCGCGAGCACCCCGCTGGCGAAGACACCCCCGCGGATCGCCACGGTGAGCGGCACGTCGTTCGAGTCGAGCCGCAGCGAGTCCCACATCTTTTTCGGCATCGTCCACGACTGCGCCGTCGTGTAGACGACCAGGTCGGTCGCCTGGTTCTGCGCGTGGATGCGGAGCTCGAAGAGGTTCTCGCCAGAGGCCGACGTCCACCGGAACCGCGGGCGCAGCCAGTTGCGCGGGAAGAGGGAGTCCGGCTCCGGCTCGACGAGGCACGGGCCGCCGCTCCGCGCCCCGGCCGACATCGGACCGAAGAGCCCGGGCGCGTTGGACGGCACCGCCGATCCCCCGGCGTCGGTCATGTCGAGGACGGGCGTCGTGAAGTCGTTGTACGTCCTCGAGGCGTCGGCGTTGCCCAGGGAGGGAACCGGGCCCGAGTCGTCGCTCGGGGGCGGGGGTGGCGTCGACCCGTCGTCGAGGGCGGGAGCCGTGGCGGCGGGGGCAGCGCCGGCGTCTCCGTCGAAGCCGACGGTGGCGTGGGTCCCGCAGCCCGCGAAGGCGGCCAAGACCAAACCGCTGACCGCGAGCGCTAGTCCGCATCCTCGAGCGAAGCGAGAGATCGGACGAGAGTCACCCCCGAGGATCGTGACCCCGTGAGCGAACGGCGTACGCTCGGGCGCGAGTTTGCCGCCGGGGATCGATCGCACGCGTTTATCCCTATGCGACGGATGGCTCAAGGTCCGTCGGGCGCACCGCGTCGAGACAAGAATGGGACGGCGGATCTCCGTCTCAGGCTGTGTCGAGGCATTCACGGCGAGCAAGACGAGGACGTCGCGAGTCTCGATGCTTGTCGGCCGCGTCACAGCGGAAACGGCGTTGGCATCAGCGTTGCGAGGTGAAGAAGCGGAGGACGTCCGATGAAGAAGAGGCAGCAGCGCCTCGTTGGCGGCGCGCTAGCGACGCTCGCCATGAGCCTTGACTGCAACTTCGACTTCGGGGGCCACTCCTGCAGCGCCGTGGGCTTCGAGTGCGATCGTACGACGATCACGTTTCAATCGCCGAACGACGCGTGGGCGGCGGGGACGTACACGCTCGCCTTCGACGTCGACGGCACGACGGGGCAATGCACGCTCGACGTGGCCAATCCGCCCGATCCCAACGGAACAAGCGGGGGCTGCCCAATCGGCAGCGACGTGACGTTGTCGCTGGCGCCGGTGACCTCGTGTCCCCCGCCCGTCTGCAACGGCAACGTGTGCAGCGCGATGAGCTGCACCCCTGTTTCGGGTCGCTTTCGTCTGACGTTCCTCGTGGCACCGCCATTCGGGGCGGACTCGTCGCCCCACGTCGCAGCCCACGTCACCGTGAACCTCTCCGTCGACGGAAAGACGCTCGCGGACCAGGCGCTCGCGCCGACCGCGACGACGACCGAGCCCGACGGCGCCGGTTGCGGCACGTGCACCGACGCGATGGCGACGGTCACGGTCGCGGAGGGATAGGGAGGCGACTCGGGCGCAGCCCTCACGGCGTCGTCACGTACACGCCGCAAGAGTCCGCGCAAACCGACAGTTCTTGCAGACCACTGGGCGCGGGACCCACGACCACCCGTCCAGAGAGGTCGAACGTGGAGCCGTGGCACGGGCACACGAATTCATTTCTGGCCTTGATGAACGACACGACGCAACACTGGTGAGGGCACGCCGCCGAGAACGCCACGAAGGTCCCCGCCGAGGGTTGGGCGACGACGACGAGACCGAGGCGACAAGACGGATCGGCATATCCCGTTGTCCCGTGCATCGCGCTGCCGCCGACGGCCCGGAGCTGCGGGTACGTCGAAAAAGGAAAGGCCAACGTCTTCGGTCCCTGGGCGCACGACGGCGAGCAGGGACCACCTTCGTTCGCTCCGTTCGCGTCCTCTCCAGGCCCACCGTCGCTCGCGGCGCCTCCGTCGCGCTCCGAACGACCGGCCGGACTGCCGCAGCCCGGCGCGACGAGCGCCACGGCCCCCGCGACCCCCGCCCGCAGAAGGTCCCTCCTGCACTCGTCGCACCGATTCATGCAAGGAAGTTGTACCACCCGAGCCTCATGCCCGGCGGGTACGTTTCAGGGCGTCAGATCGTCGTTGGCATTGTGCGTGAAGCTCGAGGCGCCGCTCACTCCCGTCAACGTTCCCAAGCGCCCCGACACGAACGAGCCCCACTGGGCCTGAAGGCCGAATTGCCCGTTGGCGACCGTGGTGCTGTCCGGATTGTCCTCCGTCTTGGTGCCCGTGGGATTGCCGAGGTGCAGCGTCGAGTTCTCCGTCACGGCCACGCCGTTCTTTGCGTTCCCGTTGATCGTATTCGTCGCGATTTCGGCGTACGAAGCGCTCTCGATGTTCACTCCGTTCTGACCGTTGTGGCTGATCGTATTCGTGTAGACGCGGGCGGACGACGACCGCTGGATGCGAATTCCGTGACCGCCATTACCTTGAATGACGCAGGGTCCGGTATCGTCCTCCGAGGCGCCGACGCCGGACGTGAAACCGATGCGAGCGTACGAGTTCTCGTTGACGATGACCCCGTTTTGCGGGTTGTTTTGGATCGTCGAGTTGATGATGAACGCCATCGTCGTCCCCCGCTGAAAGTGGATCCCGTGGCGGCCGGCGTGGTCGACGACCACCGTGTCCACCGCGATCTGGCTACCCGTATTGACGGAGAGCCCGTCGAACCCCCCGCTGATGCGCAGTCCGCGCACGGTGAAGTTCGACACACCATCCAGCTCGAGGGTGTTCTGGGTGGTGTTCGGCCCCGAGATGCTGGCCGTGCCACGGCCGTCGAAGGTCACCCCGTTGAATTGGCCCGTAGGGCTCGAGACGGTGACGTTCTCGTTGCAGGTGCCGCTGATGAAGAGCGTGTCGCCGGGCAGCACCGTCCTCAGCGCCTCTTGAATCGTTTCTCCTCGATCACAATCGACGAACCTCTGCGAGTCGTCGTCGTGCCCGCGCCCGAAGCCGAAGAAAGGGAAAAGGACGAAGAGAGCAGTAACAGCTCGCGATGAACCGATCATTGCCGGAACTCCCTTCTTTGCGGTTACCGCGGGGAAAGATCCCCGCGCCGTCCTGCCGACGCTGCGATCGAATCGATCGCCGCCATCATTCGCAGCTTTCACTCCGATCGCGAAGTCGTCAATGCCGAGGACCGCCGCGTCGAGCTTCACGAGTGAGCCGGGTGCCGACCCCGCCGTGAAAGGCCCACACGTCTGGGGGGCCGTCCCTGCAGCCAACCAGCAGCGCCTCAGGTTTCATCACGGGTCGGGGCCCCGGGCGAGCCTCTGGGCAGATGATCACGCTCTCCGTGCACGTCCCGGCTACGGGATAGACCGGATAGCTCGGTGGCCACGCAACGAACCTGTTACGCGACGACGTGCCCGCGCGGCCGTGGACGAGGCCGCCTGACTCTGTGGCCGACTCGGTGCGGACTGCCGACTGCAGGCTGCGGACTACAAGTCCAGTCGACGCAACTTGGGGAGTGACGAGTCCTACCCACGCCCCCTACCAGCACGCAAGAGACCATGCGAAACTCCAAACTCGACGCATGGTGTCTGCGAAGAGATCGTCAGTACGCCCGACGGCGGACGAGGTGGCTGCCGGGACCGTCATCGCCGGAAAGTACAGGCTCGACACGCGCCTCGGCAGCGGCGGGATGGGGACCGTTTGGTCGTGCACGCACCTCGTCCTCGGCGAGCGGATGGCCGTGAAGATCGTATCCACGTCCACCGCGCTGTCCCCCGAGGTCCGGTCGCGCTTTGCGCGCGAGGCGCGCGCCGCCGCTCGCTTGAAGTCCAGGTTCAGCGTGCAAGTGTTCGACAGCGGCGAGCTGCCGCACGGCACGCCATACATCGTGATGGAGTATCTCGAGGGCGAGACGCTGCGAGAGCGCCTACGCCGCGTGACGCGGTTGATGCTCTCGGAGACGGTCGCGATCCTCGCGCAGGTCGCGCGCGGGCTCCAGCGCGCCCACGAGGCAGGGATCATTCATCGCGACATCAAACCGGACAACATCTTCCTGGCGCATACCTCCGATGACGGCGTCGTCGCCAAAGTCTTCGACTTCGGGGTCGTCAAGCTGATGGACGCGGCGCACGCGACGGAGACGGTCGAGGGCACGTTCGTCGGTACCCCGCAATTCATGAGCCCAGAGCAGGCAATGGGGCAGTCCGACGTGGATGCCCGGACGGACATCTACTCTCTCGGTGTCCT
>Ga0070735_10005846_pt1 | contig 10123 bp, 9 predicted proteins | sample Coa_R1_FD_66443 | JGI IMG/M metagenome (GOLD analysis project Ga0070735, IMG submission 66443) | Surface soil microbial communities from Centralia Pennsylvania, which are recovering from an underground coalmine fire - Coalmine... | ecosystem: Environmental > Terrestrial > Soil > Unclassified ... | reverse complement strand
CATTCCTTCTTGCTGGTTATCGTCGCCGCGCATTCACTCGTCTCCATGGACTTCCTACATTCAGACGAGTTTTTTGAATTAAAGTTGCAGCGAAAGTGTATTTTTCAACAAACTGCTAGAAGTCGAGTGACCAACTCAATCAAATCTTGCCGGAGCTGCCTCAAACCACAAACTGCGCACGAGCAATTCTGTCAATTTCCTAAGCACACGAAGCTTAATGGCAACGATTCGACGCGAATACGCTGCCATGCGTCCTCCGGAATACTAACAAACGCCTGAACCACATCGGGGTCAAATTGACTGCCCGAGCAGCGGACGATTTCTTCTCGTGCGGTTTGGAATGAAAAAGCGGTGCGATATGGTCGATCCGATGTCATGGCGTCGAATGTATCCGCAACCGAGAAGATCCTGGCTCCCATCGGGATTTCTTTGCCGACCAATCCACGGGGGTAGCCCGAGCCATCGTAGCATTCTTGATGGGCCAGCAAGATTTGAGCAGCGCCAGACAGGAAAGAGATTCCCCTTACCATTTCATACCCAAGGCGGACATGCTGCCGCATGATCTCAGTTTCTTCAGGAGTCAGCTTTCCTGGCTTAAGCAAAACAGCATCAGGGATGCCAATCTTGCCAAAATCGTGGACGAATGCGCCTAATGCAATCTGCTTGATTTCTTCCTCGCTGCAATACATCGTCTGAGCGATTTTTAGCGAATAGCGAGTCACCCGCTGGGAATGGCCTGCAGTTTCGTTGTCCCGCAAATCCAAAGCTCCGCCCAATGCGCACAATGTTTCGTCATAGGTTGATTCAATCTGTTTTAGGGCTACGTGGAGTTGCTCAGTCCTCTCGCTCACTAGTTCCTCCAAATGTTCATTCTGCAGCTTCAATGCTTCCCGAAGCTCGTGAAGTTTTAGGTGGATTTCGATGCGGGCGCGAACCTCTTCGAATTGGAAAGGCTTGCATATGAAATCCACCCCACCGGACCTGAAAGCCTTCACCTTTTCTTCGATTTCGTTCAGGCCGCTCAGGAAAATGACGGGAATGCTTGAAAGCCCTTCGGTGGACTTGAGACGCTCGCACACTTCGTAGCCGTTCATCTCCGGCATGTCGATATCCAGGAGAATCAAATCTGGCAGATTTCGTGCGGCTGCCGCCAGCGCTAGCCGACCCCTTAGGAACGAACGCACTTCATACCCTTGCTCTCTGAGCATCCTTTCCAACAGCTTTATGTTAGCGGGATTGTCATCCACGACAATGATGTGGTGTTGAGCCTGCGAATGTTCCACGATTATTTGTCACCTCTTGCAGTGGCACAGTAAAGGAATTTCCTTCGGGATACGCTCTAGCTGCGACTGCTGCGCGCGAGTATCCTTTCTTCCCAGTGCGTTCTCCTACTTGAGGTGAGGGATGGACCGGGCTCAATATTCACTTGAGATGCATTACAGAATCAATGACGTTGAATACGTAGGGAAATCAAGTATACAACCCGCGCGCACCCGTACACTGACAATCTCCCCATACAAGTAGGTCGGCCGATTTGCAGCCAGATCCCATTTTGGCGGCACTTCGGCGTGCTGGCTGGACGCTGCGCTCTGGGAACAGTGCACATTAGCGGGGTGGTCCCTTTTTCGCGTGCATATACGCTAACCCCCCAGGACGTTGACCCCTTTCTTGAGCGCCCTTACACTCTGCTGCCCGCGCTCTGTACCGACCGAGGACGTAGCCGAATTTTGGCCCACTGTGCCGAGCCGGAACGCAGATTAGCGGTTACGTGGTAAGGGCTGGAATGTCCCAGGGATCGACAGACGGAAGTGTCCATGTCCGCTTTCTAATAACTGCAGTCATCGAAAGTTAGTGGAGGATCACTGCGTCCTGGCCGATCGATACCGAGCATCAGAACCGGACTCGGCCCAGGATTCAGTTTCGCTTCACTGCTCCGTCAACATTATTTTAGTGTGTCGGCCACGTGAGAACTCGAATGGCGAGATTAGGACAAAGTGTCAAAGCACTGACAGATGCAGTGAAGAGGTTCAAAGCCTTTGGCATGCTGGGGAGCGGTACTTAGCCTCAGTCGATGAGCTTTCTCCAATATTCAATGACTTCCGTAGGATCTCGGCCCAAGGTGCGTGTGGCATATCAACTGCTCTTACTCTGAAAGAAGCAATCGCGTCCTGCTTAAGGAGAAGACGAAACAGGCAGAAGCAGAGGAGATCTTCTAATGAAACACGAACGTACAAATGCACAGGCTCAAGACCGGCTCGCTACATGGGAGGAGGTCCGCCGCGCGATATCGGGAACTCCGGATCTCGTTTTGGAAAATTGCTACGCCAAAGGAACACACTGCGAAGTCGATTCCGATCGGGGAGGTATCATACGGTACGCCGCTGAGGAATTCGAGTTCTTCGCCAATCTGGGCGAGATGGAAGACTCCGTAGTGAACTGAGTAAATATGTATCTGCCATTCTAAGGAATTTCTGCCGTTCCGCGGAATTTCCGCCGTTTCTGCAGAAACTGCCATCTTTGCTGACTTGCAGAATTTCCATATATCTTCCTGCAGAATCAAAAATCAACTCACTGGAAGACGCGCCGGATTTGCGCGTCTTCTGCCCCGAAGGGCAGAGTGCCCCAACGACCCATCAACATTGTTTTTATCCAGCGCTTCGCAGGTCCTTCATTGAACTGCTTACACAGATAAATGGGCGCAGAATTTGGTAGTCATAGTCTTAACTCGGGAGTGGCGGGGGTGGCGTTGTTATTCTGGTGGTGTGGGAATACGAGATTTTTCTTCCAAATGTTCAAAAAACTAAAGAGAAAGAAAACGAGAAAGAAAAGGAAAAAGAGAAAGCTCTAATGACAGAATTCACAGGAAGTTCCAAGAACTTGGGGGGGGAGAAACTGAGGTTTCGGGGGGGGTAGCGTTACGCCACTAGCTTACTAGGGGGTTCGTAACGCGTAACAGTTCGGCCTTTGTTTCGCGTAACGTTCCGTAACAGCCCGACAGCCGAATGTGGAGAATGCGCTTGTTTTCAGGTCTTTTTCTGTGGCTCATCGGCGTTACGCACACGGCGTAACGGTTCATAACGTCCCCGTTATGCACCCTTTTTTGCATCTTTACGAATTTCCATGCGGTATTTGCGAATTGCGCTTTCGCTGAGCTTAATTCCTTCTTGTTTGAATCGTTCGATAAGCTCGGGGCTCGTTGCCTTTGGATCGTCCTTAAGGAAACCGCAGAGAAGCTCTTTATTTGCGACTTTTGCTTTCCTTGCTTTGACAGGAGCGCCGCCCTGATTATGACTTTTTTGCTCCTCTGCAAGCGATCCGCACTCGCCTGGCTTCTTGTGAATGCGGAAATCGCCCTCCTCGTTGATGTAGGGACGTCCAATGATCTGAAACGGACCGCCTGGTTCGAAGTCCCGCGCCTTGAGATTTTCTATGTGAATTATGTTTTTCTCTGCATCAAGCTGTTTAGTTCCCCAAGCTGTCGCAACCATCGCGCCGATATCGCCAGTTCCTCGGAGCATGTTTTCGAGGGTCATCACGGTTTCCTTAGCGAAATTCTTGGGGGCGTGATGGGCGGCTATCACCGCCCGCGCGCCCGCGCCTAGTAGTGCAAAAATATCGGTCGCTAGCCCCCGTTGATTATCGACAGCTTCATTTTCGTTCCCCTCCTCGAACCGAATAATAGGATCGAGGAAAACATACGCATCTTTCGCGGCCTCAAGGATTCTAGGATCGGAAAGGGCTGGACTCAACCCTTTCGACAGCGTGTGTACTAGCAACCGTCCTTCTTCCAGGTAATGGTAAATGTGAAAACGCTTGAGGCGATCTTTGAACGGAGTGATCCCCGACTCCGGTGTGAGGTACAACACGCGTGAAGCGGTTTCCAGTACCCTGAACTGGTGCCACAACTTCTTATGCTTATGACTGTTGAGCAATGACTTTGCGATTGACAGCATCGCGAGAGTTTTCCCGTGGCCACTAAGCCCCGCGATCATCGTGGCACAACCATTTTGCAGAAAGCTCTCGATTGCGAAGCTGATCGGCGGGGCGTCTTCGAACTCCTCGTAAGTGTGGAATATACCCACCTCTTCGAGTTGATCGACGGACGCGATGCTCTTTTCCATTCCAATTCCTAGCCAGTTGCAAATGTTGCTGACGGTCTTTTCACCAAGCAGCTCGACTAGCTTCGGTATGCCAGTTACTTCCCTGCCTTTGGCGAGTTTTTCCCACGTCGGTTCGACAGCAGCCACGCGCTTTTTTAACTCGTTGTCACCCGCAGCGAGGACGATTGCCTCAATGAACTTGATGACTTGCTCTTTTCTCCAACCAGCCCGAAGAAGGGCTCCAGACAAGGACAACGCAATTTCGTTTCGAATCCCTAACTTCCACCTGCGCGCCAGCAGCGCAGCCGCTCCCAATCGCCCAAGAGCGATTCGAAGTTCGTCGGGTGATACGGAACCAGGCTCCCCTCTTGTTTTCCACCGTATCCGTTCTCCGCTTGGATGGGTCGAAGGAGGGACTAGAGTCTGCTGTCCGTTGGAACGGAGCTCCAGAAGACATGCGTCATCGGGGGCCGAGGGTTCGGGATCGTTAAACTTCATGGGTTCCATGCCATTGCACTCATACACGTAATGTGAGTCTGGTCGTGTTTTCCGCCCGAACACCATGTCTGTTTCCGGTAGGAAGCTCGGTGCAAGCGCAACCGCCTCGTCGCAGTCGAGATCAACATCGACAGCCCAATGGCTCGGCTTGCCCCACAGGATTCCAATATTGTCGCCCTTACGGAAATAGCGTGGGATTTTAGATTTCTTAATTCGCTCTTTCTGCCAGTCTTTCCGACGCGGCACCTTCTTTTTCGGGAGAATTGGGACAACTTGCCAGCCACGCCGAATATACTTTCTGGCGCTGAGTAAGACACGATGCTTGGATTTAGATTCGTCTGGACTCTTGTTCGGTTTCGGCTTTTCATCAGTAGAAATCTCTTCCCGCTCTGAAACCCATTGATCCAACGTTCTGCAATCTTCCTTTTCGGCCACCTCACGCCTATCTCTTTCTTTGCCGTGCCGCTGACTCCAGGTTTTTCCCTTTCGTTCCCAGGTATATGTTTTCCCTTTGCGCTTGGCGATCACCTGCACGAATTCGGGGGAAATTCGCCTAATCGAAATATAGGTTTTCATCTCATCCTCATAGTCCTCTACAGCAGTCCCGGCGAAGCCCTGTCGGACTACGAGCCGCTCAGAGAAGCAATTTTTCAACAGCAATGCAGTGCTCCTGTCGCCCGGCGTCAATATCAGCGCATCTGTATCAATTCTCCGGTTAGCATGTCTTGGATCCGCGAAGTCCAGTCCTGCTATGGCCTGCTTGTAGTCTCGGCCAACCCGAATCGTCTTCAGCGTACGCGTCACCTTGGGCTGTTCAGGCATCGTCTTCCCGCGAGGAACTGCTCCAGTCGCTACTGCCTTGATATCGAAGCATTTTCGAATCATCACTTTGCTGCTGGCCGAAATGCTTTGGTCAATCCGCCGGTAAAATTTTTTCTTATTGAACATATGGATTGTAATACCCAAGGTCGCCGTCAGAGTCGGTACGGATTGCGATTTTGCCCTGTCTCCAAAGAACAAAGAGCGTAGTGGCAAATCCGTGCGGTCCAGCGGCAAGTGCGGTATCCTCTCGAATCAGCCGTTTGGCGGCTCGGACTACAATCATTTGTATCTTTCAGAAAGGCGAGCAAAGAAATTTTTACGTCGCGAATACTTGCCGTTTCACGCCGGGATGCGAATGTTTGGCGCCGACATGCCTTACGGCGGACTTAGTGTGTAGGAGACATCGACTTTTACAAGCTCGAAGTCGCTTGCATCGAATTCACCCTTGGACAGGTATTTTTCGATTACCCCTAGTTCCTCTTCGAAATCTCCCGGGTCCTGGCCAACTCTGACGGCGCCAAGGGGACTATCCTCGAAGGAGTGGTGATCCAACTCCTCCATGAAATCGTCGAGGCTTTCATGCCAGAAGTTCCCATTGCTCTTGCAGCGAACTACGTAGTAAGTCTCCTTCTTTGTCTCTATTGCATTCATTGAATTGCCTTTCTGCGGTTTATCCGCTGTGGTTTTGACTTCAACAACTTCTCTAACTTCATCTACCCTGTTTCGTCTTTCAGCTAGCGGTCGCAAAGTTCCATCAGAAGGTTGACCACTTCGCTTTCGGCAGCCGCGCGATGTTCCGCCCGCCTCAATGCTTGCTTCGCGCCGCCGAGCCCGGCATGGAAAATGATTGAATCGAGTTTCGCTACACGAGCCGCTAACTGTTCACCGTCGGTTATTGAGCTAGCTGTGGTGCTTTCTTCCGTCACTTCCAAGTTCTTTCTCCTCGGCGTGACCTGAATCGAGGGTGCCGTTCCTTTTATCAGGAACAAGCACGTCGAGACGCTGTATTGGCAAATGCTTCATCAATTCAGCGTCCAACGGTCATCGTAGACGTAAGAGTAGGACAACGGAATCCGGAGCGAATCCCAAGTCAGCGATATGTTTTTTGAGAAATTCTATTTCACGAAATCAGGTGCAGGAAGTTGTGACACTCCCAGGGATCTATTCGGTGTGGATTGCGAGATAGCAGTTTGTCGAACTTAGCTTCTGCTTTTCGTTTAGCTGTCTCTACACGGGAGTAGGCGTTCTGGAGAGTGCGTTCATTTGCCGGGTACCCCTCTCCGCGTCGCGTAAGCCAAGCCATAACAGCCGGGACAGGCTCATGCTTTCCATATATGGATTCTACCGCGCTTTCGAGATAGCCCATTTTTGATAATTCTTTCAGGGCCCCTCCAATCCCTCGACGCTTCTCGAGCAGTTTGTCGCGGTCGTCTAGCAACCGCTCAAAATAGGGAAGCCAAATTCGAACCAAACGCGCCATTTGGAGATCGCTGGCTGACACCTGCAACCTTGCTTTTTTGGCCGTCTTGAGAAGGCGCCCCAGTATTTCTTTGGGCAGGAACTCTTCTGCCATTGAGACGCCTTCACCCTCTAACCATCGCGCAATAAGAAGCCAGCGCAGGTCGGTCTCCTGAAGTTTTTTGAGCTTTCTTACCAGCGCTGTGTATCTGCACTCTGACTTCGAGCCTTGGGGAAGTGTAATCAGAAGACCAAACTCATGTGCCTTCCTCGCTCGGCTCTCTGGTCCCTCGCTGAACACCGGCCCTTCGAAAAGTCGCATTCTATCTAGGCTCTTCAGAAACTGTTTGCCAGTGATCGCTTTAAACCGGTTCTCCTGGACCTCACAGGCTTTGAACATGTCGGTAGGCTGCAATTTCTCAAATTCCCGCAATATGCCCCACGGCAATGTGACCCAGGCAAGAGCGACATCCCGACGCTCAGTATGGTGATCGTTTTGAGACCCTCGACATTGGTCGCGCATACTAGTTCATCATCCTCATACCAATTTAGGGCGTAAATTGGTCATTGCAAGAAGCGCGCTCGTTTACACGCTCACACAGAACCTACCATCAGTTTGCGAAACGTTCACGCCGTCATGACGCGTGCGGTGTTCACAAAGCCACCACGTCCATTCCTGCCGGGTCGTCCCAAGTTTTCTCTTCATGGGCTCACAGTTTTATGAATCTGGGTCTGTGAAACACACCCTCACTAACAACCTTGTGTTGAGTTGGGACGCGCGTGTCCTTCCAGTGCACTAATCTGGGCTTTCACGATCTCCGGAGGCGACTCAGATAAGTTCGCCGGATCGACAGCTCAATTGTCAGCCGAACAAAATCCAGGTACGCTTCTACCCGCAACGACGATAAGGCGGAGAGGACCATCCTTGTCCCGCCGCATCGGTCAGAAGGGCAGTGTGTTTCAACATTCAGAGAAATGGGACCCTGCTGGAAAAACGTACGGGCGCTTCTGGATTGACGTGCCTGGAAGCGAACGTCGACGCAGAACCATTGCGCTTGGAGTTTGCCGTACGCCCAGCATTGCTAGACAGAAACTCCGCGAGTACATCGAAACCACGGGGATCAACAGTAAGCAAACCTTTACATCAACCACAGCACCGGCGACAACGTTTCGCGCACAAGCTGCAAAGTGGATTCAGGCAGTTTCAACGCGTCTTCGCAAGCCGGTCAAACCCGCCACGATTTCGGGATGGCAACACTCATTGAATAAATGGGTCTTGCCGAATCTTGGCGAACTACTCTTGGCGGATGTTGGTAATGCCGCTCTAAAATCGTTGGTAGAAAAAATGTTCTGTGCTGGGCTATCCCCGCAAACCATCGTCACTCACTCGAAGGTTGTGAAGATGGTTGTCGCCTCGGCCGTAAATTCCGAAGGGGAACAGATTCATCCCCGTACGTGGAACCATAACTTCATCGGGCTACCAATTGTTGACCCTAACAAACAGCACAGGCCTACCATAACCGAAACGGAACTGGGTGAAATCCTTGGTAGTGCGAAACGGAGGTACTTGGTCCTTTTCACATTGCTGCCTGGAACCGGATTGCGAATTGGTGAGGCGCTTGGACTGAAATCAACTGACCTATCTCCAGATTGCCGTGTCTTGTACGTGCGGCGCAGCATTTGGGGCGGTCAAGAACAGGAACCAAAAACGCCCGCCGCCGTGCGCGAAGTAGATGTTGCTGAACCACTATCCCGAGTCTTGCGGGCATTTGTAGTCGGCAAATCAGGGTATCTGTTCGCAACGAAAAACGGGCGGTCACTCCAGCAGCGAAACGTTCGTCGTGCGCTACACGCTACAGGTAAAAAAGTAGGTTTCCATGCCTTCCGGCGATTTCGCACGGAAACGTTGCGACGTGCCCAAGTACCGGAAGACTTAACTAAGTTGTGGCTGGGACACTCCAAAAGCAGCGTAACCGATTTTTATGCTGGGGGGTTGAGCAAAGACCTCGCCTGGCGTCGGGAATGGTGCGACAAAGTGGGCCTCGGCTTTTCAGTTGGGCTACACGGGCTACAAAATGCAGTGACAATCGCGATTCAGGGAAAGTAGCGTAAACCAATATGGGGATAGGTTTTAGAATGGCGCGCCCGGAGAGATTCGAACTCCCGACCCTCTGCTTCGAAGGCAGGGAAGGTCAAATCTAAATGCTTGATTTGGTGTCGCTTACGGATCGCCGAAGGCCGTTTAGTCCGCACAATGATACCTAGTGAGACCTAACGTGATGATCTTCCCCGACATGCCCGAACCCCGCAAAATCGACTATTTATGGAAACCCTCAGGGCACGCCATGTTCAACCCGCCCACTTGAATTTAATTTTCCTAGTCTTGTACTTCCGGTTGAACTGGTCCACGAGGATAACCTTTCCTATCCACGGTTCTCCCTTCTTAGCCTTAACGGGCCGGACCATAGCAGACAACTGTTCGTTTACCATGGCACCGGGAGGAATCGCAAACTTGGTAATCGTATTCATTTCCGGCTCAGTTCCTTCAGGGTACGCTTTCACAATGATAAGAGTTTGTTTAGGGTCATCGTGATTCAAATCAGCCCAAAATACAATCTGCATAAGTTCAATGGCAGGCCCGCTTTGCTGGGCCATTTGCGCAATGCACCAAATCGTTTGGACGGGATTGAAATGAACATAGAGATTCGGTTTTCTGCGTCCAATACGGAGCGCTAGCCGCTCTGCAACGGCGTTCAACGTTGTAGAGAACGGTTTTGTAAAGTCTGTTAGCCAACCTAAATTCAAATGCATGCCCTTCGCTTTTCAATCCGCTCCTAGTCTTGTGTCGGCATTCAATCCTTAATTTTAATAACAAACACCCGCTCTGGTGCGTGTGAATACGCGTAATCTAACAAGGTTTTCTTGGTCGTGGCCTTCGAACGTGGGTCTACAATACTTTCATCATCGTCCATCACGACGGCATGCCCTTCGCCGTTTCGATCGATCAGAGCAACAATTCGACGCAGCCCACCAGCTTCGCCCGGTGTGTCAAACTCTTCCACGTTGTAGCCTTTCGCATCGAGCACCTCGACCATGTTTCGAACGTCGTTATGCTCCCGGCCTCCAAACCACGACAAAATAACTTCGCGCGTTTGGTCCAAGACCATAGCGATACAGCACGGCAGGCAGTCGTTCTCGGTTTGTTGCGGTATTCGAACTATGGACATAGACTTACCGCCTCTTTT
>Ga0070735_10005845_pt1 | contig 10123 bp, 11 predicted proteins | sample Coa_R1_FD_66443 | JGI IMG/M metagenome (GOLD analysis project Ga0070735, IMG submission 66443) | Surface soil microbial communities from Centralia Pennsylvania, which are recovering from an underground coalmine fire - Coalmine... | ecosystem: Environmental > Terrestrial > Soil > Unclassified ... | reverse complement strand
GCGGGCGCACCGGGATCGGGGCACGCGGGCGCACCGGGATCGGGGCACGCGGGCGCACCGGGATCGGGGCACGCGGGCGCACCGGGATCGGGGCACGCGGGCGCACCGGGATCGGGGCACGCGGCTCCGGGTGCGGCGGGCGCGGCGGGTGCGGGTGCGGCTGGTCCGGAGCGCGCTGGCACGGGATATGCGGGCGCCGCGGGGTCTGGGTATGCGGCCCCGGGGTCGGGTTATGCGGGGTCGGGGTCGGGTTATGCGGGGTCGGGTGCACCGGGTTCGGGCGCACCGGGGTCGGGTTATTCGGGCCCTGGTTTTGGCGGATCGGGCCTGGGGGGTCCGGGGTACACCGGTCCGGGTGCGGCGGGTCCAGGCTCTGCGGGGCCGGGGCCGGGGCCGGGGCCTGGGAGCTCAGGTATTGGCGGTTCGGGGGTTGGCGGTTCGGGGGTTGGCGGTTCGGGGGTTGGCGCAGCGGGATTTGGCGGGTCGGGGTCGGCGGGATCGCGGAGTGAGGGGTGGGGACGGCTCGGGGACCATTCGGCGCGTGGGGGGCGCGGGGCGACCCTGTCCGGGGAGGCGGCCGGGCCTGCTCAGGTGATCCGGCAGCGTGAGAACGCCATTCCCGATGAGCGGCCGGTGCCCACCACGCAGGCGGTGGTCAGCATCGCGCCGGACGGGCTCGACTCGTTCGCGCGGGACCTGCGGGCGCTGCGGGCCAAGGCCGAGCTCGAGTACCCCGAGATGGCCGAGACCTCGCACTACACGATGAAGACACTCGCCTCGGCGGCGGGCGGGCTGCGGCTGCCCACGCTGCCGGTGGCCGTCGCGTACGTGCGCGCTTGCGGCGGGAACGTCGCCGAGTGGGAAGAACGCTGGCAGAAGCTGGCTAGCAAGATCACCGCCGACGCGGTGAAGAGGCGGCGCAGCGAGGGCGAGGAACTCCTGGCTCTGCCCGAGCCCGCCGAACAGCCGGCCCTGGAACCACCGACCCCGCAGCCGGTGCAGGAATCCGCGTCAGAGCCAGGCGAGGTGTACGTCATCACCTCCGCCAAGCCCCGCCAGCCTGGCTGGTGAGGCTGCGGGACGGCGGTGGCGTGATTGTGGACCGAAACCGCTGCTATTGCGCCGGGGGAAGAACTTCACGGGGTGTTCAGGGCGGGCAGGAATAGGGCGGGCGGGGCTTGGCGGTTGCTAGGTGGTGAGAGTTGGATCATCACTAAGCAAGGTTGGGGGTCGTCCGTAGCCGATGAGCTACCAAGATCAGGCAGCTGAACCTGACCTGACCGGTGGAAACTCCGGTCTCCCTATGGATAACCACGTGCACACCCAATGGTCGTGGGACGCGCCCCCCGAGGCGTCGATGGTGCGTAGCTGCGAGCAGGCGCTGGCCGCCGGCGTACCGGCGGTGGCCTTCACCGATCACCTGGACTTCACGGTCTGGGCCGATGGGGACCTGATCGCCGAGGAGCACGTCAACCCCCGGCCGTACGGTCACATGCGGCTGCTCGACGTGCCCGGCTACCTGGCGAGTGTGCAGGAGTGCCGCGAGCGCTTTCCGGACCTGCGCATCCTCACCGGCGCCGAGATCGGGGAAGCCCACATGTGGGCCGCGAGCGCGCGAGCCGTGGTGGGGGGCGCCGGGTTCGACCGGATCCTCGGATCGCTGCACGCGATCCCATTCGAGGGCAGGCTGACCGCGGCCGACACCCTGTTCCGCCGGATGCCCGCCGATGACGTGATGCGGTTGTACTTCGCCGAACTGCTCCGGCTGGTCGAGGGCAGCGACATCTTTGAGGTCCTGGCCCACCTGGACTTCCCGCGACGGATGTGGCCGTGGACCGCGGAGGCCTATGACGAGCGGACCTTCGAGCCGGAGATCCGGGCCGTGCTGGGCGCGCTGGCCGCCAGCGGGCGGGTCCTCGAGGTGAACACGAAGAGCCCGATGGCGTCGGCTGAGTTGCTCGGCTGGTGGCGGGAGGCCGGGGGGACCGCGGTGTCGTTCGGCAGCGACGCGCATCAGCCCTGGCGGGTGGGTGACCGGTTCAAGCTGGCGGTCGACCTGGCCGAGGCGGCCGGTTTCCGGGCGGGCCGGGACCGGTTCGACTTCTGGCGGCTCTAAGCCGCTTCTGGCGGCTCGGGGCTTCCGGCGGCTCGGGGTTGCGGCGGCTCGGGGCTTCCGGCGGCTCGGGGCTTCCGGCGGCTCGGGGTTGCGGCGGCTCGGGGCTTCCGGCGGCTCGGGGGGTTGCGGGCGATACAACCTGGTACGTCGGCGGCGGCCCGGACGCCCGAGCGCCGGAGGAAGGGTCCGGGCCGCCGCCGACAGCTCTCAGGTCCAGGTGTCGCCGAAGCGGGAAATCATGTCGTCCCAGCTTTCATCGTCGGGGCGGCGCTTCGGTGTGTCCGTCTCCTGGTCATCCAGGGCGGCCCGGGGCAGAGGGATGGACCGGCTCTGGCAGTGAACGGCGAAGCGCAACTCTGCGTAGTAGGTCTCGCGGTCGCGGACTTCGGCGCGTGCCTCGATAGGAGTCCGGGGGTCGGGCCGGGCGGCGCCGGTTTCCCGGAAGGGAAGCCGGTCGGAGGACTCGGCCCCGTCGTCCGGCGACCGGCCCTCGTCCTCATCCATGCTGGCCACGACCCACACCTCTGATCTGCGACGTTGCCCCGCCAGCTAACACGGCCCGCAGGCGGGGCAACGTCTGGTAAAACACGGTGCGAAGTTGTTTCGCTACCATTTGTAGTGTAACCGAATGTACTGTACCCAATGCAATGGGTAACCGGAGTTCTGAAGGTAATAGTTTTCTATCCTCCAGGTAATGCTCTACGCAGAGTGACCAAAACACGATCCGGGGGACGCTGGGCGGCGGCAGAAACCACTGTGAACACGGGGCGTGCGGGTTGCGGGTACCACGGCCCGTTCGGTCAAAAATAGAAAGACGGTCGTGGTTACTGTCCGCACACGATGTCGCCGATGAGGCCGGCCGGGTACGGGCCGGGCAGTCTGGCCGCGACGGTGGGGGTGGCTGTCCGATTTCCGCTAGTACTGGTCGACGCGGGCTGGCATTGTGGAAGGCGTGAGTACGACAGTGACAGCTTTTGCCGGACCGGACGACGAGCAGCGGTACCAGGCGGCGATCAGCAAGGACGCCCGCTTCGACGGGGTGTTCTTCATCGCCGTGACCTCGACGGGCATCTACTGCCGCCCCTCGTGCCCGGCGATCACGCCCAAGCGCGAGCACATGCGTTTCTACCGGACCGCCGCCGCGGCGCAGGAGGGCGGCTTCCGGGCCTGCAAGCGGTGCCGCCCGGACGCCTCCCCCGGGTCGCCGGAATGGAACATCCGGGCCGACGTGGTCGGGCGCGCGATGCGGCTGATCGCCGACGGGGTGGTCGACCGCGACGGCGTTTCCGGGCTGGCGGACCGGCTCGGCTACGAGCAGCGCCAGGTGCGCCGGCTGATCACCGCCGAACTGGGCGCCGGGCCGCTGGCCATCGCCCGCGCGCAGCGCGCCCAGACGGCCCGGGTGCTGACCGAGACCACCACGCTCCCGTTGTCGGAGATCGCGTTCGCGGCCGGGTTCACCAGCATCAGGCAGTTCAACGACACCATCCGCGAGGTGTTCGCGGTCACGCCGACCCAGCTCAGGGATTCACGTGGGCGAGTGGCACGCGGGAGCCGACGCGCTTACGGGGTGGCCAGGGCGCTGTCGGACCCGGCGGCGCCCGGGTTGATCCGGCTGCGGCTGCCGTATCGGGCGCCGGTGGACGTCGAGCGGATGATGCGGTTTCTGGCGGCCCGTGCCATCTCCGGCGTGGAGGAGGTGCAGGACGGCCGGTACCGGCGGACGATGCTCCTGCCGAACGGCTCGGGGATCTTGTCGGTCGGCCCCGGTGACGGCTACATCGACTGCGAGCTGCAGCTGGAGGACCTGCGCGACCTGACCGCGGCGGTCCAGCGCTGCCGCCGGCTGCTCGACCTGGACGCCGACCCGTCCGCGGTCACGGCGGCGCTGGCGGCCTCCGGTCCGGTGCTGGGGCCGCTGGCCCTGGCCAACCCGGGCCGGCGGGTGCCCGGCCACGTGGACGGGAACGAGCTCGCGCTGCGGGCCGTGCTCGGCCAGCAGGTGTCGGTGGCCGCGGCCCGGCGGCTGGGGGCGCGGCTGGTGGACGCCTACGGCAAGCCGCTCGAACGGCCGGAGGGCACGCTGACGCACTGCTTCCCGGCCGCGGAGACGCTGGCCGCGGCCGATCCGGGCACGCTGCCGATGCCGCGGACCCGCGCTCTGGCGCTGACCGGGCTGGCCGCGGCGCTGGCCTCCGGCGACCTGTCGCTGGACCCGGGGGCCGACCGGGACCGCGCCTCCGCGCAGCTGCTGGCGCTGCCCGGGATCGGGCCGTGGACGGCCGGTTACATCCGGATGCGGGCACTGTCGGACCCGGACGCGTTCCTGCCCGGTGACGTCGGGGTGATCGAGGCGCTCGTGCGGCTCGGCGCCATCCCGGCCGGGCGCAGCCGGGCCGGCAAGGCCGCGGCCGCGGCGGAGCTGGCGGAGAGCTGGCGGCCGTGGCGTTCGTACGCAGTGCAGCACCTGTGGGCCTACCTGGAGGAGAATCAGTCATGACCAGCCCGTTCGTGGCGCCGGACACCGATGCCCCGCGCCTTTCGCACATCATCAGCTCCCCCATCGGCCGGCTGTTGCTGACCGGCGACGGGCACGCCCTGACCGGGCTGTGGATGCTGGACGCCGATCGGCACTCGGCCCGGGTCGAGCAGGGACTGACGCTGAGCCCGTCGGCGTTTACCGAGGTCGAGACGCAGCTCGCGGAGTACTTCGCCGGGGACCGCAAGGAGTTCACCGTGCCGCTGGCCCCGAGCGGCACGCCGTTCCAGCTCGCGGTGTGGACGCAGCTGACCACGATCCCCTACGGGAGCACGGTCAGCTACGGCGACATCGCCCGGGCGCTGGGCAAGCGGCTGGTGGCCTCGCGCGCGGTCGGCCTGGCCAACGGGGCCAACCCGATCTCGGTCATCGTGCCGTGCCACCGGGTCATCGGCAGTGACGGCAGCCTGACCGGCTACGGCGGCGGGCTGGACCGCAAGGAACTGCTGCTCCGGCTGGAGGGCGCCGGTCCGGGCACGCTGTGGTGACCGACGCCGTCCGTTTCTGGATTCTGGTGCGGCGGGCGTTTTCTGAGGGACCGGCGGAGACGCGATGGAACCGATGGCGCGGCGGGTGCGTCCAACCCGCATGATGGATCAACGCCTTCTGCGCGGGCGCACCCGGTTCCTCGCCACCGCGGGGATCGGGCTGCTGTTCGCGGCGGTGTCCGGGTGCGGTTCGGTCGTGGCGTCGGACTCGGCGTCGGCGCCGGCCGCCGCCGCGGCCACGACGGCCGCCCCGCAGGTCGGCTGCGCCAGCGTTAACCAGGCGACCGCGGTCACGATCCGCAACGTGCTGCGCATGATGGTGCCGGTCAACACCAAGGCCAAGACCAGCATCACGTACCGGCAGGTGGCGCAGGTACGGGCACTGTTCGGCCAGATTTGTGCCGCGGTGACCCATCCGGCGCCGAACCTGCTGATGCACTGCCCGGCCGATGTCGGGACCGAGTTCCTCGGGACGTTCTACGACGGCACCCGGGCCCTGGCCACCTTCACCTACACCGCGTCGGGCTGCGCGCGGGTGAGCGTCACGGCGGCGGGCAAGACGCTGAGCACCGGAGTTTACGGCCCGGCGGCCGCGGCGGCGCCGCGTCTGGCCATCGACCTGGGCGCCATCGTGGGCACGCCGAAGCCCGGAACCATGGAGCCCCAGGGCGGGGTCAACCCGGGCGGGCCGAACAAGCCCGCCTAGCGTTGCCGCGTTACCGCGTACCGTGCTGCCGCGTACCGTTCTGCCGCGTACCGTGTTGCCGCGTACCGTGTTGCCGGAGCGATCAGGGCAGGTTGCCGGACTCGTCGAGGTCGAACTCGCCGTCCTTGACCCCGAGGACGAATGCCTCCCACTCGGCCTCGGTGAAGTACAGCTTGTCGCCATCGGGGTGGGCCGCGTCGTACATCACGTAGAGCTTGGCCTCGTCGGCCTTGTGCGGAGCAGCCGAAGTGTCGGTGGTGACGTACACCTCGACGCGGCTCTCCTCGGTATCGTCACCCGGTGTGTGCATGCGCTCAGGCTACTACCGGCACGGGACCGCGCGCCTGCTCCGGCCGGTAGGGTCGGTTCGTGCCCGACGCAGCAGCCAGTCCCGACGCAGCGCCCAGCAGAGAGTTCTCGGAAAGCGAGCAGGCGGCGTGGTTCGCGCAGCTGCCCACCATGTTCGCCGCCGCGGCCGCGCTGTTCACCGACCCGGCCGGGCGGGTGCTGCTGGTCAAGCCGAACTACCGGGATCACTGGTCGCTGGCGGGCGGGATCCTCGACCACGGCGAGGCCCCGCACGCCGGCTGCCGCCGTGAGGTCGCCGAGGAACTCGGGCTCGACATCGAGCCCGGGCCGCTGCTCGTCGTCGGATGGTCGGCGCCGGACGGGCTGCGGCCCCGGCCGATCGTGCACTTCGTCTTCGACGGCGGCGTGCTGGCCGACGGCACCGCGATCCGGCTGCAGGAAGACGAACTGGACGACTACCGGTTCGTCGACGAGGCGGACCTGCCCCGCTACCTGCCGCCGATGATCAGCACGCGGGTGGCCGCCGGGCTGCGCAGCCGCGGCACCGGCAGCACCGTGTACCTGCCCTGGCCCGGGGCGTGAGGTTGCCCGCGGCGGGCTAGAACGCGCGGCTCGGGACGAGGCGCATGGCCTACAGCCTTGCCGCGCCGCGGATCTCCAGGTGGTCGAGCAAGGTAGCGGTGGCGGCCGCGACGGCGTCCACCGCGGTCCCGAAGGCCTCGGCGTTGTGCCCGGCGGGCGCGCGGAAACCGCTGATCTTCCGCACGTACTGCAGGGCGGCGGCGCGGATGTCGGCGTCGGTGACCTGCTCGGCGAAGGGCGGGCGAAGGGTCTTGATGCTGCGGCACATGCCTTCGACCGTAACCCATGCCCGCGTCCGCTCCGGCCGGGGTCGGCAACGACAGCGACGGCGCATCGCTGTCGCTAGAGCGGCACCGATGGGCCGTTGGTGCTGTTACGGAGGGGCGGCACGGGCAGTCAGTCGAGGCCGAGGAGGCCTTCCAGGCCTACGGTGAGGCCCTCGGGGAGGGTGGCCAGGTTGCGGACGGCGAGCAGGACGCCGGGCATGAACGAGACTCGGTCCAGGGAGTCGTGCCTGATGGTGAGCGTTTCCCCCTGCCCGCCGAACAGCACCTCCTGATGCGCGACCAGGCCGGCCACGCGCACCGAGTGCACGTGGACCTCGTCGACGGTCGCGCCGCGCGCGCCGGGTACCTCGGACACGGTGGCGTCCGGCGGCGGGCCGAGGCCCGCCTCGGCGCGGGCCGCGCCGATCATCGACGCGGTGCGCAGCGCCGTCCCCGACGGGGCGTCCGCCTTGGCCGCGTGGTGCAACTCGATCACCTCGGCCGAGGGGAAGAAGCGGGCCGCCTGCTCGGCGAAGCGCATCATCAAGATGGCGCCGACGGAGAAGTTCGGCACGACCAGGACGCGCGCGGTCTTGCGCTCGTCCAGCCAGGCCTGCACCTCGTCCAGCCGGTCCTCGCCGAACCCGGAGGTGCCGACCACGACGTCCACGTCGTGCTCGACGCACCAGCGCAGGTTGTCCATGACCGCGCCGGGATGGGTGAAGTCGACCACCACGTCGCACCCGGTCAGCGCGTCCCGGTCATCGCCCAGGTCGACCTCGGCGGCGACGTACAGGTCCGCGGCCTCGCTGACCGCGCGGATCACCTCGCGCCCCATCCGCCCGCGGGCCCCTACCACGCCGACCTTGATCATCGCGGTCCTCCCGGACAAAATGCCGTTAGCGTGGACCGTTACGGCTGTCATAGCGACCGTAACGGTCCACGATATTGAAGGGTCAGGCCTGGAAGGCAGAGGCGTCGTCGAAGGGGCCGACGACGGCCAGGGCCTTGGGGCGGGTCAGCACCTGCGCGGCGATCTCGCGGACGTCGTCGTGGGTGACGGCCTCGATGGCGGCGAGCACCTCGTCGACCGGCTCGAGCCGTGGGTAGACCAGCTCGGCCTTGCCCAGGCGGCTCATCCGCGACGAGGGGTCCTCCAGGCCGAGCACGATCGAACCGCGCACCTGGCCCTTGCCGCGGGCCAGCTCGGCGTCGGTCAGGCCGCCGGTCACCACCCGGTCGATCTCCTCGGCGCAGATGGCCAGGACCTCGTCGGCCTTGGCCGGCAGGCAGCCTACGTAGATACCCCACATGCCGGTGTCGGCGTGCTGGGCCGCGAAGCTGTACACCGAGTAGGCCAGGCCGCGCTTCTCCCGGACCTCCTGGAACAGCCGGGAGGACATCCCGCCGCCGAACGCCGCGTTCAGCACGCCGAGCGCGAAGCGGCGGTCGTCGGTCCTGGCCAGCGCCTCACAGCCGAGGACCAGGTTGGCCTGCTCGATGCCGCGGGAGATCAGCGTGGTGCCCACGCCCGCGGCGGCGCCGAAGCCGGACAGGCTGCCGTTCAGCCGGGGCGGGGCGGGCTCGGCGGCACGCTCGAGCGCCGGGCCGAACGCCTGGGCCACGAGCTGGACCACGGTGTCGTGGTCCAGGTTTCCGGCCGCGGCCACGACCAGGTGCTCCGGGGTATACCGATCAAGGTAGTGCTCGAAGATCTGCTCCCTGGTGATCGCGTTGATCGAGTCCACGGTGCCCAGGATCGGCCGGCCGAGCGGCGTGTCACCGTACAGCTTGGCGGTGAACGCCTCGTGCGCGGTGTCGGAGGGGTCGTCCTCGTTCATCGCGATCTCTTCGAGCACCACGTTGCGCTCGGCGTCCACGTCCTTGGGCGTGATCAGCGAGCTGGTCACCATGTCGGACAGGACGTCCACGGCCAGCGGCAGGTCCGCGTCCAGGACCCGCGCGTAGTAGCACGTGTACTCCTTGGCGGTGAACGCGTTCATCTCGCCGCCGACCGCGTCCATCTCGGCCGAGATATCCAGCGCGGTGCGCCGCCTGGTGCCCTTGAACAGCAGGTGCTCCAGGTAGTGCGTGGCGCCCGCGTGCGCCAGGTCCTCGTCGCGTGAGCCGACGCCGACCCAGATGCCCAGCGCCACCGACCGCACGGCGGGCAGGAACTCGGTAACAACCCGTAGCCCGCCGGGCAGGACGGTGCGTCTGACTTGGCTCGGTTCGGTAGCCATCTACTCGTGGTGCCCGCGGGTACGGTGCCGGGTCCGGCGATGACCATCGTGCCCGTCGGCGCCGCGGTCACCCCCTCGGTCACCCCCGCGGTCGCGGTCGCCGCCGCCGGTCCGCGGCCGGTCGCCACGGTCACCGCGGTCGCCGCGAGGCGGCTCGCCGCCGGACAGGTCCTCGCCGGCCGCCTCACGCTCGACGACCTCGACCGGCACCAGGGACAGCTTGCCGCGGTCGTCGATCTCGCGGATCTCGACCTGGATCTTGTCACCGATGTGGATCACGTCGTCGATGTTCTCGATCCGCTTGCCGCCGTGCAGCTTGCGGATCTGCGTGATGTGCAGCAGGCCGTCCTTGCCGGGCAGCAGGCTGACGAACGCGCCGAAGGTCGTGGTCTTGACCACGGTGCCCAGGAACCGCTCGCCGACCTCGGGCATGTGCGGGTTGGCGATGGCGTTGATCGCGGCCCGGGCCGCCTCGGCCGAGGGGCCGTCGGTGGCGCCGACGTAGATCGTGCCGTCGTCTTCGATGGTGATCTCGGCGCCGGTGTCGTCCTGGATCGAGTTGATCATCTTGCCCTTGGGCCCGATGACCTCGCCGATCTTGTCCACGGGGACCTTGATCGTGATGATCCGCGGCGCGTACGGGGACATCTCGCCGGGCTGGCTGATCGCGCCGCGCATGACCTCGAGAACGGTCATCCGGGCCGCGCGGGCCTGCTTGAGCGCCGCGGCCAGCACCGACGCGGGGATGCCGTCGAGCTTGGTGTCCAGCTGCAGCGCGGTGATCACCTGCTCGGTGCCCGCGACCTTGAAGTCCATGTCGCCGAACGCGTCCTCGGCGCCGAGGATGTCGGTCAGCGTCACGTACTGGCCGCCC
>Ga0070735_10005844_pt1 | contig 10124 bp, 8 predicted proteins | sample Coa_R1_FD_66443 | JGI IMG/M metagenome (GOLD analysis project Ga0070735, IMG submission 66443) | Surface soil microbial communities from Centralia Pennsylvania, which are recovering from an underground coalmine fire - Coalmine... | ecosystem: Environmental > Terrestrial > Soil > Unclassified ... | reverse complement strand
GGGTGAAACGCGAGAACGGGCTCGAAGTGTGGTCGAAGCAATTGGCGGATGGCGGTCGCGCGGTGGTTCTGCTCAACCGCAGCGGCGCAGCTGCGCCGATTCACGTGGACTGGGCGGATATTGGCTACCCGAACCACCTCCCTGCTACCGTGCGCGATCTGTGGTCGGGCAAGACCGCCAACGATCAGCGTGGCGGCTACACCGCTCAGGTCGCCAGCCATGCAGCGGTGATGCTTCGCGTGATGCCATAAGCTTTGCGAGGGGACCGGTTTTCTCGTCGACCGCCTGCGCGTGCCCGCCGTGGAGTTTCTGCTATGCTGCGACGCTCCTTGCTCGTTGTCTCGATCCTCGCGCTCGGTGCGTTCTGCTTGCCATGCCGGGCGCAGGATCCATTCCAGCAGGAGGCGGATCAACTGGCGTCGCTGCTGCAGTGGCACCCGGGCAGCGTGGTCGGGGAGGTCGGGGCCGGCGGCGGTCAGCTGACGCTGGATACCGCAGAGCGCGTCGGCGCGTCGGGGAAGGTTTATACAAACGAACTCGATCCGCAGAAACTGACGGGGCTTCAGAAGCTTGCCGGGGACCACAGCAATGTTGTCGCCATCCAGGGAACTGAGAGCAGCACGAATTTTCCTGCTGGTTGCTGCGAGTCCATTTTCATGCGGCTCGTCTACCACCACTTCACAAAACCCGCCGAGATGGATGCCAGCCTCTTCCGGTCCCTCCGGCCAGGTGGGCGTCTGGCTGTGATCGACGAAGAGCCCCGGCCGGGATCGTCCATTCCCGATGGAGTGCCGAAGAACCGGATGGGGCACGGGATACCGCAGAAGGTGCTGATCGACGAAATCACAAGGGCGGGATTTAAGGTTGAATCGGCCCATGACGACTGGCCCAATCAGCTGTACTGTGTCGTGTTCACGAAGCCCAAGCCCTGATGTGCGAAGCGCGCCGGGGCTTTGTCCGCACTGGCCGTGCATTGACCGCCGGGCGCCCATCCCGTAAACTTAATCTTTGCGGCTGATGCGCTGTCAGCGTCTTTCTGCCTGCATCCATTGCGAAAGCGAGATTCGAATTCCTCATGGCAAACCATGTTTCTGCGCTGAAGCGCGCGCGTCAAACTGAAACGAAGACCGCGGTCAACCGCGTGAACCGCAGCCGCGTTCGCGGCTCGCTGCGAGCCCTGCGGGAGGCAATCCAGAAAGGCGACGCTCAGGCCGCCGCCGAGCAATATCGCGCCACCGTGTCGGCCATCGACAAGAGCGTGCAAAAGGGCGTGATCCACAAGAACACAGCGTCCCGCTACAAGAGCCGCCTGAACGCGCGCGTCAAGGCGCTGGGCGGGAAAAAGAGCGCCTAGCAGCAGGGAAGGGCGTTCCAGGAAGTTCCGATTCAGACGAAGTGCCGGCACTCACGCCGGCACTTTTCGTTTGTCGGCGGAGGTTCCCTGCAAGCTTCCACTGTGACAACATCCATTGCCTGGCCGGCTGCCGCGGCATTACCCTCTTGCTGTGATTCCCGAGCTGCGACAGGACTTCAACGAGCGGCATTTCGATCCGGCGGCGTATCGCGCAATGGTGTACAGCCTGGACGCGATCACGCGGGCTCATGTCTCTTTTCCTGTCGCTGAAACCCCCTGCTTCTTCCCGAAGGGGCTTCTGGAGGAAATGGCCGCGATCGGCGGCGAGCTTACGCACCGCCTGCTCGCGGATGGCGAGTATATGGCGCGCTCTCTGGCGGCGATTCCTGAGCGATGGAGAGCCGCCGATCAGGATGCGCATCCGCATTTCCTGACCGCCGACTTCGGTTTGACGCGCGATGCGGAAGGGCGGCTGGTTTGCTGTCTGGTTGAAATGCAGGCCTTCCCGTCGATCTTTGCTTTTCAGTGGGTTCTGAGCGAGGCTTATCGTTCCGCTTTTAGTTTAGGAACCGGACTCGGATGCCTGCTGAGCGGTCTCGACGAAGCCGGTTTCTGGAAGCTTCTGCGGCAGGTGATCGTTGGCCACCATGATCCGGACACGGTGGTGCTGACCGATGTCACGCCCGATCTGCAAAAGACTTTGCCCGATTTCAACGTGACCGCTGATCGCCTGGGAATCAGGGTTGTCGATATTGCCGAGATCGAGCCCGAGGATGCCGTTGATTCGCACTCAAATAAGTCTTCGCCGCGCCTGTGTTACCGCAACGGCCGGCGCCGCGCCCCCATTCGACGCATTTACAACCGTGCCATCGTCGACGAGCTGATAACCCGCCAGGTCAGGCTGCAGTTCGATTACCGCGAGTCGTTCGACGTGGAGTGGGCGGGACACCCGAACTGGTATTTTCATATCAGCAAATTCGCCTTGCCGTTCCTGAACCACCCCGCGGTCCCTCCTGCGGTTTTCCTCAGCGACTGGTTCAGCAATCCTAACGGCGAGTTTCGCGACCGGCTCCCCGCCGACCGGAACCGCTGGATTCTGAAGCCCTTATATTCGTTTGCGGGACAGGGAATCGTCTTCGCTCCGACGGAGGAGCAACTCCGGGCGATCCATCCGGATCGCCGGGGGCATTACCTGCTCCAGGAAAGGGTAACCTTCGAGCCGGTGATCGAAACGCCGGCAGGACGGACACAGGCGGAGGTGCGGATTCTCTATGTGTGGCCCGAGCGGGGTGCGCTCACCCCAGTGACCTCTCTGGTACGCCTCGGGAGAGGCAAGATGATGGGGGTTGACCACAACCGCGGGCAGTCCTGGGTAGGGGCATCCGCGGCCTTCTTCCCGGAATAAATCATTGCGGTTCAATTACTTCTCTTGATCCGCGATTGTGTGCCGCCGCACCGCAGAGGTGTAGGGATGTACCGCTTTCAGGTCATTGCAACGGGATTTGGTTCGGTTTACAAATGGAATCGCGCGTGAAACTTTGGTAATTCGTTGCATGATAGATTTGCGGGTACTGTAGGGAAGCACGGGCAGGAGTGACCCTATGGAAAGCGCGGTTTGTCCGGTTTCCGGAGCGCGGGAGTGGCATCCGCTGCGCGGCGCCACCCGTTATCCGCTGCAGTTGCGCGTGGCGGTGCTGTGTGATGGTGAGCAGATGGAAGCCACCACAGAAGACCTTTCCGCAAGTGGCGTGCTGTTGAAAGTAACTGAGCCGCTGCGAGTTGGGCGCGAAATTGAGTTTCTGCTGGAAATTCCAGCAGGTTTGCTGGAGTTCTCCGTAACCGCAGCAGTTCACTGTTCAGGCAGAATCGTCCGCTCGTACTGGAATAACGGGCAGCCCTTCGCCGCCACAGTGATCGATGAATACCGGTTTCAATAGGTTCTTACAAGACGCTATGACGCAAACAAACGGCTTCAATCCTGGCGAACAACCCGCGCCCGACGCTCCGGTGTCCGGCCCGATTCGGGTGATCCTTGCCGACTCACAGGCGATCTACCGGGTGGGGATGCGTAAGGTGTTCAGCTCTGACACGGGCATCACTGTAGTGGCCGAGGCGGAGAGCCTGCAGGTGCTGCAGGATGTTGTCCAGCGCAGTCCTGCCGACGTTCTTCTCCTGGAAGGCTCGATGATCACCGGCACCGCCAACGCGGTACCCGGGATCGTTCGCCTCGCTCCGCACCTGAAGATCATTGTTCAGGCCGCCTCCAGCGATGAGGCGCATACCGTTGATCTCTATCGTCGCGGCGTGCGCGGAATCATTCCCCGGTCGATTTCGCCGGACCTGCTCGTGAAATGCGTGCGGAAGATCGCCGCTGGAGAAACGTGGATCGACAATCAGTCGGTGAACTGGGTGATTGAAGCCTATCGTTCCCAGGCCACACAGCTTGTGAATCCGCGCAACCAGCCGCGCCTGAACCAGAAAGAGATGCTGATCATTGCGGGCATCACGCAGGGCAAGCGCAACAAGGAAATCGCTTATCAGCTCGGCACGACGGAGCAGGTTGTGAAGAATTACCTGCGCAAGATTTACGACAAGCTGGGCGTTTCCGATCGTCTCGAACTCGCGCTCTACTGCCTGCATCATCAGCTTCACAAGCGCGCGGCGGAAGTTGACGCGCACGCGCTGGAAGCAGCGACTGCGCAGTCGTAACTGAATCTGTAAGAGAAAAGGCCGAGCATGCGCTCGGCCTTTTCTATTTGGGATGCTGAATGCTGCGGGACTACTTGTGCTGGTATGCGATCACTCGTCCGAAGTCGTCGCGGTGCTCCTTGTCGACGCTCAGGCTGTCCAGCACCTGGCCGACACCGGGATTCTGCTTTCCGGCGGCCGCGAGCTCATCGAAGAATTTGTCCATGGCCGCGCCATCCGGGAAGAGCAGCGCCAGGTTATAACCGCCGGGCGCGTCTGTGTGGATGTCTTCTTCGTCGAAGTTGTACATCAGCAATGTGCCGTTGTCGATGTCCTTATCGAGCATGGGCTTGACCTGCGACAGCACGTAATGTTCGAGTGCATCGCCCATCCCCGGTTTCGCCTGCCAGAACGTTACGCGCAGATATCCCGTCGTTCCCGCCGCTGACGTTTTCCCGCCGTGCGCGATGGTGTGCAGGAACAGATCGGCGTGCTTGGTAGTCGCCACGAAGGCGGAGTTCGTCGCGGTTGCATACATCTGTTCGAGCGCCTTCAGCAGATTGGCGCGGCTCGTTGCCGTGAACCAGTCGGCATAGGTGTAACCGTCCGGAGTGTGCACTCGGACCGCCTCGTCACCCCAGGCCATGATGGTGCCGTCGGCGACGAGCTTCTGCATGATGGCGTCGTCCGATTTTGCCTGCTTCTCGAATTCAGCCCAGTTGGCGCGCGATACCGCCCATTGCGAGACGTAGGTGTAGTGACTCTGTTCCTGATTGTCGGCTTGTGCGGCAAGCCAAATCGGGCTAAGCGCCAGGGCGCAGCCCACCGATGCAATACTCAAGAAACGCAGAACCATCGTGTCCCCTTCCTTCGTGGGTGATGTAGCTGTTGAGTGGGGGGAACTGATTGTGGTGAGGGCACAACCCTACTCCTGCCATGCAGAACGCGCAAGCGGGATTATCGCGCCGGGGCCGCAGAAGCTGGGCGCCGGGCCGGTTCCGCCTTCACTTCTTTAAGCTCTGCCGGACCCGGCAGCGGGAATGGCGGCTCCTGGTACTTGTACAGAGCATTGAAGAAGAACTTGTAGGTGCCGTGCGACTGCGCACGCCACTGCGGCTTGAATCCGTAGAGATAAATGTGTCCCTGTCCGTAGGGCACTTCGAGCGCAGCGATCTTGTTTTCGATGGCATTCGGATGCAGGAGCAGCCCGCTCTCGAGCGGATTGCTGTCCTGCGGATAGCGAGCCAGCACGGCGCCGCGGAAGCCAGGCTGCGTTGTGAAAGCGGGTCCCCGTTCAAACATGACGACCGGTTCGCCAGGCAGTCCCCACGTGACGGGGCGGTCCGTCGACTGGAGCTCGACGCGCAGCAGGGCGCCGGAGCAGAAGAACTTGTCGGTTTTCAAACCTTCCAGCACATTTTTGACGGGCAGGGAGAGCAGGGGGACAAGGGTCGCGGCCGTTTCATTGAAGGCGATCAGCGTTCCGCCCCGGCGGACGAAGTCGCGGATATTGTCCAGGCCGAGGTCGCCGAGGCCGCCGGCGTACTGGCCGGGCACGATGCCATCCTGAAATCCATCCATCAGCTGGCTCGCTCGCATGTCGGGCAGGATGAGCACGTCGACGCGATCCTTCAGACTGCCGGAGCGCACATCGGCGTTGTAGAGGCTGATAGGCGCGTAGCCGTATTGCTGGAGAATCCAGCGCGTCCATCCTTCATCGATCGACGGATCCCACGGACGGTATACGCCGACGCGCGCTTTATGCAGCGGAATCGTGTGCTCCGGGGCGCGTTCGGCCGCGAGCGCGGAAACCGCATACTTCTTCGAGAGGTTGTCGATGGCGGAGCGGCTCACGCCGGAGATGACAATCGCGCCTCGCTCGGTGCCTTCCGGCGTTTTCGTTTCGTCCGGCGCAAAGGCAACCGAGCCGCCGGCAGCCAGCACGTCGTTGATCGCCCGGAAACCGTTATTGGGCTCATGACTCATGATGAAGACGCTGCCGCTGCCTGTCACTTCCGACGGAGGGGGATCAAGCGCTGACACCGGTTTCAGTTCCGCCAGCTCATCTTTAGTCAGCGGGTCTGTCACGGCGTCCACCTGCACGCCCATTTGCAGGGGAAGAGTCCAGCCGGTCACGTCGTACGGCAAATCGATGGGTTTGTTGGCATCGGTGAAGAGCGCAGTCGGGTAATGCTGCACTTCGAAGAGTTCTTTGGCCAGCGAAGAATAGGGCTGGTCCATCAGGATGACCCATGACCCTGCCGGATAATCACGGTCGTTCGCGTGGAAGCCGGTCTGCGATTCCTGGACCTGAATGCCGTTCTCCTGCATGATGTGGGCGAGCAGCTGCCCCTCCGGCGCGTCGGCCTGCACGCTGGGAATCACATAGGCGAACGGCGGCTCCTGCTCGAATCTCCGAATATTGTCGCGCGCAGCCTGGTAGCGGTTGTAAAGCAGCGTCTCGCGATAGCGCGCCGCGGTGTCGAGCACCGACATCGACGCGCCCACCATGTAATTCACGGCATCGTTCAGCCGCCACCATCCGCCGCGCCACGGCGTGGTGTACATCGTGAGCGCCTTCAGGTCCTGCATGTCCTTCGGGAACTCATCGACGGTGTAGAAGCGGGGGGTCGCATAGCGGTAGAGCGCCGTCTCGGTGAAGAACGAAATTTCGTTGCGGAACGATCCGGCGTAATCCACGAATCCGGGATACCAGTTATCGAAGCGCGACTCGCTGATGGCGCCGGGCATCTGGTGCGCGTCCAGATAGGCGGTCATATTCGTGCCGATGACATTGAACCAGCTGCGCACGTAGGGGCTGATGTTCGATGAGATCGGATCCGAAAACGGAGGAATCCAGATGCGGGCAGGGAAGGGAGCCGTCTGATGCTGGCAGTAGAAGATCACCGGGCTGTTGTCGATCTCGGTTTTCGTGACGACCTGCGACTCCTTCATGTTGAGCATGTAGCCGTCGCGGTTGTTGTCGTGGCCGACGTAATCCTGGAAGAGCCAGGGCATCGGGCTCACCTCAAATCGCGTGCCAAGATTCTTCCGGTACCAGGAGACGACCATGTCCTGCCCGTCGGGATTGAGCGTAGGCCACAAGAGCAGGATGACGTTGTTGAGGATGGCGTCGATTTCCGGATCGCCCTGCGCCGACGCGAGCTTGTAAGCCAGCTCAATCGAGTGCTCCGGACCGGCCACTTCGCTCGAGTGCAGCCCGCCATCGATATGCACGATGACCTTTGACGTTCGCGCCAGTTCTCGTGCTGCGGCGTCGGTGAGGCCGTCCGCCGTCGCCATTCTGCGGGCGATTTCCTTGTAGTGATCCAGCTGCGCCAGGTTCACCGGCGACGAGATCACGGCCACCTCGATGTCACGGCCCTCCGTAGACTTGCCGACGGTGAACATCTTCACGCGGTCCGAGTGCTCGGCCAGGGCGTGGAAATACTGGATCTCCTCTTCGTAATTGGCAAGGTAGTAGTCGTCGCCGGGGTTGTGCCCGAGCACGGACGCGGGAATGGGCACCTGAGCGGTTGCTGCGAGAGACAGGAGCAGCGCGGGACACACTAAGAGCAGCCAGCGGCGAACGTGCATGGAAATCCCTTCCGTACAGCCGTACAGCGCAAGAGGATTCGTGGGGTGTTGTCACAAGAATAACGGCATCGGGGCAAATTTCCGAAGCCTTTTTTGAGGAGGGTGGAACTCGGGCTTAGAAGTGGCGGCGCAGGCCGGCCAGGATGGCGGGATCCTTGGGTTTCGGGCTGGTTTTCGGGGCGGCGACGGCCCGGTTACCGTGTGCCAGGTCCGGTCCGATGGCCACGCAGGAAATGAGCCCTCAGGATTGAGCGGAGATCTTGCCAAAAGGGCAGTCAGCGGGTGCCCAATCCTGAGGGTCGATATAGAGTAACGATTTCCGCCGCTCGATCTATTTACTGGTTAGTCATAGGAAAATATTTTGCGCGGAAGAGCGGCTGGAGTTCCACACGCCTGGAGCCGCCACAACCCGTTAAGGGTGTTCTGCCAGCCAGCGCTCGATGCGGTCCGCTTCTGCATCGGTGAGCCGGAACGTGGCCGCCGGCAGTACTCCATCCACCTGGTCGGGGCGCCGCGCACCGACGATGGCCGCGGTGATCGCCGGATTCCGCAGCGTCCACGCAATCGCCACCACGCCGGGCTCCACACCGTGCGGCTTGCCGATCTCGCGCAGCAATTCCGCAAGAGCGAGGTTCCGCGACAGCTTCGGCTCGGTGAAGTTCGCAGTGCGTTTGCGGAAATCGTCGTCGGGCATGTTGCGCACGCGCTCCGCCGTCATCTTTCCGGTCAGCAGGCCGGAGACCATTGGCGAGTAATTAATGACCCCGATGTTGTGTTCGCGGCAGAAGGGCAATATCTCCGCTTCGATATCGCGCCGGAGCAGGGAGTAGGGCGGCTGCAGCGATGTGATGGGGGCGATCTTCCGGATGCGCTTCATCTGTTCCACGTTGAAATTCGACACGCCAATGCAGCGAACCTTGCCTTCCTGCTGAAAGCGCGCCAGAGTTTCCCAGGCCGTCTCGATCTCGTCGTCGGGCATCGGCCAGTGGATCTGGTAGAGATCGATGCGCTCGAGGCGCAGGCGGCGGAGAGAGTCTTCGAGTTCCTGACGCAGCGAGTCGGGCTTCAGGCTTCCAAAAATTTTGCGATCCGGACCCCAGCGTCTGGAGCACTTGGTGAAGACGTATGGCTTGTTGGCGCGCCCGCGCAGCGCATTGCCAACGATCTCTTCGGAGTGTCCGAGGCCGTAAACGGCCGCGGTGTCGATCCAGTTGATGCCGGAATCCAGCGCATGCTCGATGGCGCGGAGCGATTCGTTGTCGTCCTGCGACCCCCAGGCGAACTCCCAGTTGCCGCCGCCGATGGCCCACGCGCCATAACCGATGGGCGTCAACCGCAGGTCGGAATTGCCAAGGGGTCGCGTCGCAAACTTAGCGGAAGTGGTGGTTGTCGCCATGATCATTTCGATGCAGTCCTCCGGAATTGAGCCTAGGGTTCAATCAGAAACCGGCCCTCGCGCATGATGGGCTCGTCATCAATCCATATATTGAAATGCAAGCCGACGACATCGATGTGCGTTGTGGAACGCCAGTCTGCGCCGGTGTGCTCGCCATAGGGATTACCGAACGCGATGTGAATGCCGGGGAATTTTTCGTCCTGCAGAATGTTGCCGATCACCCGGGTCACGCCAATATTTGTTCCAATCGCAAACTCGCCCACGCGGTCCGAATTCTCGTCCGTGTGCGTGTAGGCGTCGAAATCCCGCTGGAGGTCGCGATTGTCGCTGCTGCACGACACGATCCGGTTCTCGCTAATGTTAATGGTCAGCGGCGTGCGCTCCAGCAACCCGTACTGCGCGCACAGAAAATCCCCAACAACTCCGTCGACGACGAACCGCCCGTTCACTTCTCCGGGCGTGGTAAAGATCTCGCCGCCGGGCAGATTTCCCCATTTGTCGCGGGAGATGATGCCGGAGGTTTTTAGCCATTTGTACTCGGGGTTCATTTCCGCCCGGATGTCCGTTCCCGCTGCCGTGGTCGCCCGAATGAGCCGTGCCTTTCGCGCCTTCTCGATCACTTTCTGCGAGAGCCGATCGACCGCGTCATAATCTGCGCGCATGCCCTCGCACATGATCTGCGGCGTGATATTGACCATGTGCGCGTGGCGCATCCGCCGCCGGTTCACGACGTCGGTCATCTGCATGCGGGAGGGCAGTTCGTTGCGCTGGACCTGCACAGCAAAAATGCTTACGTCCGATGATTCCATGTCCGCGAGGATCTCCGCGGGCATAGCGGTCAGCGGACGCGGGGCCAGGTCCTCCAGCACGAACGCACTCCACCGGCATCCGAGCGCGTCGAGTTCCCGAGCGAGCGAGGCGGCAATCTCCACCGTTGCGCGATCCGTAATGAGCGTGGCTTTTTCGGAAGGCTGCACGCGGAGACAGGTCCGGACTGCGGCGCGCGCCCCGGGCGTGAAATCGGCGGGGAAGGGGAGAGCGAGCAGGCTGCGGGTTTGCGAAACAGGCGTAGTCATCGATGGGGACGAT
>Ga0070735_10005843_pt1 | contig 10127 bp, 9 predicted proteins | sample Coa_R1_FD_66443 | JGI IMG/M metagenome (GOLD analysis project Ga0070735, IMG submission 66443) | Surface soil microbial communities from Centralia Pennsylvania, which are recovering from an underground coalmine fire - Coalmine... | ecosystem: Environmental > Terrestrial > Soil > Unclassified ... | reverse complement strand
CTTTTCCCAGCCGCTGAAATTTCTGCGCCGAATCGGTCACGAAGAATTTGGCAGAATCGTGCGAGTGGGCTTGATCGCGACGCCCCCCTTCCTGACTGAGAAGTGCAGCAACCGCGTGCGCCGTCGATTCCGCCGAATCAACCAGAGTCACGCCCTCAGGTACCACCTTCTGCAGAATCGGCTTAAGCAGCGGATAGTGAGTGCATCCGAGCAGAAGGACATCAGCTGCACTAAAACCGTCCGCGAAGGCCTCCGCCATATATATGCCCGTGATCTCTTTCGTTACGCTGTGATCGGTCCATCCCTCTTCAACCAGCGGCACTAGCAGAGGGCAAGCTTTTTCATGAGACTCTATCTGGAATTTTGCAAGCGCGTTTCGGTAAGCATGACTTGAGATTGTTGCCTCAGTACCGATGACCACGGCTTTCTTTGTTTTCGACACAGACGCTGCCTGTTGCGCGCCCGGCTCAACTACTCCCACCACTTCTACGGACGCCGCCTGCCGAATCTGTGGCAAGGCTAAGGCCGTCGCCGTGTTGCATGCAATCACCAGAAGCCCGGCCCCTTGCTGCTCAAGAAACCGCGCCGCTTCACATGCATATCTGGCCACCGTGTCCGCGGATTTGGAGCCGTAGGGAAGCCGCGCCGTATCACCGAAGTAGAGATAGTCGGCGTTGGGAACAGCCTCAAGTAATGCTTTAAGGACGGTGAGCCCACCGAATCCGGAGTCAAAAACGCCAATCCTCGATCTTTCTTTATGCACTAAATTAGTGTACACTGTTATCGTGTGAAAAACATCACCTTGAGCGCCGATGAGCATTTAATAGAGCGGGCCCGGCATACGGCCCAGGCACAGCACAAAACGCTCAACGCGGCATTCCGCGAGTGGCTTGAAGATTTTGTCGCAAAGTCTGGGAGTCTAGCCGAATATGACCAATTGATGGAGAGGCTCCGTCGTCGAGTTCGATCGAGCGGTCCCTATAGTCGAGACGAAATGAATGAGCGATAGATTCTTTCTGGACACCAATATCTTTGCATACGTTTTCGATTCTTCTGCGATTTCCAAGGGGCGGATCTCAGATCGCTTGATTCAGAAAGGCATTGGCACCGGCAAAGGACTCGTAAGTTATCAGGTGGTGCAAGAATTTTTTAATATGGCCTTCAAGAAATTTCCGGTGCCCATGACCGAAGCCGAGGCCCAAAGTTATTTCTCATCCGTCTTTCGCCCAATGCTTGGTGTAGGTTTTTCTCCTTCCTTGCTGGTACGTGCGATCGGCATTCGCGAGAGGCATCTAATTCCCTGGTATGACTCCTTGATCTTCGCTGCAGCTATTGAAGGCCAGTGCAAGACACTGTTCTCCGAGGATTTGCAGCATGGAAGGGAACTAGAGGGGGTCAGGGTTCAGAATCCATTTCGATAGTGAACCGGATTCGCAGCATCAGCTTTCGGTTGTGTTTTCCGTTCCGCTTCAGGCTTACAGCACCGTCCAGGTGGTATCGGCGCCCCGTGCGGGCAAGTCTTGGGATGTCCCAGGAATGTGCAGATCTTCTCCGTGGCTTCGGGCGAAAGAATGTGCTCGAACTTGCAAGCTTGCTGCTCGATTTCGGTCTCACTGTCCATTGCCAGGCTGTCGGTGAATAGGCGCTCCGCAAGCCGATGCCGCCGAATGATGTCCGCTGCGCGTTGCCGTCCCCTCGCGGTGAGGTCAACAATCATGCTCCCATCGCCAATCGAAACTCCCGCGGGTTTGAGCGCATCATGGCAGGGATTCACGAAAGTCTTGTGATCGTGAGCTATCGGCGGATGCGGCCTCGTCTCCACTAATCCCATTTCGCGCATTTTGTCGATCGCAATGCTGACCGGCAACGCACCGTGCACTTCCATGTGCTCCAGTTCTGCAATCTGGTTGTGCTCATCGAGCACCCATAACTCTTCGAGCACCTCTTCGATCTGCTCTTCGTCGGCCATCGCGAAAACTTCCTGCGCCGCAATCTTTCCGTGATGCAGTTCGATTCTGCGATCGCCCAGTCGCGCTACTACTGGATCATGCGTGACCATCACAATCGTGCGACCCTGACGGTGAAGATCACGCAACAGCTCCAGCACGATCTCCTCATTTTTCGCGTCCAGATTTCCGGTCGGCTCGTCGGCCAAAATAATTTTGGGATCGTTGATCAGCGCGCGCGCAATGCACACTCTTTGCTGCTCGCCCCCGGAAAGCTGCGCAGGCAAATGGTGTGGCCGGTCGCGCAATCCCACTCGCGCAAGCGCTTCTAGCGCCTCCTGCTCATCGGTCATGCTGTGGAAGTATTGCGCCAGCATGACATTCTCAACCGCGGTGAGATAGGGAATCAGGTGGAATTGCTGAAAAATAAATCCGATTTTCTCCGCGCGCACTCGGGTCAAATCTTTCGTGCCCAGGTGCGCAACGTTCTCGCCATCGAGCCAGATTTCCCCAGTGCTGGGACTATCCAGGCACCCAATCAAATTTACCAACGTCGATTTACCCGATCCCGACGGCCCCATCACCGCGATCCACTCGCCGGGTTCAACTTGAAGTGTGAAATCGTCCAGCGCGCGAATGGTCCCGCCCGCGGCTCCCGCCCTTGCCGGATAAAACCTGCTGACTCCATTCAGACGGATCATCTATTCTCCCCTCAAGATCATAGCGGGCTGAATATGGCGCAGCAATCGCAAGGGAAGCAAAGTAGCAATCAACGTAACCAGCAGGCATCCAATCAGCACCGGCGGAAGAACATCCAGTCGCGGGGAAACCGGAGCGTGAAAATTTACTCGCCCAATCCAAGCCGCAATGCCGATTCCGGCTGCGAATCCCAGCAACGCTCCTGCGCAGGCCAGCGCTGCCGCTTCACCCGCCACGAATGCCGCAATCAACCGGTCAGAAGCGCCGATCGCTTTCATGATCGCGAAATCCCGCCGCCGGTCAAAAATCCACCCTGTGAGTGTAGCCAGCACGCACAGTGCTGCCGTGCAAATAATAAATATCGCCGACCACAGCAGAGTCGAGCGAGTCTTCCCTAGTATGTTGGCTTCGCCTTCCGTGACTTGCCGTACCGGATGAACGTCCGCAGCGGGCAAAGCTCGCCGAAGATTGGACAATAGGGAACTTACCTCCGCCGCAGATCCATAAGCGGCGATCTCGACTACAGCCGGCTGCAACCCGGTCCAGGTTTGAAACTCCGGCATCGACAGGTACACGCGGCTGTCTTCTCCGCTTCCGGTGCGCACCGTTCCCGCGGAGGACAAGTGAACTGCGCGTCCTTGATACGTGAGCGCAAATGGCCGGTTATCAGAGGCAAGGAGTTTAGCTGCGCGGACACCAACCAGAGCCTGACCCGGACCTTTCGGCCACGACGAAACCTGCCACCACGGGTTTAGCTCTCTCGCCAATTCGACATCAATTCCAGCGACTACAATGGCATCACCGCTTGTGGTATGCGCCACGGCATAAGCAAACGGAACGGCAAGCCCTTTGCCGGCAACGGCAGATTCGATCCGTCGCAAATCGTCTGGCGAAAAACTCCCGCCAGTTTTCGCTTCCACAACAATATTCGCGCCGAATCCCCGAAATTCTTTTCGCAGCTTGCCCTGCACGTCAACAAACAGATTCAACATGGCGGTTGATGCGGCTGCCGCGACAACGATGGCAAACAATGCCGATAGCGCTGTCCGCTTCCGCAGAAAGGCGGCGCGCCCCAGCATGCGGAGAAACATTGGAGAGCCCGTGCTCTTTCGCTGTTTCATGCTTCGCCTTTGAGGGCATGCACCGGATCATATTTCACGGCGCGCCGAATCGCGGTCGCGCTCCCCGCAAACGTGACTACCACTGCGAGAGCGAGGATCAGCGGAAGCAGCACCGGTTCAACTGTAATTGCAGATCCAAAAATTGTTTGCCCAAGTTTGCGCGCCAGCAGAGTCCCTCCGGCAAAGCCCACAAGGCCTCCGGCGCAGGCTAGCAGTACAGACTCGGTTACAAAAATCGCGGACAGAGCAAAATCGCCCGCGCCCAGCGCTTTCATCAGCCCAATTTCCTGCCGGCGCTCGAACATCGCGGTCGCCATCGCCGCCGAAACCGCCAGGCCGGACGTGAATAAAGCCGCCAGCGTAATCAGCAGCATCAATCCTTCAATGCGCGAGAGCACATTGCCCTCGTTCTGGGCCACCTGCCGAATCTGCTCGGCATGAGAGTGCGGAATTACTTCCTGTAATTGATAAGCAATTGACTGCGGATACGGCGAGCAATACCACCGGTCACGGTCTGCCGGGGTAAGAGAATCGGGATTGCGCCGCGCAAAAGCGTCCTCGGGTTTCGTGACCGCGCTGACAAAAATCTTGCTGACAGCGTCCGGCTGCCTGGTAATTGCCTGAGCCAAGTTTAGTGGCGCAATCACCTCGTCGTCCTCTGCGCCTCCGGTCGAAACAATTCCGGCGACGGGGTAATCTGCGCCATGGATCCGGATTTTCCCATCAGTTTTTATTCCAAGCTGAGTTGCCAGCTTTTCTCCCACCAGCACCCGATCCGAATCGTCTGTCGGCCAGTTACCGCTTATTTTCCACCATGGAAAAGTTTTTTGCGCGCCGGTTGTGAACTCCTGCTTGCCAAACTTCACTGTCTTAGCAAAATAAGTTCCCACCAGCGTAACGTCTGCTCCGCCAATTTTCACGTTGACGGGCAGCTCAGGCGCAAATCCGGTGATGTTATTGCGCCAGAAAATTCCTTTGATTTTCGGCAGGTCAGCTTCGCTCAAAGTCGCGCCGTCTGCGGGTTTCAAATTCACACTGCCGATCTGCACATCCAGACTGTCATCCGCGGGCCTAACCACCAGATTCGCGCCATAGCTCCGCAACTCGTGGCTGATCTTGTCGCCAATGTCGATGGCTATGGCAATCATCGCGGTCGAAACCGCTGCCCCCAGCGTGACCGCAACTGCCATGAGCACTTTGCGCCGCGTCTGCCGCCGAAAAGATTCGTAAACAAGTCTTACAAACATAGTTGAAAATTGATCTGGCCAGTCCTCGACCAGCAAGTTTCTCTGCGGTCTCTGGCTTTTCTCAGCGATCTCTGCGGTTAAAAGCTCTGGCTTTGTCAATAATTTCGCGAGAACTATCGCTGAAACACTTTAACCCGCGCCGCCAAGTCAGCTTCCTGAATCACGATGGCGCTTCCATCCGTCGTCGATTGTAGGGGAATCGGATTGCACCCACCGGCGGTTCCAACCGACTGCGAATTAATCGGGGACGCACAGTTCTTGCAGACCAATCCATTGGGGCCTTTGAAGAACCCCACCGGACCGCAAATCTCGCAGGCATCAAAAACTGCAACCACCTTTCCATCCGGCTTTTGATAAAGCAGGAACCGTACTTCTGTCCCGCCTTCCCGCACTTGATATCGGTGAAGGTCGCCATCCGAAACCTGTGCCATCGGAATACTCACCGCGCCGTTTATGAAGCTGACCGGGGTTGCGGTCGAAAGTGTGTTCACGCTCTTGGCATAGATAAATTCTGCGGTTACCAGCACGATAAAAATAAATGAGCTGGCGAAGACCGCCGTCATCCACATTCGCTCCCGCCGCGCGCTCCACGATGCTTTGCGCTTTTCAGCTGCGGATTCCGGCAATGCCTGGGGCTGCCGGCGCCGAGCTTCGAAAAGCACCATCATTGCCGCCAAAGCCAAAATCGTCACAAAAAAGAACCACTCGTTGCTGACAATGGGCCCGATCAGCGCCATCTCTCTTTTGGACGAAGGCAGTACGCCATATTCCGACAATTCGTGCAATCCCGAGATCAGTAATTGGGCAGCAACAAGGAACAGAATCACCGTGGTAACCCGGAAAAACTTCTGCAGGTTGATTTTTACCGTGCCTTTAACGAACATCACGCCAAAGATCACTGCCGCCAGCACTCCCAGCAAAGTGCCGAGAAAACTTTGCAATGCGCTCGATTCCAGAGTGACCGCCGACAAGATCAACACCGTCTCCGCGCCTTCGCGCAATACCATCAGGAATACGAAAAGAAAAACTCCCAGTTGCGAACCGCGTCCTGCCAGCGATCCCAGTTTGCTTTCTATCTCACCCTTAAGTTTGCGTCCCGTTCGCATCATGAAAATGATCATGGTCACAACGAAGACGGCAGCCGCCAGCATGACCCAGCCCTCGAACAGGTCTTCACTGAACTGGAAACGGGACAGCAGAATGGCCACGCCGATGCTGGCGATAAACGCCGCTATCAGGGCAACAAAAACCGATTTCCGTAGGTCCTGCCGCTGGATCTTGTTCAGATAGGCGAGCGTGATCCCGATAATGAGTGCAGCCTCCACACCTTCGCGCAAAGTGATAATGAATGCTTGCAGCAAAAAGGGTTCTCCAGTGACAATATGAAGTTGCAACTCAGTTGCAACTAAGAATATGTATTAAGAATATCCGCCGCAGTATGGACCCGTCAAACTATAGAATTGCAAGGAACTTCTTCGCTGCATCGAGTTGAGGGAACTCGCGTTCTTCCGCCTGGAACTCCGCCGAGTGCACGCATCGCCGGCTGCCGCGCAACCGCACCGGGTGCTTCAAATGCAGCATCTCGTGATAAACGATGTACTCGATGGCGCATGCAGGCACTCGCGGATGGTCAAAAACCCGGCTGATCACAATCGCGTTGTGCGCGGGATCGTAATGCCCCAGACGGTTGCGTGCTCTTTCTGAACTCCAAGTCATCTGCGGCCGAGCCAGCAGTCCATGGAAAAATTGCGTATTCAGCTTTTCGAAAATGTGTTCGAGATCATAAACTCGCCCCCGAGCCGGACCGATGCGCTTGCGTCCGCGTATCTGGCGTACCAGGTGCGCCTTCCGCGACATGTGCTGCGACGAGACATACCGGCGATAACGGGTAGCGTGCTCACGGTCTACCGGCTTGCGAAACATTTTCGCCAGCAGGATATGCGCGATTGCCCGGAGCACATATTCAGGGGCGCCCTCCAACAGGTCAGAAACTCGCACCAGCAGCTTTCCTTCCCGCAGCCGGATTGTGCTATTGACGTTGGCGAAGCTGAAAAATTCCGCGCGCAGGTCGGGGACCTCGGAACGAGGCCTAAGTTCACGGTAGGATTGCTGGAACACTTCTGTGAGGCCGTCGCGCATTTTTCATCAGACTAGCACGAGGCTCAGTTGGGCCGGGACGCATTCTCTTTATGATCTTGCTTCTTCTTGTTCTTGAAGGTCTCTTCCTGTTCGGCCAGCAGATCGCGGTGATCTTTAGCACCCTCGTCCACGCCATCAATGGCGCTGCCGATCAGGAATTCGTCGTCGCGAGCTTCCTGTGGGTTGGAGAGCGATGCCCTGAAGGCGCGAAGCTTTGCTCCAAATTCGGTATCGGCTTCAATCACCGGCTTCAGTGCTTTGCGCAGGTCTGAGCCACGGTCCGCGAAAGTGTCTACATTAGTATTCAACTCGTCATACACGTCCAGAAAATCCTGCAGCGCATCGCGGGTTTGCTTTTCACGATCGGTTGCTTTGAGGTCGGAATGGATCTTCTGAATGTTTTCGAGACGCGCGCGCGCGAACTCCACATAAAGTTTCAGACGAACATCTGGGAGCTGGGCTGAATCGCGGATCTTATCAATCTCGCCTTCGGTCAGCGGATCGCGATGTTGGGCCTGCGCCAATGCGCTCATCGCGATCATGAGCGAGAAAACAACTGCAAGCACTCTTCTAATCATTTCCATTCGGTCCGAACATCTTCTTCAGTATTTCAGTGCGGAAGTCCTCAAGCTTGTCTACCGCCGCCTGGACTAGCGGCTGATCATCCACATCTACATTGAACTTCAGGTCGCGCAAATGCAATGAGATCTGGCGCAACTTGATCTCGGTATGCTTGAGTCGCTTTCCTGATTGGATTGCCGCCGAATGTCCTTTGTCCGCATATTTCACAATTTCATTCAGCGAGTCTCGGACCTCGTCAGTTTTGTTTGCCTTATAACCCTCGATAACCAGCTTCAGTTCGCGTTCGGCAACCTCCATGCACAAATCAGCCTGTTGTCCGGAAGATGCTGCGTCGGCCCTGGCCATTAATTGTGGAAGAGTTTCTTCTTGCCGGGCAAAACAGAGCAATCCCGCAGCGAGCGCGAAAATCAGAGTTGTCAGAACTTTCGTTTTCATTCGCATTACTTCTTGGGCTCGATTGCAATTAGCCGGTGCTTAGCCTGCCATTCCTGATCAGGATATTTGCCTCCAGCCACTTCCAAAAACTGATGATAATACTTCGCTGCATCTTTCGCGTCACGCAGGTGGTCGTAGGCCGTGGCCCGCAAAAAATAACTCATAGGGTTTTCGGGAAGATATTTGGCCCGCAGGTCCGCAGCCTTGATCGCAAGCGGATAATTTTTATTCTCGTTTGCCGCCACCGCGAGTTCTCCATAAATCTCCCCTGAACCAGGTTTCAGTTCGGCTGCCTTGATTAACTCCTGCTCAGCTTGGGGAAACTTCTTCTGTTTCATCAGCACCCGGCCGAGCCCCGCGTGCAGGTCAGCGTCGTTAGAATCTTCGGTAATCAGTGCGGAATACATTTGCTGTGCCGAGTCATATTTTCCGGAGTTGGCGTCCAAGTCGGCCAAGTCGCGCTGAGCCTTGCGATCAGAGGGATCGAGTTTCAACCCCGCTTCCATTTCGTTGGCCGCATCTTCGTTTTTTCCCGCTATGGCCAGCATTCTCCCCAACTGGAAGTGCGCGCCCGCATCATTAGGATGAAGCGCGACCAACTTCCTAAGCGAAGCCTGCGCATTATCGAATCGCTTGTCACGCATATATAAGTTGCTGAGCGCGATCAGCGCATCGGAAGAATCTGGAGCAATGCTAAGCGCCTGCTGATACTCTCTTTCGGCCTCAACAGGCTTCTGCTGCTTTTCGAGCAGGGAACCCGCGTCGAGATGGGGCTCAGGATTTTTTGGGTCCAGGCTCGCCGCCTGCTGAAATGCGGCGATAGCTTCGTCCGGCTTGGAGGCTTCGAGCAGACGTCCCAGCGCCAGCCAGGCGAGCGTGTGCCCCTGTGTGCCGTTCGAGGCAGGTTTCAGCCTAGTTGCTGCTCGCAAGAACTGTTCTGCCTTTGGATCTCCTGATTCGGCGAGCGCTAAACCAAGATTTAAATTCGACTCGAACACGTCCGGCTTCGCACTCACCGACTTCCGGTAAGCCGCAATCGAATCGTCCCGCTTGCCCAGTTGGTGATAAGCGAAACCCAGGTCATACCACGCGACATAATTTTCGGGGTGCGCTTCGAGGTATTTTTTGAGCAGCGCCTCCGCGCCCGCATAGTTCTGCTTGTCAAGATCGCTCTCCGCCTCGGTAAGCATAGCTGCAGCCGGGTCCTGCTCTTCGACCCTGTGATGGCGGACGGTTTTACCGGTAGTTTGCGCAACGGCGCAGGGCAATGTAAATGAAAAGGCAAATAGAAAGATCAAAGCTCGCGCGGGTCTGGCTGATCTACTGGTGTCCATTCGAACGCGAAGCCTCATTCCCGTTCAGCATTTGCGCCAGAAACTGCCCGGTGTAGGAATTCTTGAGCCCGGCGATTTCCTCTGGAGTGCCTTCTCCGACCACCCGTCCGCCGCGCTCGCCGCCTTCTGGTCCCAGATCGATCACCCAGTCGGCGGTCTTGATCACTTCAAGGTTGTGCTCGATCAGCAGAATCGAGCCCCCTGCTTCAATCAGACGCCGGAAGGCCGAAAGTAGTTTACTGATGTCGTCAAAGTGCAATCCCGTCGTCGGCTCGTCGAAAATATAGAGCGTTCGTCGCCGCAATTCCGGTCTGCGCCTGGCTGCCGTCGCCGGCTGCAAATGCGCCGCCAGTTTGACCCGCTGCGCCTCGCCGCCAGATAGCGTTGTCGCCGACTGTCCTAGCCGCAAGTAGCCCAATCCGACTTCATCCAGCATTCGCAACTTGTCCGCCACCTTGGGAGCATTCGCGAAGTGGTGCATTGCCTCGCGCACCGTCATATCGAGTACTTCGTGAATATTTTTCCCTCGATATCGGACCTCGAGCACTTCAGGCTTAAATCGCTTTCCCTTGCACTCCTCGCAAATCAACTCCACATCTGCGAGAAACTGCATTTCGACAACTA
>Ga0070735_10005842_pt1 | contig 10129 bp, 10 predicted proteins | sample Coa_R1_FD_66443 | JGI IMG/M metagenome (GOLD analysis project Ga0070735, IMG submission 66443) | Surface soil microbial communities from Centralia Pennsylvania, which are recovering from an underground coalmine fire - Coalmine... | ecosystem: Environmental > Terrestrial > Soil > Unclassified ... | reverse complement strand
CGGCGCGCTGGCGTGCCTGGGCTGGGGCACGGCGCTGGGGGTGATCCGGGCGCTGCACGAGGCGGGCGCGCTCCGCCACGTCATCGTGGACGAGACCCGGCCGCTGCTGCAGGGCGCCCGGCTGACCTGCTGGGAACTGGCCCAGCTCGGCATCGAGCACCAGCTGGCCTGCGACGGCGCGGCGCCGTTCCTGATCAGCCAGGGACGGGCCGACGCGGTGGTGGTGGGCGCCGACCGGATCGCGGCCAACGGCGACGTGGCCAACAAGATCGGCACCTACAGCCTGGCCCTGGCGGCGCGCCAGGCGGGCATCCCGTTCGTGGTCGCGGCGCCCGAGTCGACCATCGACCCGGCCACCGCGTCCGGGGCGGACATCCCGATCGAGCAGCGCGCCGACGAGGAGGTCACGGTCCCGGCCGCCCCGGCCGGGACCCGGGCGGTCAACCTGGCCTTCGACGTTACCCCGGCCGCGCTGGTCTCCGCCATCGTCACCGAGGAGCGGGTGGTGCCCGGCGGGCGGGGGTTATCCGGGCTTGGCCGGGCGCTATCCGGCCGACGGCGGGCGCTCCAGGCTGAGCTGGGTCTCGCGTGGGGTGAAGCCGCACGACTGGTAGAGCCGGATCGCCGGGCCGGCCGGGTCGGCCACGATGACGAACGTGCGGGCGCCCAGGACCTCGCGGCCGTACCGGGCTGCGGCCCAGACCAGGGTCCCGGCCAGGCCCTGGCGGCGGGCCAGCGGGTCGGTCTCGACGTTCTGGTACCGGGCGCAGCCGTCGCCCGCGTCGAACAGCCCGAGCTGGGCCCGCAGCCGGCCATCGGCAAAGGCGCCGAACCAGGCGCCCTTACCGGTCCTGGTCACGCGCTGGCGCGCCATCGCCCGCCGCTCCAGGAACTCGGACTCGTCGCCGCCGAAGCAGCGGATGGTCAGCTCGACGGACTGCCGCCAGTCGGCGTCGTCCGCCAGCGGCCGGATCTCGGCGGTGGTGCTGGAGCAGGCCGGGGGGTTCGGCTGGGCGGCGGTCAGCACGGTGGCGTGCTCGATGCCGAGACCGGCGGCCGCGAGGTCCGGCGGGACCGGGACGTCCGCGGCGGTGTCCACGCCGAGCGCGACGTGCGAGGCGCCCGGGAACTCCGCGGCGAACCGGGCCAGCCACGCGCCTGCTTCACCCGGCCGGGGCACCCGGGCCAGCAGCAGGAAGTTGCCCCACCAGAAGCCGGGGTTGCCCGGGCTGCGGACGACCAGGTAGTCGCCGCGGTCGCTGACCTCGGCGCCCTCCAGGACGCGCAGCGCCACGTCGGTCCGGAAGGCGAGCGAGGTGACCACCGCTAGCGGCATTTCCCGGCCGCTGAGGCCACGGACCGTTCGGCAGAAAAAAGAAGGACCCGGCGGGGGCCGGCGGGGGCCGCGGTCCGTACGGTGCCGAAGTCGAGCTCCACGCTCACGGTCAACCGGGTGGCCGGCGGGGTTGTTCCTGGCGATAGGTTCCTGGGGTGGCTAAGGATGACGCGGCGGGCCCGGGACGGGCGGGATCAGCCGGAGCGGCGGGGGTGCTGGGCGCGCTGGCCGGGGCGGCGCTGGCCGCGCACCGCGGGCGGCGGGCAGCCGTCCTGGGCGCGCTGGGCGGCGCGGCCGGGCTGGCGGCGATGGACGCGGTGGCCCGGGCCCGGCAGCGGCCGGGCGAGATCCCGGCGCTGTGGTCACGGATCATCGCCAGCGGGGCGGTGGCGGCGCCGCTGGGCTGGGCCGCCGACCGGGTGTTCGGGGTCCGGACGGTACCGGTGGCCACGGTGGCGGGGGCTGCCGCCGGGGCGCTGGGGCTGCGGCCGCAGAAGGTGCTGCTGGGGCCGGTGGTGGGCGCGGTGACCGGAATGGGGCTGCGGCGTTTTAGCGGGGCGGGGCGGGCTGGCGCTGCGCGGCGGGCTGGCGCTGCGCCGATGGCTGGCGCTGCGGGGCGGGGGTCTTCGGTGCCGGGGGCGGTGGCGGCCGCGGCGGCCGTGGTGGGGTTCCGGACGGTGTCGGCGGTGCTGTTCCGCGATCCGCAGCTGTCGTTGCTGGCCGAGCGGGTGCGGGCCGAGGATGTTCCGTTCGTGGTGCCGCTGGCCAGCCAGACCCGGTACGTGGGCACCGGGTACGTCCGCTCGCTGGCTGCCCTGCTGGGCGGGGAGTACACGCCGGACGTCGCCGACATCGGGATCGTGGCGTCGCTGGACGCACTGGCCGGGCCGTCGTTCGACCCGGCCGCGGTCGACCCGCTGGTCCGCGAGTTCTACGAGCACACCACGCGGTTCGCGCTGGACATCGTGCCGCAGTGGCGGCTGTGGGTGCGGCCCGGGTACCTGCTGTACCGGACGCTGGTGGCCCGGCCGCTCGGGCAGGCCAACGTGCCGATGAGCCAGCGGGAGGCGCAGCGCGGGGTGCGCAGCCGGATCGACACGATTACCGGGCTGCCGGGGGGTACGGTGCGGGGCTGGATCCGGTCGGCGGCCGACACCGGCGAGCCGATCTACGTGGGCATCTACACCACGTACCGGCATCTCGGGCATGGCTACGTCAGCGTCGGGTTCCCGCTGCCGCAGGCCAGCTTCACCGCGACGCTGGCGCCTTCCTTGCGGCCGGGCGGCGGGCTGGTGCTGAGCAGCCGCAGCGAACTGGACCAGCCGGGGCACTACCTGACCTACATCGACCCGGTTTCGTCGGACCTGACGACGCTCGCGGTGCGCGGGTTCGCCGAGCGGCTGGACGTCTTCGTGGCGGACGGGGAGTTGCGGGCGGAGCACGCGTTCTGGGTGTTCGGGTTCCCGTTCCTGGTGCTGCACTACCGGATGCACCGTAAGGGCTGATCCGCTGGATTCAGTTCTGGAGGGGCATGAGGTGCTGGGCGAAGCCGTCGAGGAAGTCGCCGAACGGCTCGAACCGGGACGCGGGCCGGACCACGAACTTGCTCAGCCCGGCCTCGACGTGCTGCTCGATCATCATTCGTGCGCCTTCCCAGCCGGCCGCGACCAGTTGCCGAGGGTCGATGTCCGGGCGGCGGCGGCGGATGTTCTCGTGGAGCGCGTCGGGGATAGCGCCGTCCAGGGCGACCGGGATGCTGAGGCCGAAGTGGTCGTCGTCGACTGCGCGGCCGGCGTCGGCGGCCGCCTGGTTGATGGTGGCGACCGCCTGCTTGGCCTCGGCCGGGGTGAGCAGGGAGCCGAGCCAGCCGTCGGCTAGGCGGCCGACCCTCCGGAGGCCGGCGGGCGCCGAGCCGCCCAGCCAGATGTCCAGCGGCTTGGCCGGCTTCGGGCCGATTTCCGCGCCGTCGACGGTGAAAAACTGGCCGTGGAAGGTGACGTTCCCGGTGGTCAGCAGCAGGCGGAGCAGGGTGAGGGACTCGTCGAAGACGGCGGCGCGCTGGGCCGGGGGTACGGGGAACAAGGGGCGTTCGGCGGGCTGGGCGGGCTGGAGGCCGAAGACCGGCAGCACCCGGGCCGGGGCGAGCCCGGCCAGGCTGGCCAGTTGCTTGGCGACCAGCACCGGGTGCCGGCCGGGCAGCACCGAGATCCCGCTGCCCGCTTTCAGCTTTCGGGTCCGGGCCAGGGCGAAGGCCATCCCGGTGAACGGCTCGACCGACGGGGAGTACACGTTCTCCGGCAGCCAGAGCGAGTCCACCCCCGCCTGCTCGAGCAGGTCGACCGCCGCGCCGAACTGGTCGGGGCGGCCGGCCGGGCCCAGGGACACGCCGATCCTCACCTTCATGACGCCATCCGATCACAGGGCCGCGCCTGCGCTTGCGGTGGGTTGGCGCCTTGCCTGTTGCTGACGTCTTCTAGCGTTTCCGGATGCGCAGGACGGCGGAGTCGACGCGCGGCGGCGGGCGGAAGGCGCGCCGGGGCACGGTGAGGCCCGCGGTCATCCGGTGGGTGCGCGGTGCTCGCTGGCTGCTGTCTTCGCTGTACTTCCGGACCGCCGCGCGCTGGAGGACGAGGTCGGCCGCGGCGAGGCGGGGGCCGGCGCTCAGCAGGAGGCGCAGCAGGTCGGCGGTGATTCCGTAGGGAGGACTGGCCACCACGCGGAACGTGCTCCCGGGCAGCGGGATGCTCCGGGCGTCGGCCTCGACCACGGTAATGCGGGGGAAGCGCTGGCGCAGGAGTTCGGCGCGGCCGGGATGCAGCTCGACGGCGACGACCCGGGCTCCGGCGCGGACCAGGTGGCCGGTCAGCGCGCCGGTACCGGCGCCGATGTCGAGGACGAGCTCGCCCGGTCTGACCCCGGCCGCGGCGACGACACGCGCGGCCCATACGTCATCGAGCCGGTGCCATCCCCAGGCCTTGCGGGACCGCCCTTGCGGCCCTTGCGGCCCTTGCGGCCCTTGCGGCCCTTGCGGCCCTTGCGGCCCTGAGGCGGGCACGGCGGACCATCGTCATGCAGCTCACCGGGCGACGGTAGCCTCGCGTGATCGCCGTGAGCAAACGATTTTCCGGCTGTTACCTCGCCGGCTGTTACCTCGCCGGCTGGCGCTCCGTCGTAGCGGTGAACGCGAAATCACCGAGAAGGAGCAGGCCATGAAGATCGCAGTTGCCGGGGCGACCGGACGGCTCGGACGGCAGGTCGCCGAGGTTCTCACCGAGCGCGGCCACCAGGTCGTGCCGATGTCGCGCGCGACCGGGGTGGACATCGTCACCGGCAGCGGGCTGGCGGCGGCCCTGCAGGGCGCCGAGGTCATCGTCGACGCGGCCACCGGCCCGTCACCGGAGCAGCAGGCGGCCACCGAGTTCTTCGTCACCGCCGCTCGCCACCTGCAGCAGGCCGGCGTCCGGGCGGGCGTCCGCCGCGCCGTGGTCGTGTCCATCATCAACATCGACACGTTCAGCGGCGGCTACGGCGCGGCCAAGATCGCGCACGAGGACGCATGGCGGTCCGGCCCGATCCCGGCACAGATCGTCCGCGCGGCGCAGTTCCACGAGTTCGTCGGGCAGTTGCTCGAATGGGGCACCCGCGGCGACGTCGCGACCGTGCCCGAGATGCGGACCCAGATCGTCGCGGCCCGGGCGGTCGCCGAGGTCATCGCCGACGTCATCGAGTCGTCGGCCGAGCCCGCAGGGGTCATCGAGGTCGCCGGGCCGCGCGAGGAGGACCTGGTGGCGCTGGCCAGGATGCTGGTGGCCCACCGCGGGACGCCGGTCACGGTCCAGGGCGTCCGCGACCCGGCCGACCCCGACGCCGAGCTGCAGGCCAACGGCGGTCTGCTGCCTGGACCTGGGGCACGGCTGGCCGGCCCGACGTTTGCCGAGTGGCTCGACCAGAAGTAGGCCCGCCGCCGCGTCCCGTTCCCCGTCGCGGTCCCCGCCCGCCGTCCCCGCCCGCCGTTAGCTCAAAGGCCGTGCCGCGAACCGGTGAACGCGGCGTTGTAACGGATAGAGCCATCAGAACGCCACGTCCACCGGTTGGGTAAGCCGCCAGGTGTGTTACGGGATAACTCTCGCGAGACTCGCATGCCTGATGCGCTGACGCGGATCACGAACAAAGGGGTGCGCGGTATGTTTCGTGGCATGCCTCTTACTGGTGAATACGAACCCAGCGCGTTCGCATGGGCGCGCGACCAGGTTGACCTCTACGAGCGGACCGGCGGGGCCGAGGGCTCGGACAATCAAGGCCACGCGGTGATCATCTTGACGTCGGTGGGCGCGAAGTCGGGGAAGATCCGGAAGACCCCGCTGATGCGGGTCGAGCACGACGGCCAGTACGCGGTGGTGGCATCGCTCGGCGGGGCGCCGCAGCACCCGGTCTGGTACTACAACCTGACCGCGAACCCGCACGTGGAACTTCAGGACAGGTCGGTCAAGAAGGACTACCAGGCCCGTGAGGTGCACGACGCCGAGTACGCGGACTGGTGGGAGCGGGCCGTGGCAGCGTGGCCGGACTACGCCGAGTACCAGAAGAAGACGACGCGGAAGATCCCGGTTTTCGTCCTTACTCCCACCGGCGCCTGACCGCCCATGGCCGTCGGCGACGGGCAGGCTGACCTGGTTCTTACCGGCGGGAGGGTACGCTCCCCCGCGCACCCGTCCGGGTTCGTCCAGGCCCTGGCCGTGCGCGGCGGCCTGATCCATTCCGTGGGCACGGAGGAGGAGATCCGGCAGGTCACCGGCCCCCGGACGCGGGTGGTGGAACTGGGCGGGCGGCTGGTGATACCGGCGTTCGGCGATGCGCATGTGCATGCGGTGGCGGGCGGGCTGGAGAGCCTGCGCTGCAATCTGGCGGGGCTCCGGACCCGGCAGGAGAGCCAGGCCGCGGTGGCCGCTTACTGCGCCGCGCTGGGTCCGGACGACTGGGTGCTCGGCGGCGGGTGGACCATGTCCGCGTTCCCGGGCGGGCTGCCGACCGCGGCCGACCTGGATCCGGTGACCGGCGGGCGGCCGGCCTTCCTGCCGAACCGCGACCACCACAGCGCCTGGGTCAACACCTCCGCCCTGGACCGGGCCGGGATCGACGCGCGCACGCCGGACCCGCCCGACGGGCGGATCGAGCGCGACGAGGCGGGCCGGGCCACCGGCGCGCTGCACGACGGGGCCATGCGGCTGGTCGCGGACCTGGTCCCGCCGGCCGGCGCGGCCGAGCTGCGGGCCGGGCTGCTGGCCGCGCAGGCGCACCTGCACTCGCTGGGGATCACCCGGTTCCAGGACGCCTGCATAGGAGCGGCCGCGGAGATCGGCATCCCCGACGTGTTCGACACCTACCGGCAGGCGGCCGCGGACGGCGCGCTGACCTGCCACGTGACCGGCGCACTGTGGTGGGACCGGGGCCGCGGGCTGGGCCAGGTCGACGACCTGCTGACACGACGGGAGCAGGCCGGGCGGGAGGCGGCCGGGCGGGCCGGGGCCGCACGGGAGGCAGACGATCGGGAGCGGGCTTGGCGGGAGGAGGCCGGGCGGGGACGGTTCCGGGCGGGGACGGTCAAGCTGATGCTGGACGGGGTGTGCGAGACGTTCACGGCGGCCATGTCGGCTCCGTACCTGGGGCGGCACGGGGAGCGGGGGCGGCTGTTCATCGATCCGGAGACGCTGCGGGAGGCGACCGGGAGGCTGGCCGCGGAGGGGTTCCAGCTGCACTTCCACGCCATCGGCGACCTCGCGGTGAGCACCGCGCTGGACGCGCTTGAGGCCCTGCCCGCCGAGCAGCGGCGGGCCGGGCGGCACCATCTGGCGCACCTGCAGTTCATCGCGCCGCAGGACATGGCGCGGTTCCGGGCGCTGGATGCGGTGGCCAACTTCCAGCCGCTGTGGGCGTGCAACGAGCCGCAGATGGAGGAGCTCACCCTGCCGTTCGTGGGCCCGGAGCGCGCGGCGTGGCAGTACCTGATCGGTTCACTGGCGCGGAGCGGGACCCGGATCGTGTTCGGCAGCGACTGGCCGATCTCCAGCGCCGACCCGCTGCAGGAGATGCACGTGGCGGTCAACCGGGTCAAGTCCGAGCGGCTGGGGCGGCCCGGGGCCCCGGAATGCGCGGATCCGTTCCTGCCCGCGCAGGCCATCACCGTCGACCAGGCGATCGGCGCCTTCACCTCCGGGGTCGACTGGGTGAACCACGAGGAGGACGAGGCCGGACGGCTGCTCCCCGGGATGCGGGCCGACCTGGCCGTACTCGACCAGGACCTGTACGCCATCTCGTCCGGCGAGATCGGCAGCACGTCGGTGGCGATGACCGTGGCCAGCGGCCGGGTGGTGTTCGGCGACCTTTGACCGGAACCTGAACACCAGGCAAAGGGCTTCCCCACGGTAGGCCGGACGCGGGGAATGTGCTGTGCTTGTAGCGTGACCGAGTTCAACGCGCTACCCGAGGACTGGGCCTCCGATCCCATCCTCATCGCTGGCCTGACCGTCGATGACGAGGACGAGCACGACGACCCGGTGCTGCGCTGGCCGGACGGCCGGGTGGTCGACACCTGGCGGGAGGACTACCCGTACCCGGAGAAGATGCAGCGCCCCGAGTACGAGTACCTCAAGCGCCCGCTGCAGATCGAACTGGTCAAGCTGCAGAACTGGGTGAAGTCCACCGGGCAGAAGATCGTGATCGTCTTCGAAGGCCGCGATGCGGCGGGCAAGGGCGGCACGATCAAGCGCTTCACCGAGCACCTGAACCCGCGCGGCGCGTCGGTGGTGGCCCTGGCCAAGCCGAGCGAACGCGAACAGACCCAGTGGTACCTGCAGCGGTACGTCCCGCACCTGCCGGCCGCGGGCGAGATTGTCATGTTCGACCGCTCCTGGTACAACCGGGCCGGCGTGGAACGGGTCATGCGCTACAGCTCGAACGACGAGTACGAGGAGTTCATGCGTGAGGCACCGGACTTCGAGCGGATGCTGATCCGCTCCGGGCTGCACCTGACCAAGTTCTGGTTCTCGGTGACCCAATCCGAGCAGCGCACCCGGTTCATCATCCGGCGGATCGACCCGGTGCGGCAGTGGAAGCTGAGCCCGACCGACATCGAGTCACTGGACAAGTGGGACGCCTACACCGACGCCAAGGAGGCGATGTTCTACTACACCGACACGGAATGGGCGCCGTGGACGGTGGTCAAGAGCAACGACAAGAAGCGGGCCCGGCTCGAGGCGATCAAGCACGTGCTCCGGAAGTACGATTACGACGGCAAGGACGAGTCCGTGATCGGCGAGCCGGACAAGCTGCTGATCGGGCCGCCGTCGGTGCTGTCGGAACACAACCCGGAACGGGTGTATCCCTCGTTGTAGACGCCGGTTATCGTCGTGTCATGCCTGATACGACAGCTGTCGTCCGCCGGCCGGAGCAGGTGCCGGGCGAACCGGCGGCGCCGGGCGTGACCGCCGCGCTCATGCTGAACGACGAGCACGGCTGCCGCGGGCTGCACCAACGCCGGCTGCGGTTCAGCGACGGCGCGACGCTGGCCGGGACGGCCGACGGCCGGGGCGAGGCCTGGTACGTGATCCACGGGTCCGGCGAGCTGGACGTGACGGCGGGTACGGGCGGGACCGTGGAGCTGCGGCCTGGCACCGCCGTGTGGCTGGAGCCGGGGCCGGGTTACCGGTGCACGGCACGGGACGGGGGGCTGGAGGTCCTGGCCATCGCGGTGCAGGCCGAGACCGGGGAGGGACCGGGGCTGCATTCCGTCAGGCTGGAGGACTGCGCGGTGGAGCGGACCGGGGACCGGGAGTTCCGGGTGCTGCTGAGCGCGGGGCTTTCCATCACGCAGTTCGCCGGGTTGATCCCGCCGGGGCGGGCGCCGGAGCACCAGCACACCTACGACGAGGTGGTGCACGTGCTGGCCGGGCAGGGGGTGATCCACCTGGGCGGGGAGGACACCGAGATCGGGCCGGGCACCTCGATCTACCTGCCGCCGCACCAGCCGCACTGTCTGGAGAACACCGGGGCCGAGACGCTCCGGGTGCTGGGGGTCTTCTACCCGGCCGGGAGCCCGGCGGCCAAGCAGACGACCTAGGGGATGCTCGCCGTCTTCCTGGCCCTGGTGTCGGCCCTGGGGTACGGCAGTTCGGACTTCGCCGCCGGGCTGGCCACGCGTGCGGCCAGCGTCATCCAGGTCACCCTGCTGGCCTGCGTGGCGGCATGCGCGCTGGTACTGGCGGCGCTGCCGTTCGCCGCCTCGCCCGGGCCCAGCGGCGCCGCGCTGGCCTGGGGAGCGACGGCGGGCGGGAGCGGCACGCTGGGCGGGATCGCGCTGTACCTGGGGTTCCGGTACGCGGCGTTCAGCGTGGCGGCGCCGCTCAGCGCGGTGGGGACGGCGGGATTTTCGGTGCTGGCGGGACTGCTGTGGGGTGAGCGGCCGAGCACCCTGGCCCTGACCGGGATCGCACTGGCCCTGCCAGCCATCATCGCGGTATCGGCCGGCGCGGGTGAGGGGGAAGGGGCGGCCTCGGCCGGTGCGGGTGAAGGGGAAGGGGCGGCCTCGGCCGGCGCGGGGGAGGGGGAAGGGGAAGGGGAAGGCGCGATCCCGTCTGGCGCGGACGACGCCGAGCACAGGACCGGGGACGCCGGGCGGGTGTTCCGCGTCGTTCAGGATGAGCATTGCGGCGTCATTCGGGTTGAGCGTGTCCTCGTGCTGAAAAGCCCCGCCCGGCGAAGCCGGGCGGGGCTTGGTGTTCAGGGTGTCGCTGGGAT
>Ga0070735_10005841_pt1 | contig 10129 bp, 8 predicted proteins | sample Coa_R1_FD_66443 | JGI IMG/M metagenome (GOLD analysis project Ga0070735, IMG submission 66443) | Surface soil microbial communities from Centralia Pennsylvania, which are recovering from an underground coalmine fire - Coalmine... | ecosystem: Environmental > Terrestrial > Soil > Unclassified ... | reverse complement strand
CTCGACAAAATAGCCAAGCACATTGTTGTGGCGAATCTTCAGACCCTTGACGGCGGTCAACTCCGCATAGCGTGCCTGCATCGCGGCGACGACCAATCGCGAGGCGTCGCGCAAATTACGCGCTTCATCGAGCGCCGGTTCATAACCTTCACGGACGAAGCCACCGTCGCGCTTGAGCAGCGGCAATTGTTCGGCCAGCGCGCGGTCGAATTCGCGCGCAAGATCGCGCGATGGACGGCGCAGCGCGACGATGACGGCGGCGATCTCCTGGGGCGGCTGCGCCATCGCAGCCAATTGTGAAAGCGCCTGGTCCGCTGCGAGGATCGCGTCGCGCAAGCCTGCAAGATCGCGCGGGCCGCCACGGCCGAGCGACAAACGCGCCAATGCGCGCGACAGATCGGGTGCGGCACGCAACGTGGCGCGAACCTCCTCGCGCACGCCGCTATCCGCCACAAAGGCGGCAACAGCATCGAGCCGCCGTGCGATTGCCGCGCTGTCGGTGAGCGGCGAGGCCAGCCGTTGCGCCAGAAGGCGCGAACCCGCCGAGGTCACGGTCGAGTCGATCGCATCGAGCAACGAGCCGCGCCGTTCGCCGGAAAGCGTGCGCGTCAGTTCGAGATTGGCGCGGGTGGCCGGGTCGATCGCCATGATGGCGCCGGCCGCCTCGCGCACGGGCGGCGACAGCGGCGGACGTTTTCCGACCTGGGTGCGGTCGATATAGGTGACGGCGGCAGCAGCAGCCGTTGCTTCCAGCCGTGACATCACCGACAATCCATCCATGGTGGCGACCGCGAAATAATCGCAGAGCCGCCGCTCGGCGGAGGCACTATCGAAAACATCGCGGGTCAGCGGCGTCACCGCCGGCCAGTCGCGCAAAATGGATCCGATGTCGGCATCGCCATAGAGCGCGTCGGTGACGATGATCTCGTTGGGATTGATGCGCGCGAGCGTTGCCGCGAGTTCGCCGCTCGCGCACTCCGTGACCATGAAATCGGACGTGGAAATATCGATCCAGGCAAGCCCAATCCGCTCCGCGCCGCTTGAGCCGCGCAGCCGCGCCATCGCCAGCAGAAAATTATGGGCGTTGGCCTCAAGCAGCGTGTCTTCGGTCAAGGTCCCCGGCGTCACCAGCCGCACGACATCGCGGCGCACCACGCTTTTGGCGCCACGCGCCCGCGCGGCGGCCGGGTCTTCCATCTGCTCGCACACCGCCACCCGGTGGCCCTGCGCGATCAGGCGGTGCAGATAATCGTCCGAGCGTTCCACCGGCACGCCGCACATCGGAATGTCGGCGCCCTGGTGCTTGCCGCGTTTGGTCAACATGATGCCGAGCGCGCGGGAGGCGATTTCGGCGTCCTCAAAAAACAGCTCGTAGAAATCGCCCATCCGGTAAAACAGCAAGAGACCCGGATTGGCCGCCTTGATCTCCAGATATTGTTCCATCATCGGCGTGACGCGCGCGGCCACCTCCATGGCGGGCTCGGCGGCGTGGGAAGTGGGAAATGTCGGCTGGATGGTCATTAAAGCGTTTTCAAGTGAAGTGGATACCGGTTCGCGTAAAGAAAACGCGTCAAAATGGGGAATTTGGAGTTCGGTTCTGATCCATCAGAACCGAACTCCAGCGGCGGAAACTACCTAATATTGGCAACCGATCCTACGGCTTTGCCGCTTCTATGCGCCTTTTCCACGACTCGGATTGAAAACCCGGACTTTTCCCGGCATGGCCGACCCCACGCCAAAGTAGCGATAGGCGAAAAGCGATCAATTGACCTGTTCCATCGCCGCTCCTAAAACTCGGCATCGTTCGAGGACGAACGGCGCAAGGAGAGACCGATGGGCGACGTATATGTATGTGACGCGGTGCGGACCCCGATCGGCCGTTTTGGCGGTTCGCTTGCCAAGGTCCGCACTGATGATCTGGCGGCAGCGCCTATCAAGGCGTTGATGGCAAAACATCCCAACCTCGATTGGTCGGAGGTCGATGAGGTCTATTACGGCTGCGCCAACCAAGCGGGCGAAGACAACCGCAATGTCGCGCGGATGGCGCTGTTGCTCGCCGGCATGCCGGAGTCGGTTCCCGGCCAGACTCTCAATCGCCTCTGCGCCTCGGGGCTGGACGCGGTCGGCGCGGGAGGCCGTGCGATCCGTGCCGGCGAAATCGATCTGGCGATTGCCGGCGGCGTGGAATCCATGACGCGGGCGCCCTTCGTGATGGGCAAGGCGGCGGAAGCGTTTTCACGCGCGGCGGATATTTTCGACACCACGATCGGCTGGCGCTTCATCAACCCCTTGATGAAAGCGCAATATGGCGTCGATGCGATGCCGGAAACCGGCGAAAACGTCGCCGAGGAGTTTCAAGTGTCGCGCGCCGATCAGGATGCGTTCGCGATCCGCTCGCAGCAGCGCGCCGGCAAGGCCATCGCGGCCGGCTATTTCACCGAGGAAATCGTTGCCGTTTCGGTTCCCGGCGGCAAGGCCGGTCCCGTCACCGTCGATAAGGACGAACATCCACGTCCCGAGACCACGTTTGAGGGCCTCGCCAAGTTAAAACCGATCGTGCGCAATCCGGGCACAGTGACGGCGGGCAACGCCTCGGGCGTCAATGACGGCGCCGCCGCCATGATCCTGGCCTCGGAAGCCGCCGTGAAAAAACATGGCTTGACCCCGCGGGCGCGAATCCTGGGCCTTGCATCGGCCGCCGTGCCGCCGCGCATCATGGGCATTGGGCCGGTGCCGGCGACCCGAAAGCTGATGGAACGGCTGGACTTGAAAATCACCGATTTCGATTTGATCGAGCTCAATGAAGCCTTTGCGAGCCAGGGCATCGCTTGTCTGCGCCAGCTCGGCGTTTCGGAAGACGCCGATTTCGTCAATCCGCATGGCGGCGCCATTGCGCTTGGTCATCCGCTTGGCATGAGCGGCGCGCGGCTCGTGATCACCGCCGTGCATGGCATGGAGAAACGTGGCGGCAAGCGCGCGTTGGCGACGATGTGTGTCGGCGTCGGCCAAGGCGTCGCGATGGCGATCGAGAAATTGAATTGAGATTTTTTGTCATTCCGGGATGCGCCCTCTTGGGCGCAGGCCCGGAAGCCATACTCCCTGTCGTGGTTATGGATTCCGGGCTCGCTCGTTTCACTCGCGCCCCGGAATGACGATTTTCAGTGGAGATCACATGACACTCACCTACCCCATCGCCAGCAACAAAGCCCATCCGGCGCGGCTATCGCCGGATTACAAAAGCACCGTGAAGCGCTCGCCCTCGAAGCCGCTGATCATCATGCGCCACACGTTGTCGGAATTGACCGGCCCGGTCTATGGCCATGAGACGGTGCGCGCGGGCGATAGCGACCTCACCACCCAACACAAAAGCGAGCCGATCGGCGAACGCATCATCGTGCATGGCCATGTGCGCGATGAAGACGGACGCGGCGTGCCCGAGACGCTGGTTGAAATCTGGCAAGCCAATGCCTGCGGACGTTATATTCACGTGCGCGATCAGCATCCGGCACCGCTCGATCCGAATTTCACCGGCGCCGGCCGCGCGCAAACCGACAACAACGGCTATTACCGCTTTGTCACCGTCAAGCCCGGCGCCTATCCCTGGGGCAACCATCACAATGCCTGGCGGCCCGCCCATATTCATTTCTCGGTGTTCGGCCATGCCTTCGTGTCGCGACTGGTGACGCAAATGTATTTCCCCGGCGATCCGCTCTTTCCGTTCGACCCGATCTTCAATGCGGTCACGGACGAAAAGGCGCGCGCGCGGATGGTTTCCTCCTTCGACCTCGACAACACCAAGCCGGAATGGGCGCTGTGCTACCGCTTCGATCTCGTACTGCGCGGCCGCAACGCCACCCCGATGGAGACGAAATAGTGGACGAAACGAAGCCTGAAGGAATTACGCCATCGCAAACCGTAGGTCCCTTCTTCGCCTATGGACTGAATCCAACCGGCCGCTATGAGTGGAACGACGCCTTCACGAACAACCTCGTCACTCCTGATGCGACCGGCGAACGGATTCGAATCGAAGGGCGGGTGTTCGACGGCGACGGGCAAGCCGTGCCCGATTGCATGCTGGAAATCTGGCAGGCGGACGCGCAAGGCCGCTTCGCCGATCCTAAGGACAAGCGCGCGCTGCCCAATTCCAAATTTAGAGGATTCGGCCGCTGCGGCACCGATGCGAATGGCGCATACGCATTCGATACGATCAAACCGGGTTCGGTTCCCGACCCCGCCGGCAAGCCGCAGGCGCCGCATATTTTGGTCGTGATTTTCGCCCGCGGCATGCTCTTGCACAATTACACGCGAATCTATCTCGAGGGCGAGGCGGCGAACGCTTCCGACCCCGTGATGGCGCAGGTGCCGGCCGACCGCCGCAAAACGCTGATCGCCACGCGCGAATCAGGCGCCGCCGCCGTCTATCGTTTCGACATTCACCTTCAGGGTGATAACGAAACCGTGTTCTTTGATGTTTAAAATTACTCCATCACCGCGTGTTCCGGTGCCGCCTGTTTGCGCAGCACGGCCTTGGATGAGCCGATCATCAAAGCGAGCGGGATCGTGCACAGCGTGAACAACATCACCATCTGAAAGTCTTGCGAAAATGCGATGATCTGCGCCTGCAAACCCAGCATCGCATCGGCGAGCGCGCGCCCGGTATCGGTTGTGAGATCGATCATACGGCTGACATCCGGCATCTGCATCGCGTGATTGAACGGCGTAACGTGCTCGTTCAGCACCGCATAGACGCGGCGGCCGCCCTCGGTCAGTTGCGCGATCACGACCGAAATCCCGATCGAGCTTGCGACATTGCGCAAGAGCGTGAGCATCGAGGTGCCGTCGGTACGCAAATGATTGGGCAAGGTCAGGAACGCCACCGTGGAGAGCGGCACGAAGACGAGGCCAAAGCCAAACCCTTGTACGATGCTTAACGTGACGATCTCGGGCACGCCGGTCTGATCGGTCCACCCGGTCATGTAAAACAGCGACAGGCAGGTCAGGCTGAGGCCCGAGACGATCAGCATGCGGGCCTCGACGTACCGCATCAAGCGCCCGACCAGCATCATCGCAACGAAGGTGCCGCAGCCGCGGCTTGCGAGCAGCAGGCCCGCGGTGATGATGGGATAACCGATCACGTTTTGAAGATAAGGCGAGGCCAGCGCCATGGTCGAGAACAGCACGAGCCCCATCACCGCCATGAACACGCAGCCGCCGATGAAGTTGCGGTCCTTGAAGATCGCAAATTGAATGAACGGCCGGCTCGTCGTCAGCGAGTGGGCGAAGAAATAGTAGAAGCCTGAGATCGAGACGATGATCTCGGCGATGACCTCGTTGGATTCAAGCCAGCCGAGCTGCTCGCCGCGATCGAGCGCCACCTGCATCGCGCCGATGCCGATGGCGAGCGCGGCAAATCCGAACCAGTCGAAGCGCAGATCGCGATCCGCTTTGGTTTCATCCATGAAGACCAAAAGGCCGAGCACGGTGACGATGCCGAACGGCAGGTTCACGAAGAAAACCCAGTGCCAGGAATAGGTTTCGGTCAGCCACGCCCCCAGTGAAGGACCCATGATCGGCCCCATCATCACGCCCATGCCCCAGATCGACATCGCTTTGGCGCGCTCATGCAGCGCGTAGGAATCCAGCATCACGGCTTGAGAGAGCGGCACCAAGGCCGCGCCGAACATGCCTTGCAGCAGGCGAAACAGCACCATCTGATCGATGTCCCGCGCCAGACCGCACAACACGGAGGCGAAGGTAAAGCCGGCCGAACACAGGATGAAAACGCGCTTGCGGCCGAAACGGTTGGCGATCCAGCCCACCGGCGCCGTCATGATGGCGGCCGCGACGATGTAGGAAGTCAGCACCCAATTGATCTGGTCCTGCGAGGCGGAAAGCGAGCCTTGCATGTAAGGCAGCGCGACATTGGCAATCGTGGTGTCGAGCGCCTGCATGATGGTGGCGGTCATGGCGCAGATCGTCACCATGTTGCGGCGAAGACCGGGAACGGCGATCGGAGCTGAAGCGGAAGTCGCCATTTGCGGATCAGTCCTGTTTGGAGGCCGCCGATGACAAGCCCAATAACGCCGCCAGCGAGCGGCGATGGCCGGTATCGATGGCGGTATAGGCGCTCATGCCCGCTTTGAGCCTCGCGACCTCTTTGTCGTTGGCGTCGAAATAGATTCGCACCGGCACCCTCTGCACCACTTTGACGAAATTGCCGGTCGCGTTCTGCGGCGGCAGGATCGCAAATTGCGCGCCGGTGCCGGGCGAGAGCGAGCCGATCGTGCCCTTGAAGACATGATCGGGAAACGCATCGACCTCGATTAAGACCGGTTGTCCCACCGCGATATGGGTGAAATCGGATTCCTTCAGATTGGCATCGACCCAGGGCTTTGCGACATCGATGATCGAGAACACGGGCGCGCCCGCCATCACGAAGCGGCCGAGCTGAATCTGATCGACCTGCGTCGCGATCCCATCGATCGGCGCCCGCATCACGGTGTGATCGAGGTTGCGCTCGGCCTGGTCGAGCGCGGCCTTGGCTTGCGCATAGGGCGGAAATTGATCGAGCGGCAAATCGGGATTGCCGAGCAATTGGGTTTTCGCGTTCGACAATTGCTGCTTGAGATATTCGAGCTGCGCCCTTGCGGTGACGAAGGCGTTCGAGGCGTTGTCGAGATCGAGTTGCGAGCCATAGCTGTTCTTGACCAGCGTCGATTTGCGCTCGACGTCGCGTTGCTTCAAATCGACCGCCTGCTGCGCCAATTGTTCCATGTCGCCGTAAATCCCGATGTTGGCGGCGAGGTTGTCATAGGTGGTGTGCGCCTGATCGAGCGCGGCCTTGGCCTGCGCCACCGCCAAGCGGAACGGCACCGGATCGATCTCGAACAGGACGTCGCCGGCCTGCATTTTCTGGCCTTCGCGCACCACCACCTTTTCGATCTTGCCGGAAATATCCGGCGTGATGAGCACTTTCTGCGCACCGACATAGGCGTCGTCGGTGCCGACATAGCGGCCGCCGCCGAGATAAAAAATCACCCCAGTCAAGAGCGTGGCCAGCGGCAACACCACGAGCAGCAGCGTGCGGCGGTAACGCCGCAAAGCCGCCATCAAGCGGCGGCGCGGCTCGGCGGAGAGCTTGTTTCGGGGCGGTTGGGGACTGGCCTTCTGCTCGGGCGGAAATTTCAGCACGGGATCAGCCATAGCGCTGCTCCTTTCTTCCTGATTCCTCGCCGTCGTTTTGAATCGCGCGGCGCACATTTTCCTTGATCGCTTCCAATTGAGCGAGCAGCCGGTGGGCGTCGGAGGGGTTGATGCCCTCAAGCGCGGTTGCCGTCAGCTCGGAACGAAGGCCGCTTAATTTGCCGAGCAGCGGGCGGGCCGCTTTGCGCAAATAAAGCCGGTTGACGCGGCGGTCGGCCTCGTCGCTGCGCCGCTCGATCCAGCCATTGTCGCAGAGGCGGTCGATCAATCGCGTCAATGTGATCGGCTGCATTTCCATCTGTTCGGCGAGTTCCGATTGTTTGAGGCCTTCGAACCGTTCCACCTTGGCCAGCACCGCCCATTGCGCGCGGGTGATGCCGTAGCGCGCCGCCTGCCGGTCGGCATAGGCGCGCACCAGGCGCTGCAATTCGGCCAGCGTAAACAGGAAATTCAAATCCACCGGCCCGCGGGACATCGCCATCTTCTCCATAAGCTTGCGATATTATAAGCAAGCTTATGAATTTTTCATGATGCGCCCGCCCACAGGCTGACCTGTCGAATTCACATAACCGGCGAGTGCCCTATAACAATCTAAGATTGAATATAAAATAACATGCTGGGCGTTAACCGGTCATGGGATACCCCTCGGATCTTGTTTCCATGACGGCTCACGCGGATTCACAAGGGAGTAACGCCCTCGCTGCGGTCCGGTTTGATCCGCATTGTGGGCGAATCCGCCGCCGATTCGGACGCCGGTCGCACGCCGCCCAAAAACCTGTCTCAGAGGTTTTCTATTTTGCACCGTTGGTATCGGCCAAAGGTCTTTCGAAACAAACGGCTTTCGGATTTCCGGCATATTTGCCGAAATTCGGTATTCGCCGATAACCCTTATGTTCGTAGAATCGAACGGCGCGCACATTGACCAACCGGGTCTCAAGCCACAGTGCCTTGTAACCCAATGCGCGCGCTTCCGCTTCAAGAAACGCGAGAACTGCCGACCCGACGCCGATCGTTCCCGGCCGCGCATACATCCTCTTGACCTCGGCAATCGCTCCCTGCAAAGGGCGGAAAGCTCCACAACCCAGCGCTTCTCCATTACCATCGCGCGCGATTACAAAGCGCGCCCTCGGCGAACGGACATCGTCTGGATCGAACGAAGCCTTGCCACTATCGCCGGTGATGCGCGCCAAAATTTCTGAAAGCTCCTCCAAAAGTACATGCGAATCTGAAGAAGCCGGGTCTTCAATCACAATCTGGATCATTACCTTCCTCGATCGCGACACCGCGAATTGGACAAGTGTCGTGGATATTCGTTACGCTTTATAACCTCCGTCGCGGCCTGACGCGATTTCACAGCAATAAAACGGCGGGAAAGCCGGCACGGGAGCTTATGGTTTTAGAAAAATCGCCACCCGCCTCGGCAGAGCGTTCGCTCAGCCCACGCGCAACTGCACTGATGTTGATGTTGTGCGTAAGCTGGGGCTTCAACCAAGTCGCGGTCAAATTGGCGCTGCCGGATATCCCGCCGCTGGTTAGCGAATGTCAAATCCACTCCACTAGCGCTGGCAGCCTTCTTTTTCGGTGAAACCCTGACCCGCCTTCCCGGACCTTTGGCCCTATCCTTGATGGCCTATCAGGCAGTCTGGGTGGTGGGCCTGACGTTTTTGCTCTGGTGGGCCCTGGTCAAGACCTATTCGGCCAGCAAATTGTCGGCATTTACCTTTATCACCCCTTTGTTTGGCGTCGGGGCTGGCTATCTGATCTTGCATGATACACTGACGGCGGCATTCGGAGTCGCGGCCCTCCTTGTCATTGCTGGGCTTTTTCTGGTTAACCGGCCGGGATCAGGGGCGGCTTTTGCCACGGATCCATTGCTGAATGTCACCGAAACCTGATATCTGAGGCACCATGAATGTCGCGATGACTGACGAACTTCGGAAAGTGGGCGCAAGCCCGCGCCATCAAACCACCCAAGTCAAAGTCGGCCCCGTCGCCGTCGGCGGCGGCGCGCCGATTGTCGTGCAGTCGATGACCAATACCGACACCGCCGATGTCGAAGGCACGATCGCCCAGGTCGCGGCGCTGTCGCGCGCCGGTTCGGAAATGGTTCGCATCACGGTGGACCGCGAGGAAGCCGCCGCCGCCGTTCCCCATATTCGCGACGGCTTGCGCAAACGCGGCATCCATACGCCCTTGATCGGCGACTTTCATTATATCGGCCACAAGCTGCTCGCCGATTATCCCGCCTGCGCCGATGCGCTCGACAAATACCGCATCAATCCCGGCAATGTCGGCTTCAAGAACAAGCGCGACACGCAATTCGCCGATATCATCGAGATCGCCAACAAGAACAATAAGCCGGTGCGCATCGGCGCCAATTGGGGTTCGCTCGATCAGGAATTGCTCACCAAACTGATGGACGAGAACACAGCGTCATCCCATCCGCGCGACGCGCGCGCGGTGACGCGCGAGGCCATGGTGCAATCGGCGCTGTTGTCGGCGGCGCGCGCCGAAGAGCTTGGCATGCCCAAGAACAAGATCATTCTCTCGGCGAAGGTTTCCGCCGTGCAGGATTTGATCGCGGTGTATCAGGAACTCGCCCGCCGCTCCGATTACGCGATCCATCTCGGCCTGACCGAGGCCGGCATGGGATCGAAGGGCATCGTCGCTTCATCCGCCGCGCTTGGAATTCTTCTGCAAAGCGGCATCGGCGACACCATCCGTATTTCGCTGACGCCCGAACCCGGCGGCGACCGCACGCTCGAAGTGCAGGTCGCGCAGGAACTGCTGCAGACCATGGGCTTCCGCACCTTCGTGCCGCTGGTGGCGGCGTGCCCCGGCTGCGGCCGCACCACCTCCACCACCTTCCAGGAGCTGGCGCGCTCGATCCAGGATTTCATCCGCGACGAGATGCCGAACTGGAAGA
>Ga0070735_10005840_pt1 | contig 10129 bp, 9 predicted proteins | sample Coa_R1_FD_66443 | JGI IMG/M metagenome (GOLD analysis project Ga0070735, IMG submission 66443) | Surface soil microbial communities from Centralia Pennsylvania, which are recovering from an underground coalmine fire - Coalmine... | ecosystem: Environmental > Terrestrial > Soil > Unclassified ... | reverse complement strand
CTTGCCCATCCATGCTGGCCTCCAGCCCAGCCAGCATGGTGAATCAGAAATGCCCTGATTTGGGAATCCCAAATCGATTCAAGTTAACTTCATCCCGCTTTAGGTGCAGCAACTAAGCGGCTTGGGGGCGCGCATGACGAACCTTACATTCCTCGGCCTCGCAGAAAGAGTTCTCCAGGAGGAGAAGCGACCTCTATCGCCATCCGAAATTTGGAAGGTAGCCTTAAAGCAAGGTTACGAGACGATGCTAAAGGCCAGGCAGGGGAAAACTCCGGGAGCCACTCTATACTCAGCAATTTTTACGGACGCTCGCCAAAATCCCGATACTATCTTTGTAAAGTTTGGTGATCGGCCAGCCCGCTATTACTTGAAAGAGTTGGCTTCGAAGCAGAAATCGGCAGAGCTAGAACAGGCAGCGCTGGTCGATGCTGCTGTGCCAGGAAAGTACTCCTTTAAGGAGAGTCAGCTTCATCCCTTTCTTGCCCGGTTCATACACACTCAATTCAGCGCACTTTCGAAAACGATTCGGCATACCACGTCGAAGAAGAATGAATTTGGTGAGTGGGTGCACCCAGATATGATCGGCGTCTACTATCCAGAGTGGAGGGACGAGGTCGTTACCTTCAGCCAATTAACTGGGGGCTTTGCTGCCAAGCTTTACTCGTTCGAAATTAAGAAGGAATTGTCATTTTCAAACCTTCGCGAATCATTCTTTCAGGCAGTTTCTAATTCCTCTTTCGCTCATGAGGGATATTTGGTTGCCGCCGATATATCAACCGACGAAGATTTCCGGAGCGAGCTTCGGCGACTCTCGGCATCGTTTGGTATCGGGATAATTAGAATCGACATTGAAGAAGCGGATTCGTCCGAAGTTCTCGTTCCGGCGCGCGAACGAGAGAGCATTGATTGGGACGCGCTTAACAAGGTGACCATGAATAAGGATGTGCAATATCTACTCAAAAGAATTAGCAACGATCTCAAGACCAAAGAGCCTAGAAAAGAAGAATACGATAAAATTCTTGAGGCAGATGACCTTCTAAAGACCATTTCGAGATAGCTGCCGAACGACTCGTTGAGTTTACGGGTCCCGAGAATTGCAATCGGGCAATCATCGCTCCCGATCCTTGAACTTTAGTCCGTCACATGTTACGTTCTCTCCATGGCAACCACCCCGAAAAAGTCAAAGCCTCGCACCCCCCAACAGCGCATGGCTTCGCGGCGCGAGCGGCTGCGCGCGCAAGGCCTGCGGCCGGTGCAACATTGGGTGCCGGATTTGCGGAATCCCAGGATTCGGGCCGATCTGCGCCGCCAGGCAAAACTGATGGCACGGCATCCGGAGAACGATGCCATCGATGCCTGGAATGAAGCGGCCTACGATTGGGACGCCTGGAAGTGAGGCGCGGCGATGTCGTGCTGGTGGTGGTTCCAAGCGAGTTAGGACGGCCAAGACCCGGCGTGATCGTGCAAGCCGATGAATTCAATGATGGGCTTTCGACGGTCTTCATCTGTCCCATTTCATCAGATCTTCAGGAAGACTTGCCGCTCAGGCCAATGATCGAAGCCAAACCGTCAAACGGCCTTCGCCTTCGCTCGCAGATCATGACGGACAAGATGATCGCTCTGCGCCAAGATCGAGTTCGGCGCGTCATCGGCCGCATCGACGCGGAAACATCCGAGCAACTCGATCGTGCGCTCCTCGTCGTGCTCGGATTGGCGCGATAAGAAGCATGCAGCCCGCGCATCGCTTATCTCCTCGCGCCCATCTTGATCCGCGCCGCGAGATGAACCACCATGGCCCTAATTGATCACCCGATAAAGGGCTCAAGGAAACGCCATGAACAAGCCCGAAGCTCCGCATATCGCCTCGAATGTCGCATCCAGCCTCGTCGAACGCGCCAAGGCGTTGGCGCCCCTCATTACGGCAGAGGCCGACGAGATCGAGCGGACGCGGCGCCTGACGCCGAAAGTGGTCTCGGCTCTGGTCGAAAACGGGCTCTATCGCTCGCTCTTGCCCAAAAGCATCGGCGGGTTCGAGTCGCCGCCGGCCGTTTTCATGCAGATGCTGGAGGAAATCGCCAAAGCCGACGCCTCCACCGCCTGGTGCCTCGGTCAATGTTCCGTCTGTGCCATGACGGCGGCCTATCTCGACGCGGACGTGGCGCGCCAGATCTTCGGCAAGCCTGCCGACATCCTCGCCTGGGGCGCCATCGCCCACGATGTTCAGGTAGTGCCCGGCGGCTATCGGATCAGCGCGCGGTGGGATTTCGCCAGCGGCTCGCGCCAGGCCAACTGGCTCGGGGCCCATGTCCAGGTTCTCGAAGCCGATGGGACGCGGCGCATGAAGCGGAACGGCACGCCGGAAATCCGCACCATTGTCTTCCCCGCATCGAGCGCCACCATGCACGATGTCTGGAATGTCGTCGGGCTGTGCGGCACCGGCACCGATTCCTATTCGGTCGAGAACCTGTTCATCCCGGAGAATTTCGCAGCCTTGCGCGACGACTTCTCGGCGCTGCGCGAGAAAAGTCCGCTTTACGGGATCACAACCTACACCATGTTCGGACTTGGCTTTGGCGCCATCTCGCTCGGCGTTGCCCGTGCGACGCTGGACGCGGCGATTGAACTTTCCCGCAAGAAGCATTCGGTCGGTCTCACGGCGATGAAGGACAACAGCGCCGTTCAAGGCCTGATCGGCCGCACCGAAGCCAAGCTGCGCGCGGCCCGCAGCTACCACTTTTCGACCGCCGCGGAAGCCTGGCAGGAATTGCTCGATACCGGCCGGCTCTCCGAAGAACGCCGGGCAGCCATTCGTCTTTCCGCGACCTGGACCATTCATCAGGCCGCTGAGGTGGTCGATACCGCCTATCACATGGCCGGCGCCACCGCCGTGTTCAAGGCAAACCCGTTCGAGCGGCGCTTCCGCGACATGCATGCGATTGCCCAGCAAATCCAGGCTCGCGACACCCATTATGAGGATGTCGGCAAGATGATCCTGACCAACAGCGCAATCCCGCGCGGGCCGACCATTTAAGCCATGGCCGAAGCCTTTTTACTATCCCGTTAAGGTTGTATCATCTGGCGCCTGACGTCCTCGCGTGCAGCGCGTTTCCTCTCCAAATCAATGAGTTATTAAGTACTTTCTGGGAGCTTCGAGTTCACTCTCGGGAGGCCCCAGCGTTCCATGTTCAAGCTTCGATCCATTGCGGCCCGCCTGATGCTCGCGATTTCGCTCACGGTGGCGGCGGCCTGCGGAATTCTCGGAACATTCTCGATTCTCCAGGAACGCGCGTTGACGCGGCTCGCGCTCGATCAACAGCTCAAGCTGCAATATGACAGCGTGATGGCCACCATCGACTATGAGGGGCGCGCCGGACTTGCCGTCAGCGCCTTTATCGCCAATTTACCGCCGGTCGCCGAGGCAGTCGCCAAGGGCGATCGCGACGCGCTTGAGCTTTTGCAGGCGCCGTTCGCCGCGATCAAGGCGCAAGGGATATCGCTGATCAGCTTCCACGCGCCGCCGGCGACGGTGTTCTACCGCGTTCACGATCCGAAAAAATTCGGTGAGGATATCTCGTCCCGGCGCAGTACGGTGGTCGAGGCGAACAAGCTAGGCAAGCCGATCGTCGGCGTCGAAACCGGGCGGGACTCGCTGAGCGTTTTCGCCATGACGCCGATCATGCGCGAGGGAAAAAGTCTTGCCGTCGCCGATGTCGGCATCTCCTTCGGTAAAAATTTCGTCGATAGCGTCAAGCGGCGTTTCGGCGTCGATCTCGCGGTACATCGCTTTGACGACAAGCAGTTTATCAATATCGGATCGACCTTCGCCGAAAAATCGCTGGCCAGCCAGGCCGAACTCAAGAGCGCCTTCGAGGGCAATGTGCTGCGCCGCGACGACACGCTGAATGATCATCCGGTCGCGCTTTATCTCGGGCAAATCAAAAACTACACCGGACAGCCGGTGGCGGTGATCGAATTGGTCAAGGACACCACCGAATATGAGGCCGCCGCGGCAAGCTCGCAACGCACGCTGATTTTCGGCACGATTGCCATTTTGCTTGCCGCCGCGGGCCTTGCCTTCCTGCTCGGCCGCGGCATGTCGCGCCCCTTGGTGGCGATCACGACCGTCATGAACCAGCTTTCGAGCGGCGACACCGAAGTGACGATTCCCGGCGGCGAGCGCAAGGACGAGCTCGGCACCATGGCCGGCGCGGTGGATGTGTTTCGCCGCAACATGATCGAAACGCACACCTTGCGCGAGGAACAGGAAGCCGCCAAACGCGAGAGCGAATTGGAAAAGAGCGCGCTGCAACGACGCATGGCGGACCGCTTCGAAGCCGACGTCAAGAGCGTGGTGGGAGCGGTGGCGCGGGCGACGGAAGACATGAAGCGCGCCGCGGCGGAGATTACCGCCAGCGTCAGCGGAACCTCGGCGCAGGCCACCGCGGCCGCCGCCGCCTCCGAACAAGCTTCCTCCAGCGTCAACACGGTTGCCGCCGCGACGGAGGAACTCGCTTCATCCGTCGCGGAAATCGGGCGGCAGGTCACGCATTCCAGCAGGGTCGCCGATGCCGCCGTGAGCAAGGCCGGAAAAACCAACGAGATGGTCAGCAGCCTTGCCGCCGCCGGCGATAAAATCGGCGACGTGCTTCGCCTGATCAGCGCGATTGCCGGACAGACCAATTTGTTGGCGCTCAACGCCACCATCGAGGCCGCGCGGGCCGGGGAAGCCGGCAGGGGCTTTGCGGTGGTGGCCTCCGAGGTCAAGGAACTTGCGAGTCAGACCGCAAAGGCAACAGAAGAAATCGCGGGCCAGGTGGCGGCGATCCAGGCCTCCACCGCCGAATGCGTCACCGCGATCGGAGACATCAGCAATACCATCCGCGAAATCAGCAGCATCGCCACGACGGTTGCCACCGCCGTCGAGGAACAGGGGTCTGCCACGCGCGAGATCGCGCAAAGCGTCCAGCAGGTCGCCGCCGGCACCAGCGAGGTGGCGGTCAATGTGGCGGGCGCAAGCCAAGCGGCCAGCCAATCCCGCACGCTCGCCGATACCGTTCTCTCCGCGTCCAACGAGCTCGGCCAACACGCCTCAACCCTCTTCAAGAGCGTCGATACTTTCCTGGCCGGTTTGCGCGACGCGGCTTAGTCCTGATATAAAATGCGCATATGAACCTGCGCCAATTATTCGCCCTGTTTCTTCTTTTCATGACCGATGCTGGCGGCGCGGCCGCAATGGCGCAAGACAAAGGCAGCGTCGAGTCGAAGCCGCTGCCGCCTTTGACCAATCCGAACGATCCCAAACTCGGCGCCAAGGAATTATTCGCCCGAAAAATCCTACCCGCGGCCATGCCGACCCAGGTGATCGGCTTTTATGCCAAAGGCTGCATCGCCGGCGCGCAAGCCCTGCCGATCAATGGCAAAACGTGGCAGGTGATGCGGCTGTCGCGCAACCGCAATTGGGCCCATCCCGACATGGTCGCTTTGCTGGAGCGCCTATCGGAGAAGGTGCACAAGGACGCCGGTTGGCCGGGTATTCTGGTCGGCGACATGTCGCAACCGCGCGGCGGCCCGATGTTCACCGGCCATGCCAGTCATCAAGTTGGCCTTGATGCCGATATCTGGTTGACGCCGATGCCGGAGCGAACCTTGTCGCGCAATGAGCGCGAGGAAATGTCCGCCGTCATGATGGTGCGGCCCGATCGCCTCGACATCGATCCGAATACGTGGACGCCAAACCATCTCACGGTGATCCGCGACGCCGCGCTGGAGCCGAGCGTCCAGCGCATTTTCGTCAACGCGGCGATCAAGAAGGCGCTGTGCCGCGAGGCCAAAGGCGACCGTAACTGGCTTTCCAAGATCAGGCCGATGTACGGCCATGATTATCATTTTCACATCCGCATCAAATGTCCACCGGGCTCCAACACGTGCGAAAGCCAACCCGACCCTTCGGACGGCGAAGGATGCGCGGCCGCCGATCTCGCTTATTGGTTCAAGGATGAGGTGATCCATCCAAAGCCGCCCGCGGAGCCGCCCAAGCCGAAACCGCCGATGACATTGGCGCAACTGCCCATGGCCTGCCGCCAGGTTTTGGCCGCGCCGGATGTCAAGAAATAGCATTGGACGGCCAAGACTATCGCGCATGGCTTGAATGCGTTAAGGTTGGGTGCCGCCACCGCCGTAAGCGCGGCGGCGCATGAGGGATGGCGATCCCGCTTTATCATTTCAGTCATCAACAGAACGCCGCGGCCATGTTCGCGCGGCCGAACCTCATGGAAACGATCATGCGCAGCTTTGTTTTGACCGCCTTGATGCTGCTCACCGCCGCCCCCGCGAGCGCGGCCGAAGAGCCGAGCGGCTGCGACAAGTTCAAATGGAATATCGAGCGCGAGCGCGCTATGCTCACCGCGCCGGATCGCCTCACCCTGGCTTCTGGAAACGAACTTTCGACATTGCCCACGAACGGGATCACTCTCGCGCTCGCGGCGCCGGCCGACGCCGAACTGCCAATGTCGCCGGAGCGCGCGCCGAAGGCAGGCACCTTTGCCGGCTTCGCAAAAATTAAAGCGCCGCCCAAGGCCGGCATCTACACCGTCAACCTATCCGCCGGCGGATGGGTCGATTTGGTGCAGGACGGACATGCTCTCAAACCCAAGGCCTTTAGCGGCGCTACCGATTGCGAGGGCATCCGCAAGACCATGAAATACGCGATCTCGGCCAATCCCCTTGTGCTACAAATTAGCGGCGTCCGGGAAAGTTCGGTTTCGATCGCCATTCTGCCATCGGAGTAAACAACGTGGCGGGCGCTAATTAGAGACTTTACGCCCACCATCAGCCTGTTATGTTCGCGCTGGCGATATCCTTAGCTGACCGTAAGTCAGCAGGAGCAGCGGAACGGCGCTTTCGCCTGTCGCGTCTCATGATTGACCAGAGCCTGATTGCGCGCGGCCTGTGAGCGCCGGGCGCGGAGCGCGTCCATGGATGGGTGTATTCGAGTTTTTGCCGTCTTCGCGATCTTGTGCGGATGGGCCGTTTCGCCTTCATGGGCCGAAGACAGGAGCCTTACGATTTTTGCCGCCGCGTCGGTGAAGAATGCGCTCGATGATATCGACGCGGCCTTTACCGCAAAAACCGGCGTCAAGACCGTCGCCAGCTACGCGGCGAGTTCGGCACTGGCCAGGCAAATCGAGCAGGGGGCGCCCGCCGATATCTTCATGTCCGCCGACACCGATTGGATGGATGATGCGGCCGCCAAAAAAACCATCCGCGAGACGACGCGGATGAACCTGCTCGGCAATAGCCTCGTCCTGATTGCGCCAAAGAATTCCAAGATCGACAAGGTCACGATCGGCCCGGCCTTCGACCTCGCCGGACTCGCCGGCCAGGGCAGGATCGCAACCGGCGACGTCAACGCCGTTCCGGTCGGCAAATACGCCAAGGCCGCGCTGGAAAAACTCGGAGCCTGGCGTGCGGCCGAATCGAAATTCGCGATGGCCGAAAGCGTGCGCGCGGCACTGGCGCTGGTGTCGCGAGGGGAAGCCGTGCTCGGAATCGTTTATGCCACCGACGCAAAGGCCGATCGGGGCGTCAAAATCGTCGGTTCTTTTCCGGCCGATTCCTATCCTCCGATCATTTATCCGCTTGCCGCAACCCTGTCGGCGAAACCAGGCGTGACGGACTATCTCGCCTTCCTGCGTTCGTCTGAGGCCAAGGCCATTTTTGAACGATATGGCTTCACCTTCCTGATTCCCTCGGCTTCCTGATCGCATTTGCCCGTGTTTGACATCTCGCCTTCGGAATGGACCGCCATCCTGCTTTCATTGCGGGTTGCCACGGTCGCAGCACTGGTTGCGACGCCGTTCGCCGTCGCGATCGCATGGCTTTTGGCGCGGCGCGAATTCTGGGGCAAGGCGCTTTTGGATGCGCTTGTGCATTTGCCCTTGGTGCTGCCGCCGGTCGTCACCGGCTATCTCCTGCTTCTGACATTTGGCAGACGTGGGCTGATCGGCGCTTGGCTTGCCGATCATCTCGGCCTCGTCTTCGCCTTTCGGTGGACGGGAGCCGCACTTGCCTGCGGCATCATGGCGTTTCCGCTTCTGGTGCGGCCGATCCGGCTATCGATCGAGGCGGTGGATCGCCGGCTGGAACAGGCGGCCGCAACGCTCGGCGCCTCGCCCTGGCGGATCTTTCTGACCATAACCCTGCCGCTGGCGGCCCCCGGCGTGATCGCCGGCATGGTGCTCGGATTTGCCAAAGCGGTCGGTGAATTCGGCGCCACCATTACCTTCGTGTCGAATATTCCCGGCGAAACCCAAACCATTTCGTCGGCGATTTATTCGCTGATCCAGGCGCCGGGTGGCGATGCGGCAGCGCTGCGGCTCGTCATGATCTCGATTTTGATCGCCACCGGCGCGCTCGTTGCGTCGGAATGGTTCGCCCGACGCGCGAACCGGCGTCTCCACGGAAATTGAGCATGCTGCATATTGACGTGTCGAAACGGTTGGGCGAATTTTCGATCGAAGCGTGCTTTACCAGCGAAGGCCGCGTCACCGGTCTGTTCGGCGCATCAGGCGCGGGGAAAACTTCCCTGCTCAACATGATCGCGGGCTTGCTCAAACCCGACCGCGGCGTCATTGCCCTCGATGGCGAAACGCTCGATGACACCGTGACAGGATTGCACATACCGAGCCATCGGCGGCGGATCGGTTATGTGTTTCAGGAGGCGCGGTTGTTCCCCCATCTCGATGTGCGCTCCAATCTCGATTATGGCCGCCGAATGAACCGCCTTACCGAGAACATCGCGCTTCGGCGGCGCGTCACCGATTTGCTCGATATCGGCGATTTGCTCGACCGCCGCCCCGGAAAACTATCCGGCGGGGAGCGCCAGCGTGTCGCATTGGGACGAGCGCTGTTGTCGCAACCACGACTATTGCTTTTGGACGAACCCTTGGGCTCGCTCGACGACGAGCGCAAAGAGGAGATCCTGCCTTATCTCATCCGCCTGCGCGACGAGGCCGACACGCCGATCGTCTATGTAAGCCATGACGCGCGCGAAATGCGCCAACTGGCGAGCCAGATCGTGATGTTCAAGCGCGGCCGCCTCACCGCTTTTGGCGGTGACGAGGTGCTGCCTTGACGAGCCCGCGCGGATGAGGCCGCCTCACGCGCTCGATTTCATATCCCGGCGACCGACAGCCAAAAATTCGCAAGCTTCTGTTTAAACGAGTCAAGCCGCGTGACGACGGGTCTTTCCTCCGGATCTTCCGGCAGCCGAAGGCCGATGACGTTGACCCGCCCGCCGCTGATGCTCCGCGCCACCAAAACGATGGTATCGAGCGTCAACGTCGTGCCCTCTTTCGGCGCATGGTCGAGATGAATATCGAAATAATCGGCAAGCGTGAGTCCGGCCTCGTCCGCGCCGACCGCAACACCATAGATCCCGGCCAGCTCTCCGAGCGTATGGTCGCCGGACACGGTGAAATCCCCCAGCAAATGCGGGTCGGGCGCGGTGCTTGGCGACATATCGACAAAAAACCGATCGAGCGCCTCGGCCTTTTCCGGCGGTGCCAGCAGGTACACATAGTCACCCGGCCGAACCGGATCGGCCTCGACGGGAGACAGAATGTGTTCGTCGCGGATCACGAGCGCCGGCTTCGACCAGGAAGGAATCAGGCCACGGCGGAAATACAGGCTTTTCGGCCGCACGGGATAGCCGACCAGTTGCTGCTCCAATTGCCCCGGCAAATCGAGCTCTACCCTGCGCGGCCCGCGATCGGCGCGCGGCAGCGCTACATGGAGCCGCCGCGCGGCGGGCGCGAGAGTCCATCCCTGCAACAACAGCGAAATGACAACGATGACGAAAGCGACGTCGAAATAGAGATAGGCCTTGGAGATTCCGACCAGGACGGGAATCGAGGCCAGGAAGATCGCCACCGCGCCGCGCAGGCCGGTCCAGGCGATGAATATTTTCTCCCGCCAGCTAAAGCGAAACGGCATCAGACAGAGAAATACCGCCAGCGGGCGCGCCACCAGCATCAGGACCAGCGCGACGATCACCGCGGGCCCGACGCTTGCCATCAGGCGCTGGGGCGAGGCGAGAAGCCCGAGCAGGACGAACATCACGATCTGCGCC